>Ga0208595_1000209_pt1 | contig 22568 bp, 20 predicted proteins | sample LakMenEpi28Jun11_FD_150742 | JGI IMG/M metagenome (GOLD analysis project Ga0208595, IMG submission 150742) | Freshwater microbial communities from Lake Mendota, WI - 28JUN2011 deep hole epilimnion (SPAdes) | ecosystem: Environmental > Aquatic > Freshwater > Lake > Epilimnion/Euphotic zone ...
AAAAGGTAATGGCGTTGTCTACTGCCAATATTTCGGCCTCTTCAGGCGGCAGGTCTGCATAAAGCGCGCGCATCAAGTTGCCGAAAAAATCATCTCCACCGCCTCCAGCGCCGCGTTCACGAACCAGCGTGCGTAGGTTGGCGCGCAGCCAGCGTTGCGAATGGCGCATGCGAATCATACTCGGACTCAGGTCGAAATCCTGCAAGCCGAGCATGTTGAGCAGCCGAGGTTGTCCTGCGGCGGCGATCACGCGGTCGATATGCGTTCCTGCCTCGCTGCTCGTCAGGCGTCCGTCGCCCGAAAACAATGCTTGGGATATGATTGCCATCGTTGTCTCGGTGGCAAAGCGCGCCATATCGATTTTTGCCCGCTGTTCGGGCCATCTGGTCATTTGGCGCTGCGCGGCTTTGGCCATTAGCCGCGCCATGTTGGCCACCGCAGTAGGAGCGAAGGCCGGCGCGACGATCTTGCGCTGCTTGCGCCAATCCTCTCCTTCGGCGCTGAGTAGGCCGTTGCCGATGATTGGCTTCAAAATTTTGCGGGTTAGTCGCGGCCGTATGTAATTGGCATGATTATTAAGTAGCACATGGCCAATCATATCCGGATTGTTGACGACGTGGATCTGCAGGTTGAGAAAGCTGCGTTGCTTGTGCCAGACGTCGAACGCCGGTTCCGCGATCCCGTGGACGGCGCTGCGCAAACGCTCGCCGAACATTCCGCGCCAGCTGGGCAGCCAATCAGGAACGCGCGCAGGCTGGGCGGGGATGAATGCTGATGCTGATGCTGATGCTGGTGCCACCTGCGCCTCCTGATCGCCGCGCGGTATATGGCAGGTTGATCAACGCGACAAATGCAACCTTTGCAATCCGGATTGCGCCGCGCGGATGCAGAGGCATAGCTTGATTTGCCATTTTCGTATGCCTATAGCGGAATTGCAGAAACAAGCGGTCCCGTGGGGCCGCTTTTTGGCTTTTGGAATATGCCAAACATTTGGTCGGAAGGAAGAAAACCATGTCGATTACGCCCTTGATGCCAGTCTATCCGCGCTGCGGTTTTCGGCCGGTGCGCGGTGAGGGCGCTTGGCTGATTTCCGAAGACGGCAGCCGCGCACTGGATTTTGCCGCTGGCATCGCGGTGAATTTGCTTGGCCATGGCCATCCGCATTTGACCAAGGCCATTCAGGATCAGGCTGCAACGCTTATGCACGTATCTAACCTCTATGGTAGCCCGCAAGGCGAAGCCTTTGCCCAAAGGCTGGTGGATACGACCTTTGCCGACACCGTGTTTTTCACCAATTCCGGTGCCGAGGCCGTCGAATGCGCGATGAAAACCGCGCGGGCGTATCATCAGAGCCAAGGTAGCGACCGGTTCGAGATTATCACTTTCAAGAACGCCTTTCATGGCCGGACGATGGCGACGATTTCGGCAAGCAATCAGGAAAAGATGCACAAGGGCTTCATGCCATTGCTTGACGGCTTTAAATATGTCGATTTCGACGATTTGGAAGGCGCGAAAGCCGCTATCGGGCCAAAGACCGCCGCGTTTCTGGTTGAACCCATTCAGGGCGAGGGCGGCGTTCGTCCTGCGTCCGATGCATTCATCCAAGGCCTGCGTGCGCTGGCGGATGAACATGGTATCCTGTTGATCCTTGATGAAGTGCAATGCGGTGTGGCGCGCTCGGGCACGCTATATGCGTATGAACAATATGGCATCATTCCCGACATCATGGCGACGGCAAAGGGCCTGGGCGGCGGATTTCCGGTCGGCGCATGCCTTGCCACCGAAGCGGCTGCGCGCGGCATGGTCGTTGGTACGCATGGATCGACCTATGGCGGCAATCCGTTCGCCATGGCGGCCTGTCAGGCGGTTTGGGATGTCGTGGCGAACGAGGAATTTCTGGCGCAAGTGCGTTCAACAGGCGACAAGCTACGTTCAACGCTTGAACAATTTATCGGCAATTATCCTGATTTGTTTACCGGTGTGCGCGGTAAGGGCCTGATGCTCGGCGTGATGATGACGCATGAAACCCGGGCCTTTGTGGCGCATTTGCGCGACAATCACGGGCTGTTGTTGGTGGCGGCGGGTGACAACACCTTCCGCGTATTGCCGCCGTTGAACATCGGTGATACCGAAATCCAGACATTCATGGAAAAATTGTCGGCGGGTGCCGCAAGCTACCAGATGCCGCAAGCTGCATGACGCGCCATTTCCTGAACTTGAGCGACGCCGGCGGCGATGCAGTTGCAGCGATGTTGAACGATGCCATGGACAGGAAAAATGCCCGGATCGGATGGCCAAAGGGCAAATCAGATGCCGACGCGCCGCTTGCTGGCCACATATTGGCGATGGTTTTTGAGAAAAATTCGACGCGCACGCGTACATCGTTTGAAATGGCGATGAAGCAATTGGGCGGCGACAGTATCTTTATGGCGTCTGGCCAGATGCAGCTGGGTCGCGGCGAAACCATTGCCGACACGGCGCGCGTATTGTCGCGCTATGTCGATGCCATCATGATCCGCACGGATGACCATGCTAAGGTCGAGGAACTGGCACATTACGCCAGTGTGCCAGTGATTAACGGTCTGACTGATCTGTCGCATCCCTGCCAGATTGTTGCTGACCTGTTAACGGTGATGGAACATGAAAAGGCATTGCCGGGACTAGAAGTAGCGTGGCTTGGTGATGGTAACAATGTGCTCAATTCTGTGGTGGAGGCGGCAGGGCTGTTCCAGTTTAATGTGCGGATCGCCGTACCCCAAGGGTATGAAAGCGACAGCAATTTTATACAAGCGGCCAAGGCCGCTGGTGCGAACATCACGCTTACCCGCGACGCCGCAGAGGCGGTGGCAGGCGCAGACATGGTTGTGACCGACACATGGGTGTCGATGGGGCAGGAGCATGCCCATAACAAGATGGCGGCCATGATGCCGTATCAGGTGAATGAACGCCTCATGGCTTTGGCAAAGCCGGATGCGAAGTTCCTACATTGCCTGCCAGCGCATCGTGGCGAGGAAGTGACCGACGCTGTGATCGACGGCCCGCAATCACTCATTTGGGATGAGGCTGAAAACCGGCTGCATGCGCAAAAGTCGATTTTGTTATGGTGCCTCGGCAAGTTATAATGGCCGAACAATCGGAAACCTTATCCAATCAGCCATTGCGCTTTTCCATACCCACGCGCGACGCGCGCGGACGGTTGGTGCGTCTCGACGATGTGCTTGGCGAAATTTTGGCGGCCCATGCTTATCCGCCAGTGATTGAACGGACGTTGGCGGAGGCTTTAGTTTTGACTGCGCTGCTGGGCGCGTCGTTGAAGGAGCCGGGCAGCCAGCTAACGTTGCAAACGCAGACGGAAAAAGGCGCAATCCGCTTATTAGCCTGCGACTATAAGGATGGCGCATTGCGCGGCTATGCGCAGTTTGATGCCGCGACTGCCGCTGCCCTGTCGCAGGATTCGACGCTATCTGGCATCTTTGGCCAAGGCTATCTCGCGATCACTTTTGACCGGATGAAGCCCGCGAGCGAGGGTGGCGGCCGTTATCAGGGCATCGTGCCACTTGAGGGCGAGACGCTCGCCGATGCGGCGCAGAATTATTTTGTACAATCCGAACAAATCCCGACCTTCATTCGCGTTGCTGTGGACCATGTCGATGGCCGTTGTGTGGCGGGCGGCCTGCTGGTGCAGCATTTGCCCGAGGGGGAGGAAGGTCGCGAGCGTTTGCATGTGCGGCTCGACCATCCTGAGTGGGCGCATATCGAGGTCATGTCTTCGACCATCGCCGCCGCCGAGCTTTCCGACCCGGCGCTTCCGCTTGAGGAAATCGTCTGGCGATTGTTCCACGAAGAAAAAGAAGTGCGTATTGAGCCAGGCGATCTCCTGTCAAAGGGCTGCCGCTGTGATCCAGTTCATATCCGCGATGTCATTGCCAAATTTCCTGCCGTTGACCGCGCCGAAATGGCAAATGATGCCGGAGACATTGTCGTCGACTGCGAATTTTGTTCGCGCCGCTTTCCGATAAGCCTTGCCAGTTTTAACAACTGAACTGCGCAACAACGGCGGCACTTCATTTATCGTTCATGAACCACATGCTATCGTGCAAAACGTCACAAATGATGGTATATAGATCACGAAAAATGGGTCGCTTCGCTGTATAAGGCTGATTTGCCGACAAAAGTTTATGAACAATATTTTCCTTCTTTATGCCTTCCCCGGTGCGCTTTTGCTTTCGCTGGCTGCGGCGGGTTCCGCAAAATCAGATGGCGATATGGCTTTGCTTGACTCACTCGATCGGGGAATGTGGCAATTACGACCAACGGGTGGGAGTGTGCCGACGACCAAAATCTGCCTTGGTAAATCGGAAAGCCTTACCCAAATCCAACACAGCGGCTTAGCGTGCGAACAGTATTTCGTGCGTTCGAGCCCAAATTCCCTAACGGTCAGCTACACCTGCGCAGGGCATGGTCAGGGGTTGACGATTATCCGTAAGGAAACAAACCGGATCATCCATATCCAATCGCAAGGTATTCGAGATAATGCGCCATTTTCGTTTTCAGCGGAAGGGCGAAGAACTGGGCCGTGTTAACCGAACATTTTTTCTCATTGGCCGTTCATCAATAATTTAATATCTTGGCCATATGAGGTCAGGTGTGTCTCTCACCAGACACGCTTTCCTCCCAATGGCTGAGAAGCCTAGCCTGGGCCGCTGCTGAAAAGCTGAGCGGCCCATTTTTTGTTAGAATGCCGCGATCCCCGTGATGGCGCGGCCCAATATAAGCGCGTGCACGTCATGCGCGCCTTCATAGGTATTGACCGTTTCAAGGTTTACCATGTGGCGCATGACCTGATATTCCTCGCTAATGCCGTTGCCGCCATGCATATCGCGCGCCGCGCGGGCGATATCGAGCGCTTTGCCAACATTGTTGCGCTTAACGATGGAAATCATGTCAGGCGCAAGCTGGCCTTCGTCCATCAAGCGGCCAACGCGCAACGATGCCTGAAGCCCCATGGCAATATCAGTCATCATATCGGCCAGCTTCTTTTGATATAACTGGGTGGCGGCAAGCGGTTTGCCAAATTGGTGGCGATCAAGGCCATATTGCCGCGCGGAGTGCATGCAGAATTCTGCTGCACCCAATGCGCCCCAACTGATGCCGTACCGGGCGCGGTTGAGGCATCCAAACGGGCCTTTTAGCCCTTGTACATCGGGCAGCAATGCGTCTTCGCCAACTTCGACATTGTCCATGATAATCATGCCCGTTGTCGATGCGCGTAACGACAGCTTCCCCTGAATTTTCGGAGCAGTGAGGCCTTTCATACCCTTTTCAAGGACAAAGCCACGAATGCCACCGCCATGCGCTTCGGATTTTGCCCAGATGACAAAGACATCGGCAAAAGGTGCGTTGGAAATCCACGTTTTCGATCCATTGATGACATAGCCGCCATCAACCTTTTTAGCGAAGGTGCGCATGCCCGCAGGGTCCGACCCGGCGTCAGGCTCAGTCAGACCAAAGCAGCCGATCAGCGTGCCAGCAGCAAGACCCGGCAGATATTTGCGCCTCTGCGCTTCTGAACCAAAAGCATATATGGGATGCATCACCAAAGACGACTGTACCGATGCCATCGAACGATAGCCCGAATCGACGCGCTCAATTTCGCGCGCGATCAGCCCGTAAGCGACATATGACGCGCCGGCGCCGCCATATTCCAACGGTATGGTCGCGCCAAGCAGGCCGGTCTGCCCCATCAACGGGAATAGTTCAGGCGCATCACATTCCGTCCGGTAAGCATCGATAACGCGTGGTTGCAATTCGCTTTGCGCAAAGGCGCGCGCGCTGTCGCGAATCATGCGTTCGTCTTCGGTCAGTTGGTCCTCAAGACGAAAAGGGTCAGACCAATCGAATGCTGCCAACTCGGCCATTTTTATCTCCCTTGGGAAGGCCTGCTGAATAGCGACCTGCGCATTGTTCGCCTTTATAAGCGTGCGGGCAAGACAGCAACCCTTGCCATCAACTCTGCGCCTTGCCATGCATTATGGGAATGCAGAATAATGACTGGGGGCGGTAATGGAATGGTTTATGTTTCCGCCCCCTGGGGGCGGCAGTCTGGTCCGATTGTTAAGCTATGCCTTGCGCACCGCGTCCCTATGTGCGCCGCGCGACGAACACGATAAATTATTCCGACAATCTGCCACTTGCGCAAGGGGTGACATTCGACATAGGCTGATCGCCCAAAGGAAAGCGAAATGCAGGTTGATACACTACCGCCGGTGAAAGCAACGCTGCAACCGAGCAACCATCCCTATCTCAACGGGGCGTGGACGCCGCAGCATGCGGAAGTCACCGCGACCGACCTTGATGTGATCGAGGGCCGTATTCCCGACGACATTGACGGCATCTATTTGCGCAACACCGAAAACCAGTTGCATCAACCACTAGGCCGCTACCACCCGTTTGACGGCGATGGCATGATCCACCAGATCGATTTTTCTGGCGGCAAGGCCAGCTATCGCAATCGTTTCGTCCGCACTCGCTGTTTTCAGGCGGAGCAGGATGCGGGCGGGTCTTTATGGGGCGGGTTGATGGATAAAAGCAGCCTGTCCAAACGCCCCGGATTTGGCGCGCATGGCAGCCTGAAGGATTCCTCTAGCACGGACATCATTGTACACGCGGGCAAGGCTGTTTCCACTTTCTACCAATGCGGGGAGGGCTATGTGCTTGACCCCGAAACGCTGGAGCAAGAGGGTGTTGCGTCTTGGGTTCCGCTTGATGGCATTTCCGCGCATCCCAAGGTTGACCAGCGCACGGGTGAGTTGCTGTTCTTCAACTATTCAAAACATGCGCCCTACATGCATTACGGCGTCGTCGATCGCAGTGGCAAGCTTGCGCATTATGTGCCCATCCCGCTGCCGGGGCCACGTTTGCCGCATGACATGATGTTCACGCAAAGCTGGTCAATATTGTGCGACTTCCCGTTATTTTGGGATGAAGAGTTGCTGAAGCGTGACGTCCATGTGACGCGGCTACATGAGGGACTACCATCGCGTTTCGCGCTCATCCCGCGTTACGGTCAGCCAGAAGATATCCGCTGGTTTGAAGCGGAGCCGACTTTTGTTCTGCACTTCATCAATGCCTTTGAAGACGGCGATGAAGTCGTGCTTGATGGTTATTTCGAAGAAGACCCCTATCCCCCGCCACTCGAAAACGCCGACGGCTACGGCCATATGATGGCGTATGTCGACGAACATAGCTTCAAGCCAAAGCTGCACCGGTGGCGGTTTAACTTGGCCGATGGCACAACGCGCGAAGAGCGGCTCGATGACCGCATCCTCGAATTCGGGATGATGAACCAGCGTTATTTGGGGCTGCCCTATAGATACGCCTATAGCACCACGTCTAAGCCCGGCTGGTTCCTGTTTAACGGTTTTGTGAAGCATGACATGGTCACGGGCGAGTCATGGTCTGTGGAGCTTCCAGAGGGGCGCTACGGCAGTGAGGCACCCTTTGCCCCTCGTGTCGGTGCGGTTGACGAGGATGACGGCTATCTCGTCAGTTTTGTGACCGACGAAAATCGCGGAACATCCGAATGCATATTGATCGACTGCAAACGCTTTGCAGAAGGGCCAGTGTGCCGGATTGCGCTGCCGCATAAAATCAGTAGCGGCACCCATGCACATTGGGCAGATCGCTCGGCCTTATAGTAAAAAGTTATTGCCATCGTTTCGGCTGGCATCTTGGTTTTGAATGGCGCGCCCTACAGGAGTCGAACCTGTGGCCTCAAGATTAGAAGTCTCGCGCTCTATCCAGCTGAGCTAAGGGCGCGCGCTGATTTGCGCAATAACGGCTTTGCGCGCGAACGCAAAGCTGCTTATGTCGATTCATGCACGACGACCTTATCATTGACGAAAGCGCCAGCGCAGTTATCGGCCGCCAGTTTCGCTATTATGACTTCGTTATGGCGGCGTTTGTCGCCATTTTGTTGCTCTCGAACGTCATTGGGGCGGCCAAACCTGCGGCGCTGACAATATCGGGCGAGCAATGGATTTTTGGTGCTGGAATATTGTTTTTCCCGTTGGGCTACGTCATTGGTGACGTCCTGACTGAAGTCTACGGCTATGCGCGCGCGCGCCGTGTCATCTGGGTTGGCTTTGCGGCGCTGCTCTTCATGGCGTTTATGAGTTGGGTTGTTGTGACCCTGCCGCCTGCACCCGGTTGGGAAGGGCAGGCGGCATATGAAAGCGTCTTCGGGCAAGTTTGGCGGATCGTTATTGCATCAATCACTGCGTTTTGGGCGGGTGAGTTCGTCAACAGCTATGTGATGGCGCGCATGAAGATTTGGACCGCAGGAAAGCATTTATGGACGCGCACTATTGGTTCAACGATTGTCGGTCAGGGCATCGATAGCCTCATTTTTTATCCGCTCGCCTTTTGGGGGGTGTGGAGCAACGAGCAGGTTATAAGCGTTATGATTACCAACTGGCTGTTGAAAGTGGGCTGGGAAGTTGTGCTTACGCCCGTCACTTATGGTGTTGTTGGTTGGCTGAAGCGCAAAGAGGGCGTCGAAATATTCGACAAGGGTACGAATTTTTCACCATTCAAAACAAAAATTTAGGACATCATGCAAGACCGTTTACAGCTTCTGGCCGAGCATTGGGTCAGCTATAAAATCTGGCTAATCGAAACAGTTGGCCTGACCAATGATGCGATGCATATTCATGGGGCGCTTTTGATCTTATGCGTGTCGGCCCTGGTGTTGCGGCGGCGCCCCGACAGCCCGTGGTGCTGGTTAATCGTATGTATCGCTGAATTGTTTAACGAATATGCCGATTTGCGGGGGGCTGCAGCCGGAGAGGCTACCATAGATGCAGCCCTGCATGATGTTTACAACACGATGTTTTGGCCGACCGTGCTCTTGATATTGGGGCGTGCTTTATTTCCGCGAGAGCAAGCGACGCCTGTCAGCCCGGCAGCAATATCAAGCGATCTGCCGCACCAACCCCTCGAACAAGCGACGTCCGTCTGACCCGCCATGCACGGCTTCGGTCATGCGTTCGGGGTGCGGCATCATGCCCAACACATTTCCGGCAGCATTAAGCACGCCAGCGATGTTGCGGGCCGAACCATTTACGTTTTCGGCGTAACGGAAGGCAACACGGCCTTCGCCCTCAAGCCTATCAAGCGTCTCTGTGTCAGCGAAATAATTGCCGTCATGATGCGCAACGGGAATTCGGACCTGCTCACCGGCGGAATAGCCGCTGGTAAAAACAGAGCGATTATTTTCGACCGTTAGCCCAACCGTGCGGCACACGAAGCGGATCCCGGCATTGCGCATGAGAGCGCCCGGCAACAGACCAGCCTCTGTCAAAATCTGAAAGCCATTGCATACACCCAGAACGGGCACCCCGCGTTCCGCAGCCTTAATGACCGCCTGCATAACCGGAGAGCGCGCAGCCATGGCACCGGAGCGCAGATAGTCGCCATAAGAAAAGCCGCCGGGAATAGCGATCAGATCAAGCCCATCAGGCAATTCGCCAGCGCGGTGCCAGACCAAAGTTGTTTCGGCACCGGTAATGTCGCGAATGGCAACGGCCATGTCACGATCACAATTAGAACCCGGAAATTGGATGACCGCCGCGCGCATCAGGCCTGCTCAATCTCGAAATTCTCAATAACCATATTGGCCAGTAACTTGGTGCACATCGTTTCTAGGTCAGCCTTTGACACGCCCGGTTCATGCTCAATTTCGATCAGGCGTCCGGCCCGCACGTCATGAACGCCCGAAAAACCTAAGCCCTCTATGGCGTGATGGATGGCTTTTCCTTGTGGGTCGAGAACACCGTTTTTCAATGTTACAAAAATGCGCGTTTTCATAGGACCCGTCCAATTGCCAGTTTCCGTTTCTATAGATGCCGCCACGTGCGATTCAAGCGTAAGCTAACGCCAATCGCATTTTAACGCGGTTTGGAAAGTCCGGCCCATAAGAATAATGTCAAAAGCCAGGGGCAGGACCACTTAAATCCACCTTCGGGGCGTCAAAATGGCACAGATATCGATGACCTTGCAGCATAAGGCAGCCGCGAAGTAACGAGAGTCACTCCGTCGGGCGTCAAAGGGCCAGACTTTTTAACGGCGCGCCAGGTGCGTGGAAAGCGCCGCCGCTTCAAAGGAAGCCTCCAAAACCCGCAGAATTGCGTCAAAGGTCACACTAAGGTCTCACCTAAACGCATTCCGCAATCTTGCGCGCGCAGTAAAATTTCCTACAACATTGCGGCGGGAGAGAAGCGCGTAGGAGGGGCGTTATGGGATGCCGCATTCGGCTGTCAAAGAACGATGGAACATTATAGGAACATGGGGTGGTTGTCAAGTTGGGTGGTGGCTGATCAGACGGTAACGTGACGCCGGGGCGGGCAACGGACGGGCGACCACAAAGGGCAATCACCAGAAGTAGACGTTCCGGATACGAACCAATAGCTACCGTCAGCTACTGGTCGAAAAGAACCCTCGAAAGCGCGATGAAAATCAGCGACCCGCCGAGGATCCGGGTCTGCCAATAGCCGCGAGGTTGGTATGTTTCCAAGGCTCTTCGCTCCTCGAAGAATGCTTCGTGGGCACCATTTCTAAGCTCTTCAAGCCGCCTGTAGTGTCGTTGCCGCGGGTCTCCGTCGAGCACTCGAGGGAATGCGATCAGCAGGAGGCCAATGGCAGCTAGAACAATCTGAATAAGCATGCCTTATTTTAACGTCGCAGTCATTGATTGCAATGGCAGAAATCGAACCAATGTCGGACAGTAGAAATCAACCTAAGAACGCCTAACAGCAGACGGTCTGTTACAATAGGAAACCTACCAAAAGCCCCAGAATTGCATGCAAGTTCACACCCAAATCGCACCTGGTCACATGGCGCAAAATGTCGGGCGCGCAATAAAATTTCCTACAGGATCGCGGCGGGAGAGACGCGCGTAGGAGGGGCGTTATGGGATGCCGCATTTGGCTGTCAAAGAACGATGGAACATTATAGGAACATGGGGTGATTGTCAAGTTGGGTGGTGGCTGATCGGACGGTGACGCGACGCCGGGGCGGGGCAATGGACGGGCGACCAGAAAGAGCAGTCACCAGAAGTAGATGGTCTGATTGCGACAAGATTGCGGTCACTTCTGCGGTTAGGAATCGCTGGGAATGTTGCCTTCGAATTGCGCCGCGCCTTCGTGAGCGGCATGCCAAGGCGGAGCAGCTGACATCCACATATCAGCTTGAACCTTGAAGCCAGCTGCATCGTCGAAAGCACCTACTTTGATAGCCACCATGGTCGTATTGCTGTCTGGTCTAGAGAACACCTGAACGCCGCATTGGCTGCAAAAATAGATCCCCCCACTGGTTGGCTTCGCCTTGTATATTGATGGCACACCATCCGTGAGTTTGAAGCCAGCATCGTTGAAAACCCACGTCAAGTTCGCTGATCCCCCTGCCATATACTGGCAATCACGGCAGTGGCACGCCACACCGCCGAGTGGCTCACCCTCAACAAGAAATCTGATTTTGCCGCAACGGCAGCCGCCAGTCCTCATCAACATCTCCGCGCGCAGAACGACCTGATTTTCGTTAGCAAAGGTTTCGGGTGGACTCAATCTCGCTAATTCGCTGACTGCCAGTTGGCAGCGGACAAATCTGCGGAACAGCTTAATACTCAGAGCCACACTCGAAAAGCCGTCATTCGCCTAACCTCCCAATGTCGGTCGGTAGGGAGCAACCTAGGGATGCCTAATCGCAGACGGCCTGTTACAATAAGAAAGCTACCAAAAGTCGACGGTCAGCAAACGGCAACGTTTCGGTCGTTATCGATTATTCTCTTGTCCGCCGAGAGCGGACGGGAGTGTATTTGGCCACAGAAAGGGTAATGAGCCAAGGACGAAGCCCAAGAAGGCTGCTTGTAGAATAAGGGCTAAATCAAAGCCGGGTATCCGCAGCGCAAAAGATGCAAATGCATTTGCTGAGACGTCGGTCACCATCACGACTGCCGCGAGTAGCAAAGCGCAACGTCGCCAACCTGCAATGATCAGAACTATCACGAGCGCGTCTAAAACCACAAGCGAAGTCCAGAACGCCTCTAATGCAGGCGGGCCAAAGGCGTAAGGCCGCCAACCGCGCGACAGAAAATCCGCAGCATGGCTTACGACGCCGATGCCGAAGCAAGCGATATATATGCCCAATGCGAACCGTGTGCGCGTAAAATGCATCGCATCTTGCTAGCCCGAACTATGTCCGGATTCCACCCATAATCGGTCTTTTTTGAGCGATCTAACGATACCCCTAAACGGACCGGCAGTTTTGAGGGGTTCGTCACAGAAAGCCGTCCGTCCGTTCTCGACAACATTGCGGACTTAGCCATAGAAAGCTAAACACAACTAGGGGGGGTCAGACAATGTTGTTGGTTACAATCGGGTGTGCTTACGGTGCCGTGATGATATGGCTTGCGCTGCGCGCCAATACTAGATTTTCCGGTGAGCGACGCTTACCCATGCAATGGTGGCTTAACGGGGAAGTTACTTGGTATGCTCCGCGTCGTGTGGCGTTGGCCTTCATTCCAACGTTAGCAATCGGTATGTTTGGATTTACCGCCACAACAAAACCGAGGCCCGGCGATGAGCACCTCGTCATACCCGCTATGTTGTTTATGGGTTTTCTTTGTCTGGGTATTCAGTTGCTTCACCTATATTTAGTAAGGAAAACACTGCATCGGAATGGCGGCTAACCACCCAATTCCGGCGATACAGACAACAATGCCCCACAACCTTCAAACCAAACCTACCCCACCAAACTCCCCGCGGCTTGCTCCCAAAAGTGCAGCAGGCCCGGACTGAAGCTTAAGGGCACATAGGCGTCGCAGTTGGTTTCGTCGACTACGTGCAGGCGGACGTTGACATGGTCGATGATTGTCGCTGCGCTGCATCCTGCGGCGAAAGTCGGGCTTTCGGCGTCGAATACGCCGCCTTCCATTAGGAGCGTGCGCCAGCCTTTGCCCGACAGGCGGATGCGGACGATGCCGCCGCCGATGGCTGCGCCGTTCTGGAACCGGATGTGTTTCCAAATCTTGTATCATATATCGAACGCGGGGAAATCCGGCCTTTAGTAGCAGCAACCTACGACCTATCCGATATCGTCAAAGCGCAGGAAGCATTTTTGACGAAGCAGCATGTCGGAAAAATTGTCCTGTCGTTTTAATCAACAGTTTCGATCAATTCACTGATCCGTCCAACGATTTCATCGATATGGGATTTTTGCAGGATGAGCGGCGGCGACAGCGCAATGATGTCGCCTGTTGCGCGCACGAGCACGCCATTGTCGAAGCATTTGTGGAATAATTGCATGCCGCGCTTGCCAACGCCGGCGGCATTTGGCGCAAGTTCTATCGCCGCAACGATGCCCATGTTGCGGATGTCGATGACATTTTTTTTGCCTTTCAGGCTGTGCACCGCGTCTTGCCAATAGCCGTGGAGCGAACCAGCATGTTCGAAAATACCTTCCGACTTGTAAAGGTCCAATGTTGCCAAGGCTGCCGCTGCGGCCAAGGGGTGACCGGAATAGGTGTAGCCGTGGAACAATTCGATGCCATCGGGACCGCCTTCGACAACGCCGTCGTGGATATGGCGGCTGACCGCGACGGCGCCCATCGGCACGGCGGCATTTGTAAGGCCTTTTGCCATTGTAATAATGTCAGGCGTCACGCCTAAGGTTTCTGATGCTGTCGTACCGCCGACACGGCCAAAAGCCGTGATGACTTCGTCAAATATCAGCACGATGCCATGCCTATGTGTAATCTCACGCAATTTTTCGAGATAGCCGATTGGGGGCACCAACACACCAGTTGAACCCGCCATGGGTTCGACAATGACCGCCGCAATGGTCTCCGCGCCATGCAGCGCGACAATGGCCTCCAGATTATCCGCCAGATGCGCGCCCCATTCGGGTCGGCCCATCGTAAAGGCGTTATGTTCCAGATTATGGGTGTGCGGAAGATGGTCAACACCCGTAAGCAGGGTGCCGAATTGTCGCCGGTTGTTGACGATGCCGCCAACCGAAATGCCACCAAAGCCGACGCCATTATAGCCGCGTTCTCGTCCGATCAGCCGGGTACGTGTGCCCTGGCCAATCGCGCGTTGGTAAGCGAGCGCAATTTTGAGCGCAGTATCGACCGATTCAGAGCCCGAGTTGGTAAAGAATATCCGATCGAGGCCTTCAGGCATCAGCGTTGCGAGGCGCGAAGCCAGTTCAAACGCCAGCGGATGTCCCAATTGGAAGGGTGGGGCGTAATCAAGCTCTGCGGCGCATTTCTGGATCGCCTCGACAATAGTGGGGCGGCAGTGACCGGCATTGACCGCCCAAAGCCCTGCGGTGCCATCAAGGACCTGTCGTCCATCATCGCTGGTATAATGCATGTCCTTTGCAGATATGAGCTGCCGCGGCGTCGTCTTGAACGCCCGGTTCGCCGTAAACGGCATCCAAAACGCAGCGAGGGGGTCATTTTCCAGTTTCATCACGTCACTCCACCAACGGGTCTTCAGGGTCAGGACCACTTAAATCCACCTTCGCGGTTTGAGGCCATATTGTTCAGTGCAAGGCGGCAAACGCAGGACTTAGTGGTTCTAAGTCCAAGCTTGTCAACGTGGCAATGGACAATATGGATCAAATCCGAAGGACGTCTTGACGCCGCGAAGGTGGATTTAAGTGGTCCTGACCCTAGCCCTTATGCGACCGTATTACCGTCATTCTCGATTGAAAAGATTCTTGTGTCCGGAAAATTTTAGTTGGGCCTCATTTGCCGGCCGCTGCGCGATCATATGCGGGATTCCAAAGTGGGAACTGACGTCTTGTAGATGACGGGCCGAAGCGCAAAGCTTGTGGTCACATTGGCAACACCCTTCACCCGGGTCAGCCGATGGCGTAGAAAATCCTCAAATTGCGTCAAGGATGCGACCAATATGCGCAATTGATAATCTGCCTCACCCGTCATCAGATAACATTCCATGACCTCGGGAAAGCCGGCGACGGCCGTCTCAAAATCTTCCAAATGACGATCATCCTGTTGATCAAGGCGCACGCGGACAAATGCCGTGACGGAGAGGCCGATCTTATCAGGGTCAACTAAAGCGACATAATGGGTGATAGTGCCGTCGGATTCCAACTGGCGTACCCGGCGCAGACAGGGGCTGGGCGATAAGCCGACCCGTTCCGACAGTTCCTGATTGGACATTCGGCCATCTGATTGAAGGCAATCAATGATCTTACGGTCAATGGTATCTAAGTGATTTTTTGGCATATTATATATCTAATTCAATAAATTTAAGCATAATCTATCAAATATTATGGCATCGACCGTTATGATACGCAAGGACATGCTGGGATGTGCTAGCTACAGTCCTGCTTTAATTTAAGCGGAAATTAGCCATGGCCAAGATTGTCGCCGACAGGCGTGAAGAGAAAATAGCAGCTATCGAAACCCTCGATTCGCGGCTGCGTTGGTTGGCCTCGTGGATTGTGCACAACGCCAACCATATCCGGCCAAAGCGGGACGGGTTGAAGGTCGGCGGGCATCAGGCAAGCTGTGCATCGATGACGGCGATTATGGCGGCGCTTTATTTTCATGCGCTGCGTCCGAATGACAAGGTTTCCGTCAAACCACATGCGGGGCCTTTGCTGCAAGCGATCCATTATCTGCTGGGCAATCAGTCGCTGGAACAATTGCAACAGTTTCGCGCCCTGGGCGGCGCACAAAGCTATCCGTCCCGGACAAAGGATAAAATTCCGGTGGATTTCTCCACGGGTTCTGTAGGGTTGGGCGTTGCGATTACCGCCTTTTCAAGTCTGGTTCAGGACTATTTGATTGCGCACGGATCGATCGACGAGGGCAATGCAGGCCGGATGATTTCGTTGATGGGCGATGCTGAATTGGATGAAGGCAATATCTACGAATGCCTTATTGAAGGGTATAAGCACGACATCCGGAACTGCTGGTGGGTAGTCGACTATAATCGGCAATCGCTCGACAGCACGACGGCAGACCGGATGTTTCGGCGCTTTGACGATATTTTCGAGACCACGGGATGGCGGGTTATCACCTTAAAGCATGGCAAGCTGCAACGTGCCGCTTTCGCCCGGCCCGGAGGAAAATCGCTGGAGGACTGGATCGAAAATTGCCCTAATGCGGAATTCGCCGTTCTCACATATCAGGGCGGTGCGGCTTGGCGCGCGCGCCTGACGGCAGATATTGGCGGCAAACCGCATGTGAAGAAACTGCTCGATAGTTTTGAAGACGACGGTCTGGCCGCATTGATGACCAATCTGGGTGGGCATTGCGTCGAATCCTTGATGGATGCATTTGACAGTGCCGATGATGAACGGCCCACCTTGTTCATTGCCTATACGGTCAAGGGTTATGGCCTACCGCTGGCGGGGCATAAGGACAATCATTCGGGGATGATGAACCCCGGTCAGATTGATCAGCTTCGTATGGCCATGGGCATTGAGGCAGGCCAAGAGTGGGAACCATTTGCTGGTCTTGGCGGCAATATGGCGGCACGGCTCAAAAATTTCATCGGGGACAGCGTTCTTGCCGCCAAGCCGGAAGAGCCAGTAGCACCGCAGATACACGTGCCCGCACGCTTCGCAGTTCCGTCGGGTGATGTGCAATCAACGCAGGCGGCATTCGGCAACGTGCTTCTCGATCTTGCCAAATCATCCAAAGAGCTGGCAGACCGGATCGTGACCACTGCGCCTGATGTGACGCAGACAACCAATCTCGGCGGTTTTGTGAACCAACGCGGGCTGTTTCGACGGTCCGACGTCGCCGATATATTCCGTGAGGCCAAAATTCCGTCCGCCCAGAAATGGGCAGCACATGCGGCGGGTCAGCATATTGAACTGGGGATTGCGGAGAACAATTTTTTCTTGCTGCTGACGTCGCTTGGGCTGGCCGCGCCGCATTTCGGTACGCGCCTTATTCCGGTTGGTACGGTGTATGATCCATTCATCGCCCGTGGTCTCGATGCGCTGAATTATGGTTGCTATTCCGATGCGCGTTTTCTGCTGGTCGGAACGCCGTCCGGCTTGACTTTAGGACCGGAGGGCGGCGCGCATCAGTCTATTAACACGCCGTTGATTGGCATGGGGCAGCCGGGCCTTGCGTATTTTGAACCTGCCTATGCCGATGAAGTTGCTTTATTCATGCGGTGGGCGTTTGAATATCTGCAAAAGCCGGAGGGAAGCTCTGTCTATCTGCGGTTGAGTACGCGTCAGGTCGCGCAAGTCGAACGGGCCAATACGAATTGGGAGACGGATGCTCTCAAAGGTGGATATTGGTTGCGGCCACCCACGGCAGGCGCAGAAGCGGCTATCGCATTTACAGGGGCCATCGCGCCTGAGGTGTTGGCAGCATATGCACAAATGTTGGATGATATTCCCGGTTTAGGCGTTTTGAACGTGACCTCGCCCGATGTGCTGCATCGTGAATGGTCCGCGAGCAAGGCTGCGCGCTGGACAGACCGGAACGCGCAAACATGCCATGTGGAGGATTTGTTGTCGCTATTGGCACCCGACGCAGGCATTGTGACGGTGATTGACGGTTCGCCCGGCGCTCTGTCCTGGCTGGGCGGTGTGCACGGCCTGCGTGTCAGTCCGCTGGGCACGGATCGTTTCGGTCAGACAGGGGATTTGCCCGACTTATACAGCGAATATCGGCTCGACTCTGCGGCGATTATTGATGCCATGGCCGAGCTTTTTTTAAAAAGGTGAGCCGCCAAAATTGAGACGAAACGGCTTCGAACGCTATTCGGCGGATTCTACGCTACCGCTGACCATTTCATCTGGTAGTGCGCGGAATGTGAACTCTGCAGCTTTGCTCAAATAAAGCTTGGCCAATGCCCACAGGTCCTGCGTGGTTATTGACGCAAAATTTGTCTCGGCTTGTCGGAAGCGGATCAACATGTCGGAGCTTGTCTGTGCCTCCGCAACGACACCGAGCCAAGTGTTGTTTTGCTTTTTCCAATCGGCGTAGCTCTCAAGCACGGGTTTGCGCGCCCGTTCGAACACGTCGGGATCAACCGGTGACTTTACCAGCGCCGATATGACTTGATCGACAGTCGATTCTATCGTCGCAATATCTTTGGGGTCGCCAGCGGTAGATACGTAAAATGTGCCCCGCTGCAGATACAGGTTGGACATGTCGGACTGCGCGGACACGCCATAAGTCGCACCCAATTTCTCGCGCAATTCATCGGTCAGACGCAGCGTCGCAACGCGTGCAAGAAGATCCATGGATTGGGTGGTTTTCTGGTCATTATCGCCCGTGGTTGTCCATATACGGCGCCACGCCAACTGGTTCGCCTCGCCATTATGGGGAATATCAAAATTCCCGCGCTTTGCGCTCCAGCCCGGTTGAAGTTGCGCGCTATAATCCTTCCCGTCATCCGCGCGCGTCGGGAGGGCTCCAAAACTGCGTGCAACAGCCGCGATGGCCGCTTCTTCATCCAAGTCGCCGACCAATGCGATTTCTAAGCGATTCTGTTTTAATGCGTCGCCCAACACCGTCTTTAGCATTTCAAAATCTGCACCCTGTAGGGCCTTGAGAGGCGGCAGCGTAAAGCGCGGATCATCATCGGTCATGATGCTTGACATGGCGACCGAAAGCGCGGACCCCGGAACAGCGTCCAATCGCGCATATAATTCGGGCAGCGGACGGCGAAACAGGCGAAGGGCATTTTCCGAATAGCCCGGATGGGTGGTATATGCTGCCATGACTTGCAATTGCCGCACCAAATCCGCTGGTGCCACAGCACCGGCTGCGCCAAAAAATCTGTCGGCAACACCGAATGCGGGGGACACCGTTGTTCCGGCCAAGATGGATCGCAAATCTTCAATATCATGGGCTTCAAGGCCGCCAGAAACATAGGTCGCCGACATCAGTAAGGCCAAGACAGCATTTTCCTTGCCAAAATGCAGTTGGCCACCATCAATGCGCAGCGAATAGCGGACTCGATTGTCTTCAAAATCGGTTTTTTTAAGGTTCAGCAACACGCCATTGGCAAAGCGGATGGTGCGAATGCCCAAATCCGCAATCGTCTTGTCGGCAATGACAGCTCCGGCGGGGCCGAAGTCTGTGTAAGCAAAGCTTGACGCCACGCGTGTCATTGGCGCAGCGATTGGCGTGCCCCGACTGACGGCATAAGCGGCCAATATTTCATCCTCGGGAATAGCCGCGCTCTGCTTTGTTGTCAGGAAAATCTGCGGTCGATCCATTTGGCGGAACCAAAATGCAAATTCGGAAGTGATCGCCGCCGGTGTTATAAACGGGCGTATCTGTCGCCACAACAACTGGCGATATTTGTCCGAGTTGTACACGTCCTCGTCCAGACTGACCAAGGCGTTTGCAATTGCCCCACTCGATTCGGTACCTTCATCTTTGGCGGCATTTTCATATTGTGCGTCCAGACGCTTTATCTGTTCGGCAATCTCGGATTCTTCAAACCCATATTCCACGGCTTGGCGAACAGTTTGCTCGGTAAAGGCGAGCAATGAACGCCAACTGCCGTCCTTACCCGCGACGCCATAGCCGATGGTTGCATATTGGTCGCACAGACCGAAGTTGAAAGTCACACCGCCACCTAAAAACGGCATGTCTTCTTCGCGGGATCGGCGCGCCATGCGGCGTGATATGATCGCGTTTGCGATGCCCATTTTGAGCTCAATCATCCCGCGTTCTAAGGTGTCAGGCCGCTTTTTATCCTGCAAAAACTGCTGAACACTCATGCTCTCGCTAATCTCTGGATGTACGAAGCTTTGCGCGGATAATGCGCGGTTGGTATCCAATAGGCACTGGTCAATTGCACCCAATGGCGGCGCGTCCACGCGCCAGTCCGCAAATTTGGCCACCAGTTCGCGTTCAATGGCCACGGGATCTACCGGGCCAACGATGATGATTTTGATGCGGTCCGGGCGATAATATTTGCGATACAGCGCGCGCATCCGCTCCGCAGGTGCCGATTGAATGACATCGGTTGTGCCGATGGGGTAACGCGTGGCGTAAAAAGTACCCGGGTAAAACAGGTTGTTCGCCGCCCGGCCGCTTTGAAAACCAAAATTTTCGCGCGCGCTTTTTTCCGCCAAAATAACCCCGCGCTCGCGGTCAATTGCTGCCGGGTTGAACGATATTTCCCGCGCCGTCTCACGCATCAAAAACAGCGCACGTTCAATCAGATGCGGGTCCGACTTTGGCAAGTCTAATTTATACTCCGTTTGCGTATAGCCAGTCGAGGCGTTGGTATCGGCACCAAAGGACAGACCAAGCCGCTCAAGCATCTTGACCATTTCGCCCTCAGGCACATTGGTACTGCCGTTAAAGGCCATATGTTCGATGAAATGCGCAAGACCCTGCTCGTCCTCCGCCTCCGCCGCGGAGCCGAAGTCGATGGTCATGCGAACCAGCACCTGATTCTGTGGACGCTGATTCGGACGAATGGCGTAGCGCAGACCATTGGGTAGCCGCCCGTAAATGATGCTGGCGTCCGGTTCGAGGTCGGATGTCTCGGCGTTCCACGGCTGAGTCCGCTCTGCAGGCGCGGCAAGCGAGGATGTCGCTCCAGCAAAAAAGATTGCAACCGCAGATAGAAGTTTAAGCGCGCTTCTCATACGCTATAGTCTTCCGCAAAAGCTTGGACACTGCAATATATTCTTATATAAATTATTGATTCACTTACCTTTGCGTAATCGGTGGCTGACCATATCGAGGACAGCCCCTTCGCTTTCATCCGGCATCAGGCCAAGGCGGCGGGCGACTTCTTGATAGGCTTCTGCCTCGCCGCCAAGGTCACGACGGAACCGGTCCTTGTCCAGCTTCTCGCCGGTTTCAATGTCCCACAAGCGGCAACCATCAGGGCTGATTTCGTCGGCCAGGATGATCCGCGAAAAATCGCCATCGAACAAGCGCCCAAACTCAAGTTTGAAGTCCACAAGCCGAATGCCGATGGCGGCAAACATACCACACATGAAGTCATTGATGCGGATCGCCATGGACGAAATGTCCTGCATTTCCTCCTGTGTCGCCCAACCAAAGCAGGCGATATGCTCCTCTGCAACCAATGGGTCGCCAAGGCTGTCATCCTTGTAACAATATTCGAGCAAGGTGTGCGGAAGCGGCGTGCCTTCTTCGATACCAAGGCGTTTGGACAAGGAACCGGCGGCCACGTTGCGCACGATGACCTCGATAGGGACGATCTCAACCTGACGAATCAACTGCTCACGCATATTGAGGCGACGAATGAAGTGCGTCGGGATGCCGATATGGCTCAACCGCGTAAAGACATGTTCCGACACGCGGTTGTTGATGACGCCTTTACCGGAAATTGTGCCCTTTTTCTGGGCATTGAAGGCGGTGGCATCATCCTTGAAATATTGGATTAACGTGCCGGGTTCAGGACCTTCATACAGAATCTTGGCCTTGCCTTCGTATATTTTGCGGCGGCGGGTCATATGCGGTCCCTGACTTTGCTTGAAATGATACGCCCCGGTGGAGTTGGCCATTGAAGAGCCTAACTCTGCCGGGGCGATTACATAGGCTATAATCCATTGCATGCGTCGGCGCAATTCGAGATAGGTAGGGTCAGGACCACTTAAATCCACCTTCGCGGTTTGAGGCCATACTGTTCAGTGCCATGCGGCAACCGCAGGGCTTAGTGGTTCTAAGTCCAAGTTTGCCAACGCGGCAATGGACAATATGGGTCAAATCCGAAGGACGTCTTGACGCCGCGAAGGTGGATTTAAGTGGTCCTGACCCTAAATAGGACGGACACGAAAGGACATCATTTGCCCATCGATCTGGATTTACTGCTTCAGGCCTACGCCAATGGCATATTCCCGATGTCCGACGCCCGTGATGACCCCGATACCTTTTGGATTGAACCAGAGTTTCGGGCGGTCATGCCACTGGATGGCTTTCGTGTGTCAAAGTCGCTTGCCAAAACTATCCGGCAGGATCGGTTTGTGGTCACTGCCGACACCGCTTTTGCGCAGGTCATTGCCACATGTGCCGAATCGCAAGCGGATCGACGCGACACCTGGATTAATCCAGATATCGAAGAGGCTTTCTGCCGCTTGCACCAACAAGGGCGGGCACATAGCATCGAATGCTGGTCGGAAGGTCGCCTCGTGGGCGGACTTTACGGGCTGGCTTTGGGGCGCGCGTTTTTCGGGGAAAGCATGTTCTCTCGCGAAACTGACGCGTCGAAGGTTGCCTTGGCGTGGCTGGTCGCACGGCTTCGACTGGGCGGGTTTGAATTGCTCGATTGCCAGTTCATGACCGACCATTTGGCCAGCCTAGGGGCAATCGAAATGACACAAAGCGCGTATCTTAAATTGCTTGAGGCTGCACTAACGAACGCCGTTCAAGCCTCGTCAGGGCTGGCTTCTTCAACCGCAGCGGGCGCTGCCTCAGGTGGCGACTGGAGTTCACTTGACGGCGCTTTGGCTGCAGGAGCTTCTTCAGAAGATTTCTTCTCTACCGGTGCTTCTTCGCCGGGAAAGCGCAT
>Ga0208595_1000210_pt1 | contig 22547 bp, 21 predicted proteins | sample LakMenEpi28Jun11_FD_150742 | JGI IMG/M metagenome (GOLD analysis project Ga0208595, IMG submission 150742) | Freshwater microbial communities from Lake Mendota, WI - 28JUN2011 deep hole epilimnion (SPAdes) | ecosystem: Environmental > Aquatic > Freshwater > Lake > Epilimnion/Euphotic zone ...
CCGGCGCGGACAAGGCGCAGGTTACGGCGAGTTTTGATGCCCCGGCTTATGTCGCGGCGTTCTTGGCCGATAATGACATTGATATCGACAGCGATGAACCTTTAATCATCCGTCGCTCGGTGAAGGCGGACGGCGGCAGCAAGGCGTTTATCAACGACCAACCTTGCTCTGCCGCGCTGTTGCGGGAAGTTGGTGCTGCGTTGGTTGAAATCCACGGTCAGCATGATGATCGCGGCATGCTGAACCCGCGTGGGCATCGCGGCTTGCTGGACGCCTTTGGCCGAAGTGACACCGCAACCGTGTCGGCCAATTTTGCCGCGTGGCAGGATGCCAAATCGCGTTTGGATATTGCCCGTGAAGCGCTCGAAAACGCGGCGCGGGACCGCGAATGGCTGGAGCATGCGGTGGCCGAACTTGCCGCATTCCATCCGCAGCCCGGCGAAGAAGAGCAGCTCGCGGGTGAGCGGTCCGACATGCAAAAAGGCGAGCGCATTGCCGAGGACCTCAAGGCCGTATTGGAAAGCTTTGGTGGCCCGAAAAGTGGCCTGTCGTTGATCCGTGGCGCGGCGCGCAAGCTGGACCGTTTGGCCGACGCGCACCCGTTATTGGCCGAGGCGCTGACCGCATTGGACCGCGCGGTGATTGAGGCGAGCGAGGCCGAGGATAAGTTAAACGCCGCCGCACGCGCGATTGAATATGAACCTGCACGGCTTGACGAGATTGAGGAGCGCCTGTTTGAGCTACGCGCACTGGCCCGCAAGCATAATATTGCGCCAGACGGCATTATCGCGCTGCAGGAAAAGCTGACGGCGCAGTTGCAATCGATACAGGCAGGCGGCGAGGGGCTTGCGGTGTTGGAGGCAGAGGTCGCGGCCAAGCACACAGCCTATGTCGGGAGCGCAAGCGCATTGTCTGCGGTCCGTAACGCGGCTGCGGTCAAGTTGGACGCAGCGGTGAAGAATGAACTTGCGCCATTAAAGCTTGATGCCGCGCAGTTTCAGACGGCGGTGGAAAGATTGCCGGAGGACCGCTGGACCGCCTATGGCATGGACCGCGTTGAGTTCCTGATTTCGACCAACCCCGGTGCGCCTTTTGCGCCCTTGGCGAAGATCGCGTCGGGCGGGGAATTGTCGCGTTTCATTCTGGCGTTGAAAGTCGCCTTGGCCGAAGAGGGCGGAGCGGCCACGATTATCTTCGACGAAATCGACCGCGGCGTTGGCGGCGCAGTTGCGGCGGCGATTGGCGAGCGCCTTGCGCGTCTTGCGACCCGCACACAATTGCTTGCCGTCACGCACAGCCCACAGGTAGCTGCCAAGGGGAAGGCGCATTATTTCATCGCGAAATCCAGCCAAGGGACGGTGACACGCACCGGCGTCACCTTGTTGGATGCCGAAGCACGCCGCCAAGAAATCGCCCGTATGTTATCCGGCGCAGAGGTAACAGACGAGGCAAGGGCACAGGCCGTGCGATTGTTGGAGATATTGTGACCTTGTTTGCTGGAGCGATGGCGTGACTGAGGCCGATGCAGCCAATGAGCTCATGCGCTTGGCGAAACAGATTGCCTATCATAACAAACGCTATCACACGCAAGACGCGCCGGAAATCTCCGATGCGGAATATGACGCATTGGTGCGCCGTAACAATGAATTAGAAGCCGCATTCCCGCACCTGATCCGCGCCGATAGTCCGAACACGCAAGTGGGGGCGGCGGTCGAAGGCTCTGGCCTCAAAAAAATCACCCACGCCAAGAGGATGATGAGCCTCGATAACGCCTTTGCGGCGCAGGATGTGCATGACTTTGTCGGGCGGGTGCGGCGGTTTTTGAACTTGTCCGCAGACGCAGAGGTCGCGTTAACGGCGGAGGACAAGATTGACGGGCTTTCGCTCTCGCTGCGTTATGAGAATGGGGCGCTCAAACAAGCCGCGACGCGCGGCGATGGCAGCGTGGGAGAGGACGTAACCGCCAACGTCGCCTATATCGCTGACATCCCGCAAAAGCTGAACGGTGACGTGCCCGACATTTTCGAGATACGCGGCGAAGTCTATATGGCGAAATCCGATTTTGCGGCGATTAACGAAGCGCAACTGGCAAAGGGTGGAAAGCTGTTCGCCAACCCGCGCAATGCGGCGGCGGGGTCTTTGCGGCAAAAGGATGCAAAGGTTACGGCGTCGCGCCCCTTGCGCTTTCTGGCGCATGGCTGGGGTGAGGTGAGCGCGCTGCCCGCCGATACGCAAAGTCAGGTGATGGCAGCGATTGCCGATTGGGGCGTGCCAATATCGCCCTTGCTGCGCCGCTTTGGCCGACCTGAAGACGCGCTCGCGCATTATGCCGACATCGAACGCCGCCGCGCCGATTTGCCTTATGATATTGATGGCGTCGTCTACAAGGTTGACCGTTTGGAATGGCAGGAACGACTTGGCTTTGTCGCTAAATCGCCGCGCTGGGCCATTGCGCATAAATTCCCGGCGGAGCGCGCGGAAACGACGCTGGAGCAGATCGATATACAGGTTGGCCGAACGGGCAAGCTGACGCCGGTCGGTCGCCTTACGCCTGTGACTGTCGGTGGTGTGGTTGTGTCCAATGTGACCCTGCATAATCGTGACGAAATTGCGCGTTTGGGCGTGCGTCCCGGTGACCGCGTGGTCGTGCAAAGGGCAGGGGATGTCATTCCCCAGATCGTTGAAAACCTGACCCGCGAAAGTGATCGCGCGCCATACGACTTTCCCGTGCACTGCCCGGAATGTGGTTCCGAAGCGGTGGCTGAAGAGGGCGAAGTCGATGTGCGCTGCACGGCGGGGCTGATTTGCCCGGCGCAGCGGGTGCAACGGCTTATCCATTTTGTCAGTCGCGGCGCGCTTGATATCGAAGGGCTGGGTGAGAAAACCATCCAAGAATTTTTTGATCTGGGCTGGCTGGAAAGCCCTGCGGATATTTTCCGGCTTCGGAACCGCCGCGCTGATATATTGTCGCGTGATGGCTGGCAGGATAAGTCTGTGGATAACCTGTTGGCAGCGATTGAGGCAAAGCGTGCGCCCGACGGCGCGAAACTGCTTTTTGGTTTGGGAATCCGCCACATCGGAACGGTCACAGCGCGTGATTTGTTCAAGGCGTTCGGATCCGTCGAAGAAATCGGCAAGCTTGGCCTAAGGCTGGCAAATGCGGATGAATCCGCGATTGCGGATGTCACCGCGATAGACGGGGTCGGCGGCGCGGTGGCGGAGGCGTTGGGTGACTTCTTCCACGAACCCCATAATCTGTCGGTGTGGACCGACCTTTTGAACGAAGTCAGTCCACCCGTCTATGTTTCCAACATTCGCGAGAGCGCGTGGACGGGCAAAACGATTGTTTTCACCGGAAAGCTGGAGACGATGAGCCGCGATGAAGCCAAAGCACAGGCCGAGGCGCTGGGAGCAAAAGCTGCTGGCTCTGTAAGCGCCAAAACCGATCTTGTTGTGGCCGGCCCTGGTGCTGGGTCGAAACTGAAACAGGCAAATGCACTTGGCATTCAGGTCATTGACGAAGCCGAATGGGCAAATATCGTGCAAAGCGGCTAATGTTGCTGGCCGGGTTGGCGGCATGATTTTACATCCCGTCGCTCCCTGACCGTCACCGCCCCCCGACCGTCACCCCCCAACCGTCACCCTGAACTTGGTTCAGGGTCCATTTCTCGTCTCTACCCTTCGGTCGATGTGGCACGATGGATGCTGGAGCCGAAGGCGTGCAGAGCACAAACGAGTTCAGCATGACGTTGGGGGAAACACGCCTTCTTATTTTCGTCGCCCCAGCGCAGGCTGGGGCCCATCCCGTCTATCGTCCCAGCGCGGCGCTATCCAACCAAGTGCAGAAGAATCCAGCAGGTGCTGTTGCCATAATATGGTTTCAAGTGTAACTAGTTGCCATGGACCCAAATAGCCACGTGTATGAAACGCCGCCCGCTGGCGCGCATGCCGATTGGACTGTCCCCCAAAATTGGGAAAAGTTCAGCGCGGATGAACATGCAAACTGGGACCGTCTGTTTGCACGGCAAACCGCCATGCTGCCGGGGCGTGCTGCCGATGCCTTTATGCGCGGGATAGATGTGCTCAAATTGTCGCGCCCCGGCATTCCCGATTATCTTGAATTGAACGCACGGTTGATGGCGGCGACGGGCTGGCAAATTGTTGCTGTGCCCGGCCTTGTTCCGGACGATGTATTCTTTGACCATCTGGCGAACCGCCGTTTTCCCGCTGGCAATTTCATCCGGACGCCGGAGCAACTGGATTATCTGCAAGAGCCAGATGTCTTTCACGACGTTTTTGGACATGTGCCGATGCTGGCCGATCCGGTGTTTGCCGATTATATGGTGGCCTATGGCAAAGGCGGGTTGCGGTCGCTTGGCTTTGGCGCGTTGGACCATCTGGCACGGCTATATTGGTATACGGTGGAGTTTGGCCTGATCCAGCAGCCTGATGGTCTGCGCATTTATGGCGCGGGGATACTCTCAAGCTATGCCGAAAGCATCTTTGCTTTGGACGACCCAAGCCCGAACCGGATCGCGTTTGATCTGCTTCGGGTGATGCGCACGCACTACCGGATTGACGATTTTCAGCAGAGTTATTTTGTGATTTCCAGCATCGACCAATTGCTAAACGTCACAGTGGAGACCGATTTTGCGCCGCTTTATGCTCAGTTGGAAACACTTCCCGACATAATGGCCGGTGAAGTATCGGCAGATGATGTGCTGCGCACGCACGGCACGCAAGAATATGTGAAGGGCGCCGGCCGCTAGACGAGGGGGATCGAGCGACCGGCAACCCAGCCCTACCCCGTCATTCCCGCCTACACGGGGATGACGAAGTCTTGGAGAGGAAAGGCCCCTTTCAAATTGGAACGGGGTTCAGGATAACGCACCATGTTGCTCTAGCCTGCGCTGGGGCGACGGTGACTCACAGTTAGATCACAAAATTATCATTTTCCCGCTTGCGAGCACTGGACCCGTGGCAACGCCACCCGGCGCGCCCTCTGCGGGTTCAGGCGTTATCGCCAGTAAGGCACCTTCGTTCATGTATTGGCGCATGTCTGGGCTGACGTCCATTGCGGTTGGCCTGTCGCCATTGATGACACCAAGCGAACGTGCTTTCCCGTCGGCGGGTATGATCCATAATTCGGGATATAACTCGCCCGTTTCCAGCGTGACCGGCATCAGGAGCATGGTGCCCTGCGTGCTATCATAGCTCGCTGTCATCGCGGATCGGCCATCCTCACTACCCAAAGCGGCGATCATCGGCGTAGGGTTGGCGACAGGTGCGGTAGGAGCGGGCTGTTGCAATAGCAAAACGCCAAGGAAAATCGCTGCCGTCACGGAAATAGCTGTGAGCGCGCGCCAGAATGTGAGCTTCGCCGTCCCGACATCTTGCAAAGTCGCCGCGGGCAGGGCCTTTTCAATTTTGGGCCAGATATGCGCAGGGGCCAAATGCTCTGGCCCAAGCATAGGATTCAGCCGAAGGCGCCATGCCTCAACTTCGGCGGCGAAATCGGAATCTGTGGCAATGCGTCCGGCGACAACCGCTTCTTGGTCCGTATCTAGCAGGCCAAGCACATATTCCCCGGCCAAGGTGAAATCTTCGTCGGTCATGGCTGTCATGCTGCGCCCTCCATGCAGCCGCGCAGCTTTAACAAGGCCCGTCTTATTCTACTTTTGACGGTTCCTAAGGGCTGACCCTCATTTTTGGCGAGATCGGCATAAGTCGATCCGCCGATAAAGGCATTTTTTATGAACATGGCGTCGCGTTGATCCAAAGACGATATACAGTCATGTAAGATACGGTCATCCGCCTGTTCGATTAATTGCGCATCTGCCAAGGGGGCAGAGTCGGCAATTTCCGCCGCTTCGTCGATTGAGCTTGTGCCAACTCTCTTTTTGCGCGCAGCCGGTCAATCGCCCGGTTACGCGTTACAGCCACAAGCCAGCTTACCGGGCTGGCCCTACCGTTTTCAAAGCTCGCGGCCTTGTTCCAAATAGTGAGATAAGCGTCTTGCAACACGTCTTCCGCTTCGTTCCTGTCTGGAAAGATATGCAGGCACACGCCAAATAGCTTCGCAGAGGTTGCTGCAAATACGGTAGCCAATGCATTGCGGTCGCCACGACCCGATTGCACAAGCGCTTCGGCAAGCTTCGCGCGTCGCGCCGAATCCAAATCTGTTGGCCCTAAGCTAATTGTCATTAGAGACAATATGGCGCAGGCATTGGGTTGGTGCAATGCTGCTTTGCTAATATGTTCCGAAATCCCCGGGGGGTTGGCTCGTGCGACCACTCGCCCGTACCGGACGTTTCCAACCATAAATCGGGCGCTTCACTAGCCACAGACACGGCCAGTCGCCACAGTCGACGCGTTTTTCCAGACGGAAACCCTGCCGTTTGTATGCGCGTAATACGGCTTCTGCTTGCGTATTCAGGAGCCCGGCCAATATCAATGAACCATTGTCGCGCAGTATATTCGCAATCGACGGTGCAAGCTCAATCAAGGGGCCGGCGAGAATGTTGGCCGTCACGAGGTCATAGGGCGCCCGTGAGACGATGAGTGGGTGCGCGGTGCCTTCTGCTGCACATAGCGCAACTTGCCCCTGAGAGACGCCACAGGGCACATCATTGGCGCGCGCATTGTCCGCAGTGACTTCAACGCTAACCGGATCAATGTCCGACGCCGTCACATAGGCCTTTGGCCAAAGGCGAACTGCGGCAAAAGCGAGCAAGCCAGTGCCAGTGCCAATATCGGCGATCACGTCGAACCGTTTGCCGGCGCGTTTCATGCTGTCGAGCATATTGAGGCAGCCAGCGGTGGTTTCATGACCACCCGTGCCAAAAGCGCGGCTTGCCTCAATCAGGAACGGCGTTGCGCCCTTGGGCACGGTCCCCTTGTTGGAACTGGTGTGGACATAAAAACGGCCCGCATGGACTGGCTTCAACGCTTGTTGGCTCATCACGACCCAGTCGGCGTCGGGAAGCTTTTCAATGACTGGCTTTGCCTTTGCAGCGCTTTTTATCCGGCTGTGGATCGCGTTGATAACAGCTTGGTTAGGTTCAACCGAAAAATAGGCATCCAAGCGCCATTTGTCGTCGTTAAATGCCTCAACTTCGTCCGCCACAATAGTGGGCATGGGATCAAGCGACGCCAGCCATTCATCGTCTTCGTGGATTGCCTCTGCCTCTGCACGGGTGCAGGGGAAACGGACTTTCCAATCACCGGACATAGCTTGCGCCATTTACGTCGAGCACCGCGCCGGTCATCGATGGCGGCGCATCCAAGGCGCAGAACTTCGCCATGATCGCGACCTCTTCGGGGTCTGCGACCTTGCCTAAGGGGATATCCGCCAGCAATTTGTCGCCGCCGCGGCTTTCCAGATACTCTTCGGCCATGCCTGTCATCGTGAATCCGGGACAGATCGCGAAGGCATAAATACCCTCTCTGGCATAAGCGCGCGCGATGGTTTTGGTCATCGCAACCATGCCCGCCTTTGACGCGGCATAATGCCAATGGGTAGGGCTGTCGCCGCGATGTGCGGCGCGGCTGGCGATGTTGACGATACGGCCCGATGCACCGCTGGCCTGCCAGTGCCGCACCGCGCGGCGGCACAAATCAGCGCTGGCCGTCAGGTTAATCTGCATGGTCCGGTTCCAGCTTGCCAGCCATTCATCATCCGACCGCGAAATAGGGTTTTCTTCGAAGACGCCCGCATTATTGATAAGGACATCAATCCGGCCATCCAAAGCCTCAAATGCACTGTCCCACAGCCGCGCGGGAACCGCCGGGTCGTTCAGGTCGCCGTCCTTGCTGGACAATGCAACCACCTTCGTTGTGGCGGGGTCAAAGCTTGCGGCGATTGCTGCACCAATTCCGCGTGAGGCGCCGGTGATCAGGATATGGGTTTTCATGGGCGCTGCTTTTCACAGCACAGACGAAAATTCAACCAAAGTTATTGGGGGCAGGAGCACTTAAATTGGTCAGCCGATTGCGCGTTTCGCACTGCGCAGGTCTTGCACCACGGCATTAATCGGTTAATGAGCGTCGCAACGTCGACCACTTGCACATATGAAGGACGCTAAAAATTATGGCGAAAAACCCCAACCGGCCACTGTCACCGCATTTGCAGGTGTATCGTTGGTCGCCGCAGATGGCCATTTCGATCTTCCACCGCGCGACAGGCTTTGTTCTCGCGACTGCTGGAATGATGACTTTATTATGGTGGTTGTCGGCCATTGGGGGTGGCGCGCAAAGCTATGCCACGTTCCAACAATATGTCGTTTCGGCAGGCACTGACGGCACGGCGTTGCAGTTCGCCAGCAACTGGTTCTTCCGCCTTGTGGGCTTGGCCGTGACTTTCAGCTTCTTCCAACATTTGGCGTCAGGGCTTCGCCACTTCGTGCTCGATATTGGCGCTGGCTATGAATTGAAGACCAACCGGTTGTGGGCATCGGTTGCATTTGTCGCAGCCTTTTTTGCAACTGCATTGGTCGCCCTGTTTGTGGCATCGCGCTTTCTTGGAGTTTTGTGATGGACAGTAGAACATATATCGGTCGCGTCCGCGGTCTAGGTTCGGCCAAGCATGGCGGCGAACATTGGCTGAAGCAGCGTTTGACCGCGATTGGCAATGTGTTGCTGACCACTTGGTTTGTGCTGTCGTTGTTGATGATCCCAAGTTTTGACCATGCGGCGCTCGCTTTATGGCTGGCGCAGCCATTGGTTGCTGTTCCGATGATCTTGATGATTGCCAATATCTTTGCGCATGTCCGCCTGGGCCTTCAGGTGTTGATCGAGGATTATGTCCATGATGACGGCCTGAAGTTTGCGGCCATGACATGTTTGAACTTTTACGTCATCGCCAGCGCCGTATTCGGCATTTTCGTCGTCGCAAAACTCGCATTTACCGGAGCTCCCGCCTGATGTCAGACGCTTACAAGATTATTGACCACACATATGACACCGTCGTCGTCGGCGCTGGTGGGTCGGGTCTGCGCGCCACCATGGGCAGCGCGGAAGCAGGTCTAAAAACCGCGTGCATTACCAAAGTCTTCCCAACGCGTTCGCACACTGTCGCGGCGCAGGGCGGGATCGCCGCATCGCTCGGTAACAACTCGCCCGACCATTGGACGTGGCACATGTATGACACGGTCAAAGGCTCCGATTGGCTCGGCGACCAAGATGCCATCGAATATATGGTGCGTGAGGCGCCTGCTGCGGTCTATGAGCTTGAGCATGCGGGCGTGCCTTTCTCGCGTAATGCCGACGGCACCATCTACCAACGACCCTTTGGCGGCCATATGCAGAATATGGGTGAAGGCCCGCCGGTTCAGCGCACCGCAGCCGCAGCCGACCGTACCGGTCATGCGATGTTGCATGCTTTGTATCAACAAAGCCTGAAATATGACGCGGACTTCTTCATTGAATATTTCGCGCTCGACCTGATCATGGAAAATGGCGAATGCCGCGGCGTTATCGCCATGTGCATGGAAGATGGCAGCATCCACCGGTTTAAAAGCCACGCCGTTGTGCTGGCAACCGGCGGCTATGGCCGCGCCTATTTCTCCGCAACGTCGGCGCATACCTGCACCGGTGACGGCGGCGGCATGGTCTTGCGCGTTGGCTTGCCATTGCAAGATATGGAATTTGTCCAGTTCCACCCGACGGGTATTTACGGCGCAGGCGTGCTGATTACTGAAGGCGCACGCGGCGAGGGCGGTTATCTGACCAACAGCGAAGGCGAACGCTTCATGGAGCGTTATGCCCCATCGGCGAAGGACCTTGCATCACGCGACGTGGTCAGCCGTTCAATGGCGCTTGAAATGCGCGAAGGACGCGGCGTTGGCGAACATAAGGACCATATCTATTTACATCTCGATCATATCGACCCTGCGGTATTGGCGCAGCGTTTGCCCGGCATCACCGAAAGCGGAAAGATTTTCGCGGGCGTTGACCTGACGCGGCAGCCTTTGCCAGTGACGCCAACGGTCCACTATAATATGGGCGGTATTCCGTGCAATTATCATGGGCAAGTTGTCACCAAGGTTGGTGACGATCCCGAAGTCATCGTGCAGGGCCTGTATGCCGTTGGCGAAGCGGCCTGCGTTTCGGTGCATGGCGCGAACCGGCTTGGATCGAACTCGTTGATCGACTTGGTCGTATTTGGTCGCGCAACCGGCTTGCATCTGAAATCGTCGTTGACGCCAGGTGCGCCGCATAAGGCTTTGCCTGCGGACGCCGCGGACCTTGCGCTTGCACGCGTCGACAAGTTCCGTAACGCAAAAGGTGGATCACCAACTGCCGAGATCCGCTTGCAAATGCAGCGCACAATGCAAAAACACGCCGCCGTCTTCCGCGACACCGCCTTGTTGGAAGAAGGCGTGGTTGAAATGCAGAAGGTCAATCAACGTTTGGCCGACGTTCGCGTGACCGACCGCAGCCTGATCTGGAACACCGACCTCATCGAAACGCTTGAGCTTGATAACCTGATGGCGCAGGCGGTTTGCACGGTCGAAAGTGCAAACAACCGCAAGGAAAGCCGTGGCGCACATGCGCACGAAGATTTCCCCGAGCGCGACGACGCCAACTGGATGAAGCACACCGCGTCATGGTTTGAAGGCTGGGGCGGCTCCGGCGGTAAGGTCACAATCGACTACCGCCCAGTGCATGATTATACGCTGACCGATGAGGCGGAATATATTAAGCCGAAGCCACGGGTGTATTGAGGGTTAGCAAATCGGGATTTTGAACACCCCGTCGCCCCAGCGCAGGCTGGGGCCTATCACGTGTATCAGCTTAGCGCGTCGGGGGTCTGTGTAAACCGATAGACGCGATAGGCCCCAGCCTGCGCTGGTGCGACGGTGGGTTGAAAGTTATCTGTTCAGGTCCGCATACAAATCCCGCCAATCGGGGTTAGCCCTGCTGATCAATTCGGTTTTCCACCGGCGCTTCCAAACCTTCATCGCTTTTTCGCGCTTGATGGCTTCTTCGATGTCGTCAAAAGCTTCATAATAGACCAAAATGTTACAGCCATTTTCTTTGCAGAATTCGGAGCCGAGGTCATTCTTATGCTCCCAAATCCGGCGTGGGAGGTTGGCTGTAACGCCGATGTAGAGCGTGCCGTGCGGGCCGCTGGCCATGATGTAGACATACCCGCCTTTTGCCATCAGATAAGTTCCCACCCTCCCCCCAGCGGAGGCTGGGGCCTATCCCGCGTTTCAGTTTAGCGCCTCGGCTCGCGGTGTAAACCGATAGACGCGATAGGCACCAGCCTTCGCTGGTGCGACGGTGGTTTTATAAATACAACATATAATACAAACACTTCGTCGCCCCAGCGGAGGCTGGGGCCTATCCCGCGTTTCAGTTTCGCGCGCTACCTTTCGAATGTCGTCCGCTCCCACAACCGTCACCCTGAACTTGGTTCAGGGTCCATCTCTCGTCTCTACCCTTCGGTCTATGTGGCACGATGGATGCTGAACCGAGTTGTGCTCTGCACGCCTTCGGCTCCAGTATGACGTTGGGTGGAATGCGCCTCTACGGCCTCCGCGCCTCTGCGTGCACCCTTTTTGTCGTCCCAATCGAGCTTGCCGACAGCACATTGTCCAGCATCGCCATGTGTGATGGCGGCAGGGACACCCCAAAGCCAAGCGCAATCGACTATTTCTTCGCGCCGTGCGATATGCGTTCATGTGGTGACAGAATTTTTCATACCCTTCCTTGTGACGACAATGCTGATCGAGCTAACCCCCGGTCCAAATATGGCGTGGTTGGCGTTGACCAGCGCGAGCGAAGGCAAAAGGTCGGGATTTGCGGCGGTAGCAGGGATTGCGCTTGGCCTCGCGATACTGGCTGCTGCATCGGCAATCGGCCTTGCGGAGTTGGCAACACGCTCTCCAGCGATTTTCAGCCTGTTGCGCTATGCAGGGGTTGGCTATTTGCTCTGGCTGGCGTGGAAGACATGGGCGGGCAAAGATGAACCCATTCCGGATAGCGTAAGCAAAAATGCGCTCGGTGCATGGTTTCGCCATGGGCTGTTGTTGAACGTGCTGAACCCCAAGGCAGCCGTTTTCTTCATAACGGTCCTACCAGCCTATATTACGCAAAGTGCGCCAATTGCGCCGCAAACGGCTTTGTTGTCCGCAAGCTATGTCGCGATTGCCACTTTTGTGCATCTTGTCATCGTCGCGCTAGCGGCACAGGCACATGGATGGATATCCAACGGAAACAGGGCGCGCATCGTCCGCCGCGTCTTTGCCATTCTGTTGGCAGGCATCGCTATCTGGTTTCTGGCGAGCACCGGATAGATTGTCCGTTGAAATTTCGAATTGTCCATTCTTTTTCATTGACCGTTCATCCATTTATTCATAAACGAATGATGCTTTTCATATTCAAATTATTGAAAAATTGAAAGAAAATATGTAATGACATCGGAGCGAAGTCCCGGCTGGAAACTGTTCTTTGCTGGTATCATTGGCATTGTACTCGTCATCCCGTTGATGATTGTTTACGCGCTGGTCTGGGACCGGCAGGAACAATCGAACGTCGCGCAGAACGCGATTGCGGCAGGCTGGGGCGGGCCGCAGGTGGTCGTCGGGCCGGTGCTCGTTATCCCTTACACCGTCAATAGCGTCGAGACGGTGGACGAGAACGGCCGCCAGACCACCCGAACATTACAGCTGACAAAAGAGCTTTTTCTTTCGCCGGAAACGAACACGCTTTCCACCAATTTAAAGCCGGACCGCAAGAAGAAGTCGATTTATGAAAGCGTGCTTTTTGTTGCGGAAAATAGTGGGACGGCGCGTTTTGCGTTACCTGCCGATTTTGCGCGTTATGGTATCGCGCGCGACACTTTGAATTTGGCAGGTGCTGAATTGCGCTTTGGAATTTCCGATGCGCGCGGGCTTCAGGCCGATAGCAAAGTCGTCGTCAACGGCACGTCGCTTGAATTGCAACCCGGCAAAGGATTGGCGGCGTCGGGCGGTTCTGGCTTCTTCACATTTGTGGATTGGGATGCCTCAAGCCCGATGGAGGTGAAATACAATTACGCTATTCGTGGTAACAAGACGCTGACAATGGTTCCGCGCGGTGGCGAAACCAAATGGGATGTGAATTCATCATGGCCATCCCCTAGTTTCGCGGGCGATTTCTTGCCGATAAAGCGTAATGTCAAATCGTCGGGTTTCACATCAAGCCACGCCGTCACCAATCTAGCGCTTGGACAGGCGCTTGTCTTGACCGATGACCTTGCCCCGCCAAGCCCAACGAATATCAAAAGATATGATAGCGTTGAGATGACGAGCGTCAACGCCGCATCTACAGGTGGCGGGCAAAGCCAGGCGGCAACGATCGGCCTGGTCGAACCTGTCGACCTTTACAGCCAGGTTGACCGCTCGGTGAAATATGGCTTCCTGTTTATCGGTTTTACCTTCCTCGCCTTCTTGATGTTCGACGTTATTGCGGGCGCAAAGGTGGCGGCGGCGGAATATTTGCTCACCGGCGCAGGTCTCGTGCTCTTCTTTGTCTTGCTGCTCGCTTTTGCCGAAGTTGTCGGCTTTATGTGGGCTTACCTCATTGCTGGTGGCGCGATTACCGGGTTACTAACCGCCTATTCGGCGGCTGTTCTGAAAAGCTGGATGCGTGCGCGGTTTATTGGCGGATTGCTGGTTGGGTTGTATGCGACGCTTTATGTGCTTTTGAACCTTGAGGCGTATTCGCTGATTATCGGTTCGTTGCTGCTGTTTGTTGTTCTCGCAGTGGTGATGTGGGCAACCCGCGCCATTGACTGGGGCGCAAAGCGCGAAGTTGCAGGTGAAGTTAACGCCAGCGCAGCATAGAACGGTCAAACTGTGAGACGGAACGGACGCCCATAAGCCGCATGTCGCGATCAATCTCGTCACGCAATTTGCCGACAATACGCTCGACGCCCGGCTGCCCCGCTGCGGCCAGTGCATAAAGATACAAACGTCCGCCGGAGCACGCTGTTGCTCCGGCGGCGATTGCTTTGAGGACATGGCTGCCACGCCGGATACCGCCGTCGCAGATGATGTCGATCTTGCCGCCCACGGCGTCGGCGATCTCGGATATCTGGTCAAATGGGGAGCGCGAACCGTCCAATTGTCGTCCGCCATGGTTGGACACCATGATTGCGGTCGCGCCAATGTCGATGGCGCGTTTCGCATCGTCAACGGACATGATCCCTTTCAAACAGAATTCGCCACCCCAATCTGACCGAATTTCTTCGGCCATTTTCCAGTCCATCGATGTATCGAGCATAGTATTGAAATATTCCGCGACGGATATGGCGACATTCGTGCCCGCATCAACATGCGTTTCCAGATTGGGCAGTGCGAATTTTTCGCGGAATAGATAATTCAGCGCCCATTTTGGGTGGATGGCATAGCTTAACACCGACGCGGGCGTGAAGCGCGGCGGCGAGGTGAACCCGCTGCGCAGGCACCGTTCGCGGTTTCCCGAAACGATCGTGTCGACCGTCAGCGCGATTGCATCAAACTTTGCCGCTTTGCAGCGTTCGATCATCGACGCGTTCAGCCCCTTGTCCTTGTGGATGTAGAGTTGGAACATTTTTGGCGTTTTGATGGTCGCGCCGATTTCCTCAATGCTGACAGTGGCCAATGAGGAGATGCCAAACCATATGTTATGCTGCTGCGCGACCGACGCAACGGCACGCTCGCCTTGCCAATGAAACAGACGCTGCAAGGCCGTGGGGGAGAGCATCAGCGGCATGTCCATCCGTTGCCCCATCACCGTCACGCCCATGTCGATCTCCGACACGCCAGCCAAGACATTGGGCACCAGATCGCAATCGTCAAATGCCGACGTGTTGCGCGACTTTGTCCGTTCATCGTCGGCAGCGCCATCGATATAATTGAAGATCGGTGCGGGCAGGCGCGATTTTGCTAAACGGCGGAAATCGGCTACATTATGGCAATCTTCTAAACGCATTTTGGTCTTATGACAGACCTTGCACATAATTGCATCCATTTGGGTAGTTTGCCCGAGCAAGGGTCGCTTGCGTTGCTGCTTGGGACAAGGTGGTAGCACCGCATATTGTCCTGATGGAACATTCCGGTTACCGGGACATTGCGCAAGACAACGTCATCAGACCCTAATGCAAAGGCATGCTCAAATGTTTCTCGAAGGCAAAACAGCACTTATCACGGGTTCAACCTCTGGTATCGGGCTGGGCTATGCCCGCGCGTTGGCCGCGCAGGGTGCGCATGTGATGATAAACGGCTTTGGTGATGCCGACCTGATCCAAAGCTATGTCGACGAACTCAGCAAGGTGAGCGGCGGAAAGGCGCAGTATTCCGCGGCCGACATGACTCAACCCGACAGCATCCGGGCTATGGTCTGCGAATGCACCAACCTATTGGGATCACCTGATATTTTGATCAATAATGCCGGAATCCAGCATGTCGCGCCGGTTGACGAATTTCCGGACGACAAATGGGATGCGATCCTGTCCATCATCCTGTCCTCGGCATTTCACACGACAAAGGCCGCCTTGCCCGCAATGAAGGCCAAGGGCTGGGGCCGCATCATCAATACAGGGTCAATGCACAGCCTTGTCGCATCGCCGTTCAAATCGGCCTATAATGCGGCAAAGCATGGCCTTGCCGGCTTCACCAAAACGGTCGCGCTTGAAGTGGCTACAGTAGGTATCACGGTGAACAATATCTGCCCCGGCTATGTCTGGACACCGTTGGTCGAAAACCAAATTCCCGATACCATGAAAACTCGGGGACTTACGCGGGATCAAGTGATCAACGATGTGCTGCTTGCCAACCAGCCGCAGAAGAAATTTGTGCAGGTGGAGCAATTGGCCGCGCTCGCGGTGTTTTTGTGCCGTGATGAGGCGAGCGCGATTACCGGCACAAACCTGTCCGTTGATGGCGGTTGGACCGCGCAATAGCATCGCATTTCTAGCGCCGAGGGATAAAAAAACCGCCGACATTGCTGTCGGCGGTTAGGCGTTTTTCCTCCCCAGGAAAACACGGAAAACTGGTTGGTCTATGCGGGTTGGTCTATTTGCCTCCAGCGCTACCAAGGCGGTGATAAAGCCGAGCAAATTTGACCGATTCAGGCTTGTCCTGAATGACCTCAAGATAATGCACCAATGCTTGGCGAAGCAGCGTCAGGTCCTCGGTAGAAAGGACGGCGCGTGCGCGTGGTGGTTCACCCATATCGATCGCTCCTTATGCAGCCTGGCCAAATTGATTCATCGTATTGTCTTTGCCGCCTGCCTTCAGCGCAGCTTCACCGGCAAAATATTCCTTATGGTCATCACCAATGTCGGAACCCGACATATTCTGGTGCTTGACGCAGGCGATGCCCTGACGGATTTCCTTGCGCTGGACGCCCGCGACATAACCAAGCATGCCCATTTCGCCGAAATAGTCCTTCGCCAAATTATCGGTGCTGAGTGCCGCTGTATGGTATGTTGGCAACGTGATGAGGTGGTGGAAAATGCCTGCACGCTTTGCAGAATCGCGCTGGAAGTTCTGGATACGGACATCCGCTTCAATTCCCAGTGGTGTCTCGTCGAAGCTTGCACTCATGAGGTTTGCGCGTTCGTAGGCTGAGACGTCGTGACCTTCGGCAGACCATGCATCAAACACTTGCTGACGGAAATTCAGAGTCCAGTTGAAGCTTGGCGAGTTGTTGTAGGCCAGCTTTGCATTGGGAACGACCTCACGGATGCGGTCAACCATTCCGGCAATCTGTTCAATGTGCGGCTTTTCCGTCTCGATCCAGATGAGGTCGGCACCGTTCTGAAGCGAAGTAATGCAATCCAACACGCAACGATCTTCGCCTGTCCCTGGACGGAACTGAAACAGGTTTGATGGCAAACGCTTTGGACGCAGCAATTTTCCGTTGCGGTTCAAAATGACGTCGCCATTTTGCGCCGTGGCGGGGTCAATTTCTTCACAATCAAGGAAGCTGTTGTACAAATCGCCCAAGTCACCAGCCGCCGTTGAAACGGCGATCTGCTTGGTCAGGCCAGCGCCAAGCGAGTCGGTGCGTGCAACGATAATGCCGTCAGGGACGCCAAGTTCAAGGAAGGCATAACGGCATGCGCGGATTTTCTGGAGAAAATCCTCATGCGGCACAGTAACTTTTCCGTCTTGGTGGCCGCACTGCTTTTCGTCCGACACCTGATTTTCGATCTGAAGCGCGCAGGCACCCGCCTCAATCATCTTCTTTGCGAGCAAGTAAGTGGCTTCTGCGTTGCCGAAGCCCGCATCAATGTCCGCAATAATCGGCACGACATGTGTTTCGTGGTTTTCAATCTTATCCATGATAGCGGCGGCGCGCGCCGTGTTCTTTTGCCCACGCGCATCGTCGAGGTCGCGGAAGAGGATGTTGAGCTCGCGGCTGTCGGCTTGGCGCAAGAATGTATAGAGTTCTTCGATGAGCGCCGGAACGCTTGTCTTTTCATGCATAGACTGGTCGGGCAGGGGGCCAAATTCACTGCGCAATGCGGCAATCATCCAACCCGACAGATACAGATACCGCTTCTTGGTGGTGCCAAAATGCTTTTTGATGGATATCATCTTTTGCTGCGCGATGAATCCGTGCCAGCAACCCAGCGACTGCGTATATTGCGCGGGGTCGGCATCATAAGCAGCCATGTCTTCGCGCATGATCTTGGCGGTATAGCGGGCGATATCGAGACCAGTCTGGAAACGGTTTTGCAACTGCATACGCGCGACAGATTCGGCGCTGATGGAATCCCACGTTCCTTCATGCGCGGCAATTTGGGCGTTGTTTGTGGCTATCAGTGTCTGATATGACATTTTCTATTCCTTCGGTCGCGGTGTTCTATTCCGCAGTTCTCTGCCACTTCAGCAGAAAAGCCGAGTCAATTTTGTAATATTTGTTGTGTTATCGTCGTAAAACCTTATCGTTTATTTGTAATGTTGTAATGTTATTGACAAGAGAGCGATGGCTGAAGAAAAATTATTTGCAGGACATGCCGTGCGAAGGATCCGCCGCGCTTATGGTCTGACCCAAGGGGCAATGGCGGATACGCTCGCGATTTCGCCGTCATATCTCAACCTGATTGAACGCAATCAACGGCCGTTGACCGCGACCTTGTTATTGAAACTGGCGCAGTCTTATGACTTCGACCCGCGCACATTGACGGGTGCAAGGCCGGGTGGCGGAGTTGATGCTATCCGGCGTCGGCTAAGCGATCCGATGTTTGCTGACCTCGCCGTGGATCGGGCGCAGGTCGAAGAATGGATTGCCGCAAGCCCGGATGCGGCCGAGGCTTTTGCGCGGGCGTTTGATCGTCTCTCGGGCGGCTCCCACGGCGGGGCCAGCGCAGCAGCGGGCGGCGCACAGATTGAGCCTGAAGCCATTGCATCGGCGCGACGCGAAATTGAACGCTGGCGCAACCATTTTGCCGATTTGGACTCTCAAGCAGAAACCCTGTCTGACGAACTGCGGCTCGCCAATGCGGACCTTTATGGCGCGATTACTGAACGGCTCCGCGTAAAGCATCAGCTTTCCATACGCATTTTGCCGTTTGACGTAATGCCAGACCGGCTCCGCCGCCTCGATCTGCACGCACGGCAGCTGCAATTGTCCGAGCTGCTCGACCCCGCCAGCCGCACCTTTGCCGCTGCGTTGCAGCTTGGCAATCTGGAGGCAAAGACGGAGATTGACGCGCTTGTCGCCGGAGCATCCTTCACCGAACGGGCCGCCGAACGGCTCTATCGTCGCCATTTAAGCAGCTATTTTGCTGCCGCTGTCATGATGCCTTATGCGCGGTTCCTCCGCGCTTGCGAAGCGACAGGTTATGACATCATGCTTTTGCAGCGGCGCTTTGGCGCAGGCTTTGAACAGATCGCCCACCGTCTGACCACGTTGCAGCGTGTGGGCCAACGCGGCTTGCCGTTTTTCATGCTGCGCATTGATAAAGCAGGGCAAAGCAGCAAACGCTACGCTGGTGCAAGCGCATCGCCATTATTGGCGACCGACCGGCGTTGTCCTTTATGGCATGTGCATAATGTGTTTGCGCGGCCCGGGACGCTCATGCCGCATCTGGTGGAGTTAGAAGACGGCAGTCGTTGGTTCACTTTGTCGCGTACCGTGCACCCGCAAACTGCGGTGAGCGGCAGTGTGGAGGCAGAGTTTGCGATTTGCCTTGGCGTGGACGCAAAGCTCGCCGCGCCATTGGCCGCCGCTTGTGGTATGGACCTTACAAATGGCGGTGCGACGGCCATCGGGCTTGGTTGTTCCGCGTGCACGCGGCCGGAATGCTCTCAAAGAAGCGCGCCGCCTGCTGGCCGGGTGCTGGTATTCAATGAACGCGAGCGCGGTATGTCGCCTTTTAATTTTGACCAAATTGCCTGAAGCCCCCAATGGCGGGCAGCCCCCAATTGCGGGCTTAGTTCAGCGCAAGCAACTCTGCGGGATCAATGCCTGCGCGCTGCATTTGCGCCTTTACGTCGGGCCAAACATTCTGAACGAAATTTTCGCGCTCAAAACTCCGCAGCTTTGCAATAGCGCCGCGGGCTACAAACAGGCCAACGCCACGTTTAACATCGACCAGGCCGCTGTCCTGAAATAATTGATAGGCCTTGGCCACGGTCAGCGGATTTGCGCCCTGAACTGCTGCAAATGCACGCACGGAGGGAAGCATTTGCCCCTCTTTATAATCGCCGTCGAGGATCGCCGCAGCGATCACGTCACGCAATTTTAGATAAACGGGTTTCGCATCGTTTCTCATCACATCCTTACTGCCATAATACAGTATGGCGCGTCAAGCATGGGTGGATTTAAGTGGTCCTGACCCTTGTAGTCATGGCCATTGACGGATGATGTCGCTTGGCACGGGGCGTGGGCGTTCCTCAAGTCCGAGCGCCGGGGTGCCGATGAAGAACATGCCCGCTATCCGCTCCTCGCCCTGACAAATGGCCGCGTGAACCAAAGGGTCGTAGCTTGTCCATCCTGTGATCCAGCTACCGACAAAACCGTGCGCATGTGCCGCGTGGAGTAAATTCATACCAACCGCGCCCACGCTCATCTGCTGCTCCCACAGCGGAATTTTCAGGCTTGGTTGCGGGGAGAATATCAGCATAATGAGCGTTGGGGCCATGTAAGCAGACGCAATTGCCGCTTCAATTTGCACCGGGCGAGCGTCCGGGTTCGCGGCGCAGAATGCTGTTTTCAACAAGTCCGCAAAGGCCGCGCGGTCAGTGATCTCGACAAAACGCCACGGGAATAATTTCCCATGATCGGGGGTACGCATCGCCGTTTGCAGGATCAGGTCAAGCTGCGCGCCGCCGGGGCCGGGGGCGACCATATCGCGTGGCTTGCCAGAGCGGCGGGTTTCCAGATAGGCGGTGACAGAGGAAAGATCATTGAACATGACGCTCCCTTCGACGAAATTCGACCCTTCCGGCAATAAAATTCTTCACACACGCAATTTTTTCGGTAGGTTCCAGCGCAATCGTCCCATTCAACGGGATTTTAAACATAACAAAGATGAGGGGGTTCGCTCGATGGCGACATCATATGCGCAAGATGGAGATGCAGCAGGGACATTCCTTGGCCATCCCAAAGGTCTTTTTGTATTATTCTTTGCTGAGATGTGGGAGCGTTTTTCCTATTACGGGATGCGCGCGCTGCTAATTTTTTATCTGACCAAACACTGGTTGTTTTCGGATGAGGATTCCGGCGTCATATATGGTGCCTACACGGCGCTGGTGTATATCACGCCCGTGCTTGGCGGTTATCTTGCGGACCGCTATCTTGGGCAGCGAAAGGCCGTGACATACGGTGCAATTTTGCTGACCTTCGGTCATTTTCTCATGGGCTTTGAAGGTTCTGGAGGGCAAGACGCAGCGTCGCTTAACATCTTCTGGCTCGCCTTGGCGTTTGTCATCGTGGGTTCGGGCTTTTTGAAGGCAAATATCTCGGTCATCGTTGGGCAGCTTTATCCACGCACGGATGTGCGTCGCGACGGTGCATATACCATATTCTATATGGGCATTAACCTCGGCGCTGCGCTTGGAGCGCTGCTCTGCGGCTATCTGGGCGAAACCTATGGCTGGTCTTATGGCTTTGGCGCAGCGGGCGTGGGCATGCTGCTTGGCCTTATAGTTTTTGTTGTATTCAAACCATTGCTGCTTGGTCGCGGTGAGCCGTTAAACCCTGAAGCGTTGAACAAGACTGTTTTGGGCCTCAAACTTGAATGGCTGCTGTATCTTGTCGGCCTTGTGGTTGTCGTCATTTGCTGGTGGTTGGTGCAAAACCAAAGCGTTGTTGGCACATTGCTTGGCATCGCTGGTGCGATACTTATTGCTTATGTTTTGTGGACAGCGGTGCGTAAACTTGAGCCGCATGACCGGGACCGCATTTTTGCGGCGATGTTCTTGATTATCGGTTCGATCTTGTTCTGGGCGTTGTTTGAACAGGCCGGTTCTTCGTTAAACCTGTTTACCGACCGGCATGTGGATCGCGCGGGCGTTCCGGCGTCGGTGTTTCAATCCTTAAACGCCATCTACATCGTTATGCTTGCGCCATTGTTTGCATGGCTATGGACATCACTTGGTCGCAAGGGGCTTGAGCCGTCGGCTGCGGCAAAATTCGGCCTTGGTATTGTGCAGCTCGGCGTTGGTTTTCTCGTCCTTGTGGCTGGTTCGGCTGCGGCAGGCGCGGACAGCATGGTTCCAGTATTGTTCATCTTCCTGATCTATTTGTTCCACACAACTGGTGAATTATGCCTGTCGCCAGTTGGCCTCAGCGCGATGAACCGGCTTGCGCCCGCACATCTTGCATCGTTGATCATGGGAACATGGTTTTTTGCATCAGCAACTGGGAACTTTGTCGCAGGCCTGATTGCTTCGGCAACGGGATCAGAAGCGGCATCCGGCGAAGGCGCAGGGCGTGAAGTCGTCATGGCCGTCTATAGCCAGATTGGCTGGATTGCGATTGGCGTCGGCGTGGCCGTTGTCGTCATCTCGCCGCTAATCAAAAAACTGATGCACCTCGACACCTTGCGTGACGATGGTCCTTTGGAAGGCCAGGCTGAGGCAGGCGAAGCTGCAGCCGCTGGCGTTCACCCAACAAACCGGAGTTAAATAATGGCAATCTCGAATACATTGCGCAGTGCCTATCTGGTGCTGCCACTGGCCCTGATGGCGTGTTCCAACGCCGAAGGTCCAAAGACCGTGTCGGTCACACCGGCGTCGAAGCCTGCGGAAAAGGCACCAACGCCGTTTCCATCTACCTATAAGGCCTATCCCGGTGTCGCGACGGCCATTCGTAATGTCACTGTATATGACGGCGAAGGTGGCAAGATCGACAATGGTGTGGTGTTTATGACCGGCGGCAAGATTAGCAGCGTTGGTGGCCCGGATACGGCTATTCCGGCGGGCGTGAATGTGGTCGATGGTACCGGCAAATTTGTGACGCCCGGCATCATCGATATCCATTCCCATTTGGGTGACTATCCCACGCCATCGGTTGAGGCGCATAGCGACGGCAACGAAGCCACATCGCCCACCACGCCCGAA
>Ga0208595_1000212_pt1 | contig 22470 bp, 22 predicted proteins | sample LakMenEpi28Jun11_FD_150742 | JGI IMG/M metagenome (GOLD analysis project Ga0208595, IMG submission 150742) | Freshwater microbial communities from Lake Mendota, WI - 28JUN2011 deep hole epilimnion (SPAdes) | ecosystem: Environmental > Aquatic > Freshwater > Lake > Epilimnion/Euphotic zone ...
TTCGTCGAGTTGAGCAAAAACGCGACCATTGAAATTCCCGAGGTTCTGCAGGAGGGGCGTGCGACGCTCATGTTCTTGCCTCTCGCCCACGTCTTCGCTCGCTTTATCGAAGTCCTAGCTGTTCACGCCGGCGTGCGCGTTGGTCACCAGCCAGACGCAAAAGACGTCGGCCCTGCCATGGTCTCTTTCAAACCCGACTTCCTACTAGCGGTTCCGCGCGTGTTTGAGAAGGTCTACAACTCTGCAGAGCAGAAAGCGGAAGCCGGGGGCAAGGGAAAGATCTTTAGGACTGCCGCCGAAGCAGCCGTGGCCTACTCGACCGCTCTTGATTCAAAGGGTGGCCCTTCACTCAAGCAGAAGCTGACCCACAAACTCTTCGACACTCTGGTCTACTCCAAGTTGCGAGCAGCAATGGGCGGCAACATTAGCTACGCGATTTCGGGAGGTGCACCTTTGGGTACCCGACTTGGTCACTTCTTCAGGGCCATTGGCGTCAACGTCCTAGAGGGTTACGGACTAACCGAAACCACAGCACCAGCGATGATCGGTCGCCCGAGCACCGGAGTGAAAATCGGCAAGGTCGGACGCGTTTTGCCTGGCACCGGAATCAAGATCGCCTCGGATGGCGAAATCTGGCTTCGAGGCAACAACATCATGCGCGGCTACTGGCGCAACCCGACGGCTACTGCCGAGACATTCGATGGTGAGTGGTTCAAGACCGGCGACATCGGTGAACTCGATGAAGATGGCTTCCTATCGATCACCGGTCGTAAGAAAGAGCTCATCATCACCGCTGGTGGAAAGAATGTTGCTCCAACTCTTCTTGAAGACCCACTGCGCTCAAACCCCGTGATCGGCCAAGCGGTAGTTATCGGCGATAAGAAGCCGTTCATTGCAGCCTTGATCTCGCTAGACCCTGAGATGCTGCCGATCTGGCTAGGTAACAATGGTGGCGACGCAGGCATGACGCTACAGGAAGCCGCTAAGTCTCCGCTGGTCTTGAACGAGATCCAAAAGTCGATTGACCTGGTCAACCAGCTCGTCTCAAAGGCGGAGTCGATCCGTAAGTTTGCGATTATCGATTCCGACCTCTCCGAGGCTTCCGGTCACCTGACACCTTCGCTAAAGATTAAGCGAAGTGCGGTCATGTCCGACTTCTCAGACGTTGTGGACGAGATCTACGGTTCGGGCAAGGGTACCGTCGAGGCAGCGGTTAACTTCTAAAGAAACCAGTCGCTCTCGCGAAGTTCTCGCATCGCGATGCGGCGCTCCTGCGGTTCAAGGCGGTCTAGGTAAACTTTGCCGTCCAGGTGATCGCACTCGTGCTGCAGTGCCTGCGCTAGCAATCCTTCTCCAGTAACGGTTACCAGCTCGCCCTCGAGATTGAGCCCCTGCGCCGTGGCAATTGGGTACCTGGGAGTTTCATGCCACAGCCCCGGCACCGAGAGGCAGCCCTCTTCGACAAGCGATTGCTCGCCTTCTACTGAAACTAGGACCGGGTTAATTAGATAGCCGAGCTTTCCCTCGACGTGGTAACTGAAGACCCTAAGCGGCACTCCTATTTGCGGAGCAGCAACGCCGGCTCGGCCGGGCAATTTAGTGGTGTCGAGGAGGTCCTCCACAAGCGTTTTAACGCCCTTTAGGTCGGTTACCTCATCACACTGAGTTCTGAGTACCGGATCGCCGTACAGGCGAATTTCGCGAACCGCCAAGATTATTCGGAGACAGCCAGACCATCAACCACGTGCGCGGCCAAGAGCCTTGCCGCAGTGCGAGTCTGCTTCTTGAGCTGATCCCACTTGATGACCGAACCCGCAGCTAGCGAAGGGTCGTAAGGGATTCGAACTACCTGACGAACGCGGGTCTTGAAGTGCTGTTCGATCTCGTCCAGCTTGACCAGCTGAGTCGCCTGCGTTGCGGTGTTGAGAGCAACAATCGCGTTACGAACTAGGTCTCCGTAACCATTGGCTTCTAGCCAGGTCAGTGTTTCCGAAGCCAAACGAGCCTCGTCAACCGAGCCGCCCGAAACGATGACCAAACCGCTGGCGCGCTGCAGTGTCGGGCGCATTACCGAGTGAACAATGCCGGTACCGCAGTCGGTAAGCACGATGCTGTAGTAGCGCGCTGCCATGTCGGCGACAACGTTGTAGTCACCCTCCGAGAATGCCTCAGATAGCATCGGGTCGCTGTCAGAAGCTAGGACGTCCAAGCGAGTGGTGTCGCGCGAAACCATGGTCGAGAACTCTGTGAACCCATCAATCGCCGCAGCCTTGTTGACTACGTCGCGAACGGTGAACCTGGTGCCGCGGCTAACTCGCTCGGCTAGCGTTCCACGGTCTGGGTTTGCGTCAATAGCAACTACGCGGTCTTCACGAACTAGGGCTAGAGCCATGCCGAGAAGGGTTGTGACAGTGGTCTTTCCCACGCCACCCTTGCGGGTAAGCACAGGCACAAACTTTGCACCGCCGACGAAAGGAGTTGAGATTCGAGCATCGATTGCCTTGCGCTCACGGACTTTGTTTGAGTCGCCAGGATTGATCAGCTTGAGCGAGGCGAAATAAACGAAGCGACGCAAAAACCCCTCTGGGGCAGGTCTGTTTCTTGGGCGAACGTCAAGGAGGCGGTCTGCGGTAAGCATCGCGGCTGGTTCGGGCTGATCAAAGGTGTCGCCGCGGAGGCTGTCTCGGCGGGTGTAGTTGCTTCGGCGGGTTTCGATTGGGCCTGTGGTGACGACTGGCTCTTCGGGAACGATGGCTACCGAAGCGGTCGCCGGGCTAACATCGACCGCTCCTGCGTCTACGGCGGTGTCTGCTAGCGAGTGGCCCTGAACGGACTCGATTGATTCTTGCGCCTTTTTAGACTGCTTGCCACGAAATGCCACGAAAACTCCTTATGAACAGAGCAAGTCTAATCCTTGCGCCAGTTATTCGCTTTCAACTACAAGAATTAGGTCGCCGGCTTCGACGGCTTGAGGCTTTGGAATCGCGATTCTCTTGACCACGCCCGAAACACTCGAGGTAATCGTCGCTTCCATCTTCATGGCCTCGATGGTTGCCACCGCCTGACCCACTTCTACCCGAGCGCCCTCGACCGTTTGCACGGTGACGGTTCCAGAGAAAGGTGCCGCAACATGTCCGAGGTTTGTCGCATCCGCCTTCTCTGCCGATGCAACGGAGACTTGAATCTTGGTGTCACGCACGTTTAGCGGGCGAAGCTGTCCATTGAGCGTTGCCATGACCGTTCTGAAGCCCTTGGCATCAGGAGTTCCGATGGCTTCGAGCCCAACGTAAAGTCGCACACCCTTGGCCATCTCGACAACGTGCTCGCGGCCGGATTCCAGCCCGTAGAGGTAGTCAACGGTGTCGACCTGATCTAGGTTTCCGTAGGTGTCGCGGAACTTCCTGAACTCGGCTGTTGGGCCTGGGAACAAGAGGCGGTTTAGAGTGGCGCGGCGAATTTCTGGTGAGCCATTGAGCGCCTCTAGGTCACTGACTGACACCTCGGTCATGCCAAACTTGAGGTTTTTCCCCTGCAGAACCTTGGTTCTAAACGGCTCGGGCCAACCGCCCGGCAAATCGCCAAGCTCGCCCGCCATAAAGCCGACCACCGAGTCGGGCACGTCATAGTTTTGCGGATTCTCAGCGAAGTCTCTAGGGTCTGCATTGACCGCCACAAGATGAAGTGCAAGGTCACCGACGACCTTCGAAGACGGGGTCACCTTTGTCGGTCGACCAAGAATTACGTTGGCCGCGGCATACATGTCTTCGACCTTTTCGAATTGGTTTCCCAAACCAAGAGCGATTGCCTGCTGGCGGAGGTTCGACAACTGGCCGCCCGGGATCTCGTGCTTGTAGACCCGTCCGGTGGGGCCAGGCAGTCCAGATTCGAAAGGCGCGTAGACCTGGCGAACAGACTCCCAGTAGGGCTCCATCGCGGTAACAGATTCGAGGCTGATGCCCGAGTCACGCTCGGTGTGCTCAAGTGCGGCTATCAGCGCGGAGGCCGAAGGCTGGCTGGTTGTGCCCGCCATCGGAGCCGATGCCACGTCAACCGCGTCGACGCCGGCATCGATTGCAGCCATAAGTGTGGCCAACTGGCCGCCTGCGGTGTCGTGGGTGTGCAGGTGAACCGGCAGGTCAAAGCGATCGCGCAAAGCCGAGACCAACTTCGCTGCGGCAGCTGGTCGAAGGAGCCCAGCCATGTCCTTGATGGCGATGATGTGCGCTCCAGCGTCGACTATTTGCTGGGCAAGGTCCAGGTAGTAGTCGAGCGTGTATAGGGTTTCGCTGGGGTTTAGTAGGTCCGCCGTGTAGCAAAGTCCGACTTCGGCCAAAGCCGTGCCGGTCTTCAAAACGGCATCGATGGCCGGCTTCATCTGATTGACGTCATTTAGGGCGTCGAAAATCCTGAAGATGTCGATTCCGCTCGCTGCCGCCTCGGCAACAAATGCTTCGGTCACCTCGGTCGGGTAAGGCGTGTAGCCAACCGTGTTGCGACCTCGAAGGAGCATCTGAATGCAAACGTTTGGGATGGCTGCCCGCATCGCAACCAGGCGTTCCCAAGGGTCCTCGCCAAGGAACCTCAGCGCAACGTCATAAGTCGCTCCACCCCAGGCCTCAACAGAGAGCAGTTGCGGTGTTAGGCGCGAGACGTAAGGCGCGGCGATTACCAGGTCACGGCCACGGACACGCGTGGCAAGCAAGGATTGGTGGGCGTCACGGAAGGTGGTGTCTGTGATCGCGACCGCTTTTTGCTCACGCAAACTCTTGGCAAAACCGACCGGCCCAAGCTCGATTAGGCGTTGGCGCGAGCCAGCCGGAGCCGGGCCACTGAAATCGACCACTGGCAGCTTCACGCTAGGGGTTATTCGGCCATTGCGCGGTCCGTAAGGCTGGTTCACGGTCACATCGGCCAAGAACTGCATCAGCTTGGTTCCGCGGTCTAGAGACGGCTTGGCGGTGAAAAGTTCGGGGTGCTCGTCGATGAACGATGTCGATAGGTCACCCGAGGCGAAGATCGGATCTGCGAGGACAGCCTGCAGGAAGGCGATGTTTGTCGAGACACCGCGAATTCTGAATTCGGCGAGCGCTCTGCGGGCACGAGCCACGGCGCTCGGGAAGTCTCGGCCCTTTGAAATCAGTTTCACGAGTAGCGAGTCGAAGTGCGGGCTAACCTCGGAACCTGCCGAAATGGTGCCGCCATCCAGGCGAATTCCGGCACCGCCGGGTGAACGGTAGGTTGTGATCTTGCCCGTGTCTGGGCGGAACCCCTGATTCGGGTCTTCGGTAGTGATTCGGCACTGCATCGCGAAGCCGTGCATCTTGATTTGGTCTTGGAACAAGCCCAGTTCTGCGAGCGTCTCGCCGGCGGCAATGCGCATCTGACTCTGAACCAAGTCAACGTCGGTGATTTCTTCGGTGACGGTGTGCTCAACCTGAATTCTCGGGTTCATCTCGATAAACACATGCTTGCCGGCGTTTTCGCCAACAGTGTCAATCAAGAACTCGACTGTACCGGCATTCGCATACTTGACCTCGGTGGCAAAGGCGACGGCGTCGCGGTAAAGCAACTGACGGAGCTCTTCGGTGATTAGTGGAGCGGGGGCTATCTCGACAACCTTCTGGTTGCGTCGCTGAATCGAGCAGTCGCGCTCGAATAGGTGAATTACGCCACCCTGCCCATCGGCCAGGATCTGAACTTCGATGTGTCGTGGTCGCAACACCGCCTGCTCTAGAAACACACGGGCGTCACCGAAGGCGCTCTCTGCCTCGCGCGAGGCTTCGGCGAGCGCTGCTGGCAGTTCTGGAGCGGTCTCGACGCGGCGCATGCCACGCCCACCACCACCGGCGACTGCCTTCACGAATAGCGGGAAGCCAATGGCTGCGGCTTCTCCGACTAACTCGTCAAGGTTTGCCGACTGGATCGAGTTCTTGAGCACCGGGACACCCGCGCGAATCGCGGCATCCTTGGCGTTCACCTTGTTGCCGGCGAGTTCTAGGACTTCGGCCGAAGGGCCGATGAAGGTGATTCCGTTGGCGGCTGCGGCCTGCGCTAGCTCTGGGTTCTCTGAGAGGAACCCGTAACCCGGGTAAATGGCGTCGGCGCCAGATTCTTTAGCAACTCGGATGATTTCGGCAACGTTTAGGTAGGCGCGAACCGGGTGACCTTCTGAGCCAATTTGGTAAGCCTCATCGGCCTTTAGGCGGTGGCTGGAGTTTCGATCCTCGTAAGGAAACACGGCAACCGTTGCCGCACCAAGTTCGTAGGCCGCGCGAAAGGCGCGGATGGCGATTTCGCCACGGTTTGCTACCAGGATCTTTTTGAACATCGCGTCCTAAGTGTCAATCAACGAACATTGCGTTTTACGGCATCTCAAGAGAAAGGTAGCCTATAAGCGTGCATGTTCTCAGCGTCAGCTCCCTCAAGGGGGGCGTAGGAAAGACCACGGTAGCCCTGGGCTTGGCTTCCGCTGCGTTCTCGCGAGGTCTACGCACTCTCGTGATTGACCTTGATACACAGTGTGATGCCACGACCGGCTTGGGTGCCATCGGGGAGTTTAGCGAGACAAGTGCCGACGTCTTGCAGTCCCCCCGGCACAACATTGTGCATAGAGCAATCGTATCTTCTAGTTGGGGCAAAAATCAGCCTGGAACCATCGACGTTATGGTCGGCTCCCCCCGCTCTCAGAGCCACGACAACCCATACCCAACTCTTGGCGAGGTCTGGCGACTCGAGACGGCACTTGCCAAGATTGAGCGCGAATACGACTTCGTGATTATTGACACTCCCCCATCTATCAATGGCCTGACTCGCACAGCCTGGGTTGCTAGCGACCGAGTGTTGATCGTTTCTGAGCCGTCGCTGTTCTCGGTGGTTGCTACCGACCGCACGATTCACGCAGTCGAAGAGCTTCGCAAGGGCCTGACCCCTCGGCTCGGAGTTCTAGGAATCCTGATCAACCGATTCAAGCCGACCGCGCCGGAGAACGAGTTTCGGGTGAACGAGATTCGCGAGCGATACAGCGACCTGGTGCTGCCAACTCTGGTCGAAGAGCGATCATCGCTTCAGCAGGCAACCGGTTCAGCCCGCGCGATTCACTCCTGGCCCGGTCAAAATTCTCAAGAAATCGCGGCTCAGTTTGATGAGGTCCTAGATTTTGCACTGGCATCTTTTGCGACCGAATCGGCTAGACGCCCAACTCGAGCCGAGCGCAAGCGTCAGCGAGTGACCAGAATCATGCGTGGGCAGTCACTCGATCAGGTTTTGGCTTTGGAGTCCGAAGAGGACAAAACCGAGGATGACCCGGCGAAGGCTTTGGGTCTCTAAACAGCCTTGCGGCTTCTTCGAGCAGCTAGTTCGTCAACATCATCAACACTGCTTGGCACCATGTTGACAAGTGTGGCTTCGACTTCTCTTAGGACGCGACCTACAGCGATTCCGAAGACGCCCTGACCGCGACCAACCAGGTCGATGACTTCATCTTCGGTGGTGCAAAGGTAAACGCTTGCGCCGTCCGACATAAGAGTGATTCGGGCAAGGTCATTGATGCCGGCAGCGCGCAGCTGTTCGACGGCTAGTCGAATTTGCTGCAGCGAAACACCGGTGTCGAGAAGGCGCTTGACGAGTTTCAAAACAAGGACGTCGCGAAAGGCGTATAGGCGCTGAGAGCCCGAACCAGCAGCTCCGCGAACGCTTGGCTGAACCAATCCCGTGCGATCCCAGTAGTCGAGTTGACGGTAGGAGATTCCGGCTGCTCCGGCTGCCGGGATACCTCGGTAGCCGACTTTCGGGTCAACGGTTGGGAGTCCGTCGGTAAAAAGCATGTCTTGGGCATAGTTAAGCGAGTCGTCTGCGTTGGTGTTTTCAACCATCAGTCACTCCCTTAACGTTCAAGTACAGGTTTAATTCTTGACCCTCTTGTAGCGTCTGCTCTGTTAATTAATATCTTCGGCGTGTCGGTTTAGCGACTAAGAGTCGATTTTGCTCAGGACCGAAGCAATCAGAGCCTCGCGAATGCTCGAAAAGTGGTTGGCCATGTTCGCTGCGTGGTCTGCGGCAGCCGAGCGGCTGGTGGCTCCGTTTTTCTTCAAAACTCCGGCGATGATGCCTTCGATGATTCCGAGATCGCGGTCGATTGCCGCCTTGGTGCCCTTGAGGTGGCGGGCCGTGATGCCGTACTTCTTTAGTTCGGTCAGCGAGCCGGCGACCACCATGTCGGTTACGGTGAACGGCTCGGCACCCATGATTCCGACCTCTTGAGCCTCGGCAATCAGCTCCTGAGAAATTCCCAACTGGGCAACCATCTCGGCGAGAGTGAATCGCTTGCGAGCGTCCGGCTTCGCCGGTGACGAAACAGCAGGCATTTTTGGGTTACGGCCGTTGTCTAGGTCTTCTAGATACTCGCGGATCACCTTGAGCGGCAGGTACTTGTCGCGCTGCAGTTCGAGGATGATCCTCAATCGGTCGATGTCAGAATCCGCGAATTTGCGATAACCAGACGCGGTCCTGACCGGGGTAACCAAACCCTGCTCCTCAAGAAAGCGGAGCTTTGACAGCGTTAGGTCTGCGAACTGGTCTTTTAGTGCTACGTGCACCTGGCCAATCGAATAGAGCCTGGTGGCTCTCGCGGCACTAATCGGAGTCGGACTCGTATCTGCCATTACTAGTTCTTGTCTGCGGGCGAAGAGTAGAAAGTCAGCTTGAACTTGCCGATCTGAACTTCATCACCACTGGTCAATTTTGCAGAATCAATTCGGACGCCGTTCAGGTAAGTGCCATTCAACGAAGCCTGGTCAAGAACTTCAAATTCGGTTCCGACTCTGATGAACTCTGCGTGCTTGCGAGAAACGGTTACGTCGTCGAGAAAGATGTCGGCGTTTGGGTGGCGTCCAGCCTGACTTAGGTCGCTGTCCAAGAGGAAGCGTGAGCCGTCGGCAGCCCCACGTTTTACGACTAAAAGTGCCGAGCCGCTAGGTAGTGCGCCAATGGCTGCGAGTTCTTCGGCGTCCAGGCCCTCTTGCGGATTGACGACTAGGTCGTCTGGAAATCGCTGGGTCGGTTCGTTGAATTTGTCTGCCATGATGCTCCTCTAAATGCCAAGCCTAGTGGTTTTTGGGACTGGCTTTAATCACCGAAAAAACCTGTCGATAGTACAAAACCGCCGACCACCAGTAGAGCCCGACACCCCAAATTGCAAAGGCCCAAGCGATCGGTAGAACCACCGCGGACCACTCGGTAAACACCTCGGCGATCAGCAGGAGCGGGAAGGCGTAAAGCAGGCAAAAGGTTCCGGCCTTGCCGAAGAAGTGCACGGGCAGTGGCCCGTAACCGCGCGAAGCAAGCATCGGCATAGTTGGGATCAGCACCAACTCTCTCGCAAGCACCACCCAGAACAACCAAGCCGGCACATAGCCAACAAGGGTTAGCCCTAGAAGGGTGGCAAAAATGTATAGACGGTCGGCTGCCGGGTCGAGCAGTTGACCCAATCGGGTTTGCTGATTCCACTTGCGGGCAAGATAACCGTCGAGATAGTCGGTGGCGCTAGAGAAAGCCAACACTCCGATCGCCCAGAGAGAATTGCCCGAAACGATTAGCCATAGAAAAACTGGCACTAGGAGAATGCGCAGAAAGCTGAGCCCGTTTGGCAAGTTGAGCCAATCGGGTCGCGGTGTCGGTGATTTCTGCATAACTAGAGTTTATGCCGTGGTCGGGCTAGCGGGATTTGAACCCACGACCCCTTGTCCCCCAGACAAGTGCGCTACCAAGCTGCGCTATAGCCCGTTGCCCTCTCGGGCATGAAAAAGTTTAGCGCTTGCGCTTCTCGCGCACTCGCATTCCAATTTCGACTGGGGTGCCCTCGAAGCCGTAGGTCTCGCGAAGACGCCTGGTGATGAAACGGCGATACCCCTCTTCGAGGAAGCCCGTTGTGAAAAGAACAAACTTTGGCGGGCGAACCGAGGCCTGGGTGCCGAACAGAATTCTCGGCTGCTTGCCGCCTCTGACCGGGTGCGGGTTCTCCATCGAAAGCTCTTGCAAGAACGCGTTGAACTTTCCGGTGGGAATGCGCTGATCCCAAGAGTCCAGAGCCACTTCTAGCGCCGGGACCAACTTCTCGATGTGTCGACCGGTTTTAGCCGAAATGTTTACCCTCGGCGCCCAGTCAACGTGCGACAGGTCCTGCTCGATCTCGCGCTCAAGGTAGCGTCGGCGCTCATCATCAAGCTCGTCCCACTTATTGAAAGCAAGGACCAAGGCGCGGCCCGATTCGAGGACCATGTCAACGATTCTGATGTCGCCGTCGCTGATCGGTTGAGTCACATCGATTAGAACAACTCCAACTTCGGCGCGTTCTAGGGCCGCTGCGGTGCGAAGCGAAGCGTAGAAGTCAGCACCCTGCTGCAGGTGCACACGGCGACGAATACCAGCGGTGTCAACGAATCGCCAGACCTTGCCGGCGAGTTCAACCTGCTCGTCAATTGGGTCACGAGTGGTTCCGGCTAGATCGTTCACAACTGCTCGCTCTGAGCCAACGGCCTTGTTGAGCAAGCTTGACTTGCCTACGTTAGGTCGGCCGATCAGGGCAACACGCCTTGGGCCGCCAAATTCTTCTTTCGCGACCGCCGAAATCTCTGGCAAGACTTTCATGCAGGCGTCCAGCATGTCTGCCACACCGCGACCGTGAAGTGCAGAAACGGGCATTGGTTCGCCTAGACCCAGAGACCACAGCGCAGCCACATCGGGCTCCTGGCGAGCATCATCGATTTTGTTGCCGGCCAAGATGACCGGCTTGCCGCTGGCGCGTAGCATCTTGACGACGCGCTCATCGGTTGAAGTTGCGCCAACCATCGCGTCGACCACGAAAAGCACCGCGTCGGCTAGCTCAACCGCGATTTCTGCCTGAGCGGCAACCGACGCATCGATTCCCTTAGCGTTTGGTTCCCAACCACCGGTGTCAACCAGGGTGAACTTTCTGCCGTTCCAGTCAGCCTTGTATGAGACGCGGTCGCGGGTAACCCCGGGCTTGTCTTCGACTACCGCTTCGCGACGTCCGAGGATGCGGTTTACGAGCGCAGACTTACCGACATTCGGTCGGCCTACGATTGCCAAAACCGGCAGCGCTGGAAGATAGGTTGCTCCGCCTTCCGCGGTGACTTCGCCAGTGAGAACGTCGAGGTCCTCTTCTTCGAGCACATAGTCGTCGAGTCCGGCACGCAGCGCGCGTGCACGTTCATCTTCTTCGACGTCGTCGTTTAGATCTGCGAGACGCGCAACGAAGGTAGGTTCGACGGGCTCATCGAACTCAAAATCTTGGTCTGACATGGTTTCCTTAACCTCGTTCAACAAGCAAACGAACGGCGGCAACCGATTGTTCGAAGTTGAGATCTGAGGTATCTACGAGTGCAACCCCAGGGGCTGGAGTCATGAAATCTACTACTTTGGCGTCGCTTTTATCCCGGTCGGATACCTGCTTGCTGACTTCTTTGGCCTGAGCCGGAGTGAGTTCAGCTGAACGCCTTCTAAGTCTAACTTCTTCGTTGGCAGTTAGCAGAATGCGTTTTTGGGCATCGGGTGCTACCACAGTGGTGATATCTCGACCCTCGACCACCACTCCCGGAAGGCCAGAGCCAGCAACCAATCCCCTGGTCAGGTCTTTCATGAAGGCTCTGACAGTTGGCAGCTGAGCAACTGCCGAAACCGACTCGGCAATTTTCGGGGTGCGAATTGCCGTGGTTACGTCCGTCTCGCCGACGCGAACCCAGAAGTTATCGGGGTCCAGCGAGATGGAGTAGTCGAATTCAGCCAGGTTCGGCTCTGGGTTGGCCGCTACTATCCCCTCGGCTACCGCCCAGGCAAGCGCTCGGTAGGCGGCGCCAGTGTCAAGGTACCCGAACCCCAGCTCACGGGCGACCTGCTTACTTACGCTAGATTTGCCGGAGCCTGCCGGGCCATCTATTGCTACAACTTGAACCACTACTGGGCCAAATCCAGCCGAAGCGCAGCAGCCCCTCTTAGGTAGGTGTGCTGGATTTCACCGCGAGCCTTGTTGCTGTGAACATGGATCATCAAACGGATCACGCGCGGCATTGCACCATCAACGGACATCTCTACTGCACACATCAGCGGTACATCGCCCAACCCCAACTCTCGAGCGGCGAGTGCCGGAAACTCGGACGTGACATCGGGGGTTGCTGTGAAGAAAATCGAAATCAGATCAGAGTTATCTACGCCGTTGGCGTGGAGAGTTTTTGAGAGCAGCTCAGCAGTTGACTTCAGGAGGTGTTCGCGCTCGTCTGTGTCTAACTGGATAGCGCCTCTAATTGCTCTAATCACTTGTTTCTCGGTCTCTGACGTGTTGGTTTGTCGGTGCCGTCTGCCGCCTTTAGGAGTGCACCGATTTCAAGTTTAGTAAGTTCACGCACGGCTCCGGACTTTAATGTTCCCAGATGAATTGGGCCAAACTGCTTGCGAACCAAGCCAATTACCGGGTGCCCAACGAAATCGAGCATTCTTCTGACAATACGATTGCGCCCGGAATGCAGCACGACCTCAATCAGTGAACTCTCGTGGCGGGCTTCCATGATTCTGGCCGCGTCAGCCTTGATAAAACCGTCTTCAAGTTCAAAGCCAGCGAGCAGTTCGCGAATAACCGCTGGTGTGACAGTGCCAGAAACCTTAGCGATGTAGGTCTTTTCAACCCCGAAGGACGGGTGCGCCAATTTGTGAGCGAGATCGCCATCGTTGGTTAGCAGCAATAGACCCGTCGTCTCGGCGTCCAACCTTCCCACGTTGTAAACCCGTTCGTAATCGAGCACGAACTGAGACAAATCCGGTCGCCCCTCTTCGTCGCTCATCGTGCTGATGACACCCGTTGGCTTGTTGAGCGCCAGGTAGATGCGACCCGAATCCAGCACAACCGGGACGCCCTTGACCGTCACCTTGTCTACGGTTGGGTCGATCTTGGTGCCGAGCTCGAGCACGAGCTTGCCGTTGACCTTGACTGCACCTCGCGTGATTAGGTCTTCGCAGGCCCGCCTAGAGGCAACACCCGCGTTAGCTAGTGCCTTCTGCAGTCGAACCTGGTTCGACTCTTCAGACATCAAAGTCGCTGTTGGCGTCTGGTAGGTGCGGGCTAACCGGCGGAAGCTCATCGAGAGTGTTGATCCCAAGTAACTCGAGCATCAGATCGGTCGTTCCGTAGTTGATCGCACCGCTCTCGGAATCGGTGAAAAGTTCGGTAATCAGACCGCGGCTGAGCAGAGTTCGCACGACCGAGTCAACGTTTACCGCACGGATCGAAGCCACCTGGCCACGAGAAATCGGCTGCTTGTAGGCAATTACCGCTAGCGTCTCGAGCGCTGCTTGACTCAACTTGGTCGGGTTTTCATTTGCCATGAACATGCGAACCGCCCAATCGTATTCGGCTCGCACATACAAGCGCCAGCCGCCGCCTACTTCGCGAAGTTCAAAACCTCTAGACGAAGCCGCATAGTCCTCGCTAAGTGAGATCACCAGGTCACGCACCAGGTTCACCGGCTGCTCGAGCGCGGTGGCCAGGGCAACGAGCGATACCGGTGAGTCGGTGATCATCAGAATCGCCTCGACAGCGCCCCTGAGGTCATCTTTCTGCTCGGGTGTTTCAAGAGTCATAGTCAGCTCCTAGAGTGGCTAGTTTTTCATCGTCAAAGTTTTCGGCACGCCAGGTCAGCGACAGGTCGCCAAGCGGGCTGACCTGGTCAAAACTGAGGGCAGAGAGTCGGTAAAGCTCAAGCACGGCCAAGAATCGAGCGACAACTACTGCGCGGTCTTTGACCTCGCGAATCAAGTCGAAGAAGGTGAGGGTTCCGCTGTTGCGCAGCATCGCCACCACAGCACTCGCCTGCTCGCGAATCGAGACCCTCGAGGCGTGCAGGTGGGTTAGACCCACGCTCGGAATCTCACGCGGAGTCAGTGTTTCTTGAGCAAGTCTTGCGAATTCTCCAGGCGTCAGAGTCCAGACCAACTCGGGCTTTTGATTTCTGAACCGCTCCTCCATGCGAACGTCGCGAGCCACTCGACTTTGTTCGAGTGAAAGTGCGGTGTTGAACCACGAAGCGATCTCTTTGAAGGCGCGGTATTGCAACAAGCGGGCGAACAGAAGATCTCTGGCCTCAAGAAGCGCAACATCTTCGGCGTCAACCACTTCACCTTTCGGCAGCAAGCCGGCGATCTTCAGGTCGAGCAGAGTTGCAGCAACTACCAAGAATTCCGATGCCTGCTCAAGTTCTTCGGCTTCATCGAGTTGTTTTAGGTAAGCGATGAACTCGTCGGTGACCTTGCTGAGTGAGATTTCGGTGATGTCCATTTCGTGCTTCGAAACGAGACTCAGTAGCAGGTCGAACGGGCCCTCAAAATTGTTCAGACTGACCGCGAAACCGCTTTTCTCTGGGATTACCTCGGTCAGCTCTTCACTACGGAGCACAGTTGCGATCCACTAGCTCGCGCGCAACGGTGCGGTAAGACTCTGCCGCATCGGAGGTCGGGGCGTAGCTCGTGATCGGCTCGGCGACACGGGTTGCATCGGGGAACTTGACGGTTCTCGCAATCACCGAGCGGAAGACCTTGTCGCCAAACTTCTGGTGGAGCATGTCGATTACCTCTCGAGAGTGCAGGGTTCGAGAGTCGACCATCGTGGCTAGAACGCCGTCCAGGACGAGTGTTTCATTCAGGGTTCCCTGAACGCGACGAATGATGTCCTCGAGAATCGCGACGCCGCGAAGCGCAAAGAACTCGGCCGCTAGCGGAATGATCACGCCGTGAGCTGCGGTTAGAGCGTTGACTGTCAGAAGGCCGAGCGAAGGCTGGCAGTCAATCAAAATAAGGTCGTATTCGCCCTGAACCTTCTTGAGGATTCGCTTCAGAATGCGTTCGCGGTCGAACTGAGTGACCAGGGTCATTTCGGCAGCCGAAAGATCGATGTTTGCCGGAATTACGTCGAGTCCCTCGATCTTGGTGTGACGAATAACATCGTGAGGGTCCAGCTGACTCTCAAGCATGAGGTTGTAAATCGTCTTATCCTCGTGCGCGACTATTCCGAAACCAGCGGTTAGCGCTCCCTGAGGGTCAAAGTCCACCAGGAGCACTCGGCGACCGTACTCGACCATTGCCGCTGCCAGGTTGATTGTGGTTGTGGTCTTACCCACACCACCCTTCTGGTTACACATTGCGATGATGCGCGCGGGTCCGTGCGAGGTGAGCGGCTTTGGCACTGGAAAACGCTTGTCAACAGCCATCACTGATTACCTTTCACGCGACTCAAAATCTTAACCTATAGCCTAACGCCGAGCGCGGGGGTGGAAGTTCGCGTGATCCTCACGCAACTTATCGACCGAAACTTGAGTGTAAATCTGAGTTGTGGTTACCGAGGCATGCCCTAGCAGTTCCTGAACCTTTCGAACATCCATGCCGTTTTCGAGCATGAGCGTCGCGTACGAGTGCCTGAGGGTGTGCGGAGAAACTCTGTCACCCAATCCGGCGGCCTGGGCCGCACTGTGGATGATCATCCAAGCGGACTGGCGCGAGAGCCTCGAACCGCGCTGATTCAGAAACATTGCGGGTGTGCCTTTGCCGGCCGAGGCCAAAGCAGGTCTGACTCTGGTGCGGTAGGCGTCCAAGAGAATGATCGAGTAGCGGCCGATCGGAACAAGGCGTTCTTTGCTCCCCTTTCCAAACAGACGAACCATCTCGGGTTGGTTGAAGTCATCCAGATCAAGTGCCAAGACCTCCGAGATTCGGCCACCGCAAGCGAACATCAGCTCGACCAACGCCCTGTCACGGATGCGAATCGGGTCATCCTGGAACCGGCCGTCATTCGAAGGCATTGGCCCGGCAGCCTCCAACAGGCTCATAACTTCGTCGGCTGTGAGCGCTTTTGGCAGGTGACGCCTTTGTTTTGGCGGCTTAACGAGCGAGGAGGGGTCCTGAGCCGAAACACCCTCGATTAACCAAAACTTGTGGAGGCCACGCACCGAGGAAAGTATTCGGGCGACGGAGGATTGCGCCAAGCCGTTTACCTGCCCGAGAGATTGGGCGAAGTCGGCGACCACCAATTCGGTGACTGCCTCAACCGAGTCAATGCCCCGGTCGGCAAGAAAGTTCAGGTAGCGAGCTAGATCGCGCCGGTAGGCCAGCAGAGTGTTTTTGGCCATGCCCCGTTCAACCGCGAGGTGTCGAAAATAGTTTTCGGTGAGGCGCTCGAGAGACATCAGACGCCCAATTTGCGCGCAAGCGCCAAAATGCCAACCACAGCCGAAGGATTCTTCATGTCCGAGCGCATAACCGAGTTGACCGCCTCGGCGAGCGGTACCCAGGTCGGCTGAAGGTTAACCTCTTCGCCGGTTCGAACAAAGGCGGTTGCGACCTTACTGAGACCGGTGGCCACGAAGACCGATATCGACTCAGAGTTTCCGCCCGGTGAGGTGTGAAAAGTTATCAAGTGCTCAAGTTTTTCGGCGGCAAAGTCGGTTTCTTCAGCCAATTCGCGAAGCGCAGCCGACTCTAGGCTCTCACCCGGGACATCGAGCAAACCAGCCGGCAACTCCCAGAGATACGAACCCACCGGACGACGGTATTGCCGGATTAGCAAAATCTCTTGGGCATCATTGAGCGCAATTACCGCAACGGCACCGGGGTGCCTAATGAAGTCTCTCGCCAGCGTAGCGCCTTCAAACTCGAAGTGCTCGGTGACGACGTCCCAGACTCTACCTTTGAACGCCAAGTCAATTTTCTGAGCTGGGAGTTCGACCGATGAGTCTTTAGGCATCTTTCACCTCAAAGAGGCGGGTGGCAGCCTGACGCTCGATTGCGGCGACTAGCAGCCCCCTGAACAGCGGGTGCGCACTGGTAGGGCGCGACTTGAACTCTGGGTGAGCCTGGGTGGCAACGTAATAAGGGTGGACATCGCGAGGCAACTCGACGAATTCAACCAGGTGATCATCTGGAGAAGTGCCAGAGAAAACCAAACCGGCTGCGGCGATCTGCGGCCTGAACTCGTTGTTCACCTCGTAGCGGTGACGGTGGCGCTCTTCGACCAACTCTGAACCATAGACCTCGGCAACGATTGAACCGGGCTTGAGCTTGGCCTCATACGTTCCGAGTCGCATGGTTCCACCCATAGCCCCAGCTTCGAGAATTGCGACCTGCTCGGCCATAGTGGCAATAACGGGCTGCTTCGACTCCGGGTCAAACTCGGTTGATGAAGCTAGCGGCAAGCCCGCCATGTTTCGCGAGTACTCGATGACCATGCACTGCAGACCTAGGCATAGACCAAGGGTAGGGATTCTGTTTTCACGGGCAAACTTAAGCGCGCCGAGTTTTCCTTCGATTCCGCGAATACCGAAACCACCGGGCACGCAGATGCCGTCGACATCTGCCAAGTTTTCCTTCGCGCCCTCCTCTGTTTCACAGAGGTCGGAAGCAACCCAGCGAATGTTTACCTTGGCCTGGTTTGCGAATGCGCCAGCCTGAAGTGCAGCCGTAACCGAAAGGTAGGCGTCGGGCAGGTCGATGTACTTACCGACCAATGCAATTGTTACCTCGGACTTCGGCTCGTGCACGGCGTCTAGGACACCCTGCCAACGAGTCCAGTCAACTTCACCAGACTGCTCTTCTAGACCGAGGTGCTTAACGATGTAACTGTCGAGTCCCTGACTGTTCAGGACGGTCGGAATGTCGTAAATGCTTGCGGCATCGGCGGCGCTGATCACGGCTTCGAAATCGACGTCACACATCAGCGAGATCTTCTTCTTGATTCCCTCTGGCAGAGCGCGGTCTGAGCGCAACACGATCGCATCAGGCTGAATACCGATTGAGCGCAACGTCGCAACTGAGTGCTGGGTTGGCTTGGTTTTCAGTTCACCCGAAGGGCCCAGGTATGGCACTAGGGAAACGTGCACGAAGAACACATTGTCGCGACCTACGTCGTGGCGAATCTGACGAGCCGCCTCAACGAACGGCTGAGATTCGATATCTCCGACCGTGCCACCAATTTCGGTGATGATGACGTCTGGGGTTGGGGTCTCATCAGCTTGGAGTCTCATGCGACGCTTGATTTCGTCGGTGATGTGCGGGATCACCTGAACGGTATCGCCAAGGTATTCGCCAGCTCGTTCTCTAGCGATGACTCGCGAATAGATCTGACCGGTGGTGACGTTCGCAGCCTGTGAAAGGTTGATGTCCAAGAATCGCTCGTAGTGGCCGATGTCAAGGTCCGTCTCAGCGCCGTCCTCGGTTACAAAAACTTCGCCGTGCTGAAAAGGATTCATCGTGCCCGGGTCAACGTTTAGATACGGATCTAGCTTCTGCATCACTACGCGGAGTCCGCGAGCGGTAAGAAGATTGCCCAGACTGGCGGCGGTTAGGCCCTTACCCAGTGAAGAGGCAACGCCTCCGGTGACGAAAATGTGTCTTGTGATTCCACGGTCTTTTGCGCTTGCCATGGAACTTCATGCTATCAGTTCGCGGCACCAAACTCTGATGACGCGCGCACCAAAAGTTCGTGTGCGTGAACTCGAGCCGAGCCGCTGTCGCTCAAACCCGAGAGCATCCTGGCTAGTTCTTCGATTCGCGCTCCCCCAGTGAGAGAAATGACGTCAGAAGATGTGTACTCTGCATTGCTGGACTTCATCACTCTAAGGTGACGATCCGCGTACGCCGCGACCTGTGCGAGGTGCGTGACCACGATCACCTGAGCGTCCTTGGCCAGCGTGGCTAGACGTCGCCCAACCTCGATGGCGGCAGCTCCTCCGACTCCCGCGTCAACTTCGTCGAAGATAAACGTTGGCACCGGCTGAGTCTTGGCCAAGACGACCTCAATTGCGAGCATGATTCTCGACAGCTCTCCGCCAGAAGCGCCTTTGCCAAGCGGTCTTGGCTCGGCACCGGGGTAAGCACTAAGCAAGATCGAAACGTTGTCTCTGCCGTACTCCATGAAGTTTCCTGAATCAACCACCGAGACAACCAGTGAAGCGCCTGGCATCGCCAACCCGCCGAGTTCTGCTGTGACCTCGGCTTCGAGGCGCATCGCCGTGGACTCGCGCATGGCGGTGATTTGACCAGCCATGCGTTCCATGTCGTCGAACTCTCGCTGCACGGCAGTCATGAGTTCTTGTTCGGCACCGGCCGGAGGGTCTAGTGCTAGAAGTTGTTGGGTGGCCGAGACCCTGTATTCGAGGGCTTCCTCGTAACTGCCGTAGCGTCTCGCCAGAGTGGTGAGTCTCGCTCTGCGCTGCTGCAAAGCCTCCAACTCCTGGGCCGTGCCTCCCTCGAGAGACTCCATATAGCCCGAGAGTGCGGCTGATGCGTCAACGAGCTCGTAACCGAGGCGCTGCAGGTTATCCACCTGCTCGGCAAGGATCGGGTCGTGCTCGGCAACCCCCTCGAGGGCTCTGCGTGCCTGCCCGATCAAACCAACCGCCTCGGGTGCATCGGTGTCGCTTGAAAGGGCTTCGTGGGCCATGGCTACCGCGTGGCGAAGCTCCTCGGTGTGGGTTAGGCGGGCCGCTTTAGAAACGACATCATCTAGCTCACCGGGTTGCGGGTCGATCTCATCAAACTCTTCGACCGCGATTCGAATCATGGCAGCTTCGGCATCTCGCGAGGCGATGTTGTTTCTGTGGGCGGCAAGCTTTTCTTGCGCTGTCTTCCAGGCGAAGAATGTTTGGCGGTAGGCACCAACCTTGATTTCAAGCTCCTCGCCGCCGAAGGTGTCGAGTGCTTGGCGCTGCGCCACAGCGCTCTTTAGGCGAATCTGGTCACTTTGCCCGTGAACGACCACGAGCATGTCCGAAATCTCTGAAAGTAGCGAGATCGGTACGGCGCGACCAGCTACCGCTGCGCGAGATCTGCCCTCTATCGAAACAGACCGGTTGAGAATCAGCTCGTCTTCGTTGAGAGCTCCACCCGCTTCGTGCACTCGAGTGACAACCAGTGACTCGTCGCTCATTCTCCAGCGCCCCTCAACGTAGGTTTCTTGGCAACCCTGGCGAATGGCAGTCGAATCGGCGCGCTCACCAAGCAGGAGACCGAGGGCAGAGAGAACCATGGTCTTACCAGCACCGGTTTCGCCAGTAATTACGGTTAGGCCCTTGCTGAACTGCAAACGTGCTTCGCGAATAACTCCAAGGTCGCGAATGAAGATTTCGTCAATCACTTACCTTCGCCACCTTCGTGGCCTCGCCAACCAACCACAGGTAGCGAAAACTTGCGCACGAGGCGATCGGTGAAAACTCCCTGACGGAATCTGGCAATCCTGACCGGAACCGGCGAACGTTTCACTTCGACTCTCGAACCCGGCTTTAGCTCCCAGTTCCTTCTGCCGTCGCAAGAGAGCACTCCCGGACCAGCACTTCGGGCCATGACTTCGACCGCGATCATCGACTTGGGGCTAACCACGAGTGGTTTAGCAAATAGTGCGTGCGCACTGATCGGAACCACCAACAGCGCTTCGACCGAAGGCCAAACCACTGGCCCACCGGCTGAGAAAGAGTAAGCGGTTGAGCCCGTCGGGGTCGCAACGACGATTCCGTCGCAGCCGAAGGAAGATAGCGGTCGTTGGTCGATTTCGAGGACGACCTCCAACATTCGCTCTCTAGAGCCCTTCTCGATCGCGGCCTCGTTCAAAGCCCAAGTTCTGAACTCCTCGACTCCGTCGACAAATACTGTGACATCGAGCGCTAGACGCTCCTTGACCAGGTAGTCGCGCTCGACGACACGTCGGACGGCGTCGGTTAGCCCGTCGCGCTCGCTCTCGGCCAAGAATCCAACGTGTCCAAGATTTATGCCGAGAAGTGGTGTTTGAGCGTCGCGGACGATCTCTGCAGCTTTGAGAATGGTGCCGTCTCCCCCGAGCACCATCGCCAGTTCGACATCCTTGAGCGGCACATCGTCGCCGAGAACCTTTACACCCTCGAGAGCGAGCTGCGGAGCTGCCTGTTCGCTGGCAAATCGGTTGTGATCTTCAAGTTCAACTGCGGTCATTACCGGGGTTAGCCCAGCAGCGAGCAGGGCGGCGCAGACCTCCTGGGCTGCCGAAAGGGCATCGGCACGCCCGGTGTGCGTAACAACTAATACAGGCCTCATCTACCCTCCCTCGCTAGTGCTTCAACTCTCTCAGACCATTCTGACGGATAACTGCCGCTGTTCGCACTCATCCACAAGACATACTCGGTGTTCCCGTGGGTGCCTGGTAGCTCACTCCGAACAACATCGCAAACCCCTAGACCCAACTTGCTGGCGTGGTTGAGCACCTGCATTACCGACTCGGCTCTCAACCTGTGATCGGTCACGATGCCCTTCGCGGTCAAAGACTTCTTGCCGACCTCAAACTGTGGCTTCACCAGGAGCACAAAGTCAGCCGTTGGGGCGACAGAAACCATCGCGTCGAGAACGAGAGTTAGCGAGATAAAGCTCAAGTCGGCTACAACTAGCTCAATCTTCGGGGTTTCGCCGATTTCAGCGAGCAGTGTTTCTGGGCTCAGGTCTCGGGCATTGAAGCCTTCAACGGCCGTGACCCGAGAGTTTTCCTTTAGTTCGGGCACCAGCTGGTCGTGGCCGACATCAATTGCGATAACCCGCGCTACACCACGACGCAGCAGGACATCGGTGAAACCACCGGTCGAAGCACCCACATCGAGCGCGATCTTGCCTTGCACTTCTAGTGCACCAAAGTGATCCAGCGCAGTGGCCAGTTTGTGCCCGGCTCGCGAAACGTAATCAACGGCCTCGAGAACCTTTAGCGAGGCCTCATCCAGGACGTCCTGGGAGGGTTTGCGTGCGGGTCGCCCATCAATGAGCACGCGGCCAGCGTCTACTAGTGACGCGCCCTGGTTGCGGCTTCTAGCGAGTCCGCGCTCGACGAGAGCGACGTCTACTCGGACCAACTGGCCCCATCGAGGTTCTTCTCGAGCATGGCGTGCAGGGCAGCGTAGGCGGCGGCCTGTTCGGCAATCGGTAGCTGGGCAATTCGCGCCAGTTCGCTGGTTACCTGAGTGAGAAGTTCTTCTGAAGACATGCTTTAAGCCTATTCGTATAGTTCTTTGTCGACGTCCAAAGCGTAAATTGCCTTACCGGAGTTCCAGATCACTGCGCAGGCGCAGCGCAGAGTTTCGACGGCCTTTGGGTCGCCTGAAACGACGACCACTTTGTTGCCCAGCAGCTCGACTTCGGACTGCCCGACTGTGAAACCGCGCTTGGTCTGCTTCGGCTCCTGGTATTTCTCGAACAAACCGGCAAGAGTTTCAAGAATGTAGGTTGGCCGCTCGTCTGGTTTTGCGGCTAGGACATCTTTGGCCCGGTTCACACCGGTAAGAACTAGGACGCTCGGAATTCCGGAACGATTTGCCCCGACGATGTCGGTGTCGAGGCGATCGCCGATAAATAGTGGACGCGAGGCTGCGAATCGCCTGACTGCGGTTGAGAAGATTGCCGGCTCTGGCT
>Ga0208595_1000214_pt1 | contig 22418 bp, 30 predicted proteins | sample LakMenEpi28Jun11_FD_150742 | JGI IMG/M metagenome (GOLD analysis project Ga0208595, IMG submission 150742) | Freshwater microbial communities from Lake Mendota, WI - 28JUN2011 deep hole epilimnion (SPAdes) | ecosystem: Environmental > Aquatic > Freshwater > Lake > Epilimnion/Euphotic zone ...
TACAATTGAATATCTAGTTTTCATGTTGTCTTAGTCGATGAGTGAATACCATTGGTTTTCAGTGTCACAAAAGAAAATATAACTGAAAATATAACTTGAACCTTCATGATGCTTCTCTTTATAAGAGAGTTCTTCATATCGCATAAAGTGTCCAAACTCACCTGGTGACATGGTCGAAAAGACACCCGATTCAAACTCAATCTCTACCGAGTCCTTTAAAAAAGAGATTTGCTTGATTGTCTCTTCATTTTGATAGCCGTGAGAGCCATGCCTTACTTTCTTGCCAATTGATTCAGTGATAGTCATATAAAGATGTGGTGGTGTTTATTAGTGTTCCTATTACCAGTGAGTGTATTCTTTGATGATACCCTCTTCATTCAGATAGCGAGCACATGTATAAGCCTGAACGCAGCTATCATCACATGTCTCGAAAACATGAAACTTATCTTGCAACTCATACATAGCTTCGAGATACAATCTGCATGCTTCTTTTGCAGAGTCTAAGTTAGGATGGACATCGTTGGGTGGCATGGTCATACTCTTATTGTATTGGTGTTCTTTGTTGCTTACATGATCATTATACACTAAAATGCAGAGAAAGTACACAACTTTTTTCAAAAAAGTGAAAAAAGGTCCCGAAGTTAAGCCCCGTATAGAGAAAAACTGACCTCCGAGGTCACAATTTTGTGAAAATTTGCCCATGACAGATTGCTGCTACACTCACCCAGGGCTGGGGCTAGCTAGGAACCACACCTAGCTGCGTCATGACATATTTGGATTCGCGCATGATACGAATTGCGAGGGGGAGGGCTTTAACCTCCACTCTAGACTATGGGCCTAGCGATCTCCGTATGATCCCTCTCGCAAAGTGTTTTCCCCACTACCGAATAATTGACCAGAGTCAACTTGAAGAAACGCAGTGACTATTTCATCTTGGTAGCGACTCCAAGCCTAGTTTAATTTGCGTCGGATTACATTCGGCGTCATCGGGTTGCCAACCCGCTCTTAGCCTCAATGCTCATTGTAGGATCATCGCCTACAATGGCAGGGAAAAATTGGTGGGGTTATTCTCATGTCATTTAACCTTGCGCTGTCTAGTGTGCACCCATCAAGCGTAGAGGGTATGAAGAGAATCGAAGCCGCTAAGCTTCACCCCAAATTGGTGCGTCATGTGAGGGTCGAACTCACGCCTTCAGAGTGGAAGTCTAATGTGCTGCCGTAACACTTATGACGCGAAAAGTTTTAACGTCTGATCAGGTCAGACACAGCACGTGTCATTTTACCAATGTCAGCCATTGTTGGAAAGACACTGTTCGGGCTGTCGCCACCTCTAATTGAGAGGATTGGCTTGTGTGTGCCGGTTTTGGCGAGTGCTATATTGCCGCGAATATAGTCATCAGCACCCATCTTGCCCATGCTCATGGTGAGCGTATACTCTTGTCCACCAATCTCAAATGAGACACCAGTATAGCCAGAGTCGAAAAATTTGGCGTGTGTGATTGACCCACGGGGTGTGTCGGCAGAATTTAAAATTGCTTGCAGATAATCTTGAATGCTTTCTGGAACAGACCGTCCAAAGCCAGTGACTGGTGCAATAGCGACCTTTTCGAGAATTTGCTTTGCAGCTTCAACTAATGGATCTGAACATGGAGAATTAAATGCATTCATACTACTATTTATATGATACATTAAAAATATATGAAGAGCTTACGCAGGCATACTTGTCATATTAACCCGAAGGCGTGAACCTAATCACCTATGTGCATCACCACTCTTCTTGAGCTCGGTTGCAAAATTACTTATACAAAGATGGTGGGCAGTCTGGGTAACGATCCCAGCGAGCTTTTAAGCGTCGGTTTTACAGACCGAACCGTCTCCTTAACGGCATACCTACCCATTTAGCAATGTATGGTTATTGACCCACACGGAATCTCAAGCCTTATGCGCATTTAACTCACCGATTGTCATTGCTAAAAATTGGTTGCGGGGGTGGGAGTCGAACCCACACCGAAGCCTAGCTTATGAGACTAGTTCAGCACCACTACTGACTGCCCCGCGATTGAAAATTGAGCCGACTAAAGAGGCGACATAGACACATTCCCGTACGCACCCGCATATGCAGTCCTGCACGTCATCTGCGCCTATGTACCGGGCATGGAGCCCGTGCACCTCTCTAGCGGCAAAGTTGGTAGAGGTACAAGGATTCGAACCTCGACAAACAGAATCAAAATCTGTGGTGCTAACCGTTACACTATACCTCTATGGCACGTCACCACAGATTCGAACTGTGACAAAAGGTTTTGGAGACCTTTGTGCTTACCGTTACACCAATGACGTAAAAATGGGGTGATCGACGGGACTCGAACCCGCAACAACCAGAATCACAATCTGGGGCTCTACCATTGAACTACAACCACCAATTAAAATGGTGGAGGCAATAGGGCTCGAACCTATGACTCATTCCTTAAAAGGGAATTACTCTACCAACTGAGTTATGCCTCCAATTAAAATGGTGGACCTGGTGAGAATCGAACTCATCATTTCACAGATTCCTTGCAAAGGATTCCGGCTGCCCACAGCTCAGGCCCCATATTTAATATCCCAAATTTGTATTTTTTCTAAAAGTTGTGCTAATGCCAACGAGCATTTTGTATGTTTTGAAACATTATCATTATGGCGCAATAGCATGCAATTAGCAGGATGCGATATAATCTTTGGATCAATATTGTTTTCGTAACCATATTTTACAGATATCATATGATCACGAGATACACCATTTAGATTATCTCCACGATTTTTTGGAAGATACCATCCATATTTTTCTACAAGAGAAAAATCAAATTCAAGTGGATATTTTTTTAACGAAAAATTAAAAGCACATTCATTTCTATATCTTTTATAGTCATCCCAATTTCTTTTTCTATATTCTAAAATACATTTTTTGGAGCAATATTTTTTGCGTTTACCAGAAAATGATGTATTACAACACAGACAAGTATGTGTATTGTCTTTTAATAATTTTGCTCTAACCTTTGTTTTAAAATCTTCTGATCGTGGCCCACGAGCATTTGCACAACTTCTAGAACAAAATAAATTCGGCGGAGGTGTTTGACCTTCTTTATATTTAACAGAAAATGTGTTGTTGCATTTTTTACAATTTCTTTCCAATGATAATATATTAGTTGAGGCTACTCGTTTTTTCCAATTATTTCTATCTGGATTTTTTTCACACCACCTAATATGATTAGCAAAAAGAGAAGTACTTAATGAAAATGACTCGTTGCAGTGTTTACATGTTTTCAAACCATCCATAAATCTATTTATATGGAGTTAGTTAAAATCGAACTATTTACACACTATAAATGGTCGGGTAATTGAGAATCGAACTCAACTAAACTTGCTCCCAAAGCAAGCGCCTCGCCAGTCGGCCTTTACCCGTAAAATATGGTACACCCAGTTAGACTCGAACTAACGACCCCACAATTATCAATCGTGTGCTCTAACCAAACTGAGCTATGGATGCACTTTAAACTGGAGCCTCCTGTCCGATTCGAACGGACGACCTGCTCATTACAAATGAGCTGCACTACCACTGTGCTAAGGAGGCGTAAAATTGACTCCTGCGACACGGCTCGAACGTGTGACCTAGTGATTACCTACTACTATAGCTTTCGCTACCTTCTCAGTTTGTAGTTTATTTATATTAGGCTTTATGAACAAAACCAATTTTCATACCAAGGTATTGAACAACATTACCATCATCACCGAGAAGACGTGCTTCAACTTTCTCATCATGAGTTCCGCGAATCACTACATCTGGAAACTCATTGCGAAGAGCATTAAGCTTTTTCATAAATGCTTCAAGGCGTACTTTGTTTTCTTTAGTAGGTAAAGTTTGTTTAAGTGCTTCGTCTAAATCGATCTCCATGGCGGATTCAAGTGCGCATGTTTGTTGAACAACCAGTGACTTGTTATACGAGTCCTGAGCCATTTTACGATATGCATTGGTAATGTTGCTATGTGTATTCATATATTACCTTATTTATATAAGGAGAGTTTTAAACTCACGACCTGCTCATTACAAATGAGCTGCACTACCACTGTGCTAAGGAGGCGTAAAAATTGGCTCCGACTCGTGGGATCGAACCACGGACCTAGTGATTACCTACTACTATAGCTTTCGCTACCCTTTCAGTTTGTAGTCTGGACTTTCTCATTATCTTCAACATTACTTGTAAGATACCAACCGTCAAGTCTCTACACGTTCCTCTTTCGAGGCTTCGCTCGGGATTGGCATTTTAAAGCGTTCCCCGAATTTGATTGGTTTTTCATAAAGTATTTCTACTTTAAGCTGCCATTATGACAGTCACCCGCTCTGCCGCTGAGCTAAGTCGGATTGTGAAATTATTCGTCAAATGAATTTAACCAACGCTTCTCACGTACGCGTTGGGCATGAGTAGACCACATACAACCGCATGTAAATCCTAGAGCATGCATTTCAAAATAGTTTTGAAAGCGTGAATGATCGCGAGTGACCCTAAACTTAGGTTCACCACTCTTAAGCGGTAGTTTTATTGAAAGGTAAAATTGACCGACCTTGATGTATGTTGAGGTGCGAATGACTATTTTCATTGTATATTATTTATTGGTACTCACGCGGGAAATCGAATCCCGATTGTGCGGATGAAAACCGCAAGTCCTAACCATTAGACGACGTGAGCATGGGTTGTAGATGGACGCACGTTCCAGTAACGCTCTGGACTAGGCGGTTTTGCAGACCACTGCATGACTTCTCTGCCAACGTGCGAAAGTGGTACTAGAGGTGGGACTCGAACCCACACACGGCTCGATGGCCGATTCTACCCCCTTATAAAGAAGGACCTTTAACCAATTCAGGACACTCTAGCATTAAAAATTTGTTCTTGAATTTTATCCCATGTAAGCATTGTTTTATCGAGAATTAAAACTCGTATTGAATGGGTCTGTTCAACAATTTTAATTTTTTCGCAATCACTAAACCCCATAGATGGATTAATGTTATTGATAAGAAAATCATTTTTAGGATCTAGATATACATCAAAATCTGGCAGATAAAAATCTGGTGTATATTGTCTACTTTTATTGAATGGATCGATATAATCGAATTTTTTTGGCTTTATCCATCTTATGGAATTACTATCTAAAGATTTTGCAACATATACTTCATAAGAAGAACCAAATTTATGTCCATTATATTCGCATTTAGTATTAACAAATTTACCACCAAGACCACGACGTTTAGCATGATCTGACATATTTTTTCTTAATTCTGAAGTGCTCCTAGTTTTAGCTGATGCAGACATCTTTTGTCGCGTTTCATTAGAAACTTCCACTGCAATTGGTTTTGGCAAATTTAATTTAATTGCTTTAGTATACTGATTTGTTCCATTTCCTTTGCGGGCATTCATAGATTCCATCCAACGAATAGTTTTACCATTTGGTAGTTTTTCACTTGGAGGTAATTTATCTTTTATTTTTCCATTTTCACATGCCCTTGCATGTCTAGAATAGGCAAATTTTGAAATTTCTCTATTACATACTGGGCACAAGGAATGGTCATTCATATAGTTATTTATAAAAATGAGCAAGGAATCCGCTCTACCACTGAGCTACAGGAGGGAAAAAATTTATCGGTTAATCATATTGGCATGTTGATGAGGAGCGCAACGCGCTGCAACTACAATCGACTATGACTTTTTTATAGGGACCGAAAACTCCTATATACAAACCTTTGACATCGCATCACTGAGTGATCCAAGCCGTACAACCACGGACGTTCTCAACTTTCAGTAGCAGTTGATGTGGCATTTAGTTATGAAACTTTTGTTTCTTGTTGCTTACAGAGACATTATACACTAAACTCTCTCACATGTAAACATCTTTTTTATCTATAGGTGATTTATTTATATTGTAAAAAGTCTTTCCATTCATCGCGAATCGCTACACGTTCAGAGAGCGCGCTAAACTCGATGTCTTTTAGCATCTTAGGTTTTACCTCTGAGCCATGAATGTTGAAATATGGAAACTTGTTTGATTTTTTGGTATTGCACTTTTTGCAAGACAGAACGATATTGTCGTCGTTGTTGCCGCCTCCACGACTGCGAGGAATGAGATGATCGCGAGTCGCAGTCGTGTATGGAATTTTCTTTAGACAATATTGACACTCACCTCCATAGATATGGTACAGTTGACGAAGATTGATTGCACGCGGCTGCTTTTTGCCTTGCTTGTAGTGACCAAAATAGCCTGGCACCACTACGATTGTAGGAATTGCCCACAGCGTGTCGACGCTTCTCAATGCGGGATTGTCTGGACTGAGATGATCGTCGTTCGCGATCCAGCTGCTCCAGTCTCGTATATTTCCATACTGGTCATAGGCTTTTACGCCTCCAACCATCATGTTTCGAATTGCAGACCGAGCAGAAAAAAATCCACATGGTTGAAAGCCTGCAGTCAATACGAGTGTAGTCTTATGAGAGGGAAAAACTGGAATCATGAACAGACGAGAGTATAGCCACCAAACTTAGAGCGCACGACGTTGTTTATATAGACTGCAATGTGTGATGCATCTTCTAAACGAATTCTAGTGTGGCTGCGAAAGATTGAGCGGCCGCTAAAAATAGAATATTTGTGACGATTTGGATTATTCTTTCCAAGGCGACCATAGAGATCAACTCGTTTAAATTTTCCAACATAATCGAAAGACTCCATCTCTTTCAAACGCTCTCTTAAATTATGAGCTTTTACTTCATTGCGCAGCTGTTCAATATACTGTTTTCCAGCCTCGTTATTTTTAACCCGTAGTACTGTTCGTTGTGTGTTCATATTAGTTAAAGAAAAGATAGATTGCTTTGAACAGAGCGCTGATGAATCCAATCATGCAGACTCCAAAAAATAGTGATATCAAGATGGCTAGTGGATAAAAATCCGATGGTTTCATGTGTTATTGATTTTCGATTGAAACGCTTGCAAGAATCGCAAGCGTTGTATAGATGCAAAAGAATATGTATACTGGTTCCATGTTATGCTTCAACGACCGTGATTTGAAATCTTTTGTCACCGATTGTGAGAACTAATCCGCTATCACGAGTGAGCATGCCTACTTCGTCGTAGCTGCGAATGCCGATGCTTTCATCTGGATCATCAGAACCATACTCTTCATGATACATGTAAAGTGCTTCAGTGATCATGTCAATTACGTCGTCTTCAGTGTTCATATATTTGTGTGATTAGCGATTCTTCAAGCGGACGAAGACATCCTTGTTGTCTTCCATGATTTGGCTCAGAGTTTGGAAGCAATAGTCAAACCAGACTTCTTGAGTGATTTGACCAGCTTGAACCTTGGCAAACATTTCTTTGTATTCGGTGGCATTCATGATGTGTTGTTGTGGTTCGGGTTTTTTTGGGAAATGGCACCGCAGGCTATGGAATTGCACCATGAAACTTTTTAACGCTCTCCCTGCGGACAAGAGGCTCGTTCCTTTTATCTCTGATTTCGTTTGCAACCTCCATCAGTAAATTTGTTTTTGAAAATGGTGTCCCCTGCGAGGAGTCGAACCTCGTCTCCCAGGCTATTGATCGAGCTATTTGCACTTCGCTCAACCTTAGTGTCTGGCGGGCCAGTACTTCAGGGGAAAATTGTTTTTTGAAAGTGGTGAGCAGTTTTAAGAGATGCTCAACTCTCTAGAGCAGTTTAACGAGTGCCCGAAGCTCAAAGCTTTTTAAAAGATGTTCAACTCTTGTGATTACCAACTACCATTCATGGTTTGGATAAAGATGACGAACCAAACCGCGATATTGATTCCGATGAAAATTCCTAATGTTTCTTTCATATTGTGTTGTGTTGCTTACATGGTCATTATACACTAAAATGCAGAGAAAGTACACAACTTTTTTCAAAAAAGTGAAAAAAGGTCCCGAAGTTAGGCCCCGTATAGAGAAATCTAGTGCTTCCAGGTCTAAAAATGCTAAATTTATGATTTTTTATGTAAAAAATACCCACCAAAGTGTGCATCGTTGAGAGGCATGGTGGGTCTGCTATGTGCGAAAATGTGAGTGTAGTCTTATTTCACATGAATGAGAGTTGCTTTAGCGTCTTTAGTGGGTTTGTTATATAGTCTATTTATGCCTTTTGCTTCTTCTCTTCGGCGCGTATGCGACTCTGTATCTTTTTGCCGCGCTTTTCCAAACGATCAAGTACCTGATGTGCGTCCATCCAGATGTCTTTGTCTTCAAGCATCTCTTTAATCTCGCCTTCGGTAAGAAAGTCTGAATACATGTCTTTGAAAAGATTTGCACTCCAGTTGCGTTCATGAACCATGCCATGATACATCTCGCCACCTTTGCCAGCAGTACCAGCACTATAGTTATGAAATAGGAACATGCTATGATCTGTAATCATATACTCATCGGCCATCAAAAAGATCAGAGTTGCAGCACTCATACATGCCCCTTCAACACTTACCATAATATGGGCTTCAGTTTCAGAGAGTGCCTGCATAAATTGAATGGTAGTAAACAGATTACCTCCTGGGCAATTGATATGAATCTTTACTACATCGGATGGACGACTATTGCGTATATCATGAAACCATTGTATATAGTCACTTGCATCACCAATCTCTTCAGAAAGATAATACTCTTTGACTGCACCATAGTCGCTCGTAAAGCAATCATTTGCACCACCCTTTAGTAGATCCAGTAAGCCCTTATTTTGTATGTTGTGTTTATGCATGTCCAAATAGTTTTTTGGTATTATATTCATTTATAGTCTTAAAAAGTTCATCCGTCCAACAATCTCGTTTTTGCACAAAAACCAGTGGTTGCGAACTGTTTTCTACAGCCATAACGATTACTCCTTGACTTACTGGTGTGCCTGTACGCTCTTCACACATAATAGCATATGCCGCCATCTGTATAAAATAACTGTCAATCTCATCTTCTGTTTTAGCTCGAGAACTTGTCTTAAAATCGATTATGCTCAGCCGACCATCAAATTCTGCGATGAGGTCAACTCGACCAGCGAGTCCAAGATGATCTGAGTAGAGTGGAGCCTCTTGAAGACACACGTTATCGATTCGGTCATCCAAGACAGGCTTGATAGAGTTAAACATATCTTTTACATGAGGCATCTCTCCTTCAGCAAAATATGAATCAATGTTATCAATATATCGTTCAACCGCTGCATGTAAAGCTGTGCCTCGCGTGCTTGCATGCCGGGCTACACGTGCTGCTTCAACTTCGCCAACTCGTGCTCTCCATTCTTGAAGTGCACCTTTGTTACGAATGCCTAATACAGTAGTAATACTAGGATAGGCTTTACCATTAGGCGTCATATAAAAACGACCAGAAGTGGTAGTGTTTGCTTCTAGATCACTATAGCCAAGATCTATAGGTGAGTGCGTAAACTTTTTTCGATTCATTAGAGTTTATCCCAATCAACAAATAGTTTTTGTTGTATTTCTTTATCTCTTCGATTGTCATCAAAGCGATTTTTCTTAAATTTTTTATTGCGAGAATAATCATCATGACCATCATCGTAATAACCATGTCCCCTTTTCTTGTCTCTATTTTTTCTGCTGCGTCCCATATCTCAACGGGTTTCTATTTTTGCTTGTCTTCCACTTGCTTTTTTTACTTTGTTTAGTACGTCATTCCATCCACTACCAGCACGTTGAAGTATTGTCTTGCCTCCTTCATATGATATACCAGGAGCGGAGATGACGCGTTTTACGTTTCCAGCCAAAGTGCAGTGCGGGCATGGTTCGCTTAGCGGCAGGTCACGCGAATCCATAGGCAAACTTGCGTCCCAATAATAGTTGCAAGATGTGCAATTATATGTGTATGTCATATTATTCTATGCCAAGATTTGAAAAGGCCTTTTTAATGAGTGAAGACGTAAGTAGACTATATTTTTTATGTAGTTTTTTATCTTTCATTGCAATTAAAATTTCTGCATCAGATGCATGAACATTTTCTAACAGTTTGATAAAGGCCATCTCCTTTTTAATCTTGTCATATGTAGTATTACCAACTAAAAGGCGAGGCAACACATCAATCTGTTTTCTTAGCGGAGAAAAATTTACTCCTGCTGGGTTTGGGCTAGGCGTATATGGAGGAGCACCTACCGGTAAATCAAATTTTATATCAGGACGAAATGCTGCCTGAAGTATAGTCTTTAATTCATAAGATTCATTTTCTTGAAGTATGCGCACACGATCAGCGACTTTGTCTGTCGCCTGTATGCTTTCAAAAATTTCAAATGGATGTTTTGTTCTGTTGTTTGATGCAGTTTGTGGTCTCATAATGTATGGTTTTATTTATGTGTAAAAAATTCTTCAGCACATGATACTAACATGTTGCAACGCTTAGAGATAAGATAGTTAAGTATCTTAGAGTTTCCGACCGAAGCACACTCGGAATATGCAGATAGAATTGAAGCTTTTACATTTTCTGGTGTTTTGCTAAGATCAATTATTGTGCTATTACGAATATAGTTGCGATAGACTGTTTCTGGAAGAACACTTTGTAGTTTACCTTCATGCGCAGCAGCAATCCATGCTGTTATTTTAGTTGAACTGAGTGGTGTTTGACGACCGCCATCAACAAATACAGTATCAGATGACAAGACATTTGGAATGCCATCACCACTGTCACCACGAAAGATATGCTCATAGAGATAATTAGCTGGGTTTTTATCACTCAACATCTTCTTAGTCATAGGGCTGTACTGAGAGACATTATCATACTTTTGAAGTTGAATAAAATCTTTGTCTGCGCTGATAATCATTACGGGTTCGTGCTGGCCAAACTCTTGAGTAGATTCAACGAGTGTGCCAATAACATCGTCTGCTTCTGCGCCTTGTACAACTACTACTGGATATGGCATATGCTCAACTATTTCATCACGTATCTTGTTTATAATACCAAAAATTTCTTTCCAGTCAAGATCAGACGCCTCACGACTCTTCTTGCGTCCAGCTTTGTATTGCGGATAATACTCTTTACGCCAACTGCCGCCATCACATGCGATAATCATACGTCCATACTTTTCTCTATACTTGAGATTATACATTCTCAGCGAATTTAAGATAATATGTCGCATAAAGTCCTCTGTAATTTTCCCAGGACGTGATTGAGAAAATATAGCAGAGATTGCAATTCCAGAATAGTCGATTAGTAACATGATATAATTATACACTAGTGTGACTCAAATGTACACTACTTTTTCCATAAACTTTTCACATGAGATGAATTTATTTTTACTCCAATAAATTCGTTGTAAAAATCATCTGTAAGCAGCACCTCTTTGTCAAACTGTTCCTTTGCTTCCATATAAGACAATTCACCTTTAGATTTGCAGAGATATATGATTCGACGAATAAAATCTGATTGGCGTGATTCGACCAAAGCCTTTACAGTTTCACTGCTGCCATAGTATTTTTCCCAATCAGACTGTACACACTTTTTTCTTTTGCGCGTTTTGCCTTTTAGTGGAGCAAGTTTTTTTACACTAGATAGCAACTTTTTGCCAATATATTTTTTACCATTTAGACTATCAGTTATTTCATAGACAAACCCAATATAACCTTCATCAATCTTCTCTTGAGCAAGTTCGCGAGTAAAAGGAAGTTCATTATATAGCCATGTCATAAATTATATATTAAATTTCGTCATCACGAGAATCGTCTTCTGTTCCATAGATACGATAGGTTCCACAAAAAGGGCAATATTCTGGGTAGAGTTCTTCGCGTTCTAGATCTTCAAAATCTTCTTCGTCATCGCAATAGTATTTATCGTCCTCATCATCCCAAGAGACTTCGTAGACGTATTTGCATTTTGGACATCTGTTGTTTTCTATCATTATATTTAAATTATTTTCTGTTATTTATATCATCAACAACGGGGTCGTTCTTTCTTTCAAAATATGCGACAAATGGAACCAATGGCCAAACCAGCATTAATAAAAGAGCAGTGACGATAAATACTATTGCAACAAACGGAGCTACTGCAAACATACCAAGTGCATACCAAAATGGAGACAGTTTTATACAGTCTTTACCCTTCACATGTGCTGCAAGTTAAGATTGAACGTGCAAGTTCCTGTGCTGGATTTGCGCTACGTTGATAATACAACGACTTGACTCCTTGTTCCCAAGCAAAGATAAGAAGCTCGTTGACTTCTTTTGGCTTTGCAGTAGGTGCAATCATCAAGTTAAGTGATTGACCTTGATCAATATACTTTTGACGTTGTGCTGCCTGAATGACAATTTCTTTTTGACTAATTTCACCAAAGGTTTTAAATACATCTTTTTCTTCTGCAGAAAGAAATTCTAGATGTTGTACAGAACCACCATGAGTAAGAACATCCTTCCATGTTTCTTGATCATTTTTGCCTTTTTCTTTGAGCAACTTTTCAAGATATGGATTGCGATAGGTAAACTTGCCTTTAGCAAGATCCTTAACAAAATAATTGCTGTTCAGCGGTTCAATACTTGGAGATACTTGTCCAAGTATAAACGAACTACTTGTAGTAGGAGCAATTGCAAGCGTAGTAGAGTTGCGTCGACCATAGCCTTCTAACATAAATGGCTCGCCAAAAAGTTTTGCAAGTTGGAAGGTAGCAGAGTCTGCCTTGGCACGGATAGTACTCCAAATTTGATTGTTCATCATCTTTGCTTCCATCGACTCGAATGGCACCATCTTTGACTGCAACAATGAATGCCAACCAAGCACACCTACACCGAGTGCACGCTGATTGATAGCAAACTTACGAGGCGCTCTCATAAATTCATTGCCAGGATTTCCAGTCTTCAAAATAAATTCAGACATAACTGCATCCAAGAAATATACAAGCGTCTCTACTGCATCTGTCTCTGCAATCTCGTCCCACTTTTCAAGATTAAGTGAAGAGAGGTCACATACAAAACTTTCATCTTCTGATGTAGACAAAAAGATTTCTGTACAAAGGTTACTTGCATGTATCTTAAGACCCTTGTCCTTATACATCTGAGGTGCGCCGTTGTTTACATTATCAGAGAAAAAGATATAAGGATAACCAGACTCAAATCGTTTTTTAATGACTGTACTCCAAACTTTACGTTTGTCTTTGTCGCCGCCAATCATACTCTTCATCCACTCATCTGATACACACACGCCTATGGACAAGTCTTGAATAGCGTTACCTTCAGACCGAATCTTAAGAAACTCTTCAATGTCAGGGTGATCAATAGGCAAATAGGCTGCAAAAGAACCACGACGAACGTTGCCTTGCGAGACATAGTTGATAAGCGAATCGAAAACTGTAAGTTGATGATGCACACCTGTAGCAGCACCACCGGAAGATATTGGGGCTCCTCGACCGCGCACATCTCCAAAATATGCAGAGGTTCCTCCGCCGACTTTTGACATTGTACCAATCTCTCCGACCTTTGAGAGGATTCCATTCATGTCATCAGGTATATAACTACCAAAGCATGAGATTGGCAACCCGCGTTTACGGCCAAAGTTTGACCAGATTGGAGAAGCAAGAGAATAAAAACCTCTTGACATATAGTCTACAAACTTGTCTGAAAAACCAGGCATATCATCTAATAACGCCTGCGCTCTATCTCCAATGTCCTGTATTCTCTGTTCTGGAGTTTCTCCCTCTAAGAGATATCCTCTCTCTAAAAATTTTCTACTATCTTTATTTAACCAATATATTTTATCACTCATAATATAGATCTATATATCACATCAAAACAGGTCGTCTTCACTAAAGCTTTGATTTTTCTTTGAATATTCAGTCGGGCGGGTGTGAAAAAAATCCGCCATATTATTGCCAAGTAGTTCTTCTTCAAACCACATAGTGGACTCAAGCAACTCTCTATCCACTTCAAATACTGGTTTAAAACTGATTTGAGCAAGGGATTCATTGATACGATTTTTAATAAACTCTTTAAGAATTGGTGCTGATAGCCCAGGTTCGTTTATGCCATTGATCATCCAGTCAACAATCTTAGCTTCAGACTTGTATGCCTCTTCAGCTTCATGCGCGATGCGTGCCTCAAGCTCATTGTCAAATAGTTCAGGATGCTCTTCACGAATTGTGTTGATAATCTTTATACCAACAAGAGCATGAATGTTTTCTTCATTGCGAGTATACTTTACTTGCTGATCTGTGTCTTTAAGTACATTTTTAAAACGAGCGAACCAGTTAATAATATAAAACTGAGAAAATAACGAAACATTTTCAACAAAAAGAGTGAAAAGAATCAAAGCATAGAGATATTGTTTTTTAGAATCTTTATAAAACTTGTGAGTATACTTACGAAGATATTTAACACGACCTTGTATCCATTCAAGTTTAAGATTCTCTTCAAAAATATCTTCTAGTTCAAGCACACTAAGTAGACGCTCATAGGCACTATTATGAATAACTTCAATGTTTGCCATAACATAGCCTAGATCTTGAAGACTAGGATGCGGCAAGTTTTCTCCCAGTTTGGCCCAAAAAGTTTTTACTGCAACTTCAATTTGTCCAACTGCTGAAAGTGTACGCACAATAATCTCGCGTTCTTGATCATTTAAATCAACCTTAAATTGCTGCACATCAGATTTAAAACTAAACTCTTTGTCTGTCCAAAATCCATTGTGCATGGCCTCAATAAACTGCTCTGTCCATGGATAGTGGTTTGGTTTGCGGCTAATTTGTTCTTCGAAGATGCTGTGTGTATTATTGTCATTCATGTTGGAAAATGTTACGCTGTGTAGCAGATGTTTATTATAAACAGAAAAAGGCGAGTTGTAAATAATTTTTTACACGTCTCGTGATTCATTCATTCATGGCACGTCTGCGTATGCTACGAAGAGCGCCACTAACAGAATCACGTAGTACAATTGTATGCTTGCTATTTTTCTTGGCATAATTATATAAAGCTTGCTGCTCCTCATCTGCCATATCTAGATATTTACACCAGCGTTCAAACTTATTTCGCCCGGTTTCAAACCGTCTAAAGATGTCAGTTGGTACATTAAAAAGTCTCCATGTTGCTCCACTTTTAGGATAGTCAGAAGGTGGCATTGCAACGTCTCCAGTAACTACTTCTTCGTTTTTCATTGCTTAATATCGTGTTGAGTTATTAATACTTTTTGTCCAGTCTTACAATGCACGGCGTCATACACATTTACGCCAAAAATATTTCCAACCGGGCATGAATTTTCTGCTATTGATATTGTTGTATTCTTGAGAGCCAATATGTCTCCAGTTAGTTGTAATGGTAGGTTACGCGTTAATCTGTATGTTCCATGACGAAGAGTGTTGTCTTCATTGAGATACCAAAAAGACTCTTCAAGATGAAGCGCACGTGGATCGCACCCAGTGGCCTCTTTGATAACCTTAGCAAGTGCTCGATCAGAAACTCCAGTTTTTTCTTTTATGAGATAGAGCGCCGCAAGATACGAAGCAATTGTAGTCTTGCCAAATGGAATTACATTAAGCATACGTTTAACGTTAAAGACCAATTTATGAAAAATATTATACTTACTTTTTTCTTCACTTGTTTCTGGTTTGCGAATTACATTTCCATTAGCATCAATAAGCCCCATCTTATAGGCTCCTGTTTTCGTCCATGGAGTAGTGAGTAAGCGTAAAAATCTAAATGCGTAAACAGTGTCTGTAGTGCGTGTTAGGAGTCCCATAGTTTTAAATTCTTTGAAGTGTTCGAGCTACGTATAGATCAATAGGTATATTTATATATTCGCCTTCTGGAATATAGTTTAGATAAAGCAAAAATGTCTTAAGTGCTGGCCAACTGTGTTCGTTTACTCGATTAAAACACATGCGTGTTGCTGCCTCAGGGTAAAACATATTGTGAAGTATAATGAGATGGTTTAAGATTAGCCTCTCTTGAAGTATACTTTTATCTTGATATTTTTTAAAGAGTTTTTTGATATACTTCAGATGAGCAAGATCAGCGTGAAACTCTTTTATATCTAGACAGTGTGGATTGTTATAATGTTTAGCCGCGTAGACTAAAAAATTTTTATCCGTTAACTCATTTACCAACTGCATATTATAATTTATATCGTCGTTTACTTCGACAATAAATCAGTTACAGTCTGTCCCTTTTCCCAAAACTTACAGCTCCAATAACGAGCCTTCCACTTTGGACCCGGATCTGTATCACACTGATGGCGAGCTCTAAAGTTTTTTAGACGCTCTGGATCATCTCGTTTAATCTCTGCCTTTGGATCACCAAATCCAAGTTTTATGACGTTGCCCTTTTCATTACGCACATAGACATAAAACTTATGCTTTTCATCGTCGCTACGCCACGGTTCATTGAGAGTCACCTTACGACCATCATATTCTGCCTGCTCAGAGATATATTCTTTAAAACGCATCATAATATATTAGCGTGAGATTTCTTCCCAATCTAGAGATGCGTGAATTTGTGCTGGATTACCACCTGAGGCAGTGCTCGCGGAAACTACTAATGATAATTCATTTGGAACTCCACTTAAACCATTGCGTTCAAGTTGAAATTTAAATAGCGCTTCTTTTAAAATATCAAGGGAAGGTTTGCTCTGAGTTGTAGAGCTCATATAACCAGATGCCAATATTCTTCCACCGGTAATTGCACTAGCATCCATCTTATATTCTACAGCTGAATCTGCCGATGCTGGCTGCCAAAGTCCACTTCCACCAGTAGTTGCGCCTCCTGAAACTACTTTCCATTTATAGTTAGTTGTTGATACAGGTAATATTGAAAGAGCAGTAAGAATTACAACTGCATCCAGTTTTGTAGATTTTAATCTCATCGTAAGTATTGGATAATCAGTGCCCGCAGCAGTTATTAAATTATATGGAGCATTAATTGCAGTGCCTATGCTTTGTTGCGCTCCATATAGTTGATATCCACCTTCTGAAATTACTGTAGAGCATATTTGCTTAAGAGTACTTGTACTGCCAGTGTTAGAGGCATTTTCGATTTCGTATCGCAATGGCAGTGAAGCAGTAGTTATGTATGTAGAAGCAATTATATTAGCATGATGAAATGTATGACATACAACAAATTTTCCATTAATTACAAAACCAACTCGAACGCTGCCAACTCCCAACCATTCAAAATCCATCCATAAAATTTGTGCTTTAGAAATATCAAGAGTAAGCCCAGACGAACCGGTTCCATCTAATAGTTTATCACCATTCCACTGCGATTGTGGTATTTTGATATTTTGCAAAGATCCATTTACAATTGTGCGTTTTACTATATTTAAAGTCGTGCCATCAAGTTCAAAATAGATGCCATTATCGGCACCATAATATCCTACACGTTGCACTAATCCTGCTTTTGCAGATGACATTACAAATGTGTTAAGAACTAACAGTGACTTTCCGGGTTGATATGAAAAAACCTTCGTCGTTTCTCGCTTTACAGATGAGCCAGACAGTGCAGTAACACTACAATCAATTAGACCTTGGTTTGCATTAAATGTTGCTGTACCGCTACCAGCTACACCAGTACTCCAAAGACCATTATCAGCAAATCTATGACTAGAATCAAATAGAGTAAGCGGCGATGATGTACGTAGTCGTCCAAATGCATCACCTGCTGTTTCAGACTGTAATATTGATTGATTAGTTGAAACAGTATTAGAATCAAGAAAGTCTTCTATCTTACGAGACAGCGTATAATTTTTAGTGTAGTTCGGCATTTTGTTATTTACATCTTGGGTTTGATTGGTATAATAATATACATTCCTTTCAATAAAAGCTTCCTAAAATACCTTGATAAAAAAACTATAACCTGAAAGTTCCGGGACGGATGGATAATGGGTTTTAAGGCGAGATAGAATTAGTTGTTAGCGATGCTACTTTTTACCTTTGAGAGTACGCTTGTATCACCAGTTACAATTGCAATAAGTGATTGAAATGTTGAATTTATAAGATCTTTTTGTGACATTGACAGCGGTTTGTCTGCGTCAAGTGCACGCATAGCAAGTACGAGTTTAGGAAGTTCTTCTCTTGATACAAGTCCAGTAGAAGCAAGTTGCTTAAAGCGGGTCATATCAACCTCTTCGTTTACTTCTTCATACTCATCTGCATCAACTGTGACTTCATATTTTTTATCTACGGTTTCATAGAGATCATCAAGTGCTAAATAGATTGCTGTAATACTTTCGCGCGTTTCAGAATCAATTTCATCAAGGTCAGAGAGAGTCTCATATAATTCATCTGCCATTTCACAAATGTCTTCTAGTTCTGATAGTGCTTCTCCGGTTGGATCAACTTCTTCATCTTCAGTACTTTCGCTGTAAAAATCTTCTCGATCAAATTCTGCTTTCGTTTTATCGAGCGCCTTAAGAGCAGCATTATAGTCAGAGAATATTTGCGAATCTGCACCGCGATAGACTATTGCATATGGGTGAGTCTCATCGTCCAAGACCATAAAAAATAGATTTATCCAAACCCGGGGACGAGTTGACACACCATAGATATGCTGAATCTTTCCCTTTGTTATGTTTTTAATGCCAAAAAAATGACCAGCAAATTTATTAACTGGAGCCTCAACAAATCCGCGCTTTTTAAGCGCTTTAACCAAAGTGGCATCAACTTTGACCTGCTCATATATAGCATCTGTTTCGTCATCAGACTGCTCTTCTTTGATGGTACGTATACGCTTCATGAGTGCCTTATTGACATCATTTAATTTGGCATAGCTTTCAGTGCCATCACGGTCGATTAAACGCCATGGAAGGCGGTCATCATACATAACTGCAAAAAAGATGTCTGCCCATTTTCCAGCACGCATTGGAATGCCCCAAAGTTCTTCTACTTTTCCACGATTAGGTCCTGGTTTGTATGTAGAAGATCCGATTGGAGCCTTTTCAAAACCTAAAGATTTTAGTGTAGAAATAAATACCTTATATTCTGCCATCATGCGACCGAGCAGCTCGTCACCAGATGATTCGTTTAAAATTTCGTTTAATGATTTCATGCTTGTTGAATATACTTATTAAAGGCTTCTTTTAGTTCTACAATTGAAGAATAGCTTGGTGATGTGGATGCATACTCATAGAGTGCATCCATGTCTTTGCTGCCAGTAGCAAGTGAAACAATCTTCATTAGACGAAGAGTGTCTAAACCTATTTCAGTCTCTTCCTTGATTGGATAGCCAACTTGTGCAGTCTTTTTAGTCTTTACAATCTTTAGCTTTGACGGATGTTCACTTGAAATTGGTGGAAGGTGTGCGCTGCGTATGCTACGCTTTGCTCCGTCTTCACTTGATGCAGTTGCAACTACTGTGCCGTCTGTAGTGTCTACTACAGCATAGAGTTCGCGCATTTCATCAATTTGTGTAGACTCTTTTACACCTAATGCATTTTTCATCTTCTCAACTGCATCTTTATAAGATTTGGAACGTTCACGAGATTTCATCATCAACTCATAGGTACGTCCATCATAACCGTTCTTTGCCCACAATTCGTGTTCATCATCGTTTAGACCCTTCATTAAGTCAGCGATTGCTTGCCAGTTTTCAGTATCGATATACCTGTCGATTTGACTTGCAGACACACCCCGCAACCGGTGCTGAAGTGCGGCTTTGAGGGCCTGCTGCACTTCGTGGCCAGTGCTTTCTTCAAGTTCTTCTATACTCTCATTGCGTTGAGCAGCATAGTATGCACCGAGTGCCATATTGATGCGTTCTTTTTTTGACTTTCCGGCAAAGCGGGAGTTGTCACTGTCAATAAAATCACGAATCCAATCTCCGACCGGATCGCTCTTTTTTAGTATTTCAGATAAGCTTTTAGTTTTCATATATTGTTGTATGCTTTGCCCAGGGGTGTCTTTTATATATTTATACAATAGGCCTTTTGTGCCCTCAAAGCCGGCACCATATTCTTCATCGAGTTCCAAATTCATGACCTGCTACTCTTTGCATTTGTGCTTTAAATTCTTCGAAATCTGGTTTGTCTTTGTAATATTTAATTGTACGTGAAGAGTCATCTTTGCCCTTTATTCTCCATTTATATCCAGCTTCTAAACGATCTGGTTTGGTAACCTTTACAACTCGACGCTCATAACCAGCCTCCCATGTTTCTTCGTCGAGCATCAACTTTTCTCGTATGTCATGTATAAAAAATTTAACTTGTTTGTTTTCAGTTTCATTTACACATGTCACATAATTAGGACCACGACTGGCAATCTTATATTCTGTGTTGTCTTTTATCGTCACTACAGAGTCTCCAACGTTGTATATCTCACCAGAGATATAACGTTCACGAGTTTCGCTTAATGTATCAAACTGAACGTGTTTTCTAAAACTATGACTTTCTTTTAGTCCCATGCCTTTGCGCACTGCATTAAAAAGATCTTTTACGTCGCCATATGTCTTTGGCACGCCCTTTGCAAACGTTTCAAGGTCATTGTCTGCTGCTGCACTTCTCATCTTGCTAGCACTAACGGCAAAGGTGCTTGCACCAGTACGGCTGTCAATATCAGGATCACGTTGACCAGTTGATACAATGTTTATGCCATCAGGAAATTTATAATAGCCATGCGTGCCCTTTACGCCGTCATATTTACGAAGCAATGCCTTAAACTCTTCAACACGATCGCTACCAACAGCAACTGTAAAGCGAGTATAACCTTCATCATATGCACTTGTTGCTATGTCAAATACATTTTTAACAGACCGATCTAATATAATATTGCGACCATATTGTGGAAACATTTTACGCATAAATTTAATCTTTTCCTCATAACCCAAAGGATTTTTCTTTGGATCTTCACTTTGAGATGCGTATATTCTAAATGGTTTACCTTTTGCAAGTTTTGCTATGGCTTCAATATTTTCTTCATGACCGCGTGTAGGCGGATTAAAACGACCAAAAGAAACTATAATTTCAGAAGTCTTTTCTTCAGTGTATGTCTTAAATGATTTTAAGTGAACTCCCATAATTTTATTTTTTTCTAAATCGTGCAACTTCCTTTGCCCGCACTTGTGTTAATAACTTTGTTGCTAAAGAATTTATAAGATTTTTTTGTTTTGACAGCGCCTTTTCAACTCGTGAACGTGCAGCATAGGATACTTCACTTTTGCTCTTGCCTCCAAGTAAACGTTTAGCTAGTTGGTTACGAGCTGCGCGACGTGCACGAGCTTTTAATACTTCATTTGATGCGCGACGGCGTTTTGCCCGTTCGCGACCAACCTTTATGCGACTCTTGAGTCGACGCATAGCTGCACGGCGTGCCATACGCTGCTGAATAGTTAATACTTCAACAATTGTTTCTTCGTTTAGCATTTGCAACACACTATCACGAGCATTAGTCAATATTCCTATTTTGTTGAGTGTGTCTTTTGTTTTTTCAGCAGACTTTAATTTTTTAAGTTCGTCATTAATTCTACGAAGTTCTGCATTCAACTCATGTTTTGACATAGTATCATAGACAGACTCTTCTATGTTATGACAGTCACAATCACAATCACAATCTACTGGACACTCACATTCTGGGTCCTCTTCACTGATCATCCAATCTCGTTTGCGTTTTTTGTATGCAGTGATCATAATGTCAAGCGGATCATAGTTATATGAGCCATCTGTAGGGTCAACTGTTAGTAGATCTTTGAGTCTTACTTCTTTTTTCATATGCAGATTATATATTTATACTTATTTACCCTTATGCTGCGCCCACAGGTCAGCATCTGTAGTCTTTTGAGTAGGTCCACCCATAATAAAGCTGTTGACGCGAGCATATGCCCACTGGTGCTGTGAGGCTCCTGGCCGATGACCAGTTTTCCATGCAGCCATGCCGCGATCAAATACTTTTTTAAGAATGCTGTATGCTATGCCAGTCTTTTCTGCTTTCTTTTGAAGTGCACTTGTTTCTGATTCTTCAAGCTCTTCTCCGTATTTGTCGGCATATGCCTGCGTCCATTTAGACGTCTTTGTATCGGCGCGTGCATCTCCAGGCGCAGGTTTGTATGCAGCTGCATCATCATCACTCATACGGGTCTGACGATTAAAATGAGCGCTTCGTTTATCAGACGTACTCTTTGACAAGCCTCTATAATAGGCAGTATTCTCCAATAAAAATTCTTTAAATGTTTGTATCATAGCGGTGTTGCTGTAAAGTTTGTCATATATTGATCATCAGTATAGCTAACTTTTGTGTTTTCTACACTGTATATATTGCTATCAATCTTATATCCTGGATTGCATGTTATAGGCTCATCGCTCCATGCTTTGTCATGCCACAAGATTCGATTGTTTGGATATGCATAAAAATGACCACTGTCCGCTTTAAAAAGATGAGCGCACTTATGTTCGCTTGTCTCTGAAAAGTTTGTGTCTAATACCCCTTTATTTTCCCAAGCCCAATCAAGAGTAAA
>Ga0208595_1000215_pt1 | contig 22378 bp, 23 predicted proteins | sample LakMenEpi28Jun11_FD_150742 | JGI IMG/M metagenome (GOLD analysis project Ga0208595, IMG submission 150742) | Freshwater microbial communities from Lake Mendota, WI - 28JUN2011 deep hole epilimnion (SPAdes) | ecosystem: Environmental > Aquatic > Freshwater > Lake > Epilimnion/Euphotic zone ...
AAGACGTCCTTCGGATTTGTCCCATTTTGTCCATTGCCGCGTTGGCAAAGCGCGACTTAGAACCACTAAGCCTGCGCTTTGCCGCCTTGCACTGAACAGTATGGCCTCAAACCGCGAAGGTGGATTTAAGTGGCCCTGACCCTAGCTTTCGGGCTGCAAAAGCTTGTGCAAATGCACCACAACATATTTCATTTCGGCGTCATCAACCGTGCGCTGAGCCGCTCCGCGCCATGCCTCCTCAGCACTGGCATAATCGGGAAACATACCGATAATGTCCAAATTTTCGAGGTTGGTAAAGTTTAACGTTTGCGGGTTGTCAACGCGGCCGCCGAAAACGAGATGTAATTTCGTATCGCTCAAACAACTATCCTTAACTTTTTTCCTTGGCCGCCTCTGTAGCGGCTTGACCTGCGGCCTTTACTGCGAGAGCTGCCTTGCTGACAAGCTCTCTGAATTGCGCACGCATCGCTTCGCCATTTAGCCCAAGCGTGTCCACTTGGCTCATGCCCGCAACTTTTGCAGCTTCGGCTATTTTGCGGGCTTTTTTGTTCAATTTTTTGCCCGCCTTGCCCAACACTTTGGTCTCGCGTTCGGTCCGCGGCAAAAGCGCGCCGACTATCGCACCAATGGCAATTCCGCCCAATATAATTGCCAGCGGACTTTTATCGACACTCTCAATTGTTTTTGCTTTTGCCTGACGAGCGATCACCTTTGACTGCTCTACGCCAGTCGCCGCAGCATCTTTGCCTTTTTCAAAGGCCACTGAGGCCTTCTGACGCGCCGCAGCGCTTGAACGTGCGGTTTTTGCTTTCGCGCTATCCGCTGCGGATTTGATGCTGTCGCCAATCTTGCTCATATATCGTTCCTATGTCATTTGCTGGTGGGCGTTTTGGTTTTACTGTGTCGCAGCCTCGAAATCCAACGCGAAATCGGACCGCGCATCGCAATTAACAAGGCACTTACCCCTATCACACCAACTATGGGGGCATTGTTCTTCGCAATTTGAACTGTCTCGTCTGCGATCTGTTTGGCTTGGGTGGTTTGACGTTCCACCAACCGCCGAAGTTGATTACGTGGATTAAGGACATCACGCGTGACGGCCAAGCTATCTTTCAACTTACGCCGCAAATACCGCCGTTCAGCGTTGGATAAAATCACGCTTTCACGGTCAGTGACAACGGGTTCTTCAGGTAAGATCGTCGACATTTTTCTGTATTTCCGGGAAGTAAACTTTCCGCATCCATCTTCGGGCCAATGCGGCGAAAACTATACCGATGATTACAAAGCTTATGGTGACCAATATGGTTGCCGCCAATGGGCCAATTAATGGCGAAAGTGTAAGGACTAGCCCCAGCACCAGCGCAATGGACGCGCCGCCAAATGCGAAGGCCGCGATTGCGCCATAGCGGAATGACCAGCGAAATACGTGGCGTGTGTAATCTAGCCGAGACCGATGATAGCGCATTTCTGCCTTCACCATCGCACGCAGATCCTCCATCACCAATGCAATCTGTTCGCTCGCGCTTGGCTCTGTTGGCGGTGCTAGGTCTTCCAACGCTTCGATCTGAGGTTCTTCGATCTTCATCATACCCGCTTATCGGCCATTGGCGGCATTTTGCAATGCCGCCTGTGTTGCGACTCAGGCGTCTTTACCGCCCGAACGCACGAGACGCGCCAAAACAAAGCCTATTGCAGCCGCAGCGCCCAGGGCGACGGCAGGGCTTTTGCGAACAAATTGTCGGGCATCTTCTGCCAACGCATCCACATCCTTGGCGTCCATCTTACCAGCGAAGCCTTCAACCATGTCGGCTGCGCTGCGGGCATAGTCGCCATATTGCTTTCCAACATTATCGTCGATGGTGCCAGCGCTATCACGGATAAGCTTGCTGATGCTGCCAACCGCTTCAGTGGCACGATCCTTTCCTTTGGTTGCTGCCGCGCGGACGGTGTCGGTGGCTTGGGCCTTAAAATCATTCATGTCCGATTTGACCTTTGATTTGACATTTTCGGTCTTGCCTTGGGCTGGTTGCGCCTTTGCTACGGCCTTTGGCGCAGCGGTTTTGGCCTTAGTAGGCTTGGCTGCTGCTGGCTTAGTGGCTGCTTTCTTGGCGGGGGCGGGCTTTACGGTCTCGGCCATAAGAGTGACTCCTTTTGAACAACTGGGGCGAAAGAAATTGTCTTGCTACGCACCGATATTTGTATTGCGGGTGCCTTAGTCAACTATAGCACCGCAAATTTAGTTTTAAAATCGATATGTCGGAGCATCGTTGCCAAAACCTGATCACATGGATAAACGCGCTGGCATATCTCCACCTTCGCACAAACGGACCATTTTATGACCGCTATCCTCGACATTCATGCGCGCCAGATCCTCGACAGCCGGGGAAACCCTACGGTTGAAGTTGATGTTGTGTTGGAGGACGGTAGTTTCGGCCGTGCGGCAGTCCCGTCGGGTGCCTCGACAGGAGCGTATGAAGCCGTTGAAAAGCGCGATGGCGATATGTCCAAATATATGGGCAAGGGCGTGCTTCACGCGATTGATGCGGTTAACGGTCCTATTTTTGAAGCCTTGGCCGAACTGGACGCCGAGGAGCAGGAAAATATCGATGCGGTCATGATTGATCTTGATGGCACCGACAATAAAACGAAACTGGGCGCGAATGCCATTCTGGGCGTCAGCCTTGCGGTAGCGAAAGCGGCGGCGGATGCACGTGGCCTGCCGCTCTATCGCTATGTTGGCGGCGTAAATGCCCATGTTTTGCCAGTGCCGATGATGAACATCATCAATGGTGGGGAACATGCCGACAACCCGATTGATTTTCAGGAATTCATGGTCATGCCCGTCGGCGCTGGTTCAATTGCGGAAGCTGTCCGCTGGGGCTCAGAAATATTCCATACACTGAAGAAGGGCCTACATGAAAAGGGCCTGGCAACATCGGTTGGTGACGAAGGCGGCTTTGCCCCCAATTTGGCGTCAACCCGTGATGCGTTGGATTTCATCATGGCGTCGGTGGAGAAGGCAGGATTTAAAGCAGGCGAAGATGTCGTCTTGGCTCTGGACTGCGCCGCGACCGAATTTTTCCGCAACGGCAAATATGAAATATCGGGTGAGGGGCTTTCGCTGACGCCAAATGAAATGGCCGACTATCTCGCTGCCTTGTGCAAGGACTATCCCATATTGTCGATTGAGGATGGCATGAGCGAAGACGATTTTGAAGGCTGGAAGGCTATCACCGACAAAATTGGTGCAGGGGTGCAGTTGGTGGGTGACGATTTGTTTGTTACGAACCCGGAACGCCTGTCGATGGGTATTGGCAAGGGACTTGCAAACTCCTTGCTGGTTAAGGTCAACCAGATCGGTACTTTGACAGAGACGCTGGCCGCCGTTTCTATGGCGCACCGTGCGTCCTACACGGCCGTTATGTCGCACCGTTCGGGCGAGACCGAGGACGCAACAATTGCCGACCTGGCCGTGGCAACCAATTGCGGTCAGATCAAAACCGGAAGTCTGGCGCGTTCGGACCGGTTGGCAAAGTATAACCAACTCATCCGCATCGAAGAGGAGCTGGGTGCATCTGCCATATATGCCGGTCGGAGTATTTTCCGCTGACCGTGATATCCTTGCCAACTCGTATAAAATATGATTCAGTCTGAACATGGCCCGAGGCAATAAAAAACCGGAATATATGAAGTCAGTGGTTGGGCCTGCTTTGGGGCTTCTGGCTCTGCTCGGCATCGCGTCTTACGCATTGCTCGGCCCGACGGGAATCATCGCCTGGACCGATTATCGCGCGGCTTTGAGTGCGCGTGAAGTTGAGCTGGCAAAGTTGCAGAAAGAACGGGACGCCCTTAGAAATCGGCAAATCCTGCTGGACCGGGACAATGTCGACCCAGACCTTGCGGGCGAACTCATGCGCAAAGAATTGAACGTTGTTGCCTCTGACGAGGTTGTTGTTCCGTTAAATTAAGGCGCTGGACGTCAAATGAATAGCTATGCAGGGATTTCCGCCGCGGAAAAGCGCTTTTCACCGGGACTGATTTTGACTAGGCGGCATTGTATTCGCATATAAAAATTCCACCAAAGGAAATGATTTTGGCCACCACCCCAGCGAAAAAACCTGCTTCCAAGAAGGCAAGTGTTAGCGAAGACGCCGCGCGCGCCAATCGGGAACGTCCCAAAGAGCCCGTGCCGTATAAAGCGACACAGGAAGAGCTTCTGAAGTTCTACCGTGACATGTTGCTGATTCGGCGGTTCGAGGAAAAGGCGGGGCAGCTATACGGCCTGGGCCTGATAGGTGGTTTTTGCCATTTGTATATCGGGCAAGAAGCGGTCGCAATTGGGCTTCAATCTGCATTGACGCCGGGCAAAGACAGCGTCATTACTGGGTATCGGGACCATGGCCATATGCTGGCTTATGGTATCGACCCGAATATCATCATGGCCGAACTGACCGGCCGCGCCGCAGGCATTTCACAGGGCAAGGGCGGGTCGATGCACATGTTTTCGACCGAACATAAATTTTACGGCGGACATGGGATTGTCGGCGCGCAGGTATCGCTCGGCGCTGGCCTGGCTTTTGGGCATAAATATGCGAACGATGGCGGCGTGTGCCTTGCCTATTTTGGCGACGGCGCATCCAATCAGGGGCAGGTGTATGAGAGCTTCAACATGGCGGAGCTTTGGAAGCTGCCCATCATTTTCGTGATCGAAAACAACCAATATGCAATGGGCACCAGCGTCAACCGCGCCTCTTCCGAAGACCAGCTTTACCGCCGTGGTGAAAGTTTCCGCATCCCCGGTATTCAGGTCGACGGCATGGATGTGCTCGCCGTGCGCGGCGCGGCCGAAGTTGCGCTGGATTGGGTGCGCAGCGGCAAGGGACCTGTATTGTTGGAAATGAAAACCTACCGTTATCGGGGCCATTCCATGTCCGACCCTGCCAAGTACCGCAGCCGTGACGAGGTCCAGTCGGTCCGCGACAACAGCGACCCGATTGAAGGTTGTAAGGCCTATCTCGCCGAAATGGGCGTAAGCGAAGACGCGCTTAAGGTGATTGAAAAAGAGATCCGGAAAATTGTGAATGAGTCGGCCGATTTTGCCGAAACTTCACCAGAGCCGGACCTTTCCGAATTATATACTGACGTGCTGGTGGAGCAATATTGATGGCAATCGAACTTAAGATGCCGGCGCTTTCACCAACGATGGAAGAAGGCACCTTGGCCAAATGGCTGGTTAAAGAAGGCGATTTCGTCAAATCGGGCGATATTCTGGCCGAGATCGAAACCGATAAGGCGACGATGGAATTTGAAGCCGTGGACGAAGGCGTGATTTCGTCGATTAATGTTGCGGAAGGGACCGATGGCGTCAAAGTCGGCACGGTGATTGCGTTGATTACAAGTGAGGGAGAGGAACCTGCGCCTTCTCCAAAGCCAGTCGTATCGCGCCCAGTCGTATCGCGCCCAGTCGAGACGCCGGCACAGACTGCGCCAGTTTCAACTATGTCGGATACTCAGCCTGCAGAGGCCGGCTCTGTGACCGCGAACGGCAATATGCAAACCGTCACCTTACGCGAAGCCTTGCGCGATGCCATGGCCGAGGAAATGCGCCGCGACGACCGCGTGTTTGTCATGGGTGAGGAAGTCGCCGAATATCAAGGTGCCTATAAGGTCACGCAAGGCCTGCTCGACGAATTTGGCGCACGCCGGGTCATTGATACGCCGATCACCGAATATGGCTTTGCTGGCGTTGGCACGGGGGCCGCAATGGGCGGCTTACGACCCATCATCGAATTCATGACCTTTAACTTTGCCATGCAGGCGATTGACCACATCATCAACTCCGCAGCCAAGACTAACTATATGTCGGGTGGCCAAGTGCGTTGCCCCATCGTGTTCCGTGGACCCAATGGTGCCGCCGCGCGCGTGGGTGCACAGCACAGCCAGAATTACGCGCCTTGGTATGCCAGCGTGCCCGGGCTCATTGTGATTGCGCCTTATGACGCCGCCGATGCCAAAGGTCTGTTGAAAGCGGCCATTCGTTGCGAGGACCCGGTCGTGTTCCTAGAAAATGAATTGCTCTATGGCCGCACTTACGAGGTTCCTATGGGCGACGATCATGTCCTACCCATCGGCAAAGCGCGCGTCATGCGTGCAGGAACGGACGTAACCATTGTCAGTTACTCCATCGGCGTTGGCCTTTCGCTTGAGGCGGCGGATAGGCTGGCCGAAGACGGGATTAAAGCTGAGGTCATTGACCTGCGCACCATTCGTCCCCTCGACAAGGCGACGGTTTTGGCAAGTCTTGCAAAAACCAACCGCTTGGTCGTTGCCGAAGAGGGTTGGCCAACATGTTCGGTTGGCAGCGAAATTCTGGCAATATGCATGGAAGAGGGCTTCGACGATTTAGACGCTCCGGTTTTACGCATTACGAACGAAGACGTGCCCATGCCCTATGCGGCAAATCTGGAGAAAGCGACGCTGGTGAACGCGGACAAGATCGTGGCTGGTGTTCTTAGAACGCTCGGCGTCTAATCGCGCGGTGAGCAGACTGTCGCGGCGCTGGTTATGGCAAGCCGATTATAGCTTAACTGCTCAAGAAGTGCGCAAATGACATCGGACCTTGTTTTGGAATTGGCTCCGCCCGCCCGGCTGGCAATTGCCTATGCGCCGTCAGACGTTCGGTCTGCATTTGCGCTGCTTTTGCAAATCGACAACCGCTTTGCCGAGATATTGCACAATGCGCGCGAGCCGATGATCGCACAAATCAAGATGGCGTGGTGGCGCGAAGCTTTTGCCGGCGCAGCAGACGCGCGACCGAAAGGCGAACCATTGCTGCAAGCGCTAAACGAAGCGGGCGACCGCATTCCGTTAAGCGCACTTGAAGCGCTGGCTTCGGCGTGGGAGGCGCTGCTGGGCAGTGAGAGGTTCAGCCAAGAGGTCATCGACGTCCATGCCGAATTGCGCGCTGAGGGGATTTTCCTGACCTATGCGGGTTGGATGGGCACTGTGCAGGATATGCGGCCCATTGGGCGGAACTGGGCGCTTGATGCCTTACGCATTGCTTTTCCAGAACGTGTTGCAGGCTGCATTATGCCGCCCGCGCCGTTGCCAAAGGCGCGTGCATTACGTCCATTGTCTATTTTGACAATGTCCGTGCGCACAATATCGGGGCCACGGTTGATTTTACATGCGTTAACAGGGATATAGGTATAGGTTCCGGTTGCTAGGCATCAATAAGGAGGTGTTGCAATGCAGCGTATGTTGATCGGTGGCGTTGCGGCCTTATTCATGGCGGGCGGCGGACTATTGGTTTGGCAAAGCGTGGCCAATCAGCCGTCGCTTATCCCCGCACCGCCACCGCCCGCAGTCATATCCGACAAGCTGCCAGAAGCAGGGGCCGATGCGCCTGCCTTTGGCTCCGCGCCGCCCACCCCGCCGGAGGCGCCAAAAGCGAGCCGTGAGGAAATGCGTTTCAACCGATATGACCGCAACAAGGATGAGCTTGTCTCTCGCATTGAAATGATGGGCAGCCGGACCAAGGCGTTCAAGGCGCTGGATACCGATGGCAATAATTTGCTGACGTTTGAGGAATGGGCGGTTGCCACTGGCCAGCGCTTTGCGAGCGCCGATGGTAACAAAGATAAGCTCCTTACGCGCAAGGAGTTCGCCCGGACTCGGCCCAAGACACCCGCAAAGCCGGGATGTCGTTGTTAGGCTGCGATGGCCTGGCTGGCGATCCAGCTCGTTAAATCTCTCCGTGCTCTGCCGGTCATTGCTGCTTTGCGGGATTGCTTATGCACTTTTTCATCAAGCGGGGCGAATAGGCCAAAATTGATGTTCATGGGTTGATAATCGTCGGCCAGCGCATCGCCCGTGATATGGCCAAGCAATGCGCCAAGCGCCGTGGTGGATGGTGGAGCTATAACCGTGCGCCCGGCCAATTCCGCCGCCGTCATAATGCCGGCCATCAAACCAACGGCGCTGCTTTCCACATAGCCTTCGCAGCCCGTAATTTGTCCGGCAAAGCGGATATGCGGCGCAGATTTTAACCGAAGCTGACGATCCAACAATATTGGCGAGCGAATAAACGTATTGCGGTGCAATCCGCCAAGCCGGGCAAATTCGGCCTTTTCCAGACCCGGGATCATGCGGAGCAATTCAACTTGCGCTTTATGTTTCATTTTCGTTTGAAACCCGACCATGTTCCACAACGTGCCTTGTTTATTGTCTTGTCGCAATTGCACCACGGCATGCGCCCAACGGCCCGTTCTGGGGTTGTCGAGACCAACAGGCTTCATGGGGCCAAAGCGCAACGTGTCTAACCCGCGCGACGCCATGACCTCAATCGGCATACAGCCTTCGAAATAGGGCGTGTTGGTTTCCCATTCCTTGAACTCGGCTTTCTCCGAGTCCAGCAAACCTTGGTGAAAGGCGCGATATTGCGCCTCGTCCATCGGGCAGTTGATATAATCCTTGCCTTCGCCTTTGTCCCAGCGCGAGGCATACCAAGCAATATCCATGTCGATGCTGTCATGATAAACAATCGGCGCAATCGCATCGAAGAAAGCGAGACGGTCTTCGCCGGTCTTTGCCATGATGCTCTCGGCGAGGTTTGTTGCGGTCAATGGGCCGGTGGCGATGATGACTGGCCGGTCGGATGGAATGACGTCCACGCGCTCACGGACGATTTCGATGTTGGTCTGGTTTTCCAGAAGCTGGGTAACGGTTTGCGAGAAAACGTCGCGATCGACGGCAAGCGCGGACCCTGCGGGTACCTTGGCCACTTCGGCGGCTTGCATGATAAGCGAACCCAGATCGCGCATTTCCTGATGCAGAAGGCCAACGGCATTGTTTTCGGCATCGTCTGACCGGAAACTGTTGGAGCACACCAATTCTGCCAAGCCATCGGTTTGATGTGCTGGCGTCATATCCCCCGATCCGCGCATTTCCGACAGCCGCACGCGTATGCCGCGCCGCGCCAATTGCCACGCTGCTTCGCAACCTGCAAGGCCGCCGCCGATAATCTGGACATGAAAATTTTTGTTCATGTGCGTGCGGCTATCAAAAATCCTTGGCGCTGCACAGGCAAAAGCGCCAAGATGGGATATGGGATTTACACCTAACTCTTCAGACGACGGGACGATCTTGCGGCCATCGTTGGTTCCGCCGCCTTCTGACGCGCACAAATATAGCCGTGGGCACGCTATGGTCTGGAGCGGACCGGTCTTGCACACAGGCGCGTCTAGGCTGTCTGCGCAGGCGGCATTGGCGGTGGGGGCTGGCTTGGTCACCCTTATAGGCGAAAGGGCAAGGCTGGCCGAACAGGCGGCACATGTCACCGCGATCATGTTGCGCGAAACGGATATGTCCTTGGCCTGTGTCGATGATCGCGTTACCGCCTTTGCCATTGGTCCGGGGGCAGGGGCAGGGGTTCGGCAGGCTGTCCTCAATATTCTGCGCCTCAATGTCCCGACTATACTTGATGCCGACGCATTGACCGCCTTTGAAGGCGACCCTGCGACCTTGTTCGGCGCAACGGGGCCGACCGACGTTATGACGCCCCATATCGGCGAGTTCCGCCGCCTTTTCCCGGACATAGCGACCGATAATCGTGCGGACGCCGCGCGCCGCGCAGCGGATCGGGCGCAATGCGTTGTGCTGCTTAAAGGTTCCGAAACTTGGGTTGCTGCACCCGATGGCCGCACGTTGGCGAACCGCCATGCATCACCTTGGCTGGCGACCGCCGGATCGGGTGATGTGCTCACCGGCCTGATTTGCGGGTTGGTGGCGCAAGGGGTGAAGGCGTTTGATGCAGCCAGCATGGCGGCATGGCTGCATGGCGATATTGGCGTTCAGGGCGGACCGGGGTTGACGGCGGACAAGATGATTGGGCATATTCCGCTTGTCTTGCGCGGGTGTTTGCACGATGAATCGACACATGGCTCAGGATCTCGCACATAAACGCCCCTATTTGTTCGGCAGCTTGATTGCCGGCATAAGCTTTCCCGCGACGTGGCTGTTTCTGCCGATTGACGGCGGATTATACGCCATGCTCTGGAAAATGGCGGCGGTCGGGCTGCTGGTACCATTTGCGTTGCGCCGACATCATCAGGGCGAATTTATCCTGCTGGCGATCATGCTCGCATTTTATGCGCTGGGGGATGGGTTGATTGAACTCAGCATGGTTGCCGGGGCCTTGGTTTTTTCTGCCGGACATTCTGTAGCGATGCTCATATATTTTCGTCACCGGCGCATAGGCGCGGTATTCAGCCAAAAGCTGCTGGCCGTCACCATATTATTGGCCACGCCAGTCATTGCTTATTTCCTTCCGCCGAGCCAAGACGAAGGCATTCAGGTGGCGGCCTATAGTGTCATCCTCGCTGCCATGGCGGCGATGGCATGGAGCAGCAATTTCCCGCGTTACCGCGTCGGTTTGGGTGCGATATTGTTTGTGGTGTCCGACTTGCTGATCTTTGCGGAGCTTGGGCCGTTGGCGGGATCTACAATGACGGGCATCGCCATCTGGTATCTCTATTATTTCGGCGTGCTGATGATTGCGGTTGGCGTAGCGCAGACATTGGTGAAGCGCGGGCATTTTGCCGATGGCGAAGAGCGCGACTGAATTGGGAGGGTAGCTCCTCATGAAGCCACCCCACCTAACGTCACCCTGAACTTGGTTCAGGGTCTATGTATCCATTCTGACTCCGGTCGTGCTGCACGTTGGACCCTGAAACAAGTTCAGGGTGACGTTGGCTTGATTCAAGGTGACGCGCGCTTGTTTCAGGGTGGCGGGCGCTTGACTCACGGTGATGTAGCATTTGTTCCAGGTAACAGTGGCTTGGGCTACTCCGCTATCGGCGTATCGGTGATTGCGCCTTCGCCTTGGGCACCGCTCTGAATGGAGGCGTCTGCATCCTCCTCGTCGCTCTCGTCGATCTTGGCCGCGCCGACCACATGTTCATTTTCGTCGACATTGAATAAGCGCACGCCGGCGGTGCCGCGACCCAAAACGCGCAAGCTGTCGAGCGGCATGCGGATCAATTTTGCCTGATCAGTGACGAGCATCAACTGATCACCTTTTGTCGCGGGGAAGCTGGCGACGACTGAGCCGTTGCGTTCGATATTGTCAATGTTGGTAATGCCTTGGCCGCCACGTCCAGTGCGGCGATAGCCATAAGCCGATGACAATTTGCCATAGCCATTGGCGCAAACGGTAAGGATGAACTGCTCACGCTCCGCCAGTTCAGCGATGCGTTCGGCAGTCATGGTTGGCTCGCCTTCCTTCTCCGGTTTCCAAGGGGCAAAGCGCAGATAATCCTCCCGCTCTTCGCCCGAAGTGCCAACGCGTTTGAGGATCGAAAGCGAGATAACGGCGTCGCCCTTACCAAGCTTCATGGCGCGCACACCCGTGGATGCGCGGCTTTGGAATTCGCGGATGTCGTCAGCCGCAAAGCGGATCGCTTTACCATAGCGGCTTGCGAGCAGGATATCGTCCTCAGCGCTCAGCAGTTCAACGCCAATTAGCTTATCGTCGGCATCGTCGCCTTCGAACTTCATCGCGATTTTGCCGTTGCTTGGGACATTGGCAAAGGCGTCCATGCTGTTGCGACGGGCATAGCCCTTTGACGTCGCAAATACGACGCTCAGGCCGCCCCATTCGGCTTCATCCTCGGGCAAGGTCAAAACGTTGGAAATGACTTCGCCTTCGCCCAATGGCAGCAAGTTGACCATGGGCCGACCGCGCGTTGACGGACCGCCTTCGGGCAGCTTCCACACCTTCAGGCGATAGACCTTACCGATGTTGGAGAAGAACAATACCGGCGTATGCGTGCTGGTTACGAACAATTCGGTAACGGCATCCTCATCCTTCGTCGCCATACCGGCGCGGCCCTTGCCACCACGGTTTTGGGCGCGGAATATCGCCAAAGCGGTGCGTTTGATGTAACCGCCATGGGTGACGGTAACGACCATTTCCTCACGCTCCATAAGGTCTTCGTCGTCCAAGCCATCCCAGCTTGCCGTGATTTCGCACAGGCGCGGGGTGGAAAATTCTGCGTCAATCGCGACCAATTCGTTGCGCAATACGGCATACAGCTTTGCGCGATCGCCCAAAATTGCGAGAAATTCTGATATGCTTTCTGCAAGGCCCTGAAGTTCTTTGCCAATTTCGTCACGGCCAAGCGCCGTCAGGCGATGCAGACGCAATTCAAGAATGGCGCGAACCTGCAGTTCGGACAATTGGTAGCTGTCGCCAGTAATCTCGGTTTCGACCGCTTCCACCAATTTGATGTAGGAAGCGATTTCGGCGATTGGCCATTTGCGCGCAATCAATGCCGCGCGCGCTTCGGCGGGGCTGGCGGAACCACGAATGATCCGCACGACTTCGTCCAAATTGGTGACCGCAACGACAAGGCCAAGCAACAAATGCGCCCGTTCGCGGGCCTTGTTCAGCTCAAACTTCGTCCGGCGGGTAATCACCTCTTCACGGAACCGAATGAAAGATTCGATGATGTCACGCAGGTTCAAGATTTCGGGCCGGCCGCCACGAATGGCCAGCATATTGGCGGGGAAGCTCGATTGCGCCTGCGTGTGGCGCCACAATTGGTTGAGGACAACGTCGGTGGTCGCATCACGCTTTAGGTCGATAACAATGCGCACGCCCTTGCGGCTCGATTCATCGCGGATGTCGGACACGCCCTCAATACGCTTGTCCTTTGCGGCTTCGGCGATTTTCTCGACAAGGCCGGACTTGCCCACTTGAAACGGAATGCTGGTGAGGACGATGGAACGACGGTCGCCTTTTCCTTCCTCAATCTCATGCCGCGCGCGCTGCATGATCGAGCCCTTGCCATCACGATAGGCCGCACGTGCGCCGCCAGTGCCGAGTATGAGCGGACCTGTTGGAAAATCGGGGGCAGGGACGATTTCGATAAGTTCGTCGATGGTGATGGCGGGATTGTCGATATAGGCCAAGCATGCCTTGATTACTTCGCCCAGATTATGCGGCGGGATGTTGGTCGCCATGCCGACGGCAATACCGCCCGCGCCATTGACCAACAGGTTCGGGAAACGTGCGGGCAGAACCTGCGGCTCTTCACGGCTGCCGTCATAATTGGGTTGGAAATCAACCGTGTCCTTATCAAGATCATCCAAAAGCGCGTTGGCGACCTTGTTCAACCGCGCCTCGGTGTAGCGCATCGATGCTGGCGGATCGGGGTCCATCGAACCGAAGTTGCCCTGACCATCAATCAACGGCACGCGCATCGACCAATCTTGAGTCATACGCGCCAGTGCGTCGTAAATCGCGCTGTCGCCATGCGGGTGATAATTGCCCATCACATCGCCGACGATCTTAGCCGATTTGCGATAGGGCCGCCCGGCGACAAAGCCGCCTTCTTGGCTGGCGAACAAAATCCGGCGGTGAACCGGCTTTAAACCGTCGCGCACATCGGGCAGGGCGCGCGATACAATAACCGACATCGCATAATCGAGATAGCTCGACTTCATTTCGTCGACAATATCGACGGGAGAAATGTCCGATGGGTCCAAGGTAATTGTGTCGTCGGTCACGCCGCGATAATCCTTATATTTTCATGAACCACGGACCCTAGACCCAACGCGCCGAAATGGCCACATGCGACTGCCCTAATTGCGCGGTTTTCACCAGCTTATCCACAGATTCAGAGCTTGGCGGCGGTTAGGGTGCTATCAGGCTTCCGTCATATGCAAAAATTTGCCCGCTTTGTTCCGGTTTTAGTCGATGGAGCGTGGCAAGCATGTCCCCGGCAGCCCGTATTGGGGTGAAGCGTTCATGGGCAGGATTGCCTTTGAACGGCGCGCTGAGTGCCGTCTCGACGGTACCAGGATGTAGGCCGACGACAATGGATTGTGGATTTTTGCGTTGCCATTCGATGGCGATATTGCGGATAAACATATTCAGTGCGGATTTTGATGCACGATAGCTGTGCCATCCACCCAAGCGATTGTCAGAGATGCTGCTCACCCGCGCGGACAAGGCTGCAAAGCAGATCGGGCCTTGCTTGGCCATGATAGGCAGGAAATGTTTGGCGACGAGCGCAGGCCCGACCGCGTTGATGCGGAAGTTTTCCATCATCCAGTCAGGATCGAGCTCGCGAAGGCTCTTCTCCGGGCCTTTTTGGGTTGAATGCAGTAGGCCGGTCGCCACAATGACCAAGCTTATGGGAGGATGTGCACCCGTCAGAGAAGCGGCGGCGGCGGCAATGCTGGCCTCGTTCCCTATATCCAGGGGTGGGGCGCTCTCACGGTGAAACCGGATGACTTGCGCATAATTTGGATCATTTTCCAAAAGTTCTGCCAGCGCGGCCCCAATGCCACCACGCGCACCAATGATCACTGCACTGCTTTCACCCACTTGTTTTTTGCTCCGGTTCGTTCAACGGGGATTCATGCAATGGCGCTATGGCAATTGCACAGACGATAGCAAGGTCCTATAAACCAAGCTTTAGCAAGCCCAAGGCCTAATAATTTGCGGAGAGTTACATGAAACTGGTTTCAAAATTTGCCCTCGCTTTGTCGTTGGTAGCGGTATCAACTGCGCCTGCCGCATTTGCGCAGTCCAATGAAAAGCCTAAGAAGGAAAAAAAGGGTAAGGAAGCGGCCGCAGCGCCAAAGAGGAATTACTCCAAACCTTTCATCGCCGCTTATGTCCCTGTCGCAGATTTGTTAAACAAAACCAAGGACGCCGCAGCCGCCAAGGCAGAATTTCCAAAGGTTGTTGCTGCTATTGGCAATGACGATGACCGGTACGAAGCAGGCATATTGGCCATTAATATCGGCGCGGGGTTGAAGGATCTGGCGTTTCAGGAGCAGGGCATCGATTTGTTGATTGCATCGGCGTCAACCCCTGCCGATTTGAAGAGGGAATACACGTTTCGCAAGGGTGCCATTGCATATGATAGCAAGAGATTTGCGGATGCGGAAAAAAATATGCTCGACGCCTATAATTTGGGTCACCGCGCTAACAATATCGAATATTTGATTTCCAACGCCATGTCGCAGCAAAACAAAGATGCTGAGGCAATTGCATGGATTGGTAAGGCGATTGATGCCAGCAAGGCAGCGGGCCCTGTTAACAAGACCTATGTCGTGCGTGCTGCCGTCCTGTCCGCTAAGGCTAAGAATTACGCAGGCGCAGCCAATTTCTACAAGGATTTGATCATCGCCGAAAATAACCCGGATTATTGGCATGATGCGCTTGCGTTTTTTGACCGCTCGCGGGACTTTAATCCAGAAGAAACACTCGACATCATGCGCTTGATGCGCGCCACCGATGGTCTCCGCTTTCAACAGGAATATGCCGGATATCTCGACAGCCTCAGCTATATCGGTGTGCGTTACCCGGCAGAAGCGGTTTCCTTGCTGGACGAAGGCTTCGCCAAGGGGGTGATCTCGCGCAACAATGTGACGTTCAGCGAGCGGTACAACGAAGCGAAGGCGCGTCTCGCGGAAGACACGCGCACTCTGGCCGGAACGATCGCGCCCGCCAAGGCAAGTCCAAAGGGTATGCTGGCATCACTTACTGGCGATTCCTTCTTTTCGCACAAGGATTACAAGACCGCGAAGGATCTGTATGAATCGGCGTTGAGCAAGGCACCTGTTCTGGACAAGGACGGCGGCGACCAGACCGACCGCACGCGCTTCCGTCTTGCGATGTCCAAGACGATGCTGGGCGATTATGCAGGTGCGAAGGCCGACTTTGATATGGTCACGGGCGCGAACCGCAAAGCAATCGCCGAATATTGGGTGGCATTCATTACCCATCGGGCAAATGCCGCGGCAACGCCGGCTGCGACTGCGCCAGTCTCCTAAGATTTGGTCAGATGAAGAAAAAGGGGCCCGCGCAATCGGGCCCTTTTTTATGCCTGGGAAATAGGGACGCCGGGCTCATCTTTGGCCGTGCGGATCGTCAACGATGTTTTGACGCTGCTCACATTGGGTGCGGACGTTAGTTTTGAAGTCAGAAACTCCTGAAAAGACTGAAGATCGCGTGCTACAATTTTCAAAATAAAGTCTATTTCTCCATTGAGCATGTGGCACTCTCGTACATCTGGTAATGCGCGCACATGTTGCTCAAATGCCTTTAGGTCATCTTCAGCCTGGCTTTTCAGGCTGACCATGGCGAAAACGGTAATGGTGTAGCCCAACGCGCTTGCGTCTACATCGGCATGATAGGATTTGATCGTACCCGATTGTTCGAGCGCACGCATACGTCGTAAACAAGGGGGCGCGGTCAGGCCGACCTTATTAGCGAGTTCAACATTGGTTATGCGACCGTCGGCCTGCAATTCGGCCAAAAGCTTCATATCTATCGCGTCAAGGTTCGTATTGGCCATGATCTGGTAATTTCCATTTCTATTTCGCCCAATGCTTATAATATAATTATGTCGTATTGCAATTGTCCCATAGTGTGACGCCTTCAAATTGCGGCTTTCGCGCTGCCGAAATCGGGTTTATCGCTTGGATATTGCGGGTACCGGTCCACTGGGAATGAACATCATTGCGTTTTGACGATCGTCTTGAAACCACCTTGCGTCAGACCGATGATGAGGGCTTGGGCCTGTCGGCCAAATGGCAACAGCTAGTGGATATACTCGCACAGAATGCTCAGGATTTTGATCCGGAATTGGTTGTACTTGGATTGCAAAAAGTGCGGCTGTTCATGGGTGCTGTTCCAGCCGACATTCGCGAGCAAACTGTTCGTGCGTTGGCGGGGCGGCTTCAATCCGTGCCCTTAATGTTGTTGTTATCCGGCGATGTCCCCGCTGTTGCGTCGGCTGCGATCCAAGGGGCCTTATTGGATGATCACGAATGGGCAGAGATTGTGCCGCAATTATCGACGCGGGCCATTGGGTTTTTACAGAACCGCCGCGACCTTGGCCCCATGACTTTGCGCGCCCTGGCGCAATGGTCTTCGGCTGAACTTGTGCTGCCGGACGATGCTGTTGATCCATCCATGCCTACGGTCATATCAGCACCCGTCGCTGCCGCGTTGGAAGCAGCAGCATCGGATCAGCGCCAAGAAGAGCATTTCGATGTTACGATTGACCCCGTCGATCTGATCCGATTTGAGGCGGATGAATATGGGACAATTTGCTGGGTAGAAGGTGCGCCGTTGGGCGCCATAGTCGGCGTAGATATCGCTGAACCTGCTTTTGACGATGGTCCGGGGCCAGATGCCTATGGAGCAGCAGCCTTCCGGCAGAAAATGCCGCTGGAAAATGCGCGCATGCGGCTGTGTGGCGCTCCTGCCATTGCTGGCGACTGGCGCATAAACGCCGTGCCGTTTTTCGATGGCGTGAGCGGGCGCTTTAATGGCTATCGGGGTGTTTTGCGTCGGCCGAACCTCTCCGAAACTGCGGTAATTGCCGAAAGCTACGCCGATGAGGCCGAGCATATTCAGCAGCTTTTGCACGAGCTGCGCACACCATTAAACGCCATCATCGGCTTTTCCGAAATCATCGAACAGCAGCTTTTTGGTCCCGTGACGGAAGATTATCGCATATTGGCGGGCAACATCCTGCATGATGCAGAACGCTTGCTGTCTGGCTTTGACGACCTGTCTATGGCGGCGACTATCGAAACCGGAACTTATGTTGCCGAAGAAGGGGTAACGGAATGTGAGTGGCTTTCGCAAAAGCTGGCTGAACGCTTGCATGGCCTGACTGATTTGCTTCGGGTCAGGCTCAACCTTGTCCAAGCCCATCCAGTCCGGCCGTTTGCGGTAGACCACCAAACGGCAGAGCGCCTGTTTTCGCGTTTGTTGTCGGCGGTAATTGTTGGTTGTGAACCCGGCGAAGTGCTTGATGGTTGTTTCCGAACGGAGTTGGGCCTTCATGCGACCAACCGATTTGTGCTAACTTTGCCTCAGAAGTTGCGCGACCTTAATGAAAGTGAACTTTTCGGTTCAGGATCAGGATCGATTGACGATAATGATGCGGCGCCTTTGCTTGGTCTGGCTTTCTCCTTGCGGCTTGTGCGCAGCCTCGCGCGAAGTTTTGGCGGGGATTTAAGATTTTCTCATCAAGCGCTCATCGTGTCCTTCCCAGCCTTAAGCGACGGTAGGTTAAACTACAAAAACGAAGAGCGGGAATGAACGAAAACAAGATTGCCAACCAAATTGCGTCTTTTATGTAAGATAAAGACTTGCGCATTCTCCCAAAGTTCGGCTATCCGCCCGCAGGTAGTTGGCGAGCCGGTCAGGGCCTGTAGCTCAGTTGGTTAGAGCTGGCCGCTCATAACGGCTAGGTCGGGGGTTCGAGTCCCTCCGGGCCCACCAGCCTCGCATCGCGAAGTTGGCAGGCAGCCAGCCGCGCGGACATTGTTATACCAGTGATCCCATGTCGGGGAGTAGCGCAGCCTGGTAGCGCATCTGGTTTGGGACCAGAGGGTCGCAGGTTCGAATCCTGTCTCCCCGACCATTTTCTTCCTGTGATTTTATTTTTTTCGACCTTAGTCCGACATTCGGGTGGCTTTGTTGGCCGCTGAGGTGCGAGCATGCCTAAGCAGCGGTGCGGCCTAATGCGGGAACAATGATGGTTTTTTGCTGTTAGCTATTCGGACACACTGCCTGCGAATCCTCCCTTTGTTAGTTCGGTGTGTCCAACTTGACTGATGGGGCGAATCCCAAAGCCTTGGTGCGAAGTCACCGCCGAACCGCTCGGCATTGATCGCCATTTGCTTACGCGGCTAGCGCGCCCGAAAGACCTGCTTTTGTAATCCCGTTCACAAATTGGCTCGTGCATTTGTCCCAGCAAAATTGGGCTCCGTAATTCGCAGCATCGGCACGACCAAGCGACAGTGCCCCGTTGATTGCCTCGGCCAGATCGGGCTTAAGGCAGCCAATCGCGCGGTCTAGCCTGCTATGCGGCCCGCGACCCTCGGTACCGATAATGTCCAGTGGCCCCTGAACGGGATAGCCGGCCACCGGAACGCCAGTTGCCAGCGCCTCAAGCATGACAAGTCCAAAAGTATCGGTCTTGCTTGGAAATACGAAAACATCGGCAGAGGCGTATATACTGGCAAGCTCGGCACCCTGGCGCGTCCCAAGAAAGACGGCGTCGGGATATCGCACCTGAAGATGCGCGCGGGCAGGGCCGTCGCCAACGATGACCTTCGTTCCCGGGACATCGGCGTCAAGAAAGGCCTCCAAATTCTTTTCCACGGCCACGCGTCCGACCGACAACATTATCGGCTTGGCAAGATGTTTTAAGCTTGGATGGGTGGGCTGATCTGGATGAAACACGGCATGATCAATTCCACGCGACCAAAGCTGTGTTGGTTGAATGCCGCGGCTTTCCAGTTCGTTCCGCAGGCTTTGTGTCGCCGTCAGGACCGCGCGCGAACCCCTGTGGAATGTGCGCATAATTGGCCAGATGAAGTCCGGTGACAGCCGCGTGCGTGCGGCAACATATTCGGGAAACCGGGTATGAAAAGCGGTGGTGAAGGGGACTTTGTGTTTGATGCACCATGCACGCGCGCTCCAGCCAATGGGGCCTTCGGTTGAGATATGGACGATGTCGGGCCTGAACGACCCCAGCGCCTTACGCACACCAAAACGCGGCGCAAGCGCCAGTCGAATTTCGGGATAGCCAGGGCAGGGAATGGTCGTGAATCTGTCAGGTGCAACAACCTCAACCGTATGCCCGCGTGCTTTTAGGTGGGTTATCGTTTCGGTTAAAGTGCGGACTACGCCGTTGACTTGCGGTGCCCAGGCATCGGTCGCGATGGCCAGCCTCATGCTTCGACGGCCGCTTGCGCCGCGGCGCGATTGCGCACATGCGCTGCCCAGTCGATGATGGATATTGTACCATCCTTGGCTTCTGTCAACGCGGTGCAGCTTTCAACCCAATCACCATCATTATAGTAGGTTATCGACCCAAATTGGCGAATTTCGGCGCAGTGGATATGACCGCAAACGACACCCGCGACGCCGCGCTGCGATGCCTCACGCGCCACGACCTCTTCATATTGGCCGATATATTGGACAGCGTTTTTGACACGTTTTTTCAAATAAGATGAAAGCGACCAATATGGCAGGCTGAACCTGCGCCGGACGGCATTGAGGATGATATTGGCTTTCAACAGCAATGTGTAAGCCTGATCACCCAAAAACGCGAGCCAGCGCGCATAGAGTACAATGCCGTCAAAAGCGTCGCCATGTGTGACAAGCAAATTGCGCCCGTCAGCCGTGGTGTGGATCGCCTCCAACTGCACTTCGACGCCGCCAAAGCTGAGGCCCGCATAGTCACGGAACATTTCGTCATGGTTGCCGGGAATGTAAATGACGCGGGTGCCCCGATGCGCCATTTTCAGTATACGGCGAATGACCTCATTATGTTGGTCCGGCCAGTACCAGCCCTTACGCAATCTCCAACCGTCAACAATGTCACCGACCAAGTATAACGTTTCGCACTCAACCGAATGCAGAAAATCGCTGAGCAGTCCGGCCTGACAACCCGCAGTGCCAAGATGCACGTCCGATATCCAAACCGTGCGCAGTTTCATCTTTGGCTGAAAGCTTCGCGGTTCGGGCTTATCAAACCAAATTGGTAGCTTTGGCCCTTTGCTATCTCGCTCAAGGCGAGGTGCTTCAATTGTGTCAGTGTCGTTGAATAGTGAATATGTCATCCGCTTTTACCCCCAAACAGACGCGTTTCGAACGTAACTGGGGTAGCCGCCCGATGGGTCAGGCGCATGGCAGATCAATGACAGTTTTCTTGCCATCGATCTTATGCCCGTGCGGTTATTTGACCGCGGGAACCTCTGCATCCGGCAGCGTCAATCCCATGGCTTTGGCAAGCGTAGGAGCAATGGCACGCATGTCGATTTCCCCCAAATTACGGCCTTTTTGAATGCCTGCGCCCATCATCATGAAGCTGGACCGCATGAACGGCTTGTCGGGAAAATAGCCGTGCGTGCCTTTACTGGCCGACGGGCTCACCAAAGGCGCGGCTGCGCCTTTGAAGCTGCCAGCATAGGCATTTGGAGCAAAGTCGACGTAAAAGCTTGCCTGCGGATTAGCCCCATAATCGGCGATCTGCGACGTGGTGGCGATCTGGACGATGCCATTTTTGGGGTCGGCTTTTAACTGCGCCAATAGGTCTGAAACGCGCGCGCGTAACGTTGGATCGGATGGCCGCTTCAAAACGATCGCCGATGATCCGCCCGAATTCCACGGACTGGCTTCCCAGTCTTTGATTTTGCCGTTGGCGTCGAGGACAATCAGGCCAGCGTCAATGAATGCCCGATACAGATTGACCTCAGTATCGACCTTTGAAAAGCCATGGTCGGAAACAACGGCGATAACGCTGTCGGGCCTTACGGCCATTTGCGCTGCCATGATCTTGCCCACCACCGCGTCAATCCGTTTTAGAACCGCATGCGCAGCCGCCGTATCGGGACCTTTTTCATGTTGTTCATGGTCAAGCGCCGTCAGATAGACCGTCGTGAAATAAGGTTTCTCACGCGTGATGAGCGCAGTTGCAAAGCGGCCGCGGTTTTCATCACCTTCTATGCTTTCGTCGATACCGGGGGCATATGCGCCCAATTGGCTTTCCAGCGATTCAATCAAACCTGGGGTTGCAAGCGACTTTATGAGCTTTGCGTCGTCGGGATGACCCGTGCGCCAGATTTGCGGGATGTTCCATTTTATCGCGCTTGCGTTGACGCTGACAGGCCAATGCACGTTGGCTGTGGTCAATTTTGCCTTTGCGGCGACATCCCATAAGGTCGGCACCTTGAAATCGCTGGCATACCAATACCAACCGCCTTGGTTTATTTGCAGGGGGTCGAAACTGTTGTTGCCGAATATGCCATGCCGCGATGGGCTGACACCCGTGAGCAATGTGGCGTGGCTGGGGTAGGTTATCGTTGGCAGGATACCGCGCACGCCTTGGGCATAGCTGCCTTCCGCGATGAAACGTTTAAGATTCGGGATGTCGATACCGCGTTTTTCCGCCTCGATAACGTCATCGGGTTGAAGCCCGTCGATGGAGATCAGCAGCACCGGCTCCGCCGAAGCCGCCGATGGCAGCGCACTCATGACGAGCGCGCTGCCGAACAGCAAAGCCGATTTCATTAGAAACCAGCCTTCAAGGTTACAAAGAATTGCTGCGGCGCACCCGCCAACAATGTCTGGTTATCGCCGCTATTGCCAAAACCGTTTGAACCAACGGTAGAGACATATTTTTTGTCGAGCAAGTTGGTTGCATTGAATTGCAGTTCAAGCGGAACGCGCATGCCAGCATCAAAACGATAGCCCAATGTTGCATCAAACAGCACGCGTGCAGGCACGGATTGATCATTGAGATACGTGAAATAACGCTTGCTCATGTAATTC
>Ga0208595_1000216_pt1 | contig 22348 bp, 16 predicted proteins | sample LakMenEpi28Jun11_FD_150742 | JGI IMG/M metagenome (GOLD analysis project Ga0208595, IMG submission 150742) | Freshwater microbial communities from Lake Mendota, WI - 28JUN2011 deep hole epilimnion (SPAdes) | ecosystem: Environmental > Aquatic > Freshwater > Lake > Epilimnion/Euphotic zone ...
ATGTAATGAAACGTTAAAATACACCTCAGCTTCCTATTCATTTTCGAGTCAAATTGGTAGAATTTACACTTGTAATGTTGCTACTAATACCATAGATTCTTCGATAATTATTCCTCAAATTGCAGTCCGAACATTTTCCAATACAAATTGTAATCTAATTGCTAGTAGTACAAATTTCACGCCCGCTTTTTATCGATATACATGGGATATAACGAATTGTAAAAAATTAGACTCTACATTAATTTTTGATACAGTTATTAATGCTGCTTTTGTTGAAGAAGTGACCTTAAACAATGTACTTTGGACGGATAACGACGCCTATATTAATAGACATTTTCCATATTTTCCTCCAACTTTAGGTGTAGCTACGTTAGATGGCTTGGATTTGTATGGAAGACCATACACACCCAAATCAAATAATGCGCTTCAAATTGCCGACAAATTAACTTCTGTCCCAATTAATATTAGCACTTTTTCGAGACTAGATAGCATTCTTTTGAGCTTTTTTGTAGAAGAACAAGGCTATGGAGACTATCCAAATTCAAAAGATACGTTACTGCTTCAATTTAAAGATACAACGGGAAAATGGAATACCGTTTGGCATCTTTTACCTTCGGGCGGTCGAAAAGAGTTGGATGACAATTTAAGTTTTAAACAATTTTTTGTTTCAATTCCTGACGAAATTATTCCCGGTGACCCTTTTTATTATCACAATAATTTCCAATTTCGATTTATAAATTATGCCTCTACGATGGGAAACAACGACCATTGGCATATTGATTACGTAAGGTTTGATAAAGGTAGAACCAATACAGATACCACCATTTTTGATATCGCTTTCCAATATGATTTACCGACACCATTAAAAAACTACACGTTGCTGCCCGCCAAACAATTTCGTGGAGCTATAGATTTAAAGGACACGTTGTTTGCATTTAATAATAACAATGACGCTACATTAACTCCAGTTATGGACTATGTCATCAAAGTAGACAATTTGAATACCAATCTAAATTTATATACTTCGAATACCGTACCATTTATAGCTGCAAAAAACTTTTCTATTTCGTCAGGTGTCAATGTTTTTAATATTCCAAATTCAATTTCGGATAGTACGACTTTAAGTTTTAAGTACTACACATTACAAGGAGACAATATCATTACAAATGATACCGCTCAGCATAAACAGTTGTTCTTTAATGAAATCGCTTATGATGACGGAACGGCTGAAATGGCTTATGGAATTCAAGGTTTTGGATTAAAGAAAGTAGCCATGAAGTATGTGATTCCATTTCAAGACACTTTAGCTGCAATCAAGATTATGTTTTCTAATATTAATGAAGATGTCAGCAATCTAATATTTAACTTACAAGTTTGGAGTAAAATAGATATTTATTCCAATAAAGAAACCGTTCTTAAAACAATAAATAACAAAAAGCCGATTTATGTAGACACGATGAATCATTTTGCCATTTTTGGATTAGACACACCAGTGATTGTAAAAGATTCTTTTTATATTGGTTGGGTGCAGAGCGATGAACGCAATTTACAAATTGGATATGACCGTAATCATCCAAATGGAATTGAGAAAATGCTTATTTTTACCGACAATAATTGGAAATTAACTAGTGTTATTTTGCCTGGATCTCCAATAATACGTGCTATTCTCGACGGAACTAGAGACTACTCGGCTATTGATAGTAATGAAAATAATATTGCTGAAAATCAAAAATTAGAATCCATATTAGTTTATCCAAATCCATTTATAGATCAAATTCAAATCCAATTTGAGAATGATTTTAAATCAATATATTCAATTTTTGATTTAAATGGCCGATTACATCATTCAGGCACTTTAAATCGTAAAGAAAATACAATTGAGGTGTCAAATCTGAGTCAGGGTTGGTACTTACTTAAAATACAGACTGAAAACCAAACCATTACAAAGAAAATTTACAAGAATAATAACTAATAAATATGAAAAAACAAAAGCAAAAACCAATAATTTTGGCTTTATTTTTTGGAATATTCACGATTATTCTTTTTGGATATATAATTTTCTTTTCTAATTTTATCAAAAACGAAGATGTTCTTTATGTAGAACAGCCTAAGAAAATCAATACCATTTTAAATGAAATCAATAATAAAAATATAATCCGATCAAAAGTACTTTTTGATTTGTTTGTAAAATTTTATGAAATAAAAGAAGTTCCGATTGGAAGATATCATTTAAAAAATGGTATGGGAATTTACCAAATTGCTAAAAAGCTGAAATATGGAAGACAAGATGCCGTTCGTTTTTCTATTTCAAACATCACCACCATTTATGACGTTGCTTCAAAAGTTGGAGTAAAGTTTAAAGTGGACTCTTCGGAATTCATAAATTATGTGCACAGCGATGCCTTTAAAAGTAAATACAATTTAGATAGTTTTCAAATTTTAACGCATATATTTCCTTATACTTATGATATTTATTGGGACGCAAACCCAGAACTCATTTTTCAAAAAATCCAAACAGGATATAAAACATTTTGGAATCCGAAAAATGTAGCTCAATTAAACAAAGTGAACATGGATCAAAAGTCTTTGTATATTCTAGCTAGTATGGTTCAAAAAGAATATACCATGAAGAAAGAGCGAGCCCGAATCGCTGGTGTTTTATTGAATCGATTGAAAATCAATATGCCTTTACAAGTTGATGCCACATGTAAATTTGCCCGAAGGGATTTTGGAGCCAAACGGGTTACTCAGTTTCACACATGCTTTAATTCTCCATTTAATACGTATAAAAATAAAGGGTTGCCCCCAGGACCAATTTGTATACCTGAAATTGGAACGCTTATTGATTGTTTAAATCCTGAAAATCATAATTTTTTATACTATTGTGCAGATCCAAGTTTGAATGGATACCATATTTTTAGTAAAGATTATACTTCACATCAAAAAGTTGCAAAAGGATATTATGAAAAAATGAACGCTTTAGCGCTTTGATTTATTTCTTCGAAAAATAAAAAATGCTATAAATAACAAAACAAAAATCAATAAAAACCAATTGGAATTGAACGATTTATTTTCAGCAGAATTTTTATTTTCACTCAAGTTTTCAGCAATTTCAATATCTTCTTGAGCTTCTTTTTGCATTCCTATTTCAGTTCTTATTTTTGCTCGATCACTAAAATATTTAGGATTTTTATCATCCATTAAAATGGCTGTTCCATATAATTGCTCGGCATGCGACTTATCGCCTTTTAAATATTGATTTCGTGCCCAATTTGAATAAATTTTGGCGTCTTTTGAATTAATGCGAACCGCATTTTGAAAACACATTTGAGCGGTATCATAACTTTTAAGTTCGGTATAACAAATCCCAAGTTGCGTCCAAGCCGCATAATCATTTTGATTTGAAATGATGGCACCTTGAAGCGCCAATCGAGCCAATTGATAATCGCCTTCATCCATAGCCAACATGGCTCTATAATATAAACAATCGCTATTTTTTTGATCTAATGAAACACAACTATCCAAATATTTTTTAGCTTCGGCATAGTTTTTTTCTTGATAATACTGGTAACCAAAATTTCTAAAAGTATCTAATCTGTTATAACCAAATACTTGCATTTGAAAAAATAAAATAAGAAATAAAATCTTTTTCATTGGTTTTAAAAAATTTAATTAGATGCGTTCAGGCATTTTACTTAAAAATCAATATAATACGCTATATTCCCCATTTTACATAAATAGCACCCCAAGTGTATCCTGCTCCAAAAGCACATAAAACAAGATTATCACCTTTTTTTAATTTCTTTTCATAATCCCACAAACACAAAGGAATTGTTGCATTTGTTGTATTTCCAAATTTTTGAATATTCAACATGACTTTATCTTCACTGAGTCCTGCCCGATCAGCAGTAGCATCAATAATTCGCTTATTCGCTTGGTGCGGAACAAGCCAATTAAGATTTTCGGAACTTAAGTGATTTCGTTTCATAACTTCTTCAACGACGTCTGCCATTCCTTTTACCGCTTTTACAAATACTTTTTTACCATCTTGGTAAATATATTGTTCGTTTAAGTCTATCGTGTCTTTTGTAAGTGGATACTCCGAACGCCCTCTTTTAACATTTAAATTCTCTATACCCGATCCATCCATATAACACTGACAATCAATAACACCATATTCCATGTCCGTAGTAGGTTCCAACATAATGGCTCCTGCGCCATCACCAAACAAAATACAAGTGTTCCGATCGGTATAATTTGTAATACTTGACATTTTATCCGCTCCTACTAAAATTGCTTTTTTGTACTTACCGCTTTCTACCATTTTAGAAACCGCTTCTAGCGTAAAAATAAATCCACTGCAAGCGGCTTGCGTATCAAAACCCCAAGCTTTAGTCATTCCCAATTTTTGACAAATAATATTGGCCGTAGTAGGTACGGGCCAGTCAGGAGTAACTGTAGTTACAACCACTAAATCAACCTCTTCTGGCTTTGTATTTGTTTTTGCTAACAATTCTTCAATAGCTTTAACACACATTACCGAAGTCCCGCCTTCTTTTAATATTCTTCTTTCTTTAATTCCCGTTCGGGTAACAATCCATTCATCGTTGGTATCAACGATAGTTGATAATTCTTCATTATTTAAAATGTATTCGGGAACATATCCTGATATACCAGTGATTTTTGCTCTAAACATATTTATTGTATTAAAAACATTCTAACGTATTAGAATTTTTAGAAATTAGTTGACCACAAATATACTATTATTTTGTGTTTTACATTTATTTAATCTCAAAATAACCTGTGGCTTTATTCTTTTGCACCTTATCCCACTCAAAAAATCGTCCATTCATAACAATATAAACCCCTTTTGGTAAGGTTTGAACAAAGGCAAACGCACTGCCAAGATTAAACATACCATCACTACTTCCCAATGAATAGGGAATTAAAGCACCTGTTATTACAATCGTTTTATCAAGATGATTTTTAGCAATAAAACCAGCGGTTTCGGTCATGGTATCTGTTCCATGTGTTATTAAGATTTTATCTTCTAAGGTATTTTTACACGCATTTAATATTTTATTACGATCCGAATCATCCATCTCTAAACTATCAATCATCATCAACGTTTCAATCGTATAGGGCGTTGTGCATCTTCCTTTTTGGAGCATCTCATCAATATTGGTTTGATTAAAAAATAATCGCCCATTGATCATATCATATTCTTTGTCAAAAGTACCTCCAGTTGCAAAAATTCGAATCATTTCTAGTCGTTTTTATAATTTATAAATTCAAAATTAACTAATGCCTTAGCTTTTTTAAATGCCAAAATTACAAAAAACAATGTCATTGATCCTCCAAAAATTACGGAGCGAACCGTTCCCATATATTGCGCGGCAAAACCACTTTCAAAAGCGCCAATTTCATTACTTGACGAAATAAACATTTGATTTACAGAAGCTACTCTTGCTTTCATTTCTGCTGGTGTTTCTAATATTAATAATGTACTCCTAATGATTACACTAACGGCATCAAAAGCGCCCATTAAAAATAACATGGCAAGCGACAAATAAATATTTTTAGAAATTGCAAAAACTAGAGTAAAAACACCAAACATAGCAATACTAAAAAGGAGCCATTTGCCTGTGTTTTTTTGAAGTGGCCTTGCGGCAAGTAAAATCATTGAAATTGCAGAACCAATTGGCATTGCGGCTTTTAACCATCCGTATCCTTGCGAACCAACTTGTAAAATCTCTTCAGCAAAAACGGGTAAAAGCGCCACAGCACCTCCAAATAATACAGCAAAAAGATCTAATGAAATAGCCCAAAGTAGAATTTTATTATTAAAAACAAAATCCAATCCTTCTCGAATTTGAATGATTGAATTTTTAAAATTAAACGGTAAGGTATTTAAACTTGGAATTTTCTCAATGAATAAGACACTTAAAATACTAATTGAAAGAATCGCCGCTACAGAAAACATGGATACAGTTTCTCCAAAAATATGAATTAAATAACCTCCAATAATCGGCCCAACAATGGCTCCAATTTGCCATACATTGCTATTAATTGCTGCAAAACGTGGCGTATCCTCTTTACTAATTATATGCGAAAAAATACTAACTGACGCCGAAGGGCCTAAGCTACCTACCAATCCCATGATTAAGATAATTACAAAAATTATAGGAATTAAATACGGTGAATTTTGAAGAAAATACATCGATAGCGCAATGCCTAAAGTAGAAAGAAAATATGTGAACACCACAATCATTAATGCTTTTCGTTTTTCCATTCGCTCTACAATATATCCTGCAGGCAAAGACATTAAAATCCTTGGAATCGCTTCATAAAGACCTAAATATCCTAAAGTTAATGGTTCTTTGGTCAATTTAAAAAGAAAATACCCTAAAATGGTCATTTTCATTTGCATCCCAACGGTAGTAATAAAACGAAATAAAATTAAGAATTTAAATTGTATTGGTAGATTGGGTAATTTCACACGTTTAATTATTTTGTTAATTGTTCAAGGAAAAACAAATGTTGATTCTTTTTAGTTGCATTAAAGTTATAAATAGTTCCTCCTCCTGCTCGAACCATACGATTCATTTTTAAAAAATATTGTTGCGAAATATTGAAACCCATAACATCAAATCGAATACCTTCTTCAAAATGCTTATAAATTAGATTATATAAAACATCCTCTTCTTCTCTATTTTGTGAGATTTGACCGTCGGTAGCAATAACAACATGACATTTATTGACACCTCTACAGTGCGGTTTTATATATTCATATGCTTTTAAAACACCTGAAATACCTAATGTTCCTCCTTCGGGTTGAATATCTTTAATTTTTTGAATAATTAATGAAGATTGAGATGCAGAAGTGATAGGTAATATCGTTTTTGATGCGTAATTAAACGTAACAATTGATACTTCATCATTGGGTTGAAGATTTCTAAAAAAACTATCTAAAACAACCTTTAATAAACCCATGCGAAATGGCTTATCCATAGACTCAGATACATCTACTAAAAAAACAAACAAATGCCCGTCTCTTTTTATTGGCGCTTGCTCAAACAATACGACCGTATCATTTTCAATATACTCTTCTTTTTCTATTTTTGTATTAACAATGGGTGCAGACTTTTTCTCTTCTATCTTTTCAACAACTATTTCTTTAGGCGCTTCTTCTATTTTTTCGGGTTCTTCCTTTGTGGAGAATTTTTCTGAAACTTTTTCTAAAGCAGCAATTGCTTCTATTGAAGGAGTTTCTTCATTTTTCTCTAATTCAATTTGGACACTATTTGATAAAACAATAATTTCATTCGTTTTTAGTTCAAATTTATTTTCTGATAATTCTTTAGAATAAATTATTTCAGAATAACTAAGATTTTCTTTTGGTGTAGTTTCTGCTACAATCTTATTTTCAATTTTCTCATTAAAATTTACGATTATTTTAGATAATACATTAGATTCGAATTTTGTTTCATTCAGATAATCTTCTTTGTTACTTTTTTGAAATTCTTCTAATTTATTTATTTCTACTTTTTCTAGATTAACATTAGATTTTCTATTAAAAGCAACGGGTTCGATACGGTTCAGTTCTATTAAAGAATAATCCATTTTTACATCTTTTTTCGAATTCAATGTCAATGGAATTATAGTATTTGAAATTTTACTTTGCGTTATATTTTCAGAAGAAAGTTCTTTTCGATTTTCAACTAATTTAGAAAGTTCAAGAATTAAAGTATTTGGTTTTAAGACATTATTTAACTTAAATGACGTTTGAGATTCTTTTAATGAATTCAAAGAAATTATAGTTATACTTTCATTTACTTTACCTTTTTCTTCAAACGATTTTTTAAGTTGAATGTATGGGCTTGTCATAATTTTTAAAGAAGCTACTTCTAGTGGAGCAATTTCTTTATAAATTGGACTGATTATTGTTGCTTTTACAAAAAGCTCCATATTTTTTCGTGGTTCAATATTTTTCTTTAAATCAAAATTTGATTTAGCATAATTAATTTTTAAACCCAAATTCAAATTGACATTTTGCTTGATTTCACTGATTTTGCTTGTTCTGTTGGTAATTAGATCCAAAGGTTTCCGTTCTTCAATTTTCGGTTTACTTACTGAATCTTTTTTCGTTTTTTTGACCAATAAAAATACCGCATTTAGCGCTTCATCAATTTCAGTTTTGCTAATTTTTTGATTATACCCTTCAATCATTGCAGTTAATATATACTCTCCTTCCGGAATCATATTTGTAATTAATCCTTTCTCATCCGAAAAGCCAACATATGATTTATTGTTTGCTAATCCCATAACAACAATTTTAGCAAATGGTATAGGCTTTTTTGTATCTTCATCTGCAATGAAAAAATTAACCGCCTTGTCTCCACTAAGTTGAGCCGATTGGTCATTTCCCAACGATTTATTAAATCGAGTATTTATCGCTTTATTATTGTTAGAAAAACTAAGGATATTTCCATTTATTGAAAGTTCGTATCCACTTTTATTTTCATTGGTTGTCACTTTAAATTTCCTTGTAAATGAACCAACTTTATCCGAATAATATTTTACTACAAAAAAAGCGCTTTCACCAGGCGGCACAATAGTTCTCTGAAAATCAATATTTAAATCTGCTTCAGCAGGAAATGGATCAAAATAAACGGAAGCATTTGATTTATTTTCAAAATTAAATGTAATGATATTGTTTTCAAAAAAACTGACATCCCCTATTTTTTTATTTTTTTCAGAAAATACAAGACTTTCAGCTTGTCCTAGCAACAGTTGAACTTTAAATAAAACAAAAAAAATGAGAATAAACTTTTTCAATCTTGCAAATTTAATTTTTTTACTGTAAGTTCATGTTTAAAATTCATTGAATGTATCTTTTTTATTAGTAAACGTGATAAATTGGATTTTTATACAATTCATCAAAAAGAATGAGTAATAATACTAAAAATTAAATTGTTCTAAAATTATAGTTTTATATTTGCAAAGATTACGATATATGGAAAAAAGTTTTTTACAAAAATCCAAAAGATTCTGGAAATACGCGTTAATGCTTTATGCTGGCATTTTCTTGTTTTTTGTTTTTCTAAACTTTGGACTTCTTGGAGAAATGCCAAGCCTTGAGGAGTTAAAGAATCCTAAAAGCAATATGGCTTCTGAAGTGTATTCGGCTGATGGTGTTTTGTTAGGTAAAATATTCACTCACAACCGCGTACCTTGTGAATTTAATGAACTTCCCGATCATTTGGTAAATGCTTTAATTGCCACTGAAGATTCACGATTTTATTTACATTATGGAATAGACCCTAAAGCACTTTTTGGCGTTTTAAAAGGATTTTTTAGTTCGGGTAACCGAGGTGGAGGAAGTACCATTTCACAACAATTAGCTAAAAATTTATTTCCAAGAGGAGATATTAATAAAATACAACTGGTTATAAGGAAATTTAAAGAATGGTTAATTGCCGTAAAATTAGAAAGAGCCTTTACAAAACATGAAATTATTGCCAGTTATTTTAATACCGTTGAATTTTCGGATAATGCATTTGGCGTAAAAAGTGCGGCAAAGACCTATTTTAATAAAGATTTGAAAAAATTGTCCGTACCCGAAGCGGCCACTTTAGTAGGCATGTTAAAAGCGCCATACAAATACAATCCAAGAATTCATCCAGAAGCTTCTAAAGAAAGACGAAATGTTGTTTTAGGTAAAACGTTAGAATTTGGATTCATTTCTAAAGAAGAACACGACAATTATGTAAAAACGGATATTGTATTAGATTTTAACAATGACTATGTTATTGAGAGTATAGCGCCTCATTTTGTATCTTATTTACAGCAATATTTAAAAAAATATTTTAAATCACATCCTCAAAAAGATGGTAAAATTGTAGATATTTTTAGCGATGGGTTAAAAATACATACTACAATAAATTCTAAGATGCAGCGATATGCCGAAGAGGCCGCTCAAGAGCATTTGTCGCAATACCAAAAGGTATTATTTGCGCATTGGGCAGGTCAAGATCCTTGGAAAGGCAGAAAAGGGCGTTTTTTAAAACATATTAAGATCTCTTCGAGATACCAACAGCTTAAAGCTCAAGGATTAGAAGATGAAGAAATCTATGAAATCCTTAAAAAGCCCGTAAAGATGAAAATCTTTACCTATTCAAAAGGTGTTATAGATACGGTGATGAGTCCATGGGATTCCGTGCGTTATTACCAAATGTTTTTACAAACCGGATTTATGGCTATGGATCCTCAAAATGGATATATAAAAGCTTGGGTTGGAGGCGCTAATTATGATTATTTTAAATTTGATCACGTCAATATTGGAACAAAAAGACAGGTAGGTTCCGTTTTCAAACCTTTTTTATATGCCACTGCAATTTCTCAAAAAGGCTACTCACCTTGTCATCAAATTCCAAACAGCAAAATAGTATTTAGACCTGGAAATCCAAGATGGAAATTAGCTGCGGCATGGAGCCCTTCAAATTCCGAAGGAAGATATGGCGGCTCTCCATCACTTAAACAAGCTTTGGCTAAATCGCTTAATACAGTTTCGGCTCGATTAATGTATGAATTAGGTCCTGATGTGGTAATAAAAACCATGAGAAATCTAGGAATAGATTCAACAACAAAAATCCCGCCTTATCCATCAATTTGCTTGGGCACACCTGAAATTTCTGTTTTTGAAATGGTAGGTTCTTACAGTGCTTTTGCCAATGAAGGCATTCATACCGATCCTATTTTTATCACTAAAATTGAAGATAAAAATGGTAATGTTATTTATGAAAATTATCCTAATTTTAAAGAAGTATTAAGTCCAGAAGTTGCAAATATTATGCAAGACATGTTAAAATATGTCGTAGATGCTGGAACCGCACAAAGACTGCGATATGCCTATGGATTATCGGGTAATATTGGTGGCAAAACGGGTACAACGCAAAGCAATGCCGATGGATGGTTTATTGGAATTACTCCTGATTTAATTGCAGGTTGCTGGGTGGGTTGCGAAGATCGTTTGGTTCGATTTAGAAGTACCGGTTTAGGTCAAGGTGCTTCGATGGCGCTTCCTATTTGGGGCAAATTTTTCAGTAAAGTGTCTAATGACAAGTCTTTAAATATTGATTTAAATAAAAATTTCGTTCAAGTAGAGCCTCATTTAAGAACTATAGAATTAGATTGTAGCAAATATAAATGGGGAATTAGCACGTATGATAATGATGATGAGGCTAAGGTAATCGATTCTAAGCCCATTGATGATGCGGAAAATAAATACGATAATTACGAAGAAACGTTTGAAGATGTAGAATCTTATTAATAATTAAAAACAAAAAAAATATGCATTTTTCTGAAATAAAATTAAAAGTTGGGTTAAATGAGGATAAAATCCCTGTAGATATTAAATGGATGGCCTCGGATAGCGACCGTGGGCAATTTACCGATTGCAAAGCGTTTTCTTTATCGATCTGGGATCCAACCGAATCAAATACTTTAGCTATAAATCTTTGGACTGAAGATATGCAAACCGATGAGATGCATTCTTTTTATTTTAGATCTTTGATGCAAATGACCGAAAGTTATTATAGAGCCACGAAAAACCCAATCATAAAAGAACGAATGACGGATTTTGTCAATCAAGTGATAAAAGAAACCGGTGACTGGGAAAATAACAAAAACTAAATGATGTATTTTAATCAATGGTTAAAAAGACGCAACGTTTTAGAAATAACAATAACCGTTATTTCTTCGATTGTTGTTATTTTTACTATTGTTTATTCTCAATATATTGCTAAACAAATTGCTCAAAGGGAAAATCAACAAGTAAAAGTTTGGGCAGATGCCACTCAAAACAAAGCCAAGCTATTAAAACTTTCTAATGAAATTTTTGAAAATCTTTCAAAAGAAGAGCGAATCAAAGTGGAATTATATGCTAAGGCTTCGAAACTTATTTTAAAAGAAGATAATAATGAAAAGTTATCTTTACTATTGGATATCATAAAACTTAATGATAATATTCCAACACTTTCAACAGATTCCAATTTTTTAATTCTAGACTATAGAAATATTATTGACAGTAATGTGAAAATAGGAACCAAATTAGATTCATCAAATTTAGCGAAATACCTTAAATATCCTGCAATACCTTATGAAGTTAATGGTAAAAAACAATTTATATTTTATAAGGATTCAAGAATTTTTGAGCAGTTACAGTTTTTTTTGAGTGCATCGGGTAATTCATTTTTAAATGAAATAGGAAGCAATACGGTTTTTTTGCCCGTTGTCATATTAGATTCCAACGACCAAGTCATTATTTATGGAAATATAAAGGATGAAATTTTTAAAGATTCAATTCTAAAAAGCGATTTTATTCAACAAATTAAATCAGAAAATCCACCCATATCCATTGAAATTGGCAATGAACAGTCATTAAAGCTTTATTATCAAAACTCTACATTTATTAAGCAACTCAAATGGTTTCCTGCATTTCTTTACTTAACAATCGGAATTGTTTTATTAATTGTATTTATTGCAATTCGAAATAATCGAAAACACGAGAAAAATTTGATTTGGATAGGTATGTCGAAGGAAACGGCACATCAGCTTGGCACGCCACTCTCTTCATTGGTAGGTTGGCTCGAGGTTTTAAAAGAAAATTTGAGTAATGATCCAAAAAATAATGATGTACTTCTCAATATGGAAAAAGATTTAAATCGATTAAATCTAGTAGCAGATCGATTTGGGAAAATTGGAAGTAAACCGAAATTAGAATTGGAACAACTACTACCAATTTTAAAAAACAATGTAGAATACTACCAAACTCGAGCACCTAAAAATGTTAAAATTTCTTTGAATCATTCAGAAAAAGACTTTGAGATTTTTATAAATAAACCGCTATTTGAATGGGTTCTAGAAAATTTGATTCGAAACGCATTAGATGCAATGCAAGGCGAAGGTACAATAGAAATAGAAACCGCTTCGATCGAGCCCAATTATATTGCCATTGATCTTAAAGATAATGGAAAAGGAATTCCAGAACATTTACATTCAAAGATTTTTGATCCAGGCTTTACAACTAAAAAAAGAGGCTGGGGTTTAGGTTTATCACTTTGTAAAAGAATTGTCGAAGAATATTTTGAAGGTTCTATTTTTGTAAAATCTTCAAAATTAAATGAAGGAACCGTATTTAGGATTCTTTTGAAGAATAAATTTTAAATAAATATTTATAATTATTATAAAGTTAGATACGTATGAATAAAATTGTTTTATTAGGAACAGGAAAAAGTAGTCGACATTTATTGCGATTTTTATACGAAAATATAGATTTTTGGAATGCCGAATTTGTCGTTTGCGATTTAAATTTAGAAGAAATTAAAAGTAGATATGCTGCTAAATCTAATTTTATTTTACAAGAAGTAAACGCTAATGATTTAGCATCCATCGAATCTATAATTCAAGGCGCAACAATAACCATTTCAATGTTCCCTGCATTTATGCACCCCGACATTGCAAAGATATGTTTAAAATGTAAATCGCATTTAATTACACCGTCTTTTTTATCTGAAGAAATGAAATCGATGCACCAAGACGTTTTAAATGCCGATTTAATTTTCTTGAATGAATTGGGTTTTGACCCAGGGATTGACCATTTGGTTACATTAGATACCTTTAAAAAATGGGAAGAAAAAGGTGCTCAATTAATCAGTTATAAATCTTATGCAGGTGGCTTGGTTGCCGATAGTTCGGATAACAATCCTTGGAATTATAAATTCTCGTGGAATCCTCGAAATGTTGTTTTGGCCGCTCAAGGGGGCACTTCCAAATTTTTAGAAAATGGTAGTGTCAAATATATTCCACCGTATTCGGTATTTGAAAGAGCCGAAACCATCGTATTGCCTAATGGCTTTTCTTTTGATGCTTACGCCAACCGAGATTCGGTTCAATATAAAAGTTTATATCAATGGAATGATGTTCAAACACTATTTAGAGGCACATTGCGCAGATTGAATTTTTGCAAAGGCTGGGATTTGATTATCAAATTAGGACTTGTTGATGATAGTTTTCAAATGGATCTCAACGAAAATGAAAGTTTATTTAGTTTTTATAGCCGTTTTTATCCTTTTCAAACTATTGAAACGGCCAAAGATGATTGTATTCGATTCTTAGGAAATGATGCCAATGCCGATTTAATAAAAAAAATAGAATTTCTTGGATTCTTTGACCAAGACACTAAAGTACCCATTTCTAAAGGTTCTCCTGCGTTTATCTTTCAAAAAATATTAGAAGAAAAATGGGCTTTAGAAGAAACAGACACCGATTTTGTTGTGATGGCTCACTTTTTTGAGTTTTTGATAGAAAATAAAAAGGTGCGCTTAATCAGTTATTTTACCAAAGAAGGTCAAGATAATTATTTTACTGCAATGTCGGAATTGGTTGGAATGCCAATTGCTTTTGCTACGCAGTTAATCATTGAAGGTCAGATGAAACAACGTGGGGTTTTATTGCCGTTTACCAAAGAAATATATCAACCGATTTTGACTAAACTCGAAGAGCAAGGCATTCATTTTATCGAAGAAGAAATCATACTATAAGGATGGAAGCCGTTGTATTAAAATCCACTGGGTTGTGGTATCAAATGAAATTAACAGAAGAACAACAGATTGTTTCGGCGCGACTCAAAGGTTCATTTCGTTTACAGGATAATAAATTTACGAATCCCATTGCGGTTGGAGATATTGTTGTTTTAAAAAAAGAAGGCGATGATTATATTATCGATTCAATTCAAGATCGAAAAAATTATATAATTCGGCAATCGCCAAAACATCGTTTGGCCAAACATGTTATTGCTAGCAATTTAGATTTATTGGTTATCGTTGTGACTATTGCTCAACCCCGAACTTCAACTGGTTTTATTGATCGAATTTTAGTAACCGCTGAAGCTTACAAAATACCGGTTTTAATTGTAATTAATAAAGTTGATTTAATTCAAAAACCAAAAGACATTCAAATTCTAGAAAACTGGCTAGATGTATATTCCAGAATTGGATATGATATTATTAAGACTTCAAATGAAACCGGAGAAGGATTAGATCTATTAAAAAATAAAATTGAGAAGAAATGTGTCTTGATTGCGGGTCATTCGGGTGTTGGAAAATCTTCCTTGTTAAATCACTTGGATCCATCATTAGATTTACGTACGAATGTCATTTCGAAGACGCATCAAAAAGGAATGCATACCACCACATATGCCGAAATGCATGAGTCGATATTGTTAGATTCTAAAATTATTGATACCCCCGGGATTAAAGAATTTGGCGTTTTGGACATTGAAAAGCACGAACTTAAATATTATTTTAAAGAAATGGAAGCGCTGCTCAATCAATGCAAATTTAATAACTGTTTGCATATCAATGAGCCTGGCTGTTTGGTGTTAGAAAAATGGGATCAAGATGAAATCGAAGATTTTAGATATCAAAACTATTTGAACATCCTTGATGACATCATGAGTCAAAATGATTTTTGGGAACGAAAGTAAAATTCAAAAATTAATTTGAAGTTTTTGACAATGGTCTAACTCCTTGATATAATCTCAAATACAAATTACTTACTCGATTCGTAATCGCAACAATATCTTTCGTTTCAAGAAGAATGTTAAATACTAAATCTGTATTTTTAAATCCGTAATTTTTTGAAATAATTCCTTCTACTTGATTGGAAAGTTCATCTTCTATCATCTTAAAAATTTCATTTTTATTTGACATTATGTCTTCATCATCTTGATATTTTTCTAAATCAATATATGAAACGACTTGATTTATATGTTGATTTACTTCATTTTGAATATTTATAATCGATTCTGATTGGGCAATTGTAAGCGGTTTGTGTCCATTTCTCACATGATTTTCGGTTATCGACATAATACGCTGTGTACAATTTAATAAATCTAACATAATATCGTTAGACAAAATATATAATTGCGCTGCATCTTGTTCATTAACTTTTATTTTTTTAATGACTTTGAATAAATTGGTCTTGATATTCGAAAAATTTTCATTAACCAGATTATACAATTTGATGCCTTCTTTTATTTTTTGATTGTTTTCACTAATCAAACCATTTAAAAACAAATTATATGATTTTTGTATTTCACGCAATGAAACTAAAAAGTCTTGTGCTGATTTTTGTAAAACAATTTCTTTAGTTGTAGCATCCATATTTTCAATATCTTGCTTTCTTTTTTCATTGGCTATTCGATGTATTCGATGCTTATAACTTGAATAAAAAATTGTAGCTACAAGTATAAATAATAATAGAATCAATCCTTTTAATTTTAAAAAGATTAAAATTAAAGCAAAAAGCCCTGCAATTAAAAATGCAATCAAAGCCGTTAATAACCATCCAGCAATGACATGTAAAACCCCAGAAACTCTATAAACAGCGGTCTCTCTTCCCCATGCCCGATCTGCTAATGAGGCACCCATTGCGACCATAAATGAAACAAATGTGGTACTCAAGGGTAGTTTATAACTTGTAGCTAATGCAATTAAAAGGCTAGCTACTGTTAAATTTACAGAAGCTCTAATTAAATCAAAAGCAGGTTGATCCTCTTTTAACTCTAAATCAATAGGTTTAAACTGCTTTTCTACTAATTTCAAAAAACGGTTTGGGCAAATATTCTTGACAATTTTTATCAATTTAAAACTAATCCAAACAAAAAAACGCGCGAAACTATTTGCTTTAAACTTCTCCTCATTTTCTTCATTAGATCCAAGTTTTACTTCTGTTTCAGTAACACTTCTAGCTTTTTTAGAAAACCAAAGTGTTAATATCATAATTAACCCTGAAATAATAAGGTAAAAATAAGGTGTTTGAATTGGAAATTTCAAACCAATCATTTGATAATTATTAGGATTCAAAACACCACCAGAAGCGGCATTTGCAGTTTCAAACATGACATAAGATTGCCATCCAGCCAATGGAACTCCAATAAAATTAACTAAATCGTTTCCAGCAAATGCCATGGCTAAACTGAATGTACCGAATAAAACAACAATTTTATTCGTATTAAAATTTATATAATTTTCTAAAATAAAAAACAAAACAAACCAAAAAACAAATACAAAACTAAAAATGAATATAAAATGGTCTTTAATATATGTTACCATTTCTTGTATGTTCTTTGAACCAAAAAATATCTCATATTTAATGGTACCATTTTTTTCTATCTTTTTTTCAAATTTATGAACAATTCCATTATTATCTTGAATCACCACAAGGTCATCCAAAACTATTGAATCTTTTGGATTGATGACTTTAGAATATTGTATCAATTCTTGTTTACTGATTTTTTTTGTATCATAAGACGATTTTAAACCTTTGTAAATCATAAAATAAGACATCGATAACATCGCTAAAGAAGCCCATAAAATACCAACAAGTTTCATTTTTTTTCTAAATTGGTATCCAAATAAAAGCCTGCTTAAAAACATAATTAGAATTCCCGAAGTAAATGAAATAAAAATAGATAAAAATATACCTGAAATGATTTGAATTGTTTTGCTCCAATTTAAGTATCCAATAATAATATTATTAGTAACATCATTAATATTAAATAGAAAATTCATTGGATCATTATTCGATAAAACTTTAAAACAAGAAACAATAAAAGCAGCTCCAAGTAACTCAAATAAAATTGAAACTGTAGTAGATGTTGGAAGACCGAGTGTATTAAAAAAATCAAGAAGGATTACATCTGAAATCATTACCGCTAAAAAAATAATTAGCACTTCGTTTAATGAAAAATATTCTGGATTAAAAATGCCCTCTCGAGCAATTTCCATCATACCTGCCGAAGAAAGCGCTCCAATAAAAATACCAATTGAAGCGACAATCATAATACGCTTAAAACTAGCTACTCTAGAACCTATCGCTGAATTTAAAAAGTTTACCGCGTCATTGCCAACTCCAACAACTAAATCTAAAATAGCCAAAATGATTAAAACAATAACCCCAAATATTATAAAAAAGTCCATAAATGCAAATTAGCTACAAACTTAAAGCCTTTATTTGAAGGGTCGTATTATCAAAATATTAAAAAAACATTAAAACTAAATGATGGAATTGAATTTATTGATAAGAAATATTGGATATTTTATATCGTTTGATACCAATTAAAAATGTCGGATACAATCTTTGATTTTTCAGCTTCCAAAAATTTAATATATGCTTTAGAAACTGGAGACAACTTTTTGTCTTTAAGCCAAACCAAGCTCCAATTCGTAGTAATTGGAGTATTAGGAATAGGAATAATTTGCAAATCTTTTTGAATAAGTTCATTTTTAATACCAATGATTGGCATTAATGAATAACCTAAACCTGCTAAAATCGCTTGTTTAACAGCTTCGTTTGAAGTTAATTCCAATTGTTTAAAAATTCGAATGCCATGTTGTTCGACAAACTGCTCAATCACTTGGCGTGTCCCCGACCCTTTTTCTCTAAAAATAATAGGTAATTGACTCAAACCTTGTTCTTTTTCTTTTAAAATGGACTTTTCCGGTTGTTTTTTTCCGATCCAATGCAATTTATTTTCCATCAAATCCAATTTTTCGATATTTAAATGATTGGGTAGCAATGAAACCAAAGCAAAATCCACTTCATTTTTTTCTAAACTTTCAACAACTTTAAATTTATTGGTCACATCCATTTGAAGCTGAACGCCCGAATTTTTTGATAAAAAATCCGAAAGAAAATAAGGCATCACATATTTACCGGTGGAAACCACAGAAATACGCAATCTACCACTTAATTTACCCTTATGTTCCAACATTTTGTAATTAATGGTATTCATCTGTTCAATAATTTCTTCAACAACTTCACCAATTTCTTTTCCAAAATCTGTTACATACAATTTGCGTCCAACCACTTCAGTTAATGAAATATCAAACTGCTCTTGAAATTTCTTTAATTGAATAGAAACGGCAGGCTGCGACAAATGCAATAACTCAGAAGCCTTCGTTATACTATTGGTTTCTACAATTTTTAAATAAATTTGAAGTTGATTTAATGTAAAATTCATAATATAAATTTATATACTTGTTTGCAAATATAAATATATTTTATAAATAAAAAATTATATTTTTGCAATCGTTAAAAAATAAAATGCACTTTTTTAAAAATCGAACATTATTAATTGCAACAAATCATCATAAAGATATGGTTTTGGCACCCATATTCGAAAAGTATTTATTCGTAAAGTGCGTCTCTTCAAATCAAATCAACACCGATATATTTGGCACCTTTTCAGGAGAAGTTGAAAGAACGAATTCAGCCGAAATCACCTTACGAGAAAAATCGGAATATGCTTATAAAGAAACAAATATTGACCTTGTTTTAACAAGTGAAGGTTCATTTGGGCCGCATCCTATGATTCCATTTTCAACAATAAATGAAGAATGGCTATTACTTAAAGATTATAAAAACAATATAGAAATTAAAGAAAAACAGATTTCGATAAACACCAATTTTTCAAATAAAAAAATCGCATCAACAACGGATATTATTGAGTTAGCAAAACAAATAGGTTTCCCAAAACATGCCATTATATTTAGAGACTCGACTTCTAATTCTAAAAAAATAGTTAAAGGAATCCATAGACTTTATGATTTAAAAAAATATTACAATGAATTCAAAAATGAGTTCGGAAGCTTTTCGGCCGAAACGGATATGCGTGCCATGTATAATCCAACACGGATGCATGAAATTTATAAATTAGGTTTAAAATTATTGAATAAAATGGTATCTTTATGTCCGAAATGCGAATTTCCAGGTTTTGGTATCACGGATTTAACATTTGGATTACCATGTGAAGATTGTTTAATGCCTTCAAAAAGTATTTTGAGTCATATCTTTAAATGCCAAGCTTGTCATTTTCAACTCGAACGAATGTATCCGAAAGGGAAAAAATTTGAAGAACCCATGTATTGTGAATTTTGCAATCCTTAAATAACATATGATAACTAAAGAAATACACATAATAATTGATGCATTAAATGCAAATGAAGTTGCTGCAATTCCAACCGAAACGGTATATGGATTAGCGGCCAATGGATTATCCGAAACGGCGGTTGAAAAAATATTTGAGTTAAAAAAACGACCTTCTTTTAATCCGCTTATTTTACATATTGGCAACCAAAACGATGTATTAAAATATGCGAGTACGCTTCCTGATAAAGCTGAAAAACTCATCGAACTATTTTGGCCCGGCCCTTTAACTTTAATTTTACCTAAAAAAGAGATTGTCCCAAATATCGTGACGTCTAATCATCAAACGGTAGCCATTCGAATGCCCAATCACGCAAAAACTTTAGAACTTCTTAGATCTATTGATTATCCGCTTGCTGCACCAAGTGCCAATCCATTTGGTCATATCAGTCCGACGACTCCAGACCATGTCTTTCGTTATTTTGGGAATTCAATTCCTATTTTAGATGGTGGAGCATGCCAAGACGGTATCGAATCAACCATTATTGGATTTGAAAATAACGAACCCATCATCTATCGTTTTGGCGCAATTAGCCAAGAAGAAATTGAAGCTCAAATAGGTAACGTTCGTATTTTAAATAAAGAAAATAATCAGCCTCTTGCACCAGGAATGCTTTTAAAACATTACGCGCCTAAAACAAAAAGTATTTTATCAAGCAATATTGATACATCGCTTTCAATTGTTGAAAGCGAAAATATTGGTATTTTGGCTTTTAAAGAAAATTATAAACATCCAAAGATCAAACATATTGAAATTTTATCAGCAACAGGAAATTTAAAAGAAGCGGCTCAAAATTTATATCAAAAATTGCACCTACTTGATGCGCTCAATTTAGATTTTATAATTATTGAATCCGTACCTGATTTTAGTTATGGCAAAAGTATCAACGACCGAATATCTAGAGCAGTTATATCATAATATGAATTGCATGAAAACAAACATCAATTTATCAAACTACATTTAATCTAATTAATTAATCAAAAATATGAATATTAATTTACTTTTTGAAAACTTAACGAATCCCGCGTTATTATTTTTTGTTCTTGGTATCCTGGCTGTTTATGTCAAATCCGATTTACAAATTCCGGAAAACTCCTCAAAATTCATTTCTTTGTATCTCTTATTTGCCATCGGATTTAAAGGCGGTCAAGAATTATCGCATGAAGTTATTGATGCCGAAATTGGCTGGTCGATGCTTTTTGGTATTTTTATTTCCTTAGCCATACCTTTTTATACTTTTTTTATTTTAAGGAAAAAATTTAGTGTATATAATTCTGGAGCGATTGCAGCGGCATACGGTTCGGTAAGTGCGGTAACGTTTGTTACGGCAGCCACATTTTTAGAATCGCAACAAATGCACTTTCATGGCCACATGGTAGCGATCATGGCTTTAATGGAATCTCCAGCCATTATTATTGGGCTTTTGATGATTTCTTTTTTTAATAAAGAAATGGAAGATACGATAAAAAAACGCGCGGTTTTAAAACATTCATTTACCAATGGAAGTGTATTTTTAATCCTTGGTAGTTTAATTATTGGTTATATCGCCAATGCCAAACAAGCGGAAGGCATCAAACCTTTTACAAACGATTTATTCAAAGGCTTCTTAGCTATTTTCTTGCTCGATATGGGCATAACGAGTGGAAAAAAACTGAAAGATTTCTTTTCTATGGGTTGGTTTCCGTTTTTATTTGCCATTTTTATCCCATTGCTTAATGGAACGCTTGTGGCATATTTTAGTCAATGGGTTACTCACGACATTTCAAACCGCTTTATTTTTGCAATTTTAGCAGCCAGCGCTTCTTACATCGCGGTTCCTGCTGCGATGAAAATATCCGTTCCTAAGGCAAATCCAGGCTTATTTTTACCTATGGCTTTAGCCGTAACATTTCCAATTAATATAACGATTGGAATGCCATTATATTTACTAGTCGTAAAAATGACTTAATTATCCTGCAAAAATGGATTATTCAGTTTTTCAAATTTAATATTGGTTTCTTCGCCGTGTCCGCTGTAAACCATGGTATTTTCGGGCAACGTAAATAGTTTTTGTCGAATACTATTTAAAAGCGTATCCATATCGCCGCCCGGTAAATCTGTTCTACCGACACTCAACCGAAATAGCGCATCACCTGCAATAACACTTTCTAATTTAGGAATATAAAAACTAAGACTTCCCAAACTATGTCCAGGTGTCAAGAGAATTTGAATTTCCTCATCTCCAAAAGTAATTACATCTCCTTCTTTAAGTTCAACATCTATTGTAGGGCTCGGAACGATTGGAAATTGATACAT
>Ga0208595_1000218_pt1 | contig 22273 bp, 20 predicted proteins | sample LakMenEpi28Jun11_FD_150742 | JGI IMG/M metagenome (GOLD analysis project Ga0208595, IMG submission 150742) | Freshwater microbial communities from Lake Mendota, WI - 28JUN2011 deep hole epilimnion (SPAdes) | ecosystem: Environmental > Aquatic > Freshwater > Lake > Epilimnion/Euphotic zone ...
GTTCCCGCGTTCTATTCGGCAGCGTCGCATGTTCGAAGCATTCCGCCAACTCAAGCGCTTGCACGGATGGGTTTGGTCAATTCCCTAATGTTTGTAATCGCCAAGGGAATCATGGGCGCTTTGGCCGACGGCATAGGTTTGGCCCTCGCGATGATTTTCCCTATTCTCGCATTCATCGGGTCAGGAATGATCCAAGGACTGGTTGGAAAAAGATCACAGAAAATGGAAGCTCAAAATTTGGAAAACTATCCAATTACCGGAACCATACCGATTCAAACGTTAGAGAAGTAACTATCTAAAGTTCGTGAACTGGATGTCGATGTCGAGATCGCTAGAACGAAGCAAAGCCATTACCGCCTGCAGGTCGTCTCGGCTTTTCGACTGAACGCGAAGTTCATCGCCCTGAATCTGCGACTTCACGCTCTTCGGGCCCTCTTCGCGAATAATCTTTGAAATCTTCTTCGCCTGCTCTTGTTCGATTCCGTTCTTGAGCTCGCCCTCGAGGCGGTACTCCTTGCCAGAAGCATATGGTTCGCCGTCAACGAAACTTTTCAGAGAGATCCCGCGTTTCACCAGTTTCGACTGGAAAACATCCAAAACAGCCTTCACGCGCTCTTCCGAAGAAGCCTTCATCAGGATCTTCTCTCCGCTCCAGGCGATGGAAGCACCAACGCCCTTGAAGTCGTAACGCTGCTCAACCTCTTTGATCGCCTGGTTGAGGGCGTTGTCGGCCTCCATTTTGTCTACTTTGGATACGATGTCGAATGAGGAATCTGCCATGAGTGTGATTTTAGCCGAGAAGATAAGTTATTCTTGAGAGGTTGTTTGTTGAGAAGCAAACCAACGAGGCTAGTTACCCAAGCGGCCAAAGGGATCTGACTGTAAATCAGCTGGCAGCGCCTTCGGGGGTTCGAATCCCTCACTAGCCACGAAAACCTCAGCCCTCCACGGTTGGGGTTTTCTTTTTACCCTTTTGGCTGCTTTGCACCAAGGACCATCGGCATGGACTCTAGACCTCTGATTGTTTTCCCGGGACGAAACTTGACGGTGTCAGACTGCTGCCAGGACTCAACATTTGGAAAATGTGTAAGCAGCTCGCGCCAGAGAGTCTCTGCCTCCAGCCGAGCCAGTTGCGCTCCAATGCAATGATGTGCTCCATAGCCGAAGGCAATGTTTCTGCGGGCATTCTCTCTGCCAATCAAAAATGCGTTGGGGTTTTCAAATAAAGCTGGATCTCGATTGGCCCCGGTGATAATTAGGGCGATTGTCTGACCACGACGAACTTTTGTGCCATCGAATAGCTCTAAGTCCGAGTCAGACGTTCTAGCCGTGTATTGCACTGGTGAGACTACTCTCAAGGCCTCTTCTACCAGATTTGGCACCAGATCCCGATTGTCTGCAACTTGCCTAAGTTGATCGCGATTTTCAAGCAGCACAAGGGTCCCAACACTGAGAAGGTTAACGGTCGTCTCAAAGCCTGCTATCAGTAAGAAGGATGCCGTTGCGATTATTTCTCGGTCGGTAAGTTTGTCCCCCTCGCTTTCGGCATTCGCGAGAACAGAAAGAAGGTCATCTTGCGGATTGATTTTCCTTTCTGCCAGAAGGTAAGCAATGTATTTTGTTAGCTCGTCGGATGCCGCCTCTAGTTCGCGCATTTCTCTAACGGTTCTTGGTAGGTCTAGACCAATAATTGCAAGCGTTCTACCCCAACGTGTGAACTTTTCCCGATCTTCAAGAGGTACTCCTAAAATCTCACAAATCATTGCTAGTGGCAGAGGATTCGCTAGAGCCTCGACGAAATCTATCTCTGAATCGCCATCAATCTGACTAACAAGATCTTTGGCAATCTCCTCGGCAGAGGATTTCCAACTTTGCATCACACGATGCGTGAACGCGGGTTGAATAAGTCTCCTAATTCGCGTGTGTTCAGGTCCGTCTTTTGCGATGATGGAGTCGAGAAACGGGTCGGCTTTCTCTGAGTCTGCAATTACACCTAGGTATAGCCTTTCAAAGAAGTTGTTTGTTTCTGGTTGTGTTCTCCAGTGGGGTGATTTCAGCACCTCACTGCAAATCTGATAGTCGGCTGAAACCAGAATTCCGGTGATGCTTTTGTGAACAGGTTTGGTGCGAAGCGTTTCTGCAAAACCAGACATATCTGAGCTGCTCTCAAGCTTTCCAATCGGGTCGCCAACCAAGTTCAATATCTTGGTCAAAACACTGCTGGTTGCAAACACTAGGTTGCTTCTGAGTTCAGATGGCATGCGGCCCAATCCTTTCGATAAATACAACACTTGTTATACAACAGATGTTGTATACTTGTCAAATCTTAGGAAAGTAGCTAAAACTATGGGCATGCCCGAGCAGGTAATCGAAGCAACATTGAGGGTTATCGAAGTAGGCGGAGTCAAGGACGTAACCGTTCGTAAAGTTGCCGAGGAACTTGGCAGATCAACTACTGTAATCACGCACTATTTCCCCACGCGTGAGGACCTGCTCGATGCCACATTGGAAAGGTCATTTACCCAAAGCAAGGAACAGGCTTTACGTTTCATGCAAGACGGTGAAGATCAACTTTGGGCATTCATGAATTGGTCCGTTAGTGCCGAACACCGAAGAGTTTGGTTGCAACTTGTCGCGGCCTATCTCGCTGGTCTTGATCCACATGTTTCCAAACAAATCGACGAGTTCATTGCTTGGTGGGATGATCAACTACTAGAGCTCTTAAGGGGGCGGGTTGCACCAGGGCGAACTAGCCAGGAACTTTGTGACATCATCGGCGTAGTTGTTGAAGGAATTCTTTTGTCTTCGGATAGGGATTTAGTAAGCGGGCTGAGCTCAGAAAACCTACTCAAGGCGATAATCTCGCCACAAATACGAGCTAAATAAGGAGCAATCATTAAGAAAGTTGTAGTTTTTCTCACCGGACAGACGATCACCACATTTGGTTCGTTTCTAGTGCAATACGCCATAATGTGGCACCTCACTCTGTCAACCAAGTCAGGTGTTGTCCTGGCTTTGGCTGCCATTTTCGGGTTCCTGCCTCAGGCAATCGTCTCGGTGTTCGCCGGCGTTTGGGCCGACCGCGTCAATCGAAAAATGATGATCATCGTTTCCGATTCAACTATTGCTTTGGCAACCCTTGGGCTCGCTTTGCTGATGCTTTCTGGCGTGGACGATCTCTGGCTTATTTTCCTCGTGATGGCGGTTCGTTCGGTTGGGGCGGGCGTGCAGATGCCGGCCGTTTCCGCTCTTTTGCCACAAATTGTTCCGGCTGAGCAGCTCATGCGCGTAAACGGAATCAACAGCAGTATTCAATCGGCTCTGGGTCTTCTCGCACCCGTAGCGGCAGCAGCCGTTTATGCGACGATGTCGCTGGAAGCGATCTTGTTCATCGACGTCGTCACGGCCGTCATCGGAATCTCTCTTCTAGCCTTTGTTGCCGTGCCAACTTTGGAAAGAGCCGCAAGCAAAGATAAACCGTCATACTTCTCCGATTTGAAGGAAGGGATGACTTACATTTTCACCCATGACCTGGTTCGCTGGGTAATGGCGATTTTCGCAATTGTGTTTCTACTCATTGTGGCGCCGTCAAATCTCTCTCCACTGATGCTGGTGCGCAATTTCGGATCCGAAGTCTGGATGCTCACGGTTCTCGAGATTTCATTTGGCGTTGGCATGCTTATCGGTGGAATCCTCATCTCAGTTTTTGCGGCCAAGATAGACCGCTTGGGAGCAATCGTGGCTACCTCAATTCTTTTCGGTTTGTTGGCTATTGGAATGGGCTTCACCACGAACCTGATCGTCTTCTTCAGTCTGTTCTTCGTGATCGGTCTAATCGTGCCAGCGTTTTCAACTTCGGCATTCACGCTCTTGCAAGAGACAGTTGAGCCAGAACGTCAGGGTCGAGTGTTTGGTTTCGTTGGAATTGTGATGTCAACGGCGATGCCGGTGGGAATGGCAGTTCTTGGCCCGCTGGCGGATGTGTTCCCGGTGGAATTGCTTCTGATTATCACGGGTGCCGTAACTGTTGCCATCGCCCTAATCGCCATCGCCCTTCCTTCAGGGAAGCGAGCGATTGCGGCGGCTCACGCATCAACGGGAACCTTGCCGAGTTCATTTGACAAGAAGTAAAATACAGGAAATAATGTTCAGTAGTTAGTACTCCTCTAAAGAACTGGAAAAACTGTGAACGTAGAACTCTGGATGTGGTTTTCGGTACTTGGCCTAATTTTGGTCATGCTCGCCATCGATCTATTTGCTCACCGCAAAGCTCACGAGATTTCGGTTAAAGAAGCCGCCTACTGGTCTTTGTTCTGGGTCACCCTGGGCATTTCGTTCGGTGCGTTGATTTGGTATCAGTTCGGAGCAGAATACGCTCAGCAGTACTACGCCGGTTTCCTAATTGAGAAATCACTCGCCGTAGACAACGTGTTCATCTGGGCCATCATCTTCTCAAGCTTCGCGGTTCCCAAGAAGTACCAGCACCGCGTTCTCTTCCTAGGTGTGCTCGGAGCCCTCGTGTTCCGAGGAATCTTCATCGGCGCCGGAGCTGCGATTCTGGAAGCCTTCGCCTGGGTGCTCTACCTGTTCGCAGCATTCCTGATCTTCACCGGTATTCAGATGCTTCGCAAAGCCGACGAACACCAGTCGCCGGGAGATTCCAAGTTCTACAAGTGGTTCTCGAAGGCCGTTCCTTCAACCACTGAGTACCACGGCCAGAAACTTACCGTTGTCCAAAATGGCGTTCGTTTAGCCACCCCGCTGCTGATGGTTCTGGTGCTAATCGAATTCACCGACATCATCTTCGCAGTCGACTCGATTCCGGCCATCTTCGCCGTTACTTCCGAACCGTTCCTGGTTTTCACAGCAAACGCCTTTGCCATCTTGGGTTTGCGGGCCATGTACTTCCTGCTCGCCGACATCATGCACCGCTTCGTCTACCTGAAGTTCGGTTTGGCTCTGGTTCTGATCTGGGTCGGTATCAAGATGGGTCTCCACGACATCGTGAAAATCCCAACCACCATCTCGCTACTCGTCATCGTTTTGATTCTGGCCGGTTCCATCTTCGCCAGCTTCCAAGTAACCAAGGGTGAAAAGAAGTAATGGCTAAATGGACCTTTCTCACTCACCATGCTCATGTGCTGGTTGCAGTTAGTAAGGGCTCAGACCCAACCATCGACCAGATTGCCGCCCAGGTCGGCATCACCGCTCGAGCTACCGCGGGCATCCTGAAGGATCTGGTTGAGGAGGGTTATGTCTCCAAAGAGAAGAACGGACGCAATAACCACTACATTGTGAACGGGGACATCCCACTTCGTCACCCGCAAAACGAAAACGCAAAGGCGGCCGAGCTACTGGCTCTCTTCCGCTAGAAATGGATGAAAACTGATTCGCATTAGCCGAAGCAGAGGGAGACCTTTCCGGCGATGACTTCCGCGAAAGCCACAGCAAATTCTGGACCGAATGTGGCTACACGCTCACCCCGGAAACTCCCGTGGTGCTTTGCTACTTTGAACTGCTTGAGACTAGCTGAACTGCCATCAAAGAAAGAAACGCCAAACCGGCTTGAATGGTTTAGTTTGTAAGTTGAACATTCATCTTTAGGGGTTTTTCATGAACGGCATCGCAAAATTCATTTCCGGTCGAGTGACCGCGCCAGTGACCATGTTGTTGGCACTATTTTTCGCCGTTCTGGCGTTTGGGCCTCTAACTCTTGCCGAGGAGTCGGTTTCTCCGGGGATCGGCCTTCCTAAAGACAACCAAACCGTTTTGGTTGATGAGGCCCTGAAGGGTCTGCCTGGCCAGGACGTAACGGCTGCGGTGTTGATCTACCGCACCGAGGATGGTTCGAAGCTCACCGATGCTCAGCTCACCTACCTCCGCGGTGAAGAAGTGCCTGTGGTTTGCCCACCTTTCATTCCGGTATTTGGATGCGCCGACTACATCGCCGAACAAGACGTTGCCTACGACAACGGCGTAAACGAGAAGTTCTTGGAGTTCTCTTCGGCTGAAATTGAGGGCGAGAAGTTTGTGCCGCCGGCCGTTTTCTCAGAGGACGGCGCTGCTGCCGTAGTAACCATTCCTCTTACGAAAAGTGATAACACCGAAGTAATCTCCGAGCGCGTGAAGGAGATGCGTGCGGTGATGAACGAAGATCTTCCGAGTGGCTTACTTGCCAAACTAACCGGTGCTGAAGGATTCCAGGCCGACATCTCTGGCGTTTTTGCCGGTGCTAACTTCCTACTACTTGGCGTAACCGCGCTAGTCGTTATCGTGCTTCTTCTTATTACCTACCGAAGCCCGATTCTCTGGCTAATCCCGCTTTTAGTTATCGGTACCGCAGACCGCATGGCTTCGATTTTGGCCGGTCAGGTTGCGAAGTTCCTCGACATCACCCTCGACGGTTCCGTTACCGGAATTCTTTCGGTTCTGGTGTTCGGTGCTGGAACCAACTACGCGCTACTTATCATTTCGCGCTATCGAGAAGAATTGCTGCTTCACGAAAACCGTCGCGACGCAATGGTGAAGGCTTGGAAGCAAGCCGCTCCGGCAATCTTTGCTTCCGGTTCAACAGTGGTGCTTGCTCTACTCACCCTCATCTTGGCAACACTCGAAGGAACTCGCTCACTGGGCATCGCTTGCGCGGTTGGAATCGTCATCGCCATGATTAGCGCCCTGTTTGTTCTCCCAGCCGCGTTGGTTGTGTTCGGTCGTTGGATCTTCTGGCCGGTCACTCCAAAGCTCGGCGGAGTGAACAAAACCGACAACGGTCTATGGGCCAAACTAGGACGCGGTGTTTCTAAAAAGCCACTCATTGTTGCAATTGCCGGCTTCGCCGTTTTGGGAATCCTTGCCTCAGGTGCCACCGGAATCAAGATCGGTCTTTCTTCAACCGAGCAGTTCACCGTGAAGCCTGAAGCCGTGATTGGTCTAGAGCTTTTGGATGAATCGTTCCCGGGTGGCCAAACCAGCCCAACCGTGGTGATCGCTGAAAACAAGCACGTGGATCACGTTATGGAGGCCATTAAGGGCATCAACGGCGTCGACGAAGTTACGGTTTCAAAAGAGCAGTCTGGTGAAGTTATCACCGACGGCTCGATCACCAAGATTGATGTTGTTCTAGCCGGAACTTCACGCTCCGATGCAGCATTTGAGGCCATCACGCTTATTCGCGAGGCTGTTGCCGACATCGACGGCACGCTCGTTGGTGGCCAGGACGCCCAGGCTCTCGATCAGAAGAATGCATATGCGGTAGACCAAGGTCTGCTCATTCCACTGATTCTGCTTCTGGTATTCATCGTGCTCGTGTTGCTGCTTCGTTCGCTGGTGGCGCCAATATTGCTACTACTCACCGTCGTTGCGTCATTCTTCGCTTCCATTGGAGCCGGTTGGTTGGTATTCACGCAACTGCTCGGCTTCCCAGCACTCGACCTTTCCGTCTTCCTCTACTCGTTCCTCTTCCTCGTGGCACTGGGTGTTGACTACAACATCTTCCTAGTAACCCGCGCTCAGGAAGAAGGCGAAAAACTCGGTCTCAAGCAGGGCATGATCAAGGCGCTCAGCTCGACCGGTGGTGTAATCACCAGTGCCGGTATTTTGCTGGCAGCCGTGTTCGCCGTGCTTGGAGTGCTACCGCTGATTGCGCTGACCCAGATTGGTGTAATCGTTTGCATCGGTGTGCTTCTAGACACATTGCTCGTTAGAACAGTAATCGTCCCGGCTCTTGCGTTTATGGCTGGCGAGAAGTTCTGGTGGCCACGTAAAACAGCTAAGTAAGTTAAAGAAGTAAAGCCCCCACCATCTAGGCGGGGGCTTTACTTTTTCGCTAGTTAGTTCCGGTAAGTACCGGGATGATGGCTCCCGAGAAAACCTGCCAAGCTAGGATCGACTTTGCCACCAGGCTCAGGGTGATGTAGCTGCGCTCGCCCTGAAGGTAGCTGGCCCACTTGCCAACCTGGTGATACTGAAGCGCCTGGTTGATGGCGAAGGTGTTGAAGAAGATGAACAGTGAAATGATGATGCCAATCACGAACCCAGGAACCTCGGCGGCATTGGTGCTGCCAGGCTGCAAGGTGTAAAGCGCGATGATGATCCAAGGCACGATTCCGGTCATCGAACCAAAAACGAATGGCAGGAACTTTCCGTTGCCAGGCTTCTCATATTTCTCCTGCATCGCACCAAACATAATCATCGACGCATTCACGGCAAAGATTCCAATGAGTCCTGCGGCATCGTTCACGCCGGTGAGCTGAGCGATCAGCCAAATCATCACTGATGAGCTGAGTGAGTACTCAACCCAGCGGAAGTAGTTGTGGTTTTGCTTCAAACCGTTTGAGTAGCGACCGAAGAACCAGGGCGACGAAATCAGGAAGTGGAAGAAGGCAGACATCCCCAGGAATGCGACCACCCCGGCACCTAGGTTGATGTCGAACAGAGTCACCGACTCTGGTGGAAGTGGCGATCCAGGAGGACCGGTCATGTATTCGATCTTTACCGGGAAAGCAACCTGGGTTTCAAGCTGAAGTAAGAACCACCCAAAGGTGACTGCCTGAATGAGGTGTAGGAAGCCAGCAACAATGTTGTAATTGCGCAAGCGTGAGATCTGCTGATCGGTGTCATAAGTTTTCTTAGCCATAGCAGAAAGGATACCGCCAACCAGCATCGCCTGTGGATAACTAAATTCTTTAGATTTTCGCGGTCAGACTTGTTTTGTCTCTGCTGGCTGCGCGGGTAGAGGCGTTAAAACGAAAGGACCCGTTTGCGCGGGTCCAATCATTTATCACCAAGACGGCGATCGCTTGTTAGTCATTGAATGCCTAACCAGTAGAGCAGTACTGGTAACGATAGCACCTTGAGGCTCGGCTTTCAATGGCTCGCAGGAGTGTAGTCCGTTCAGTACGCCGTACTGAGGGGAGGAGAGGTGCGAAAGCGTCTCAACCCAGCGAACGCGATGAAAGTTGTGTTGGATTTCTTCGGGAATCCGATTGTGCAAGCGGTAATCAAGTTTCTGAGCGGGTGACCGCGATGGCAGTGCCTCGGATTCGTCCGGGGCGCTGTGCCTTAAGCGGTCTGCGTCCAGGTGGTTTCGTTGGTCTCAAAGTTGTGAGTAACCAGCAGGCTGCCGTTGCGATACGCGAGAACGTTGTCGGTGCAGAGTTCGCTGGCCCACTCGAATGTTCCGTGCCCGAGGTTTAGTTCTTTACGAGTGCGAAGGGCTTGCTTGTAGGTTTCAAGAGTTGAGCCGGGCACGCCTTCTTGAAGATTACGAGCGTATTTCGCGTAAATCTGCGGCTGTGGAAGCCAAGACTTTCCCGTGGTGTTGAAACCGTTGGCGGCCCCAACTCCAGATTCCCAAGGCAGCGTTACTCGGCAGCCGTCGCGGCCAACCCGGGCGCCATTGGTTCTGGCAAAGGTTGGGTCTTGGCGAAATTCTGGCTCAAGGGTGGTGTGCTCGGGCAGGCCAAGTTCTTCGCCCTGGTAGAGATACATCGAGCCAGGTAACCCGAGAGTGAAGAGCGTTGCTGCCACAGCCCGCTTTAGCCCGAGTTCGGCATCTGGTTGCGGATCGTTCGGGCCAACGCCATCGCTGGCGGTAGTTCTTCCGAAGTCGCCACCCATACGAGAGGCGTGACGCATCACGTCGTGGTTTGATAGCACCCAGGTGCTTGGCGCTCCAACCGAGCCGAATGCGTCAAAGGATTCGTCGATGGTTTTGCGAATGTCTGGTGCCGTCCAGGGGCAGTCGAGGTAGCGGAAGTTGAAGGTTTGGTGGAACTCGTCTGGGCGAACCCAGAGCGCCATGAAGGAAAGCGGAAGCACGTAGGCTTCGCCGCACATGGCTCGTTCGCCAGGGTAGCTGCCTAGAATTGCGCGCCATTTGCGGAAGATCGGGTGAACCGATTCTTGGAACCACATCGGCGGGCTTGGTTCGCCTTCGATGAAGCCGGCACCGGCTCGGTCTACGTCTGGGTGGTCGGGAAGGCCGGCCGCTTTGCCCATTGCGTGAGGTTGGTCAACTCGAAAGCCATCGACGCCTCGATCCAGCCAAAAGCGCAAGATGTCTTCGAAAGCCTTCTCAACGGCAGGGTTTTCCCAGTTGAGATCTGGTTGTGATGAATCAAACAGGTGGCAATACCACTGGCCGTCTGGAAGCTGCGTCCAGGCTGGCCCGCCAAACATCGATTGCCAGTTATTCGGTGGCGCATCGCCATCGCGGAAGTGGTAGAACTCTCGTTCTGGGGAACCAGGGCCGGCAGCCACGGCCCGCTTGAACCACTCGTGCTGATCTGAGGTGTGATTCGGAACGAGATCGATGAGCACTCGAAGTCCGAGCTCGTGCGCCCTGGCTAACATCTCGTCAAAATCGTCGAGGGTTCCAAATAGCGGATCCACGTCGCAATAATCCGAGACGTCGTAGCCGGCGTCTTTCTGAGGCGAACGCATGAACGGCGAAAGCCAGACGGCATCGATTCCGAGAGTCTTTAGTGAACCCAACCGCGATGTAATACCAGGCAGGTCTCCCATGCCATCGCCGTTAGCGTCGGCGAAAGATCGAGGGTAGATCTGGTAGATGACGGCGGAGCGCCACCAATCTAGCTGAGTTTTACCCACGCGGTTTGGTCTTGTTCCAGATAACCGTCGGCCGAGAGGTCGACCTGGCTGGTAACTAGAACTTCGCCCTTTGGCAGAACCACAGGGTTGGTTCCGAAGTTTGCCACAACCGCAACCCCCTTGTTCACGTAGGCCAGTGAGTTTTCGTTTTCAAACTCTGGTGCCCAGCGGAAGTCTCCGGCACCAAGACCTAGTGATTTACGAACCTTCAGCAGGCGCTTGTAGAGCTCAAGGGTTGAGCCTGCAACGCCGGTCTGCTTGTCGCGAGAGAGGTGCTTGTAGTTCTCAGGCTGAGGCAACCAGCTTTCACCGGTGGTGTTGAAACCGTTGGCAGCACCAACTCCTGCTTCCCATGGCAGTGGCACGCGGCAGCCGTCGCGGCCAACACGCTTGCCTTTGGTGCGGAACCAGGTTGGGTCTTGGCGGAACTTGCCGTCGAGGGTGGTGTGCTCGGGTAGACCCAGCTCTTCACCCTGGTAAAGGTAGGCGCCGCCGGGAAGTCCGAGCATGAACGAGGTAGCTGCACGAGCGCGGCGAATACCGCGAGCCTCATCCGGCTGGTTGAACTTGCCGTCGATTCCATCGCCCTGTGGAGGCAGCTCGCCGTCGTTATATGCCAGGCGAGTTGCGTGGCGAATCACGTCGTGGTTCGAAAGCACCCAGGTGCTCGGAGCGCCAACGTGGCCGAATGCCTTGAGTGAGTCGGTGATGGAACGCTTCTGACCCTCTTTGCTCCAAGCGGCAAACATGTAGTCGAAGTTGAACGCCTGGTGGTATTCGTCTTTGCGAACCCATTCGGCCATGCGGGTTAGCGGCATGATCCACGCTTCACCGGCCATGATGCGGTTGTCGTAGGAATCGATTACCTTGCGGAACTTACGGTTGATTTCGTGAACCGCAGGCTGACCCCAGTAAGGGTTTTTGCGCTCTAGCTCTTCGAGGGTTAGCTCGTCGTCGCCTTTAGCGCCACCCATTTCGGTTGAGTACTCAACCGTGTCTGGAAGACCGGCACGCTTGATTAGGCCGTGAGCCACATCCACTCGGAAACCGGCAACACCGCGGTCTAGCCAGAAGCGCAGGATGTCGTTGAAGTATTCCTGAACCTTTGGGTTCTCCCAGTTGAAATCTGGCTGTGATGAATCGAAGATGTGTAAGTAGAACTGGCCCTTCTTACCGTTGGCCTCACGGATGCGAGTCCAGGTGCTGCCACCGAATACCGAAGGCCAGTTGTTTGGAGCCTTGCGCTTCAAAAAGCCTTTGCCGTCGCGGAATATGTACATGTCGCGCTCGGGTGAGCCAGGGCCAGCCTTGAGAGCTGCTTGGAATAGCGCGTTCTGGTCGCTCGAGTGGTTTGGAACCATGTCGACGATGATTCGGATTCCTTTGGCGTTGGCTGCTTTCAGCATTTCGTCGAAGTCGTCGAGGTTTCCAAACAGCGGGTCGATCTGCTTGTAGTCGGTGATGTCGTAGCCGGCGTCTTTCTGCGGGCTCAGCATAAATGGTGAGAACCAGATGGCGTCTATGCCTAGATCAACCAGCGAGTCGAGTCGCGCTGTTACACCCTTCAGGTCGCCCATTCCATCTCCGTTGCCATCGGCAAACGAGCGAGGGTAGATCTGGTAAATAACGGCTGAGCGCCACCATTCGGCGTTTTCTTTGGTGGCGTAAAGGATTTCGGAATTAGACATGTGAAAAGATTACGCTATGAACAAAGCCCCTAGTTTGTCTTTGGCGTTACAACCTCATCACGATGGTTCCGCTCTCTACGTACCCAACCAGAACCCCAAGTTGGGCGAAAAGGTTCGCTTGCGAATTCGCATTCACGATGCTCTCGGCAAGGTGGCCGAGGTAAGGGTTCGGTTCAGCGAGAGCGGCGAGGCTTTCCCAACCGATAAGGCTAGGGTTTTCAAGCGCGACGGGCGCTGGACGTGGTACGAGAACACCATCACAATTCATAATCCCAAGATGAATTACCGTTTCTACATCAAGTTGGCCGATGGCAATGTGCTTTGGTACAACACTCAGGGTCTAGCGGTTTTGAACCAGCCAGACACCCTTGATTTCCGCCTCAACACTTTCTCTAGTGCTCCGGCCTGGGGTAAGTCGGCGATCATGTACCAAATCTTCCCCGACCGCTTTGCTCGCTCGGCCAAAGCCGATGCGCACAAGACTCCGAAGTGGGCTATCGCCAAAAACTGGGGAGACGAAGTTATCGGCTCTGGCCCAGGCACCAGCGAGCAGTTTTTCGGCGGCGACCTGTGGGGAGTTATTGAGCACCTCGATCACCTGAAGTCACTCGGCGTGAACCTGCTCTACCTAACCCCGATCTTTCCGGCCCGTTCGAACCATCGCTACGACGCATCTTCATTCCACGAGGTCGACCCGCTGCTTGGCGGCGACGAAGCCTTTGCGGCACTCATTGCGGCCGCTCACAAGCTGGGCATGAAGGTCATGGGCGATCTCACCTCAAACCATTCAGGTGTTGGCCACGAGTGGTTCCAGGCGTCTTTCAAAAAGCCGAATGCTCCGGAGAGCGACTTCTATTACTTCTCGGAAAAGAACACCAAATACGATTCGTGGTTCGGCGTTGCTAGCTTGCCCAAGTTCAACTGGAATTCCAAAGAACTCCGCAGGCGGTTCATTCAGGGCCCGAAATCAGTGGTGGCTCGCTGGCTTAGAAAGCCTTTCCACATGGACGGCTGGCGAATCGACGTTGCCAACATGACCGGTCGCATCAGAGACGAAGACATGTACCTTGAGGTGGCTCAGCTGATTCGCCAAACTATGGTTAACGAAAACCCAGACACCCTGATGCTCGGCGAATACACCGGCGATGCCGCCTACGAAGTGCAGGGCGACGGCTGGCAAGGAGCCATGACCTACTCGAATTTCACCAAGCCGGTTTGGCGCTGGTTCTACAACAAGAACGCCAAGGGCGCACCTGGTTTCATGACGGGGGACGGCAATGTTCAGGCCGATGGTGAGGATCTGGTCACCAGTTACACCCAGTTCATCGCGGCCTTCCCGTGGCATGTGCGCCTTCACAACATGAACCCGCTAGACACCCACGACATCCCTCGTTTCAAAACGTTCACCATCACTGGTGCCCAGAAGGTGGCCGCTGCCATGCAGTTCACTTTCCCAGGCATTCCGGTTATCTGGGCCGGAGACGAATTTGGCCTAGACGGATTCAACGGCGAAAACTCGCGAACCCCGATCCCTTGGAATAACGAGCGAAAGCACGACAAGTCGATGCTGCCGATTTATCGAGAGCTCACCAGGCTTCGCAAAGAGAACTCCGCTCTTAACGCCGGTTCGATGCGCTTTATCTACGCCAGCGCCGAGGCCGTGGTTTACGTTCGCGAAGATTCGAAGCAGAGCGTCGTGGTGTGCGTAACCAGAGGTAAAGACGAGAACATTCTGATTCCGAAAGACGCCGTGCCAAACCTGGCTAAGGCAATAAACATTTTCGGCGGTGGCGATATTGTGGCCGTAGGTTCGATGTTCAAACTGCCCGCTTCGGCACTCAGCGCCAACATATGGAGTTTGCGAAGCACTCGCGGTTAGTGATAATCTCTTCTGGTGTCTGGCGCCCTAAAGCGCCGTTCAATCCGCCCCGATAGCTCAGTGGTAGAGCACTTCCATGGTAAGGAAGGGGTCGACAGTTCAATCCTGTCTCGGGGCTCTGCGGCGGGGTAGCTCAGGTGGTTAGAGCACACGACTCATAATCGTGGGGTCGCGGGTTCGAGTCCCGCCTCCGCTACTAGCAGCACATACCTACCCTGATTTACTTTCTGGCAAGTAATCTTGTGATGTGGTCAATCCAAATATCGAGGGCAAGAAATATCCCGCAACCGCGCCTTACCTGGTCGGTCGAGAGAAAATCCGCGAATTCGCCCACGCGGTAATGTCTACCAACCCGGTGAACCTAGATCTAGCCGCAGCCCAGGCTTCCGGCTACGAAGACCTGGTTGCCCCGCCAACTTTCGCCGTGGTGATTCAGGAGCGTTCGCTTTCCACCGTGCTTTCAGACCCGGAAGCCGACATCGACTTCAGTCGAGTAGTTCACGGCGACCAGCGCTTTGTGCACGTTCGCCCAATCGTTGCCGGCGACGAACTAACCAGCACCCTAAAAGTAGCCAGCGTGAAATCGCTCGGCGGCCACTCGATGGTGACTTTTGAAACCGAAATCTTCGACGTTAAAAACCAACTGGTTTCAACCGCCATCTCCACCCTGGTAGTTAGGGGAGACGAATGACCCACATCAACATCAACGCGCTTGAGGTTGGCCAAGAGATCGGCAGCCAAGAGTTTTTGCTCACCCGTGACTCACTGGTTCGCTACGCCGGAGCCTCGGGAGATTTCAACCCAATTCACTACCGCGACGACTTCGCCCAAAGCGTTGGCCTAGCCGGTGTGCTTGCCCACGGCATGCTCACCATGGGTGTTGCCGTTCAGTTGGCCGCTAACTGGGTGGGCGATTCCGGCAAAGTGATCGACTACGGCGTGCGTTTCACCAAGCCGGTTTTTGTTGATGCCAAAGACGGAGCAGTCGTGGTCGTCAGTGGAAAAGTCGGCGAAATCGATACCGAAAATGGCATTGTGCGAATCGACCTCAGCGTTGTTTACAACGAAACCACCGTGCTCGGCAAAGCTCAAGCCAAGGTTCACCTCTAACCAATGCGGTCTCTGAGTGAAGTAACCACAATGCGAGTCGGCGGCAGCCCGGCCTCGCTGGTTGCTGCGCAAACGAGCGACGAACTTATCGCCGAATGCCTCAAAGTTTGGGGAACCGGAGAAGACTGGCTGATTCTCGGCGGCGGTAGCAACATCGTGGCAGCCGACTCGCTTCCCCTTCTCAACGTAATCAAGGTTGAAACCAAGGGCATCCAAATCGACGAAACCCCTACCGGCGCAGTGATTCGCGTTCAGGCCGGTGAAGACTGGGACGAATTCGTGGCCCACACCGTTGCGGCAGGTCTCAGCGGCATCGAAGCGATGAGCGGAATCCCCGGCACGGTAGGAGCCTGCCCAGTGCAAAACGTCGGTGCCTACGGCCAAGAAGTTGCCGATGTTCTCACTCGCCTCGAGTTCCTCGACTATGAAACCGGCAACACAGAAATCCTAGAAAACAAAGACCTTGGCTTTGGCTACCGAGACAGCATTTTCAAGCACGGCAAAACCGGTGTAATTCTCTGGGTCGAGTTCAATCTCACCCAAACCGCCCACACCCCAAAAACCGAGCGACTCATCGAAGCCCTTGGCGAGGCGAACGAAACCCCGCTAGAGGTTCGTAAGCGCGTTCTTGCTCTTCGAGCCCAAAAAGGAATGGTGCTGAACGAACCAGATCATGACACCTGGTCTTGCGGATCGTTCTTCACCAACCCAATCGTTTCTAGAGCCTTCGCAACCACGGTAACCCCAGATTGTCCCAGCTGGGAAACCGCCAACGAAGAGGAACTTAAGCTCAGTGCCGCTTGGCTCATTGAGAAAGCCGGCATCGGTAAAGGGTTCTCGCTCTCTTCATCCAAGGCAGCCACCTCAACCAAGCACAGCCTCGCCATCACCAACCGCGGTGATGCCACCTCGACCGAAATCGTAGAATTGGCAAAGTTTATTCAAACCAGTGTTTCTAATCGCTTCGGCATCAATCTGGTACCGGAACCCAACCTGATCGGATTCTAAAGATGGCTCGCAGCATTCACCCAACTAAAGAGAAACTCATCGAGACGATGATTTCACTTATGGACGAACATGCTCTGGCGTCGATTCTGGTCGACGACGTTCTTCGCGAATCAAATATTTCCAAAGGTTCGCTCTATCACCACTTTGAAAACTTCGACGACCTGGTGGAGGCGGCCCTTATCGCCCGATTCGCCGCCGGTGTTGATAGCTCCATCTATCTAGTGTCCGAAGCGGTCAACGGAGCTAAGTCTTCTGAGGAATTACTCGAGAAAATCGTCCTAGTAACTTCCGCCACTCAGGGGCGCACTCGCAGCAAATTCCGTCTCGAGCGAGCACGGGTAATCGGTCTGAGCGTGAACTCACCGAAACTTCTTGAAAGCCTTGAGCGTGAACAGTACCGACTAACCACCGCGATGGCCGACATCGTTCGTGAGGGTCAGGAAAAGGGTTGGGTTTCAAAGACCTTTGACGCTAAAACCATTGCCGTGTTTCTTCAGGCCTACACCCTTGGTCGGGTAATCGACGACGTTGCCGGCAAAGAGCAACAGATCGATTCGAACGACTGGAACAACGTCGTAAACACAGCCGTAAAGGCTCTTCTTACCCCTAGCTAAAAAGCTTTTGCAGGCGCTGGATGCCTTCGAGTAGAGCTTCGTCGCCAAGCGCGTAACTCATTCGCACGTAACCAGAAGGCCCAAACGCTTCACCGGGAACTAGCGCAACCTCGGCAGTGTCCAAGATGTAATCACAGAGTTCCAGCGAAGTGTTGATCAGCTTGCCACCCCATTCGCGCCCCAAAAGCCCGCGAACGTCAGAGTAAACATAGAAAGCACCTTCCGGCATCGGCGCCACCCAACCTGGAATCTTGTTGAGTTCAGAGACTGCCAAATGACGACGACGATCAAACGCGGCGAGCATCGCCAACACTTCATCCTGCGGCCCATTCAGCGCGGCAATTGCAGCGCGCTGTGAAATGTTCGAAACGTTTGAGGTTAGGTGAGATTGCAGGTTAGCAGCAGCCTTCATGGCATCAGCCGGGCCAACCATCCAGCCCAAACGCCAACCGGTCATGGCAAAACTCTTCGCAACGCCGTTCACCAAAATAGTGGTGTCAATCATCTCCGGCACAACCTCGGTCACCGAGTAAGCCTTTACTCCGTCGTAAACCACGTTCTGGTAGATCTCATCCGAGATGATCCAAACCCCGTGAGCCAAAGCCCACTGACCAATTGCCTCAACCTCCGAGCGCGTGTAAACCGAACCGGTTGGGTTAGAAGGCGAACACAACAGCATTGCCTTGGTTCTAGAGGTGCGAGCTGCCTCTAACTGCGAAACCGTCACCTTATAGTTCTGATCAGCTCCCGCAAATACCTCGATCGAAACACCACCTGCCAGAGCAATTGCCTCAGGGTAGGTAGTCCAGTATGGCGAAGGCAGAATCACTTCGTCTCCCTCGTTCAAAATCGCCTGGAACGCCTGATAAACCGCCTGCTTACCACCGTTGGTAACAACCACCTGCGAAGCCGGGTAAGAAGTTCCCGAGTCGGCCAAAGTCTTAACCACAATCGCCTCACGAAGCTCAGGCAAACCAATGGCCGGCGTGTAGCGGTGGTTCTTCGGGTCGCGAACCGCAACCGCAGCAGCCTCAACAATGTGCGCTGGGGTAGGGAAGTCTGGCTCACCTGCCGCGTAAGAAATAACCGGACGACCAGCGGCCTGCAAAGCCTTAGCCTTAGCATCAACCTTCAAGGTCGCCGATTCGGCAATGGCAGCAATTTTCTTCGAGATGCGTTCACTCATATCTTCCAGCCTACAATCCCCAGCCCAAAGCCCGTTTAAGCCCAAGAACCATCAATTCTGAACAAAGCCAAATCTTGGCAAACCATATGTTCGCCCTAGCGAATTGGCGTAATCTTGCTTCATCACCTACAGGGGAAGGAAGCCTCATGCTTCGCAAACTAGTTTCGGCCATAATCGTTCTCGCACTCTCCTCAATTGGATTGAGTGCAGCTTCCCCGGCGCTCGCCTGGGAAGACACCAACTCATCCGTTGGAACTCGAATAAGCCCAGACAGTCGCTTTAGTTACGTCCCCGTCGGAAAGACCCTCGCTGGAGAAATGGTCTTTGCCTATGCCGGCGGTCAAGATGGAAATTATTATCTGAAGTCCTACAGAGTTAGCCCAACTGGCTCGATTAGTGAGCCGATTACCATCGCTACTAGTGACACGGTTAGCTTCTATTTAGAGCCGGAAATGATTTGGGCAGACCCAAGCGGCGTATTACACATGGCTTTTCAGTCAATGAAATTCGCTGGCAACAGCTGGAGCGCGCAACTATCCCATGTTTCCACTCAAGATGGGCAATCTTGGACTACCCCGGTTCAGTTGTTCCAAGGCGCATCTGCAGAATGTGCGTTGGGGGACAACCGTTGTGGGCTCTATGGAGCAAAATTAACCGGAACCGGGTCGGGCAACTTAGCTGTTATCTATTCGGTGACAACAGCGGCTGGGGTTGGTGAAATCTATGTTGCAACCAAGGCCTCTGGCAAGGCCTGGACCAGCTCATCGAAACTTACAACCAGCTCAAACACTCTTGTAAATCCATATTTGATTTCAACCGGTAAAGGCTTGCTGGCCATCTGGGAAGAATACTCCCAAATCCCCCGGATCATGAGCGCCTATTCAACGTCGACATTGCCAAAATCTTGGACGGCACCTCAACAGCGTGTTCAAAGCCCTTCGATTCAGACTTGGAAACTAATGCAGATAGGTGCAACGAAATTTGCCTCTATTTATCGTGACAGCGACGACAACGTACTGCGGATGCAGGTTTTCGATTCAACTACACGTCGGTTTGGTACGGCACAAGAAATATCGACAGAAGCAGGAACTGTCGCCGGCTTTGATGCACTTCACACCCACTATGTAGTTGGGCAAAGCGCACTGGTTTTCTACACTCGAGTTGGATCTGGCCCATACACTTCCGTTGCTAAGTACGTGATTTTCCGAAACGGAGTGGCAACTTCGCACTACCTCAACCCTGATCTGGCTGTAACCGAAGGTAGCAGGCAAGAACCCCAGGGAGCCACTATGGATAAATCTGGTCACCTAACAATCGTCTGGATTCACACCAGTGGTGGAAATGAAAGCAAGATGTACGTTTCCCAGATTTTTAGAGGAAATCGCTCTGATGCCGATGTGACGATGCCTGATCAAATTCCAGTCGAATACCGCGTTGGTTTTTCAACTGACGGCGACGTCTATATGACTAATTTCTGGATGGCCACAATCAGCGCCAAGGTTCGTTTGCGTTCGGATGCCCCGACAATCGAAACCAGCGTCTTGGCTTCTGGCAGCCCAAAGGTTGGCAAGTCTCTAACTGCAAAACTGCCGAAAATTACGCCAAGTGTTTCAGGCCAAAAATGGCTAAACAGCTACCAGTGGTATTCCTGTCAGTATCAAGTTACCGAAGTCGCTTCGATTCCAACCGAAAACTGTCTAATCATTTCGGGTGCAACTGCGGCAACCTACAAGACCAAGCCTGCCGACAAGGGTAGGTTCCTCCAGGTTCGCCTAAACGTGAAGTCGGATAACGCTACTCAAACTCAGTATTCCGCAAGCACATTGGCGGTTAAGTAGGCAAAACGTAAACTGGCCTCAAAACGAGTAACTTCTTGTTCGCTCTAGCGAATAGGCGTAATCTTGCTTCAGCACCTACATAGGAAGGAAGCATCATGCTTCGCAAACTAGTCTCAGTTCTGACCGTATTCGCACTCGCAACTCTTGGTTTTAGCCAAGTCTCTCCGGCATCTGCCGCAGACTGCCTTTCCACCGGTAACGGCTCAGTAGGTTCGCCTTACATTATTTGTAGTGCCGATGACTTCACTGCGCTTCAAACCGCAACTTCTGGAAACTACGTTCTGGGTGAAGACATTGATCTCACGGGTGTCGCGTGGAATGACAATTCATATTTTAACGGCACCCTTAATGGCGCAGGTCACACCGTGAATGGTCTAACTATTGTTTCGAACTCAACTACTCAGGTTGATGGGCTGTTTGATGTTCTTGGCGAGGACTCATTGCTATCAAACATCAAATTCACCAACGCCAGTCTCACTGTAGACAACCGAGGCTACGTCGGTATCCTGGCCTACAGAATTATGGGTCGTATCGACCAGGTTGAGGTTCAGGGAACGGTGACGACCAACGATGGCTACACCGGAGGCCTGACAGGAATGCTAATGGGAGGTGTAATTACGAACACTATTTCAAACTTGGCAATAACTAAAACTGGTGACGGCGGATACGTTGGCGGCTTCGCTGGAACAGTGAATGGGACTCCAATCGTGTCAATTGGAACGATTTCGAATTCAATGTTCATTGGAACTATGACTGGAGGATGGACACAGCCAATTTCACTGTCAGGAGTGCCTTGGTGGGGCCCGGAAGATAATAATCCACCGATGCCAACCTGCGACTATGCAACCGGGACATTTTATGTTTCAACGGCAGCAACTGCACCGGAAGGCTGTGGAAACTCGATTACAGAAGCACAGCTTAAAGGCGCCACTTCAGCGTCATTAGGTTTTGAGTTCTGGAACGACGGGGTGTGGAGTTTCCCAGGTGGTTCGTCTTATCCACTGCTGAGGCAATTCATTTCCACCCCGGTAGAGAAACTTTTTCCTGAAGCTGTTTCAAAACCTGGGTCAATCGAGCTCCGGTTATTGCCGCCAGTGGGCGACTATGTGACCGGCTACGAAGTGCAGGTCCGCACTGCCCTAGCAGGCTGGGTTGATAAACAAACACTCGTTGTTGGCGGCCCGGCTTTTTCTCTCAGTTCGGCAAGTATCTCTGGGCTGACTAATGGGGAAACTTACTGGGTGCGTATCCGATCAATCAACCCTAGTGCCAGAGGTGATTGGAACTACGTTCTCAACTCGGTGACCCCAATTGGCTTAGCAGCAAGCCTACCCGTGGCGTCAGCGAAGACCGCCAAATCCAAAATCACAGTCAAATGGCTAGCGCCAACTGTCACCAACGGATCAGCTGTAACTAGCTACAACGTGGGCGTGTTTAAGACCGCGACGTCAGCAACTCCATACAAAGTTATCCGCGTTGGAAACAAGCTGCTGGCGACTGTATCGGGCATCAAAGCTGGCACTAACGTCTGGTTGGCAATTCAGGCAACAAACGGCGCCGGTGCAAATGTCTATGGCGCCAAGACCAAGATCAAGGTGAAGAAGTAACGCTAGCGCTAGATTTGCCTTTGCTTTTTGGGTCTAGTTGCCAGTAAACTTGCGTGAGTAAGTTGACAACTTCGCCAATCTGGCATTTTTAATCATCAATAGATTTCTAATCTAGAAGTGCGCCCATTTTTGGAGAATTGTTAGCCCTTAGGGCGGTGGCTCAATTGGTAGAGCAGCGGTCTCCAAAACCGCAGGTTGCAGGTTCGAGTCCTGTCCGCCCTGCAGCCGCAAGGCATTAGTAGAAGGAAAGTCGTATGACCGATGAGCTAGAGAAGTCTGGTGAAGACCTAGTCGAGAAGGCTAAGGCCGATCGCACTCGCGCACGCGGACCAATCGGTCGCATCGTGCTCTTCGTTCGCCAGGTGTTGGCTGAGCTCAAGAAGGTCACCACCCCAACTTTGCCGGAACTGCGAAACTACACCTTCGTGGTGCTTGGTTTCGTAATCGTCGTAATGGGCATCATTGTTCTTTTGGACTGGGGCTTTGCTGCTCTGGTTGTCTGGGCATTTCTCCCAACTAATTAGTTTTTCTAAGTAAGGAAGTCGCATGACTGAAATTGAGCACGAGGACGAGTTGAACTCGGCCCAGGACGCACTAGCCGACGAGCTAGAGCTGTCGGCCGACGACGCTTCAACCGAGGAGGTCGCCGACCTTTTGGAAGATGAGTCTTCGCCGGAGGAAGAGGCGATGCACGTTGAAGGTTCTGATGAAGAACTAGTGGACGAGCCAGTT
>Ga0208595_1000219_pt1 | contig 22257 bp, 23 predicted proteins | sample LakMenEpi28Jun11_FD_150742 | JGI IMG/M metagenome (GOLD analysis project Ga0208595, IMG submission 150742) | Freshwater microbial communities from Lake Mendota, WI - 28JUN2011 deep hole epilimnion (SPAdes) | ecosystem: Environmental > Aquatic > Freshwater > Lake > Epilimnion/Euphotic zone ...
TTCGGTTAGCTGGCCACCCTCTTCGAAACCAACGAATCCTGGAGGAGCACCGAACAAACGTGAAACGGTGTGCTTCTCCGAGTACTCGCTCATGTCGAGTGAAATCATTGCGTTCTCATCATCGAATAGGAACTCGGCCAGAGCCTTCGCCAATTCGGTCTTTCCAACACCGGTTGGACCGGCGAAGATGAACGAACCAGATGGGCGGTTTGGATCCTTCAAACCAGCACGCTGGCGACGAACCGACTTGGAAACAGCCTTGATGGCTTCTTCCTGGCCGATAACGCGCTTGTGTAGTTCGTCTTCCATGAAGATCAGCTTCGCGCTCTCCTCTTCGGTGAGCTTGAAGATTGGGATTCCGGTAGCCTGGGCCAAAACCTCGGCGATCAAACCTTCGTCCACGGTTCCTTCGGGGATAATCTTTCCGCCACGGAACTGGGCCTGAAGGCGCACACGCTCGGCGAGAAGTTCTTTCTCTTCCTTACGCTTCTCTTTGGCAACGTCGAAGTCTTGGTCTTCAATAGCCTTCTCTTTGGCCACTCGCACTCCGGCGATTTTTTCTTCGATGTCGCGAAGCTCAGGCGGCGATGAAAGTAGCGATAGGCGCAAACGAGCACCTGCTTCATCGATTAGGTCAATCGCCTTGTCTGGTAGGAAGCGGTCGGTGATGTAACGGTCGCTCAGGTTACAGGCGGCGATAATCGCTCCATCCGTGATGGTTACCTTGTGGTGCTTTTCGTATGCCTTACGAACACCCTTCAGGATGTTGATTGCCATCGGTAGTGATGGCTCAGCCACATTCACCTTCTGGAAACGACGAGCGAGTGCGGCATCCTTCTCAAAGTACTTGCGGTACTCATCCAAGGTGGTTGCCCCAATGGTCTGTAGTTCTCCTCGAGCCAAAAGTGGCTTCAGGATCGAAGCAGCATCGATAGCGCCTTCGGCAGCACCGGCACCAACCAGCGAGTGAATCTCGTCGATGAAAGTAATGATGTCGCCTCGAGTGCGAATCTCCTTGGTTACCTTCTTCAAGCGCTCTTCAAAGTCTCCGCGGTAACGAGAACCGGCGATTAGAGCACCCATGTCTAGGGTGTAAACCTGCTTGCCCTTCAAAGTCTCTGGAACTTCACCGGCAACAATCGCCAGCGCCAAACCTTCAACCACAGCGGTCTTACCAACACCTGGCTCACCAATGAGCACCGGGTTGTTCTTCGAGCGGCGAGAAAGAATCTGCATCACGCGCTCGATCTCACGCTCACGGCCAACCACTGGGTCAAGCTTGCCGTCGGCAGCGCTCTGAGTGAGGTTAGTTCCAAACTGGTCGAGAATCTGTGAACCCTTTTGAGTAGCGGCGTTCTCTCCCCCAACGTTTACGGTTTCCTTGTTGTCGAAACCAGAAAGCAGCTGAACCACCTGAGAGCGAACCTTGTTGGTGTCGGCGCCAAGCTTGGTTAGCACCTGAGCGGCAACGCCCTCACCCTCCTTGATCAAACCAAGTAGCAGGTGCTCTGTGCCGATGTAGCTGTGGCCAAGCTGAAGTGCCTCGCGAAGTGAAAGCTCGAGAACCTTCTTAGCGCGAGGAGTAAAAGGAATGTGTCCGGTTGGAGGGGTCTGGCCCTGGCCAATAACTTCCTGAACCTGGGTGCGAACCGACTCCAGGCTAATACCTAGCGCCTCAAGCGCCTTGGCTGCCACACCTTCACCCTCGTGAATCAACCCAAGCAGCAGGTGCTCGGTGCCGATGTAGTTGTGATTGAGCATCTTTGCCTCTTCTTGGGCAAGGACGACTACGCGACGGGCTTTATCAGTAAATTTCTCGAACATGTATTCAGGTTAGCGAGCCGACCTGACACAAAATAGGCTTGTTCGCCCTAAGCGTTAGGGCTTTTTTGCCTCAAGCTTGGCGCGCTCTTCAGCCTCAATCTCCGCATAAACCTGACGTTCTTTGGAGTCGGCGCGGATGATGGCTCGCATGATGAACCAGAAGAGTAGGCCGATGAGAATCGGCGGGGCGATTGCTGCCAGGATTTCTAGGAAGAGTGCCATTACTTGACCAGTGGGAACATGATGGTTTCGCGGATGCCGAGGCCGGTGAGGCTCATCAGCAGGCGGTCGATTCCCATTCCCATTCCGCCGGTTGGTGGCATTCCGAATTCGAGAGCTTTCAGGAAGTCTTCGTCTAGTTTCATGGCTTCAGGGTCGCCGGCGGCTGCCAGGGTCATCTGTTCCACGAAGCGAGCGCGCTGGATAACCGGGTCAACCAGCTCGGAGTAACCGGTGGCCTGCTCGTAGCCGCGAATATAGAGGTCCCACTTTTCAACTACGCCAGGCTTTGAGCGGTGGTTTCTAACCAGCGGAGAGGTGTCTACCGGGAAGTCGGTTACGAAGGTTGGGTTTACCAGATCGCCCTTGACGAAGTGTTCCCAGAGTTCTTCAACATACTTGCCGTGCTGAGGGTGGTCGATTTCGATTTCAACCCTTGACGCCAGTTTCTTCAGCTTCTCGATTGGGGTTTCCGGGGTGATCTCTTCGCCGGCTGCCTTCGAGAGGCTTTCGAACATGGAGATGTGCTGCCAGTCGCCGGAGAGGTCGTTGATGGTGCCATCTTCTAGCTCAACGTGCTGTGTTCCGAAAATGTCTTGAGCGGCATTCTGGATTAGCTTTTGGGTGAGCGTTGCCATGGTGTTGTAGTCGCCGTAGGCCTGGTAGGCCTCGAGCATTGCGAACTCTGGTGAGTGGGTGCGGTCGGCACCTTCGTTGCGGAAGTTGCGGTTGATTTCGTAGACGCGTTCGATGCCACCGACCACTGCGCGCTTTAGGAACAGTTCCGGGGCGATGCGGAGGAATAGCTCGGTATCAAATGCGTTGGAGTGGGTCTTGAACGGACGAGCCGATGCGCCACCGTGGATGGTTTGAAGCATCGGGGTTTCGATCTCAAGAAAGCTGTCTTCGGTGAAGGTTTTGCGAAGCGACTGCATAACCTGAGCGCGAATCTGAACGACCTCACGAGCTCGGTCGCGAACGATTAGGTCGATGTAGCGGTGACGAACGCGGAACTCTTCGCCGAGGTCGTTGTGAAGATTCGGTAGCGGACGAATGGTCTTGGCGGCCATTTTCCAGCTCTCAACCATGATGGAAAGTTCGCCGCGCTTCGAGGTGATCACTTCACCCTCAACAAACAGGTGATCGCCTAGATCGACGAGTTCTTTGTAGTTCTCCAGTTGCTCTTCGCCAACCTTGTCGAGGCTGAGCATGGCTTGGATGCGTTCGCCAGAGCCGGCCTGAAGGCTGGCAAAGCAAAGCTTTCCGGTGTTGCGCTGGAACATCACGCGGCCGGTGAGGCCAACTTTGTCGCCGGTGGTTACGTCGATTTCGAGGTTCGGGTATTTGGCCCGCACGGCTTCGATGGTGGTGGTGATTGGAAGGCTAACCGGGTAGGCGTCGTTTAGAGCGTTGAGGCGATCGCGCTTGGCAAGACGAATCTCGATCTGCTCGGGAAGGTCTTCTTCCGCTTCAGGCGAGAGGTTGGTTTCGTCGCTCATCTTTACTGCTTTCCAATTCTTACGTTCATGGTGTCGATCAATCTAACTTCGCCCACTTTGGCAGCCACGATGATTTTGGCGGCTCCCTGGTAGTTGTCGTCGACCGGTCGGAAGATTTGCGGATCAATGACCGCTAGGTAATCAAGTTTAGTCTGGGCCAAACTGCGGAGGGCTTCGGTGTGAGCAGAGATTGCCTGGGAGACTAGCGCTCCGGTTTCGAGTTCAGCCTTTAGTTTTACAAGGTTCCGGGAAATGCTTTCAGCAATTCTGGTTTGTTCGGCGTCTAGGTTGCGGTTACGGCTAGACATCGCCAGACCGCTGGGCTCGCGCAGGGTTGGGCCTTCTAAGAATTGGCAGTCTTTGAATCTGGCTCCGATAAGTTTGCGAACCATAAAAACCTGCTGGGCATCTTTTTCGCCAAAGACCACAACGTTTGGTTCCACGATTTCCATCAGGCGATTGACTACAGTGAGCATTCCGTCGAAATGACCGGGACGACTGGCGCCTTCGAAGGTTGAACCAACCACTCCGGCTCGTTGAGTGATATCAGTACCGTTCGGATAGACATCCTTGGCGGAAGGGGCGAAAAGGTAGTCGACTTTGTGTTCGGTGAGAAGCTCGCTATCGGCTTCGAGACTTCGCGGGTATTTGTCGAAGTCTTCGCCTGGTGAAAACTGCAGCGGGTTCACAAAGATGCTCACCACGGAAACGTCGCTGTTTTTTTGAGCCAGGTCGACTAGAGAAAGGTGGCCGGCATGCAGTGCGCCCATGGTGGGAACGAACCCGACGGTCTTACCTACAGCGCGGTCGGCGTCTAGGAATTCTTGTAATGCCCGGGCGCTGGTTACCAGCTTCATTCGAAAGTCTCGGCGTCGTTGGGATCGAGGGCGAAATGCCCTTCGTTGAGCGCGCGGTCGACCGAGCTTTTCACTACCGGGCCAATAATGCTGCGGGCGTTTTCGATGCCGGCTGCTTCCAGTAATCCAATTGCCTGGGAAACCACCATTGCAGAAAATTCGGATGCCACCGAAAAACTTTCGGCATAGGCCGCTCGTGCTTCTTCGGGAATTACCACCGGCTCCCCACCGATTTCAATGGCTAGAGCCTGAGCAATTGGAAGGGCGACGTTTGGCGCTGCTACCGCAATTCTGGCGTCGCGAAGTCGCGGTAAATCCATACTTGTTCCAGTGAAACGCATGGCCGGGTGAATGGCTAATGGGATTGCTCCGGCTTTCAATGCCGGCTCGAGAATGCCGTAGCCAAATTCAGGCGACGTGTGGGCAACCAGTTGCCCGGCTCTCCAGATTCCCGCTTTGGCGTAGCCTTCCACGGTTGCCTCTAGCTCTTCGCCCGGTATTGCCAGAATTACCAAATCGGCGTCTAGTGAATCTTTCGGGATGTGCTGCACGGCAGCCAGTGCAAGCGAGATCGTTTGGCCAACTGGGCCGGCGCCAACCACGTGAAAGGTTAGCCTGCTATCGGTCATGCTTCGTCGCCCTCCTGATCAGGAGGAATGCGGAACAGGTTTTCAACAATCAGACCAACCACGGTCATACTGATTGCGCCACCCAAGCCGAGCACGACGTATAGAACGCCCGTGCTCTGGGGCTGAAGCAGTTGATAAACCAGAACTGCCAGTTGCCAGCCAACAAAAATGCTCCCGGTGAGAGAAACCGATTTCCCAAACGCTACCGAGCGAACCGCATAAATCGGGTCGACCGGTTTTGGTCGCGGACCCTTGTCTTCGACGAACTTTTTGAGTGCCGACCGGTATCGGAGCATCGGGATTACGGAGAGGAACAGGATCAAAGCGATGGCGGGCTGAACCAGAACCACGTTGATGGCAATCGCAGGTGCTGGCAAGCCGTTGCCAACCATGATTTGGATTGCAAAGTAGCCCACCACAGCAACGGCCGAGGCGATTGAGATGAGGTTCGTGAGCTTGGTTGCCTTCACTTTAGATTTCCCAAACCTGACTCTTCAAATCCTCTGCCAGTGCCGCAACCGAGCCGTGGCCCAGAAGCTTGGCAGACGGGTCCATGGCCGCCCAAGGCACCATGACGAAGGCACGTTCGTAGGCTCTCGGATGCGGAAGGGTTAGCTTTTTGCCCACTTTGATTTCTTGGCCGTAGGTAATGATGTCGATGTCAAGCGTTCGCGAACCCCATCGCTCCAAACGCACCCGTCCGTGGTTGGTTTCAATTTCACGTAAGCGTGTGAGTAACACCCCTGGTTTCAGAGTGGTTTCGATTTGGATGACACCGTTTAGGTAGCGTGGAGCCTTTTCGTCTGGCCCATCGGCTGTTGCGGCAAAACTTTCAAACAGCGGAGACTTTTTCACCACGACGACACCCTCGAGGGCCTTGATGTGCTTGATGGCCGACTTGATGGTCTTTTTGCGGTCGCCGAGATTTCCACCGAGAGCGAGCACAGCCTGCTCAGCCATTTCTGCCCTTGATGGTAACCGAGACATCTTCAAAGTCGTAGGGAATCGGAGCGTTTGGTTTGTGGATAGTGATCTTGGCTTTGGTAACCAAACCGGAGAGCGATCCGCCGGCAAAGTTGAGGCATAGATCTAGTAGGCGCTGAGCCAGAGTTTCAATGAGGTCAACCGGCTGGCTCTTGGCCGCTTCAACCAGCGCTTTCGCCAAATCACCGTAGTGAACGGTGTGGTTCAAGTCGTCGGTGAGAGTTGACTGCCCACCGAGCCAAACCGTGGCATCGATGTAAAAGTCTTGGCCGTTTTGTCTTTCAAAATCGAAAACTCCGTGGTGCGCGTAAACGCGAAGCCCCTTGATCTTGATTTTGTGTGCCATGCGTCAATTCTGCCTTGAACGAGTGGCTCTTACGTTGTGAACGCGAACTCCCCAGAGCGAATGTTTTTGGCTGAGCTCGGCCATCAGGTTGGCTGTTGCCAGATCTCTCGCTTCAACGGTGTCTTCGGTTTCGAGCCTGGCTGCGATAAAGCGTTTTCGCGATGCACCAATCAGAATTGGAAGTTCCAGTTTTTCCAGTTCGTTTAACTGCTCCAGAAGCTCCCAGTTTTGCTCAACATTTTTGGCGAAACCGAGACCGGGATCAATTACGATTTTCTTTACCCCGGCTTGCTTGGCTAGCTTCACGCGCGAAAGCAGTTCTTGCGCGACCTCGAGCCCGATGTTTTGGTAATGATTTAGCTGATCCATCTCATCGCCGTAACCTCGCCAGTGTGAAATGATCAGGGTGCTTCCGGCCTTGGCTGCCACCTCGAAAATCTTTAGATCATTCAGCCCACCGGAAACGTCGTTGATAATTGTGGCTCCGGCAGCGACAGCTGCCTCTGCGGTGGCTGAATTCATGGTGTCGATCGAGATTGCAACGCCAAGACCACTGATGGCTTCGATGACCGGAACCACGCGAGCGATTTCATCTTCCACGCTCACTCTGGTAGCACCGGGTCTTGTGGATTCACCGCCCACATCTAGAATGTCGGCGCCTTCGGAAACAAGTAGTTTCGCCTGAGCGAGTGCTGCCTCGACGTTTTCGAATTGTCCGCCGTCGCTGAAGGAATCGGGAGTTATGTTGAGCACACCCATGATGAGCGGCCTGCTCATTTGCTGATGAGTCCCATTACTTCGGCGCGGGCGGCTGGCTCAGAGTAGTAGCCGCGGGCCGCCATCGTTACGGTGTTTGCTTCCGGTTGGCGAGCGCCGCGAGAAACTACGCAGTGATGCCTTGCTTCTAAAACGACCACTACACCCTTGGTGGAAAGACCCGCTTCTAAGGCATCGGCAATTTGTGCGGTTAGGTTTTCCTGCAACTGTGGACGCGCTGCGATCAGTTCAACCAATTTGGGCAAGCGACCGAGACCAATAACGCGATCGTTCGGTAGGTAGGCAACGTGAGCAACTCCGGTGAACGGGAGAAGGTGATGTTCGCACATCGAGACAAAATCGATGTCCTTGAGAATTACAACTTCGTTATGTTCTGCGGGAAAAGTTTCCGCCAAAACTTCTAGCGGATTCTGATCCACTCCCTTGAAGAATTCGGCGTAGGCTTCGGAAAACTTCGTAGGCGTGGCAGCTAGTTCTTCGCGAGTAGGATCTTCGCCGATGGCCGAGATTAACTCAACCACCGCGCGCTTCACCCGCTCGGCATCAAACACTATTTAGCCTTTGGCTTTACCGTTGGCTTTACCGTTGGCTTGGCTGCGCGCTTCGCGGCAGGCTTTGGGGCCGGCTGCATGTCTAGCTTTGGAGCACGCTTTTTTGGAATTGCAATCGGGGCAATTTTCGAAACCGGACGAGTCTTCTTCGAAAGCCACTGGGTGCGTTTAGGAAGTTTCTTCACCGACTTGAACAGGGTTGCAATTTCTTCGGCGTTCAAAGTTTCGCGTTCCATGAGAGCCTTGGCCGTGGCATCCAAAACCTTGCGGTTTAGATTCAGCGCCTGGTAGGCCTCGTCCTGGGCGGCATCCAAAATCGCACGGATTTCCGCATCGATAACCTGCGCGGTTGCCTCGCTGTATTCCTTGGTCTGCTGCATGTCGCGGCCAATGAACACAGCTCCTCCGCTGGAAAAGCTCACCGAGCCCAGGGTTGAAGAGAAACCGTATTGGGTAACCATGGTGCGAGCGATGTTGGTTGCCTTCTCGAAGTCGTTTGAGGCACCGGTGGTTGGGTCGTGGAAGACGATTTCTTCGGCGACACGGCCACCCATGGCGTAAGCGATCTGGTCGAGTAGCTGGTTACGAGAAACCGAGTAGCGGTCTTCCAGCGGCAACACCATGGTGTAGCCGAGGGCACGACCGCGAGGCATGATGGTGATCTTGCTCACCGGATCCGAGTTGTTCATCGACGCTGCCACCAACGCGTGGCCAGCCTCGTGATATGCGGTGTTCAGGCGCTCGCGCTCCTGCATCATTCGCGACTTCTTCTGCGGGCCACCGATTACTCGATCGATTGATTCGTCCAAGATTTCGTTGGTGATCTTCTTGAGGTTAAGTCGGGCGGTAAGCAGGGCGGCTTCGTTTAGAACGTTCGCTAAGTCGGCACCAGTGAAACCAGGGGTGCGTCTGGCAACTGTGGACAGATCCACGTCGTCGGCCATCGGCTTACCCTTTGAGTGAACCTTCAGGATCTGCTCGCGGCCGAGAAGGTCTGGGGCACCAACGCCAATCTGGCGATCGAATCGACCAGGACGCAAAAGCGCCGGGTCTAGAACATCCGGGCGGTTGGTGGCAGCAATCAGAATCACGCTGGTGTTCTCTTCGAAACCGTCCATCTCAACCAAAAGCTGGTTCAGAGTCTGCTCACGCTCATCGTTTCCGCCGCCAATGCCGGCTCCACGATGACGACCGACGGCATCGATTTCGTCGACGAAGATAATGGCCGGGGCGCTCTGCTTCGCCTGGTTGAAGAGATCGCGAACACGGGACGCACCAACACCGACAAACATTTCCACGAAGTCGGAACCAGAGATGCTGAAGAACGGAACCCCAGCTTCACCGGCAACTGCCTTAGCAATAAGAGTCTTACCCGTTCCCGGAGGGCCGTAGAGCAAAACTCCGCGAGGAATCTTCGCACCGAGGGCCTGGAACTTCTTGGGCTCCTTTAGGAAGTCTTTGATTTCCTGTAATTCTTCGATTGCTTCGTCTGCACCAGCGACATCCTGAAAAGTGATTTTCGAAGTTTCTTTGTTGGCCAGCTTGGCTCGCGACTTACCAAAGTTCATGGCGCGGCTGTTTCCGCCGCCGGCGCCAGACATTAGGAAGTAGAAAATTGCACCGATAAGAAGAATCGGGAAAATGGTTCCGAGCAAGCTTAGATACCAAGGGGTGTTTGGCACTTCGTCGTTGTAGCCATCTACGATATTTGCTTCGGCAATCGCGGTAGCCACCTGTGTTCCTCTAGAGGAAATGTAGGTGAACTGAACGTTCTTACTCTTGGTCTTAGCGTCGGTTCCAAGCAAAATCATGTCTACGCGCTGTTCGCCGTCGTAGATTTTGACACTCTTGACCTTGCGGTCTTCAATCAGTGAAAGACCGTAACTGGTATCGACTTTTTGGTAGGTAACCGAGGAACCGAGCGACGAGCCAATAAAAATGGCAACGAGGGCAAGACCGATCCACAGAATCGGACCCTTCAAGAGTTTCTTCATGTTTTCAGACAAGGACTTAGCCTCTCCCTTTTTCTAGTTGGCAGGGGGAATAACATCAAGGCTACCTGCTGAACTTCCCCAAAAATTCAGTTGTTCGCCGAGGGGGTAAATCTGCTACGAATAGACCGAAGGGGCCAAAACGGCTACTCCGCGAAGTGATCGGTAGCGCTCGGCGTAGTCGAGGCCGTAGCCAACCACAAACTCGTTGGGGATATCGAAGCCGACTAGCAATACATCAACCTCAACCTTGGCTGCGTCTGGCTTTCGCAATAGTGCTGCGATCTCAACCGAAGCAGCTCCGCGAGCCTTCAAATTTGAGACTAACCAAGACAGCGTGAGCCCCGAATCGATGATGTCTTCGACAATCAGAACGTGACGACCGAGAACATCGGCGTCTAGGTCTTTGAGGATTCGAACCACTCCGGAAGACTGAGTTCCCGAACCGTAAGACGAAACCGCCATCCAGTCCATCGTGACCGGAATTTGCATGGCTCGGGAAAGATCTGCCATGAACATCACAGCGCCTTTTAGAACACCGACTAAAAGCACGTCTTTGCCGTCGTATTTGCTATCTAACTCAGCAGCCATTTCAGCAACTCGCGAGTCGATTTGTTCACCGGTGACCAGCACCTTCGTGATTTGGTCAGTGACCTTTTCTAAATCCAATTAACAGGCTCCAGGTTTGAGAGTTTTTGTGCTTTTGAGAACGAGGTTTTCGCCCTGTCGTTCTACTCTAACGCCTGGCACGGTAAGCGGTTTCTGTCCGTGCCAATTCGTTAGCAATCGATCGATTTCAAGCACGTGGGTTCGGTGAAAATGACCATCGAGCACAGTTCCGGCGATTCGAATCACCCGATACCTGATTGCTTCGGGAAGTTTAGAAAGCCCGTCGATTGACAGCTCGATTGAATTAGACGAAGAGCGGCTAAGAGCTTGATATTCATTTTCAGCCAGGTGATCCAAGGCATCGGCATCCTCCCGAAGTTGATCAGCTGTTCGTGCCAAGCTTTCGGCGATGCCTGGCCCGAGCTCCTTTTCCAAAACCGGAAGCACGAGTTCACGAACTCTCACTCTGGAAAAACGTTCTTCTCTGTTGTGAGGATCGTCCCAGAATTTGAGGTCGGTTGCTTCACAAACCCCCACTGTTTCTCTCCTGGTAACAGTGAGCAAAGGTCTCAGGTACCGACCAGTAAGTTCTGCCATGCCACTCAGGCTTCTTGCCCCTGAACCTCTGGCCAATCCGAGTAAGACAGTTTCTGCCTGGTCTCCCAAAGTGTGCCCGAGCAACACGAATTTGGCATCGTGTGCCGCCGCCACTTCGTCGATGGCTTCGTAGCGAGCCGCCCGTGCTGCCGCTTCCAGCCCGCCTTCGCTGCCAACCTCAACCGCGACGATTTCAACGAGCGGAAAACCTAGCTCGCCCAATTGCGCGGCGGTGTCTTTTGCCACTTTGGCGGTTTCGGCTTGAATGCCGTGATCCACAATCACCGCTCCAATTCGAAGCCCAAGTTTCGGCCCTTCAAAAGCGAGTGCTGCCGCGAGCGCCAAAGAGTCGGCTCCCCCGGAGCAGGCCACTAAAACCAACTCGTTGGTTTCCACGCCGTGACGCGTCAAACTTTCGCGCACCAAACGGCGAACGTCGGCTACAGCCGGTGTCATTTTGGAACGCTTAGTCATTGGTCTCTTTCGATAGACTTCTTGGCAACAAGCCTATTTAGGAGAACCATGGGTTACGAAGTAGTTATTGAAATTCCTCGGGGAAGTCGCAACAAATATGAGGTCGACCACGAGACCGGTCGAGTGCACCTAGACCGCGTTCTGTTTACCCCGTTTGTTTACCCGGTCGACTACGGCTACTTCGACAAGACTCTCGGCGGCGACGGCGATCCTTTAGATGCCTTGGTGCTTCTCGAGTTCCCAGTGTTTCCCGGTGTTGTAGTAGACGTGCGCCCGGTTGCGGTGCTTCCTATGGAAGACGACGGCGGAATCGACGAGAAGCTGGTTTGCGTTCCGACCAAAGACCCACGCTGGTCGCACATCCAAGACCTCGCCGACATCCCAGAGCAAACTAAAAACGAGATTGAGCACTTCTTCACCCACTACAAAGACCTAGAACCAGGCAAGTGGGTAAAGGTTGGTCAGTGGGCCGGGCGCGACGCGGCCGAGCAGCTAATCAAAGAAGCTCAGGAACGCTACGTTCACTAAGCACTAGGACGAGCCGCGTAAGGGTATAACTCTCCCCAACGCATGGGCACTTCTCTAACAAAAGCACCAGGACGAGGTGCCTCGATCATCTTGTTGTTACCGCTGTAAATAGCGATGTGATATTTGTCGCCGTCGAAAGCACTAGAAGTGGTGTAGAAAATTAGGTCGCCGGCCTGACGCTCGCGCATTGGAACCAGCTGCTTACGCTTCGCGGCCAAACGGAATTGCGCCACCACCGAGTGCCAGCTGATATAAATTCCGGCAGCCTTTTGGTAGGTGGTCATTGTGAGACCTGAGCAATCCCAGTAGGTCATTCCGGAGCCGCCGAAAACATACTTCTCGCCAATCTGGGCTCGCGCAAAATTCAATACCTTGTTAACCACTACCGGATCGGCATCTTGCACAGTGTAAAGAGAAGGTGCGGTTAGAACGCTTCCAGCATTTCCGTTATTTTGCCTAATTTCCGCGGCGATACCTTCCGCACGTCTGCGTTCCAGATCTGCGCTAGTTCTCTGAAGCACAGCCAACTGGGCGTAAAAAGTAGTTTGAAGGGTCTTATTCGCGGAAATCTTATTCGAAAGCTCGTTGGCGGCGCCGGCGGCCTTTTCGTATGAAGACTTTGCAACCTTTGCCTTGGCTGCCATGTCTTGCTTCGCCACGTTTAGTTGATCGGTAACCGACTGCGCATAACGCTGTTTCTCAACCGCCTTGCGGTAGGTGGTGTCGTTTTGCACGGCTAGGCGATCGCGAGCCCCAAGCTGGTAGAGCAAATTGTCGGCTTGACCAGCATTCAAAAGCAGAGAAATGCCGGTGCCGGACGAACCGTTGCGATACATCTGAGAAGCGATTTGAGCGAGTCGAGATTTTGCCTCGTTAGCCTGAGCATTGGCAACATCGGCCTGTGCTTGCAGCGTAGCTACCTTGTCTGAAATTTGTTTTAGCTGCTGTTTCGCTATGTTGTATTTCTCCCCGAGTTGAAGTGAAATTTTGGAGAGTTTTTCTTCTTCTTTTAGTTGAGCCGCCAGAATGGTGTTGAAACGAGCGATCAGAGCCTTCTTTTTGGTCACGCTCTTCTTGGCCGCTTGAACCTCAGACCAGGTTGGGTAGCTGGGAACCGCGTAACTTGGGGTGGCGACAAACGATGTTGTAACCAGTGAGCTCGCCAACACGGTTACCCAGAGCACGCGCCAAAACTTCCCTGAAAACTTCACTTTTCAAAACTAGCATCGAGTGTTGAAAGCGTCCCTGAAGAAAGCCTGTGAATGGCGGGGTTGCGCAGAGGGGCTTCCTCAAGTAATCTTGACCCTTGGTGCTATCAAGTATCAAGCTTTGTAGGCCCCATCGTTTAGAGGCCTAGGACACCGCCCTTTCACGGCGGCAGCACGGGTTCGAATCCCGTTGGGGTCACCACAAAGCCTGATTCGAGTAGCAACATCTGGTCCTGTAGCGCAGTTGGTTAGCGCGCCGCCCTGTCACGGCGGAGGTCGCGGGTTCAAGTCCCGTCAGGATCGCTAGGTTGTTGAGAAACTACCTTAGGCTCTGTAGCTCAGTTGGTAGAGCGAACGACTGAAAATCGTTAGGTCACCGGATCGATGCCGGTCGGAGCCACAAAAACCCCGGATCTCACGACCCGGGGTTTTTGCTTTAACTCAATTTTTTGTTACTTGCCGCAGTTGCAGCCGCCGCAGTTGCAGCCATCTTGGAGCTTAATCATTTTGCGCCTCCTTCCAATGTGCTTCTAATGCGAGCATACGCTTCGGGGTTAGACTCACACTAGATTTCCCATCAAACTGTTAGGTTCAAAAACTATGACCAAGACTCGCAACCGTTGGATTGGTCTCGTATTTATCTCGATGGCCATTTCGTTGGTAATTATCGACGGAACCATCGTGAACACGATTTTCCCAGACATCATCCGTGCGCTTGATTTGACCTCAACCGAGGTTCAGTGGGTTCAAGAGAGCTACGTGCTCGTGTTTGCGTCACTGCTTTTGGTTTGGGGTTCTCTAGGCGATCGCTTCGGTCGCAAATTCATTCTGGTTCTGGGTATCGCGATTTTCGTGGCTAGCTCAGTTTGGGCCGGTTATTCAACCGACGCCACGAGCATGATTGCAGCCCGCGTGGTTCAGGGAATCGGTGGTTCGATGGTTCTGCCAAATACACTCTCGCTGGTGAATGCTAACTTCCAGGGCAAAGAGCGTGGAATCGCGTTCGCCGTTTGGGGAGCAACCATCGGTGGAATGGTTGCCCTGGGACCTGTGCTCGGTGGTTGGTTGGCAACTTCTTTCGGCGACGACGGCTGGCGTCTGGCTTTCAACATCAACCTTCCGTTAGGTCTGATTGTTATGGCCGGTCTTATTTACTGGGTGGCCGAGTCTAAGCAGGCTCAGCGTGCCGGTGGCATCGACTTCGTTGGGGCGATTATTTCAACTGTCATGTTCCTAACCCTGGTTTTCGGTTTGATTGAAGGTCGCATCTACGGTTGGTGGGATCAAACCGAAACCGTGTTCGAAATCGGTGGTTTCAAGTGGGCAACCGGACAGATTTCGATCATCCCTATTTCTCTGGGGATTTCATTGGCGGCATTTATTGCCTTCTACTATTGGGAGCGCTACCGAGAAAAGGCGCACAAGAACGTTCTGCTCGATTTAAACCTGTTCAAGATTTCGTCTTTCCGTAATGGCTCGATTGCCGCGCTAATCATCTCCATGGGTGAATTCGGTTTGCTCTTTGCAATTCCGCTATGGTTGCAAAACGTTCTGGGTCTCTCCCCAATTGATTCCGGTTTGGTTCTGCTATTCCTAGCGGGAGGTGCTTTCCTCGCCTCTGGTGCGGCCGGTGCACTCAGTGGCAAGGTACCGGCAGCCACAGTGGTTCGAATCGGTGTTGGGTTGGAATTGGTTGCAGTTGCAACCGTTGCTATTTTCGCCAACGTCGAGGCTGGTTGGATTTCAATCGCCCCGAGCCTGTTCATCTACGGAATCGGCGTTGGTATGGCAACCGCGCAGCTCACCGGCGTGATCATGGTTGACGTACCCGCCGATATGTCTGGTCAGGGCTCTGGAACTCAGAGCACCGCACGCCAGATTGGATCGGCTCTAGGCATCGCAGTTCTGGGAACCATGCTGTTCACCGGAACCCAAAACTCCATCGACACCCGACTTGCCGAATTGAACATCGACAAAGAGCGTGCCGGGGTTATCTCTCAGCTAGTCGTTGACAGCGCAGGTTCGGCGATTCCTTCACTGAAGGAGGGCCTGATTGCTCAGCAGTTCCCTGAAGATGTTGCCGACCAGATAGTTACTGCTGCTGGAGATGGCTTCACCGAGGGCACCAGGTTCTCGGCTTGGGCTGCCGGAGTATTTTTGGCTCTCGGTTTCCTATCAACGTTTGGTCTCGGAAGCCGTCGGCGCAAGGAGTAAAGTAACTCTTTGTGAATGAAACATCCAAAGAGCCTCGCACCAAGCGAATATTCCTCGGTAAAAAACTTTCTAACAAAAAACTAGAAGGCGAACTGCTTCCGAAGAGTGTGGCTCTCCCTATCTTCTCCAGCGACCCGCTCTCATCGGTGGCCTACGGCCCGCAAGAACTTTTGATGATCCTTACCCTGGGTGCGGTTGGCGGAGTTTCAACTCTTATCTACACTCCGTGGATTGCATCGATGGTTGTGGCACTCTTGGCCATCATCGTGCTCAGCTATCGCAAAGTCATCAAGGCCTACCCATCTGGCGGCGGCGACTACGAGGTTGCCAAAACCAACATCGGTGAAAAATCGGCACTTGTTGTGGCTAGCGCGCTACTGATCGACTACGTGATGACAGTGGCGGTTTCGATTTCCGCTGGGACCGATAACCTCATTTCGGCATTTCCAGCATTAGACCCCTTCCGAATAGAAATCGCAATCGGTTTCATCATTCTGCTAATGGCAATCAACCTTCGCGGAGTTCGCGAATCGGGCTTGGCTTTCGCCGTTCCCACCTACATCTTTATTGCCAGCGTTTTTGCCCTGATTGGGACCGGGCTCTACCGACTGTTAGTTCTCGGCGAAGATCTCACGGCTCCTTCATCTGGCTATGAGGTTCATGTTGAGCAACAGCTTCAGGCAACACCTTGGCTCCTGGCGTTCCTGCTGCTTCGCTCGTTTGCCTCGGGTTCGGCGGCGCTAACCGGTATTGAAGCAATTGCCAACGGGGTGCCCGCGTTCCGTAAGCCAAAAGTAAAAAACGCCCAAATCACCATGACTCTGATGGGCATGACGGCCATCACCATGTTTGCTGGAATCATTTTCTTCGGGCTCGCAACCGGAATTCAATACATCGAGGATCCGGAACTGCAGCTCAAAGGCGCGGATTTGGCGGCATTTAGTGCGGGACCACAGCAATCGGTAATCGCACAATTGGGTGTGGCCATCTTCGGCAACGGTTCAATTATGTTCTTCGTTCTTCAAGCCGCTACAGCAGCCATTCTGCTTCTCGCCGCCAACACCGCTTTCAACGGGTTCCCGCTGCTTTCTTCGGTTCTGGCAAAAGACAAGTACGCCCCTAAAGCGCTACTGACTCGCGGAGACCGTTTGGTTTACTCCAACGGAATGCTTTCTCTAACCGCCGCAGCCCTGGTGATGGTTCTGCTCTTCGAGGCCGATGTGACACGACTAATCCAGCTCTACGTGCTCGGCGTATTCACCGCTTTCACCGTAGGCCAAATCGGTATGTTGCGCCACTGGAAACGCGGACTAAAAGACGGTTCGATTAGCAAGCGTGAGGCCACTAGTGGACGAATTATCAACGGAATCGGTGCATCACTTACCGGCCTGGTGCTAGCAATCGTTACGGTGACCAAGTTCCTCGAAGGTGCCTGGGTTGTTTTCGTCATCGCTATCCCGCTCTACTGGGTGATGCTCAACACCAACCGCTACTACAAGACCATTGAGGCCGAAATCGCCCTCGACGAAAGCACCGAGTTCGGAAGCAAGGGCGACTACGCGGTGGTTCTAATGGACAAGTTGAACAAGCCACAGCTAAAGGCCCTCGACTACGCTCTTTCCAGCAAACACGATCGCCTCGACGCCGTGCACGTGGCAGTTGACCCAGAGCGTGCCGAAGCATTCCGTCTGGAATGGAAAGAATTCGGAATCAAGGTTCCGCTCAAGATTATCGAATCCCCATACCGCGACTTCAGCGCTCCGCTAATCGAATTCTTGGAAGACCACCGTAAGCGCCACGGCCGCGAGCGCATTTCGGTTTACCTACCGAAGTACATCGTGGGTCACTGGTGGGAGCACATCTTCCACAACCACCGCGCCAACCGCTTGCGCTCTCGTTTGCTTTACGTTCGTGGCGTTATGGTGACACTGGTGCCATGGCGACTCGAGTCTGCCGAGAAGTTCAACCCCTTCCACCGAAACCCACTGCCGGGTGACTCTCGTCGTGGCGAAATGGTGAGACCGGTTCAGCGTCGCCACCACAAGCTGGCGCGCAACGAAGTTATTGTGATAACCGCCGACGAAAAAGACGACGAGTAACTAATTGCCAGGGCTACCAATCCTTCTCACCTTTTTGGGTGGTGCTGTAGGTAGCGCACTTCGGTTCGTGATCTCCAGCTCGGTAGACGACAACGCCACCGGGCTTTGGATTGTGAACCTGGCCGGTGCACTGGTGCTCGGGTTCGTGCACGTTTCCTCGCTAACCAAATCACCTAGGACGCAAGCGCTTCTCGGCACCGGCTTTGCTGGAGGATTCACCACCGTGAGCGGCCTGTTCACTTTCGCTCAACTCACCCCGCAGGGAAGCTACGGAGTACTTGCGACACAGATTTTCGTGGGCATTTTGGCCTACTGGCTCGGACGAATTCTGGGCGGTGAGCGCACATGGTCGAAGTCTTAGTAGTCGCTTTCTTCGGTGGCCTGGGAAGTGTTTCGAGAAGCCTTCTGGGCAACTTCAAGGGTTATCTGCCCTGGGGTATCTTGGCTGCCAACACCTTGGGAACCGCGATAGCGGCCTGGTCTATGCTCACGCAGCCACAGCTGGGTTTGGTGCTGGTGGCTGGCCTAGCCGGTGGGCTTTCCACCTTCTCAACCTTCGTGGCACAGACCTGGCAACTAGTTCAGAGCGATCGTCGACTGGCAGCATTCCTAAATGTTCTGCTGAACCTACTTCTTCCATACACAGCCTTGATGCTCGTGGGCTTTAGTCTGTAACGGCTGATAAACTCTTCTCAGGTTTCTATCCCGTTGATTTTTAGTTAGGGGGCTCGCCATGGGGCGTGGCCGTCAAAAAGCAAAGCACACTAAGGTTGCCCGCGATCTAAAGTATTACAGCCCGAACACCGATTTGTCCGCGCTGGAAAAAGAGCTAGCGCCAGAGACCGACGGTAATGAACTCGTGGACAAGTGGGCAGATCTTTACCCAGACGAAGAAGCCGAAGTCGGCGAAACCACCGAAGACGAAGCTAAATAGTTAGTTTGCGTATGCGCCAATTAGGCGTACCGCACCGCCGTCAACGCCCTTAGCGCCCTGAACGTAGCCGCTCAGATCGGTGCCGGCTGTCTCGATTGAACCGAGCAACCAGGTTTTGAATCCTTTGGCATTCAGCGCAGCCGCAATGGCTTCTGCCTTGGTCGCCGAAACAACCAGCGCTTGGCCGAGACCAAGATTCCAGGTGCCTTCAACCGAAGTTAGCTCGAACCCACCCCACTTGGAGAGCACTCGGAAAACGTCCAGCGGCGACCAGGTGGAGCGGTCGACATCTAGCGAAACTCCCTGCGGTAGCACTCGAGCGAGGTTCGCGGCAATTCCGCCGCCGGTGATGTGGCTCATCGCGTGAACGCCCTCGCCAAGCTCGCTCTCGAGAAGTTCGTTTAGCACTCCGGTGTAGAGGCGAGTTGGAGTAAGCAACGCTTCACCCAGGTTGCCCGCGAATTCGTCGACGTGATCGGTGTATTTCAACCCCTGTTCGGCAACTAGCTTACGAACCAGTGAGTAGCCATTTGAGTGAAGGCCAGAAGATTCGATACCGAGCACCACATCGCCAGCGATTACGTTCTGAGGGCCGAGCAGTTTCGCCGCTTCAACCACACCAACGGCAGCGCCGGCCACGTCGTAATCATCCGGGCCCAAAAGCCCGGGATGTTCGGCGGTTTCGCCACCAACCAGAGCCACGTCAACTTTCGAACAAGCTTCGGCAATACCGCGGACGATATCGGCGATGCGGCTGGGCACAACCTTTCCGCAGGCGATGTAGTCGGTCATGAACAGGCTCTTGGCACCAACCACCACGATGTCGTCGACGACCATGCCAACCAGGTCCTGCCCGATGGTGTCGTGCTTATCGATGGCCTGAGCGATGGCTACTTTGGTGCCAACGCCGTCGGTTGAAGTGGCAAGCAGCGGCTGCTGATAGTTCTTGATAAAAGAGACGTCCATCATGCCGGCAAATCCGCCGAGGCCGCCGAACACCAAATCGTTGTGAGTAGCCGAAACCGAGCGCTTCATCAGCTCAACTGCCAGATCTCCGGCTTCGGTGTCAACCCCGGCTTTGGCGTAGGCGTTTTCAGTCATTAGTTCTTTTCCGCGTCGGTGACCACAGCGTTTAGCTCTGAGTCTGGGCCAGGTTCACAAGCTGCCGCTTCGTCGCGTTCAAGCAGGTTTTTACCCAACCGGTCTGCGGTTGGAAGTTCGATGGGGTATTTGCCGGTGAAGCAGGCGGTGCAGAGCTCTCGCTCCTGCTGACCGGTGGCGGCAATCATTCCGTCTTTCGATAGATAACCGAGAGTGTCGGCATTGATCGAAGCGCGAACATCTTCAACTCCGAGCCCGGTAGCGATGAGTTCGGCGCGAGTGGCGAAGTCGATTCCGTAGAAACAAGGCCAGGTGATCGGTGGGCTGGAAATGCGAATGTGAATCTCGGCGGCCCCTGCCTCACGAAGCATTTGCACGAGAGCGCGCTGGGTGTTGCCGCGAACAATCGAGTCGTCGACCACGATGATTCGCTTGCCGCGAATAACTTCCTTGAGCGGGTTCAACTTCAGGCGAATACCGCGCTGGCGAATGGTTTGCGAGGGCTGAATGAAGGTTCGCCCAACGTAGGCATTTTTCACAAGTCCGTGACCAAACGGAATGCCTGATTCTTGAGAAAAACCAATTGCAGCTGGGGTTCCCGACTCCGGGGTTGGGATTACCAAGTCGGCTTTAACCGGGTATTCACGGGCCAACTGTCGACCCATCTCAACTCGAGCGTCGTAAACGTTTTTGCCGTTGATACTGGTGTCTGGGCGGGCTAGGTAAACGTATTCGAAAACACAGCCAGCTCTTTTAGTTTCGGCAAACCTCGACGAACGCAGGCCATTTTCGTCGATGGCAATAAGTTCACCCGGTTCAACCTCACGAACGAACGACGCTCCCACGATGTCGAGAGCCGCTGTTTCAGAAGCAACCACCCAACCACGTTCAAGTCTTCCCAATACCAGCGGGCGAACACCCTGAGGGTCGCGAGCCGCATACATCGTGGTTTCGTCCATGAAGACCAGGCAAAATGCGCCCTTGACCTTTGGTAGAAGTTCGAGAGCGGTTGCCTCGAGAGTGTGGTCTAAATCGCCAGCCATCAGCGCGGTAAGAACGGCCGTGTCGGTGGTGTTACCGCCGGTAATCTCGTTGCTCTCCTGATCCGGGTAGCGCTCTTTCAAAAGCTCCAGAAGGTCGGAGGTGTTGGTGAGGTTACCGTTGTGGGCAAGAGCGATGGTCCCAGCCGAGGTGCGACCCAGAGTTGGCTGAGCATTTCTCCACGACGAAGCGCCGGTGGTTGAGTAACGATTGTGCCCAACCGCGATGTGCCCAACCAGGCTCTCCAGTGCCGATTCAGAAAACACCTGAGAGACAAGACCCATGTCTTTATAGACCAAAATCTTTTTGCCATCAGAGGTGGCGATACCGGCCGACTCTTGGCCGCGGTGCTGAAGAGAGTAGAGGCCGAAGAAGGTTAGTTTGGCTACTTCTTCGCCTGGAGCCCAAACACCAAAGACACCGCACTGGTCTTTTGGTAACTCTTCGTCGGGTAGTAAATCGTGATTCAGCAGGCCGTCGCCACGAAGCATAGCTACCCTCGATTCGAAAAGTTTGCGGGGATTACTTCTCTAAGTTTAGCGGCTACGCTCGGCCACAGCAGTCTTCGCGCGCAGGCGCGAAATGCCGTCGATAATCAAAGCCAAGACGAGCCCGACCGCAGCACCGGCCGCTGAAAAATAGGTGAGAAGAAGGCCGAGAATCGAAGCGTTTCCCTGCGACGATTCGTCGATATTTAGATAAACAATCACGGCTGCAATAAAGCCGAAGCTGGCGAATACCAGTAGGAATGGCAAGTACTTGGGCGCCTTGCGAATGGTTACGGTTTCTTTTGGCATAACTCTATTGAACCATCAACGCCAGATCGGAAGTGCATCGGAGATATCGGCTCGGGTTCCCGAGGCCAAGACTTTGCCACTCGCAACTAAATCACCCCAGGTAACCTCACCAACCGCGAGCGCAAACCACTCGGCAGCTCCAAGTTCAACGGTGTTCGGAGGTGTGCCACGGCGATGGGTTAGCCCGTCGATGCATTGCACGGCTCCCAGCGGCGGTACCCGAACCTCAACCGATCTTCCGGGGCGAAGAAAACTAAGTTCTTCCAGCAGATAACGAACCGCCGTTTTGAAATCGTTATCCGAATTCACTCGCTTGGACGAATCCGCGAGCACAGCCCGAACCGCGGCAATTCCATCGACCGGTTTGATTCTTCGCTGAGGCATGCCACCAGCCTAGCCAACTCGCTTAAACTTGACTTATGAAAATCCTTGTTCTCGGTTCGGGCGCTCGCGAGCACGCCATTGTGAAAGCTCTGGTTCGCACCGGCACCCACGCCGATCAGATTGTGGTGGCCCCTGGTAACGCTGGAATCGCGAACGACGTAACCTGCGACCCGAGCTTGAACATGATGGACCCGATTGCGGTAACCGAGTACGCCAAAAACAAGGGCTTCGACCTAGTCATCGTTGGTCCAGAAGCTCCGCTAATCGAAGGCGTTGCCGACCCTCTGCGAGCCGCCGGCATCGACGTGTTCGGCCCGAGCAAACTGGCAGCACAACTTGAGGGATCAAAGGCTTTCGCCAAAGAAATCATGGCTGCCGCCGGCGTTCCAACCGGACGCGCCCGCGAGTGCACGAACCTCAACGAGGTTGAATCGGCCATTGATGATTTTGGTGCACCCTATGTGGTGAAGGCCGATGGTTTGGCGGCTGGCAAGGGCGTCATCGTGACCAACGACCGCAACGCCGCACTGGAACACGCGAAGAAGTTTTTGCACCTGGGCATTCTGGTTGAAGAGTTCCTCGACGGCGAAGAGG
>Ga0208595_1000220_pt1 | contig 22134 bp, 20 predicted proteins | sample LakMenEpi28Jun11_FD_150742 | JGI IMG/M metagenome (GOLD analysis project Ga0208595, IMG submission 150742) | Freshwater microbial communities from Lake Mendota, WI - 28JUN2011 deep hole epilimnion (SPAdes) | ecosystem: Environmental > Aquatic > Freshwater > Lake > Epilimnion/Euphotic zone ...
TCCCGCAATTGTGAAATCACAACTTCCCCATTAATACCTTCACCTCTATCTAATTGTTCAATAGCAACATCGACCTTTTCCCGTGTTTCTTCCACCCAATTCTGATAACCCTTATCCCACTCCAAAAGCAATTTTAACGCCTTACTAATTACATCTTCAGGATTTGTATATCTACCTGTTGCAATTTGCGCTTGAATAATTTGCTCTAATTCCGGTTTAATTTGGATATTCATAATTTTACCTTTTTATACCACTTGCTCAAAATCTGGAAGAGAAAAACCTTTCCACTTTAAAAGTGCATAGACATAAGCTTTTTTTAACATTAAATAATCAGCACTCACTCGTAGAGATTTCAACAATAATCTATCAGATTCACTTAATTGATTATTTTGATTTTTTTCTAATAATTGAAAATGTAATTCTTGCTGACTTTCGGGAATTTGACTTTGAGCAATATTTAATAATTTCTCAATCGTTAATTCTTGCATAACCATAAATTCCCCTTGTAATTCCAGAGGTGCATAATCAACAGCAGGAGGAGCATTAATTTGAGTAGTCATACATTTTTACAATAATTTGTTTTGATTATAACTTATTTTTGATAAATGCCATTTTCAACCCCAACCCTCAATTTTTTTCCTTTCTTCCTTCGTGTCCTTCGCTCCTTCGTGGTTCATTAACTCTGCGTCCTCTGCGCCTCTGCGGTTCGTTAAAAACAATCTAGGGGCGGACAAACCGCCCCCATTAAAATCAGGTAACACCAAAAACGATCACCAAGCCCAAAACAGCCCCAAAAACGATCAAGGCATAAAATTGAACTCGACCAGTTTCCAAATATTTCAAACCTTCACCACTGACAAGAGTAAAGAAACCCGTGAGATTAACAGCGCCGTCAACAACACGGAAATCAACCTCCATAACTTGTCTAGCCACACGACGCAAACCCAGAACAAAGACACGATGATAAATATCATCAAAGTACCATTTATTCAAAGATAAATCATAGAGTGGTTGAATTTTAGAAGCGATCGCACTAGGATCAATTTTCCGAGCCAAATACATCAACACCGCCAAAGTAATCCCCACCACAGAAACCGCCACAGAACTACCCGCCATAACATAAAACTCATGGGGGTCAAATTCCGCAGCCTTTTCCATAACCTCCGCTAAAGTTTCGCTAGGAGGAAAGATAAACTGCTCAAAATAATTGGCGTAGGGAGTCCCCACCAAACCAATCAACATCGAAGGAACAGCCAACACCACCAGTGGTAAACTCATCGTCCAAGGAGACTCATGCGGCTCATGGCTGTGGGAGTCATGGGAGTGACTTGACAATTCTCCCTTTTTCATCGCCCCAGGACCGAAATTAGGAGTTAATTCGGCTGTATCTGACCTTTGTGCCAAAGCAGCAGCGGCATTTTTGAGTTTTACCTTGATTTTCTCATCATTACCCCGGAATTTACCTTCAAATGTTGAGAAATACATTCTAAACATATAAAAAGCTGTAATTCCTGCTGTCAGCCAACCAATAAACCACAGGAAGGGGTTAGCAGCAAAGGCCGCGCCCAAAATTTCATCTTTTGACCAGAAACCAGCAAAGGGAGGAATCCCTGCAATGGCCAAGCAACCAATCAAAAATGTGAAACTGGTCACGGGCATATATTTTCGCAGTCCGCCCATTAATCGCATATCCTGCGCTAATACAGGGTCATGACCAACAACTGCTTCCATGCCATGAATTACCGAACCAGAACCCAAGAATAGCATCGCTTTAAAATAAGCATGGGTCATGAGGTGGAATAAACCGGCGCTGTAAGCACCCACACCCATAGCCATGACCATGTAACCGAGTTGGGAAATGGTGGAATAAGCCAAACCCTTTTTGATGTCGTTTTGGGTAATGGCGATAGTTGCTCCCAAAAACGCTGTAAATGCCCCAGTATAAGCAATTACATTCATTGCGGCTGGGACATTTTCAAATACTGGGTACATCCGGGCAATTAGGAATACACCCGCTGCTACCATCGTGGCTGCGTGGATGAGGGCGGAAATAGGTGTAGGACCTTCCATGGCATCTGGTAGCCAGACATGGAGGGGGAATTGGGCAGATTTAGCGACAGGTCCAAGGAAGACTAAAATCGCCAAGACAATGGCGAGGAAATTGCTAATAGAGCCAGTTTCTACTAGGTTTGATAGGCGATCGCCCATCACCATAAAATCAAAGCTTCCTGTCGCCCAGAACAGCCCCAAAATGCCTAATAATAAGCCAAAGTCACCGACTCTATTGGTGACAAATGCTTTTTGGCAAGCATCCGCTGCGGCTTTGCGATCATACCAAAAGCCTACAAGGAGGTAGGAACACATTCCCACCAGTTCCCAGAATATGTAAACTTGTACTAAATTAGGGCTGACCACCAAGCCTAACATAGAAGAACCAAATAAGCTAAGATACGCATAAAACCGCACATAGCCAGGGTCATGAGCCATGTAACCATCGGTGTAAATCATCACCAAAACGGCTACTGTGGTGACAATCACCAGCATTAAGGCTGTGAGGTGGTCAATAGTGTAGCCCATAGTCAGGTGAAAATTACCTGCTGCTGCCCATTCCAAGGTCTGGAGGTAAGGTGCGTGGCCTTGAATTTGACTCCATAGCAAGGCCGACGACAAGACCATAGAAGCTCCCATGAGGGAGATAATGACTACAGCATTTAATTGTCGCAGACGGTTTGTCACCTGATTGATCGAGATTAGCCCTAGACCGACTAGCATTGCTCCTAAGAGAGGTAATACTGGAATCAGCCAGGCATACTGATAGATTACTTCCATCACTAACGCCTACTTTTAGAATTCTGTACAAACAAATGGGAAGATGAAAAAATGAAAATTCAATCGGGTGCGGTTTTCTGTTTAGGGATTATAGACTAGGAAGTAGAAATTATTGACTAACCTCTGCTACTCCTGATAGCCCAGTACCTTCAAGTTAGCCTGAATTTTCCCAGTTCAAACTTCAGTTAACTGAAAATTTTCAGAACTGCTCATAATTGTGACACATACCCTTGAGGATAAAATACCCCACCCGATACCCTTTGAGTGGGGTGTTAAGCATGGTTTTATATTTGGTCAGTTGTCTGTTGTCCGTTGTCTGTTGTCCGTTGTCTGTTGTTCGTTTTCCGTTGTCCGTTTTCCGTTGTCCGTTCTCTTACCTCATGACTCCTAATTCCTGACTCTTGACTTCCTCTGCTATATCTATTTTCTGGTGACTGGTGTAGGTGAGTTTAATTTCCTCTAAAGCTGAACGTAAATCGTCTCTACTGCAAAAACCTTCTAGCTTTTGTTTCACTACACCTTTTTCTATCAACAGTAATGTTGGTAATGATTTCAGTCTGTAGGTATTAGACAACTTGAAATTTTGATCAGCATTAACTCCCACCAGCTTAAGTTCATTACCACATTGAGTCTGAAATTGTGATAGCAGCGGATGAATGATGCGGCATAGTCCACACCAGGGGGCTTCAAAATTAACCAAAACGGGAACTGAAGATTCTAAAACTTCTTTAGTAAATGTAGTTTCATTAACTAACAACACCATGATGCCTCTTGTGATTATAAGGTTTTGATATTAAAAGTTGGTGAACAAAAGCCATTTGATTCTGGTGGATAAATTTTTTTCCCATCTCAGTAGTCAAGAGTCTAAGGATATATGTTCGAGTTCATCTTACAGTGTTTTGGTAGCAACTGATCAGCACAAGGTTTTGTTAAATTTATATGTTTAGTTGATATTGGGGATCATACTCAACTACCATATTATCCCACTTGTTGCCACCAATAACAAGGGGTGTGACCACCATAACAACCCCGTAAAAATGACAACTCCTAAATAAGCAGGACGGAAAAATTCTTCCCAATTTAAGGATTGACGACCATCAATAATTGCTTGAAAAGGAATAATAGAAGTTCGCTGTTTAAGAAGTGTAAAGGCTTCTCCATAGCGTTGACTTAAACGGTGATCGCCATGCCATACTCCAAAGAGATGATGTAGTACCAAACCGATAGAGGTAACCAGGGTAAAGCTTGTACCTAACCACAAAGTATGGGCTACACACCAAATAACCTGTCCCACCATTTGGGGGTGTCGTGTAATACGGATAATCCCTGTTTCATAGAGATGAACTTGGGGCTTTTGAATAGCCGCAATTTCTAGTAGATTAAAAGTAGCAGGATATAAAAATAAAAAGGATATGGCCGATAGTGACCAAACTAATGCTTCTACGCCTGGTATGCCTTGTACCTGCCAGAGTTGCCAACCATCGTAACGGTGATTAAAGAAGTAAACAATTAAGATCACAGCCAAAGGGAGGCTGATTAATGCAAAGATAATGCGATAAAGCCTCGGTCCAATGTATTTTTCCGCCCAAGGACGCACGGCTGCCCCCCCGCTATGGGCGATCGCAAAAACTAATTGCAACACTAGTATGACAAAATGACTGGAGGTAAACCAAGGATGGGAGATCATATATATACAAATCAATTGAAAATTCAAATTCTAAGGAACTACTACTGGTAAATATCTTAACTGGTGTAAGCTATTAGCGACCAGCAGTCAGCCAAAAGCAGTTCTTTAAATGTTAACAATGCCATAAATCATGGTGAGTCATCAAACTATTCATCTGGATTTATTTTGAAAGTTACTCCTTTCCTATTTGTGGGTTAAGCCTTATGTCTGACCTTCCTTTTACTTTAGATCAGTTACGGATTCTCAAAGCGATCGCCCAAGAAGGGAGTTTCAAGCGTGCGGCTGACAGCCTTTACGTCTCCCAACCCGCTGTGAGTTTGCAAGTTCAAAACCTGGAACGGCAACTGGATGTTCCCCTATTTGATAGAGGTGGTCGTCGCGCTCAATTAACTGAAGCTGGACATTTACTCCTTAGTTACGGGGAAAAAATCCTCAGTTTGTGTCAGGAAACCTGTCGGGCTATTGAAGATCTACAAAATCTCCAAGGAGGAACATTAATTGTTGGTGCTTCTCAAACCACTGGCACTTATCTGTTACCGAAAATGATCGGTTTATTTCGACAAAAATATCCAGAGGTAGCTGTGCAATTGCACGTCCATTCTACCAGACGCACGGCTTGGAGTGTGTCTAATGGCCAGGTTGATTTGGCGATTATTGGTGGGGAAATTCCTACGGAATTGGGGGAATCTTTAGAAACTGTTCCCTATGCTGAGGATGAATTGGCGCTCATTTTACCTACGTCCCATCCCTTGGCTAAATTAGAAACCATTCAAAAGGAAGACCTATATAAACTTCAGTTCATTGCTCTTGACTCCCAATCAACTATCCGCAAAGTTATTGATCAGGTTCTTGCCCGTTGTGATATTGATACTAGACGGTTTAAATTTGAAATGGAACTAAATTCCATAGAAGCTATTAAAAACGCTGTCCAGTCGGGTTTAGGTGCTGCCTTTGTTTCTACCTCGGCGATCGCTAAAGAATTACAAATGGGTGTCCTCCACCATGCCCCCATTGAAGGAGTCGTAGTTAAACGGACACTTTGGCTCATATTTAACCCCAACCGCTATAGATCCAAAGCCGCTGAAGCTTTTAGCCGAGAAATCTTACCTCAGTTTGCTAACCCTAACTGGAATCAAGATATGTTAAAATTGTCACAAATCAACTTAGTGTTAAATAATGTGACAATACCTAATGGTTCTGATGTTGGTTAAACATCTTGTCACCAGTTAAAAGTCATTAGTTAACCATCAGTTGCTAATGACCAGTAACTTGTCTGACCACTGACTCACAAATAATATGGAAGTCTTCTGCACCCGTCCCCACTGTCAACATCCTCAAAATCACTTTCCTGATTTAGACGACATTAAAACACTAAAAACAGTACCGCAAAAATTTTGTACTAACTGCGGTATGCCCCTGATTTTACGTGACCGATATTTGCCAATTAAACTTTTGGCTACTGGAGGATTTGGTGCTGCTTTTTTGGCAATTGATCGTGATACTCCGAGAATGCGTCAATGTGTAGTTAAGCAATTTCAACCAAGTGGCAATTTAACGGAAGAGGCCTTAGAAAAGTCCAGAATTTTATTTACACAAGAAGCAGGAGTTTTAGAAGAAATAGGTAATGAACATCAGCAAATACCTAAATTATTTGCTTTTTTTACGATTACAGTTCCTAACCTAAAAATAAATAAGTCAGAGCAGTTTTTTTATTTAGTTCAAGAATATATCTCTGGACAAACTCTAGAAGAAGAATTGGCTAAACAGGGCAATTTTTCTGAGCTAAAAATCCTAAAAATACTCAGGGAAATTCTCCCAGTTCTCCAGTTCATCCATGATAAAGGTATTATCCATAGAGATATTAAACCTTCTAATATCATCCGCCATTATGATGGTAGACTATTTTTGCTAGATTTTGGCGCAGTTAAATTAATTGCTAATACCTCTTCCAGTTCTACAGGAATTTATTCCCTAGGATTTGCACCCCCAGAACAAATGCAAGGTAATCAAGTATTTCCATCTACAGATTTATATGCCCTGGCTGTAACCCTGATTACATTACTTACTGGCAAGGAGGCGAATAAGCTATTTGATGCCTACACTAATCAATGGCAATGGCGTTCTCAAATTAGCGTTAACCCCCGACTAGCTGCTATTTTGGATAAAATGCTCCTATCGGCTGCTAATCAGCGCTTTCAGTCAGCCCAGGAAGTCTTAGAATCTCTTTTTCCTGCCCCATCTGCACAGACGGCATTACCACCAACACAGCCACCTAATTTACAACCACCACAACCAATAAAATCAGTTCAACCAGCTTTTACTATTTGGGAATTATTAGCTGGGGCTGCTTTTAGCGGATTTGAAGCGGCATTAATAGCCATCGCTCTTTTTAGTTTAGTGAAAAACCCGATCATTACTTTAACTGTTGCTGCTGTAATTTTGAATGGTCTAATTTTTGCTCAAACTAAACGCTGGTTAGAAAAATTTGACTTGCTAATTATTCCCGCAGTCAGTTTTGCAATTATATTTTTTATTCCGTTTTTACGAAGCAATATTGCCATTGAGCAAGTAATTATTTTAGCAATTGTGGCTGCCTTAATCTCAATTTCCGTAACCGCTTTATTTCGACTTGTTTATAAATTAATGTCTTCAATTCTTTAGAAACAATAGCACTCAGGAAACTACCCATGTCTCAAAAAAAAGAAACTCTGTCACTGCTATTATCTCTTGTTCTTACCTCTGGATTAAGCTTTGGTGCTTTCTGGTTTTTAATGGAACATTGGGCGCGAATTAACAACAATCGAATTAACAACAATTCTAGTACCACTAACTCTACTAATCAGAACCCCAGTAACAACATTATTAACCCTAATTCGCCACCAGTCAGTGATTGTAAAATCCCCAATTTACCACAAGGTATATTTAGTTATGGTGGTAGTACAACATGGGCTCCTATCCGTCGGGATGTGGATTCAGTCCTCAAAAATAGCTGTCCTCAGTTTGATTTACGTTATACCCAACCCATTAACGAAAAACCAGGTTCAGGAACTGGGATTAAAATGTTGATAGCAAATCAACTAGCTTTTTCTCAATCTTCTCGTCCCGTTAAACCAGAAGAAAACGAAACTGCCAAAACTAAAGGATTTAGCTTAAAAGAAATTACTGTAGCCATTGATGGGATTGCGATCGCAGTTAATCATAACCTAAATATTCCAGGATTAACAGTTTCTCAACTTAAAGATATTTACACTGGCAAAATTACTAACTGGCAACAAGTAGGGGGTGAAAATTTACCAATTATTCCCCTATCTCGGAGCAAGGAATCAGGTGGTAGCGTAGATTTTTTTGTAGAAAATGTTCTGAATAAAGAGGACTTCAAAAACGTTAATTATATTGGTACAACCACAGAAGCCATCAGAAAAGTAGCCATTACTCCTGGTGCAATTTATTATGCTTCCGCACCAGAAATTGTTCCCCAATGTATAATTAAATCCCTGGCAATCGGGCAGACAACGGAGAAATTCGTGACACCCTATAAATTACCAGCAATACCTAGATCCCAGTGTCCCAATCAACGTAACCAATTGAATACAGAAGATATTCGCAATGGAAATTATCCAATTACCCGGAATTTATTTGTGATTGTCAAACAAAATGGTCAAACAGACCAACAAGCAGGAGAAGCCTATGCCAATTGGTTAACAACACCTCAAAATCAAGAATTAATTGAAAAAGCTGGGTTTGTGAGAATTAAATAAGGTTTGCTGATAATCTAAGGTGAACTAAGCGATAAAAGTTTTGTAGGGGGGAGGGGAAATCGGCTATTTAAACCCAATTACACAGCCAAGACAATAATTAGAACCAGGTTGCAGGACCTGTCGTTCTAGGGTGATGAGTGCCGTATTCATAATCAAGGCACTCTAGAACTTTTTCCCAAGACATCTTATTTCATACCCGATTACCCAAAATCTGTTTGTGGTGGTCAAACAGATTAGTGAAAATGAGGGGTAGGTTCAGGAACTAATTATCTAACTGGAACTAGTTAGAATCCGCTGATACCTGCCATTGGTGTGTCCGAGAGTGGCAAGCTCTCAGTCAACATCATTAACCTACTGCTCATTAGAGATTTGAACTAAGTCCTAGCTGGCTCTATTGATAGATTCAGCGGGTAGACAAATTAGATTATCCCCTTGGGTGAGAATTAAGCCACGTTGACGTAATTTACCCATTAAACGAGTGACAGTCACACGGGTTGAACCAATGGCGCTGCCAATTTGGGCATGGGTTAGGGGGAAGGGTAAGCAATAACCACGAATGACATCAGGATCAGTTTCGCTCATTGAGGGCTCTCCATATTCCTCAATCAGTAAGGTGAGAAATCCTAGGAGTCGGTCAATTGTGCGACGTTGTCCTAAAGCACTTAACCAAAGTAACTTGCGCTGATGCTGATATCTAAAAGCATCCATAACTTCGCGGCGGAAGTGAGGCCAGTTGTCTAGGTCATGCCAGTACATCCACAAAACGGCTGTTTGGTCAACGTGGGCGTAAGACTGGAGCGTGAATGGAGATTGAGCAACAATTTCAAAGGGTTGTCCTGCTCCCACAAAACCCAAGAAAGCTTCTTCTGGAGTTCTGTTAATGCGTCTAGATGTTAATTGACTGGCAGTGGCGCTAACTTGGGCAGTTCCTACCATGCGGATAGCACCTCTTTGGACTAAGTAAAGCAAACCAGGTCTAGCTGGAATGCGCTCGTCTTTACTGAAGGTGCGGCAGCGGTAGTGTTCTTGGGCCCAGTCAAGGATACGCTGCCAAGTTAAGAAAGGACGTGAAGCTTCGGAAAAGGAGGATTGAGATTGCATAGGTAACAAAGAGTGTTTGGCTGAAAACAAAGACGTGATAAGAAAAGTGCAAGGAGTGTCTTTGTGTTAACGGGGTAGGCCTAACGCCTAACAGCGTCAGCCCTCCAATGGGATAGAAAGCTAATTTGCTCTCTATTTTTTCTTATACTTCCTACTTTACAACAAGGGTAGTAAAGATTACCCATTTTTTATACATTATTCATCAAATATAATCCTACTCTGATTTTTCCTGACATCAGTAAACTTCTATCTCAAGGTAGATGGAACAGGATAAAATGATGCACACCTAAAATTTTTGACAAAGGGATACGTGTTGTATAAACTACATTTGATGGGGTGTACATCAATTAAACGGTTAGTAAATGGTTATCTAGCGTCTTCTCTCGGTGTTTCTACTAATAATGAAGAAGTTACAGGCATAAAAGGGAGAAATATCCCTCTCTACCAGGGAGGATACAATCAGAAAATTTTATATATCTCTGGTGTAGCTATGAGAATATCAAAATCTCAAAATTCACCAGCGATGAAAATTGCTGAGGCGATTGCTGGGCATTTATCCCAAAATAGCAATAGTTTATTTAATGTCCAAGTAGTTTCCCCCGGTTGGATTTATGTAGAACTTATGGATTCTACTTTAGCAGATTGGTTACATTGTTTCACTGTCAACAGAAATGAGAACTCGGACCTGGAACAATTTCCACTTAAGGAAAAAATAACTTGTGATCCCCATTACCAATTAACTAATTCATTAACAATTTTTAACATTCAATACGCTTACTCACGCTGTTTTTCTCTATTGCGTCTAGCACACCAAGAAAGATTAATTGAACTTGATATTACAGATGTTAAAATATTTCTATCTGCAAAAGCTATACCTTGGCTCAATAGTGATCAAAAACTTAGGCTTAATCACCCTGATGAGAGTTTTCTTATTCATCAATTAGTTAAAGTGGTGGATAATTTAGTTTGTACTGATAGCGGCAGTTCTATTAACTGGGAAAAAGCAGGTATAAATTTGAGTCAAGCTTTTGAGAGGTTCTGGTCTAGTTGTCGGATTTGGGGGGAAGTGAAAATTCATTCTCCAGAATTAGCTCAGGGGAGATTGGGATTGCTGATCTTGACTCAGTTGGTCTTAAGGTCTGTATTAGAAGATAAGTTGGGGATTGTCGCACCCGTAGAACTTTAATGGATATTCACGACAACTTTACAAAAACTTTGAAAATATCTATTGACAAAATAAACAACCTCATCTATAATCACAGGTGTGTGTGAGGAGAGAAATTTAGAGAAGACACCGAGACGAAACACGGCCAGTCGTCGGTGTCTTTTCTTATGTGTAGATGTTTAATTAAAGTAAGAATTTTTTAATTGCTACTGCTGCACCATCTAATTCTACACTAGGCGCTACCCAATCTGCGATCGCTTGAACTTCTGTTGGTGCGTTGCCCATGGCCACGCTAATACCAGCATAGTCTAGCATTTCTACGTCGTTGAAATTATCACCAATAGTCATGACATTATGACTTTCTAAACCTAGCATTTCTTCAGCTAGATACCGGACTGCATTGCCTTTATTAACATGAGTATTAGCTGCTTCTAAGAAGGTAGGCACAGATGTTGTCATATATAATTCTGTGGGCTTATATTTAGAGCGTAAACTAGCTAAAAGTTGTTGAATTAAATTTGCATCATCACACAAAGCTAAAACTTTAGTGGGTTGATGATCTAATAATTGACGTAAATCACCGACGGGAATAGCATTCACACCACAGCGTTGTTGATAACTTTCCGTTTCCTTGGTGATTTCTCGGACATAAAGCTGATCATTGATGTAAAAATGGACTGAGAGGAGCGATCGCAAATTTGGCTGTTCAAAGTATTCTAGTAGTTGGTAGGCAATTTCGCTAGATACAGGCAAATGACGGTGAATTTTGTCAGTATTGGGATCTTGAATCCAAGCACCCTGATAAGCTACTAAAGGCAGTGTAGAGCCAATTTCCTGATGAAATCGCAAAGCGGAACAATACATTCTTCCTGTGGCTATAGCTACTTTAATTCCCTTGTCCCGTACTGCAGCAATAACTTGTTTGACAGTGTTACTAATAGTATTAGAATGTCCAGTAATTGTCCCATCTATATCTAAAACCAACAGTTTAATATCTTGTTGATTTTGATTCTGATTTGATGTCAAATAATTATTAGGCATTGTATTCATAAACTCTCTGATTTTTAGTGTTGTTGAATATTATACGGATATAAATATGACAATTTTTCCTATAAACTTTAAATATTTAAATAAAAGATAAGATAATAGTCTGTAGTTAATTTCCCATGCAGAAGAAAACATGACTAAAAATGACAAAATCAACTTTTCTACTCCTAGTGGATTTCCCGAATTTCTGCCTAGTGAAAAGCGTCTAGAATTACATTTACTAGATATTATTCGCAAAGTTTTTGAAAGTTATGGTTTTACACCCATTGAAACTCCAGCAGTGGAAAGGTTAGAAGTTCTACAAGCTAAAGGTAATCAAGGTGATAATATTATCTATGGTATTGAGCCAATTTTACCACCAAATCGCCAAGCAGAAAAGGATAAATCGGGAGAAACTGGTTCAGAAGCTAGAGCTTTAAAATTTGATCAAACTGTTCCTTTTGCTGCTTATATTGCGCGTCATTTGAATGAACTAACTTTTCCTTTTGCTCGTTATCAAATGGATATGGTATTCCGGGGAGAACGGGCAAAAGATGGACGTTTTCGGCAGTTTCGACAATGTGATATTGATGTGGTTGCCCGTGGTAAACTCAGTTTACTTTATGATGCCCAAATGCCCGCAATTATCACCGAAATATTTGAAAAAATTAATATTGGTGATTTTGTTATTCGCATTAATAACCGTAAAATACTGACAGGTTTTTTTCAGTCTGTAGGAATTGCTGAAAACCAAATTAAAACCTGTATTAGTATTATTGATAATTTGGAAAAAATTGGCGAAGCTAAAGTTAAACAAGAGTTAGAAAAAGAAGGTATTTCTTCAGAACAAACGGAGAAAATTATTGATTTTGTAAAAATTGATGGCAGCATTGATGATGTTTTAAATAAACTCAAATACCTAACAGAGAATTTGCCAGAAACAGGACAATTTAATTTAGGAGTAACGGAATTAGAAACTGTAATTAATGGAGTGAGAAATTTAGGAGTTGCTGATAAACGTTTCTGTATTGATTTATCTATTGCTCGTGGTTTAAATTATTATACTGGCACAGTTTATGAAACTACCTTATTAGGTCATGAAGCTTTGGGAAGTATTTGTTCTGGGGGGAGATATGAAGAATTAGTAGGAATGTTTATCGGTGAAAAAATGCCTGGTGTGGGTATTTCTATCGGTTTAACTCGCTTAATTAGTCGCTTGTTAAAAGCGGGTATTTTGAATACTTTATCTGCCACACCGGCTCAAGTTGTAGTAGTGAATATGCAAGAGGATTTAATGCCTATTTATTTACAAATATCACAACAATTACGACAGGGGGGAATTAATGTTGTGACTAACTTTGAAAAACGCCCTTTAGGAAAACAATTTCAAGCCGCAGATAAACAAGGAATTAGGTTTTGTGTAATTATTGGTGCGGAGGAAGCAGCAGCGCGAAAATCATCATTAAAAGATCTACAAAGTGGTGAACAAATAGAAGTAAATTGGGCAGATTTGGGCGAGGCAATTAAAAGGAGGATTTTAAATCCTGAAACAATTTGAAAAGATATAATAATCATCTGATTTAATACTATTGAGGGCAGAAAGCCGCGCCCCAATAGTTTTACTACTGATTGTAATAGATAGATTAATTTCTATTTAATAATCAGTCTTCCTTCGATTTGACTATCAAGAAGTTGATGTGAACCAAAATATTCTTCAAGCACATTTTGGGCAGATGTAGTTACGACTTTAGGCTCACCTAATTCCACCAATTCTTCCTTAGTTAAATTGAGGCTGGCAAATGAATTTTTGTAGTGATACTCTTGCAAACAGAGCATATAATGAGTTTCAGGTTGTACAGGTTCTCCATTAATTGTTAATGATTCTAGCTTTTTCTCAGCTTCATGGTAAACAACTTGAATACCTTTATTCACTTGAAAATAATTACTGTCACCAGGAATTCGGTTTTCTGCTCTCATAATATAATTAAACATTTTGAGCAGTTTCTCCCCTGTCACCTTAATTTTATAAAGAGGACCATCATAGGGATAAACTTTTTTCAAATCACCCAGGGTTACTAAAGGACCTAATTCTGTGCCTCGGATTGAACTACTACTAATTAAAACCACATTTATTGTTGCTTCTAATTGGGCAAAAATATCGGTAATTAAGTTACCTAAATCTGTTTCTTGTTCCCGTTTAGGATGGGTAAGTTTACGATTTAAACGACCAATTAGACGATTATATTTTCGATCTACTTCCTCTTTAAAAGAGTTAATAAAATTGGTGAGTTCTGGATCTGGTTCAGCGAGATTATTATCTACAGGAATCAGTTGCCATTTCCATTCTACAATACTGTTTGTATCATCATCAACTACAATATCAAAACGTCCAATCTGATCTGTACCTACACCTGCTTGGGTAATGAGAATATCATTAACTTTAGCGGGTTGTTCCAAAAAAGTGTGAGAATGTCCACCAATGATCATATCTACACCCCAGACTGGATCAAGCATTGCTGCTAGTTTTTTATCTTCTTCAAAGCCAATATGGGTAAGCAGAATTGTTAAGTCAATATCCTCTGTTTTGTAAGCATTACAAATTTTACCAACTTCGGCTGCAGCATCTTCTAGATTGATAAAAGTACCAATACTAGAATCCAGTTTTAAGGATTTTAGTACCTCATCGGTAACAATGCCAATGAACATAATATCAAATCCGTCTACATTGAGGATTAGATAAGGATTCATCAAGCGTTTGTTATATTTTTTGATATAAAGATTGGCATTGACAATGGGGAAATTTGCCATCTTTTCTAGGAAAAGTAAATGAGGCAATCCATAGTCTAATTCATGATTTCCTAAAGTGACGACACTAGGGGCAAGATAGTTCATGATTTCTATGGTTGAAACCCCTTTATATTCAGTATCAATCATTGATCCCTGAACCATATCGCCGGAAATCACAAATAGTGTGTTTTTCTCTTCAGAACGTACTTTATTAAGATATCCAGAAATCAGAGCTAACCCACCAATAAGATTACCTTCTGCTCCTTTGGACTCAGCCAAAAAGTCACCGTGCATATCATTGGAATGTAAGATCGTGAACTTTTTGAAGCGTTCCTGTAATTCTTGAGGCTGTTCTGTCATTTCAATCATTGTTTTTCCTGGTAGATTTAAAATACCATCAGTAGAAGCAGTTTTGAAGATATTTCGCTCCAATCTGCATATTTTTAGGTATCAGAGTAATTACTCACAGAAGATTGTATTTAAATAACATAGACTGAGGAAAGTAAAAGTAACAAAAATTTACATAAATCTAGGGTGGAAATTGGCCACCCTATGGGATTATCCATGAAAAATCAGGTTGGTTAAACTGGGACTACAAACTTTTCACTACCAGCTAAATCAAAAGCTGAGTGAATGACTTGTAAAGCTTTCACACCTTCATCAATAGCTACAACACAACTAATTTTAATTTCTGAAGTGGCAATCATTTGAATGTTGATGTGATTTTTAGCTAAGGCTGTAAACATTTTAGCCGCAGTACCTGGTTGTCCTACCATACCAGAACCCACGATACTAACTTTAGCGATCGCACTATCTAATATAACTTCACCCCAATCAAACTCCGTAGCAACTTGTTGTAACTTACATTGGGCGTTTTCTGCGTCCATTCTAGCAACAGTAAAAGCAATATCCCGACGTGCTACACCATTTAATATCCGACCACGTTGGGATTGAATAATCATATCCACGCTGATATTGTATTCTGCCAAAAATCCGAACAATTTAGCAGCTATACCGGGACGGTCTGGTAATTGACGAATAGCAATTCTCGCTTGATTCATGTCTAAAGCAACACCACGTACAGCGGGGGATTTAGCGACAGGAGAAGCTAAGGAAGTAGAGGAGGAATTGATGTCAAAGGTGTGACACAGAGCGGATATAGCGCGATCGCAATCTACCACATCCACAACACAACTCACCTTGATTTCACTGGTAGAGATCATCTGAATATTTACACCGGCTGCAGCCAAGGTTTTAAACATCTGCGCTGCTACCCCAGGACGACCAATCATCCCCGCACCCACAATACTAACCTTTGCTGTATTTTTTTCTACCATCACTTCCGCTTCATCTGAAGTGGGCTGATTTCTTAATACTGGGGCTATAGCTAATGATACAGCTTCTGCACGTTTTAATATTGATGTATTTACCGTAAAAGTAATGTCGTTAGTATTACCTTCATTAATAGACTGAATAATTAAGTCTACATCAATATCTTGTTGAGAAATTTCCGTAAATAACTGTGACGCTACCCCTGGTTTATCAGGAACACGCAATAAAGACACCTTTGCTTGTTGAATATCAAATTCTACAGTGTCTACAGGATGAGCTAATTCTAAGTTTACCAACTCCCGATCTGGTCTTGGGGGCGTTTTTACCCAAGTTCCGGGTTGATCTGTCCAACTTGAACGCACAACCAAGGGAACGCCATAATTACGGGCAATTTCCACAGATCGAGGATGTAATACTTTTGCTCCTAAACTAGCTAATTCTAGCATTTCATTACTAGTAATTTCTGTCAATAACTGAGCTTCAGGAACAAGACGGGGATCTGTAGTTAAAATCCCTGGTACGTCCGTATAAATTTCACAAAAATCCGCGCCTATGGCTGCTGCTAAAGCGACAGCAGAAGTGTCAGAACCACCACGACCTAAAGTAGTAATTTCTAATTTTTTTGTGTTGCTAATCCCTTGAAAACCCGCAACAACAACAACTTTACCCGCATTAATTTGTTCTATTAAGCGTCCGGTTTCAATATGTAAAATCCGAGCGCGGCTGTGTTCATCTTCAGTAACAATACTTACCTGAGCACCAGTCATGGAAATCGCTGGTTGTCCAATTTCCTGTAATGCTATACTGAGTAAGGCAATGGTAACTTGCTCTCCCGTAGATAGTAGCATATCCATTTCTCGACGACTGGGAGTTTTCGAGATCTCATTGGCTAATTTAACCAATCCATCAGTAGTTTTACCCATAGCGGAAACCACTACTACTACAGAATTTCCAGCTTTTACAGTTTTTTGAACCCTCTGAGCAACAGCTTGAATGCGTTCAACTGAACCAACAGACGTACCACCGTATTTTTGAACTATGAGCGCCATAAAATTCTCTTTAATTGCTTATTTACCAAAGTCAAGACGCTATCAAAATCAAGAACCCTGGAAGTTCTAAAATTTATTGGTATTCACGGACGTTGACTTTAATCACAGGTTAACCATTTATATCAGTTATCTTAACCAATTTATACACCTTTTTTGTTTATTATTTTTGGAGACCGGAAAAGTATTTTTAGTTAAATAAATTAACACTATTCCGTTTAAACATGGCAAATAATATTATTTATTCCTAGCAGTATCATTCCCATGGACTGTCTGCTAGGATATTTTATAACATGATACTGAAAATGAAGGGTCTTTGGTACTTGTTATGTGAGGAAACGGGGGAACATTAAATATTATGCTATAATTTCAAATATAAGGCTTATTTTTTATAGGCAGGAAGCTTTATGAGCTTTTTTGTTCGGATTTAGTTTCTATGGTTTCCCAGTCTAATGAAGTACATACCAATTTATCAAGAGCATAGGAACTGATATAACTAAATTGGAAAATTAAATATTAATAATATCTTCATATATTTCCGTCATTTCTAGAATCAACCCAACGGAATCTAAATGTAATTTATCATTATAATTAATCAAAGTTTGTATAGTCCAATTTCCCTTTTCATCTTGACGATAAACCTCTACCTTAAATTCATCCTGAGAAATCAAAATATATTCCTTTAAACTTGGTAAACCTCGGTAATTAACAAGTTTTTCCCGTCTATCTATAGTTTCTGTAATTGGTGATAGCACCTCAATAATTAAACAAGGATAATTCAAAAAATAACGATCTTGATCTTCAGTATCGCAACTGACTACTACATCAGGATAGTAAAATATAGTTTTATTGTCATTAGCTAAATTTATTCTCACTTTTATATCAGACATAAAAACATTACAGGAACTACCCCGTAACCGAGAACGTAAAAGCGAATAAATATTTCCAGAGATTATATTGTGTTCTTTACTACCTCCAGCCATAGCAAAAACTTCACCGGCAAAATATTCATGACGAATATCGCTAGTTTGTTCTAATTCTAAATATTCTTCAACAGTGAAAAAGTAAAGAGGGGACTGCATAATTTTTCCTTTGCTGGCAATTATAAAATTATGATCAAATCTTTCACCAATTTAACACCAATTGAATGATATAGCGCCAGGTATTTTTGGCTGAATATTGGGTATAAACCAGAAAAAACTTATTTTCCAATTTACCCCAGATTACAGTTATTACCTGGACGCTGGTTGTTAGACGTTCTTTTTCTGGGTATCACGCCAAACTTCGGTCATCCTTCCCCAATTAGTGCTAAATTCAGCTAAACCTAGAATAGTTCCCGGTCTTTCCTCGTCCCAAGAAGCGGAAAGAACACCATAGGTAATTCCCACTACTCCTAAACCAAATAACCCCATATTAACCAATAAAACGGCGATAGGGGGAAGTTGGATATCAGCCAAGGTAACTAGTAAATAGCTAACTATCAAACTAGAAACCCCTAAAAATGTGGGAACACCGCAAAAAGCAGCCACTCGGCGAATCATACGCTGACTGACTACTTCAGGAATCGCCATTTCTTGTTTAGAATAACGACGTTGCTGTTGCGGTTTGTTCTCGGTTTCTGGAGTTTTAAGGACGGGTTGCTTTATAGCCTTAGCGGGTTTTTGACGCTTTTTGTTTGGCTCAAAAGGTAAGGGACTACGTTCCGATTCTTCAGCAGCCATAAAAATTATTTCCTAACCGCGAATACCGAGACGAGTAATTAAAGCTTGATATTTTTCCCGGCTACCTGCTTGAATATAGGCTAGAAGACGCTTTCTTTGGCCAATCATCTTCAATAATCCTCTGCGGGAGGAATGGTCTTTCTTATTAGCTTGCAGATGTTTACTGAGTTGGTTAATACGGTCAGTTAACATTGCTACCTGAACATCAGCCGAACCAGTGTCGGTTTCATGAACTTGGTAGCCAGAAATGATTTCTTGTTTGCGCTGTTGCGTCAGGGCCATGATAAATTAGATCTTTATTGTTTGTAAATTTGTGTAGCAGTTTCCTATAATATCACATTCATCCATTAGTGTGGTAAATTCCTCTACGACTGATTAGGAGTCGGAAGGACTCTTGAGACTCTCAGGACTTAACAAGGGTAATGAAATTAAAGCCTCTTATTTTTCAACTTTTCTCTATCGACCATAGAGAAATCTTACCAGCCATAGAGCGAGCCAGCCTAAGAGGGCATAGATGATGATTGCAACTAAGATATTGACATCAAAAATATTTGCCCCACCACCGGCTACAGGACTAACGAGCAAGGTGGAAAATGGCGCAATGAAGGGTTCAGAAAGATTGTCAATAAATTGGGCAAAAGTATTTTGCGTATTTGCCCCGGAAAAATGCAGAAAGAAGCGTAACATTAGCAGGATTTCAAGCATTCCAACTAAAAGGTAAATGCTGTTGATAATCCAGGCAAATGTAGATCTACGTTTGCCAGATTCAAGTCGTCCTTCTGCTTGTTGTAGTCGGAAGGTTTCTTCTTCACTGCGAAGTTCTTGCCTCCCTCGTTCATGAGGATGTCTATTCATCTTGATCAGTTTGAGATTTTTAGTAATGTAGTTATAAATTCAATACTTTTATTAAATCTCATATACAGCACTGAATTCTCAAAAATTAGACTATGCGGCGACCAATTAGTAAGTTATAAACTATGCAAATTAGAGCTAAAACTAAAAGCAGATGGATTAAGCCACCACCGACATTGACTGAGAACCCTAACAGCCAGAGGAAAAAGAGCACCAATGCAGCCGTCCAAATTAGATTAATCATATTTGCCTTTTCTATAGTGTGTTGTTACAGAAATGTTTGGTTATGCAAATATCTTATCTGAACCTTATTGGATCTCAATCCTCAAAAAGAAATAGTCTAACAGAAAGAGCAATTTTATGATCAGTAATCTGTTAACATTAGAAGGCAAGTAGGTTAGCATTAAAAATTGTCGTTATAGCCAGGGAAAAGGCAAGAGACAAGAGCAATTTTAGTGATTTTGCGTTTTTTTAAAGAGTTTGATTTTATTGTGTTAATTTGCTTACAAAAGTCAAATCCCCGATCTATGAAATCGGGGATCTGGGGGTCATACTATTATGGGAGGTGTAAATTCCCATATTTTAGGGTGCAAGGGCATTACCACGAATTAGGCTACCAAGGGTTTTGGCAGTAATTTTTAGTTGGGTGAAGGGGTTAGCCGGAACTACGGTTTTATACAGATAACTGTCAAAAGTTAGCTTTTGAACGTCTAAATCATCACACATTTCTACAAATGCTTCCCGGGTGGCATCGGAACGATAAAATACGCTTTGGAGTATGTCTAATACTTTGTAAGTGAGTCCGTATTTTTTGTCCCAACGCTTCAAATATACTTTTAAGTCCGCTTCTGTGGGAATCCGGGCCCCGCCGTTGGCTGCTTCTACAATAGCTTCAGCGCACATTCTACCAGATTTGGCGGCGAAGTAAATACCTTCACCGGAGGACTTAGTGACATAACCGGCTGCGTCCCCTACTAAGGCTATGCGTCCGACAACGCGACGAGGACGGGGATGTTCGGGGATAGGGTGGGCTTCTACTTTGATAATTTGACCACCGGCTAATTTTTCCGCAGCCCGGGCGCGAATACCAGCTTGTAATTGTTTAATACTGGCTTTGTTAACTTGCATTGTGCCAGTACCTACTGCTACGTGATCATATTTGGGGAATACCCAAGCGTAGAAGTCGGTAGAAACGTCGTCACCAACGTACATTTCCGCCATGTCATTATAATAGTCCATTTTATCTTGGGGAAGACGAATGCGTTCTTGGAAAGCGATCGCATAATTGTAATCTCCAGCACCCATATCTTTAGCAATGCGGGAGTTTGCGCCGTCTGCACCAACGATTAAATCCACCTTCAGGGTTTTGGTAACACCTTGCGCCCCGTCTCCTGTATGGTCAACATAGTGGATTGTATAGGGGTCGGTATTGTTTCCAGGAATATCAACTTTATGAACGGTGGCGTTAATTAAATTTGCCCCTAATTTGGCCGCTCGGTTCCGCAAGAAACCATCTAGCACTTCTCGGCGGCACATTCCTATATATTCATCTTCATTTATCAAATTGATATCAACCTCACGATTGGAGGGAGAAATCATTTTCATTTTCCGTACCCGACGGTCAATGATTTCTGGCGGTAAATCAAACTCATTCACCATACAGAGGGGAATAGCGCCCCCACAAGGTTTGGCGTTGTCTAACTTCCGTTCAAACAAATAGGTTTCAATCCCAGCTTTAGCTAGGGTTTCAGCAGCGCATGAACCCGCAGGTCCCGAACCAACAACAGCAACCCGTAGTGTCAAAGGTTTTCTCCCAATTATAAATATTTTCCCAGAGTATCTTATCACGGACTTTTGGCTGAATTTCTCTTTGAGCTTGAGGTTTTGATATAAATGCAATATTCCTTAATATTTCGACATAAAAACTAGCAATTTTATATCTTACTGAGTAAATATTAATCAATGGTAACTATAGGACTGTCACAGTAATTACAGGCTATCAAAGATATATTTTCCCTATAAAGGGTTTGGACGCGCCTATCGTGTGGATATTTAAAATGATAAATTGCTGAATATTGCTTTTATGAAGTCTCAAAAAAGATTTCCAACTTGTACAGAAGCTAATTTATTTTGCGAGAAATGCAATTATTCAGAGAAAATTATTAGTAATTAAGTTCAAAATGATTATTCTTGATTTTCATTGCTTTGGGTAAAATTTACCTGTTCATATATTTCACTTAATGCAATTTGAAAATCTATAGTTTGTAATGTTAAAATGTCTGATTCCGATTCTAACTCTGTGAATATCCATTTACCATCATTTGTTTTCACATATTGCATGACATGATATTGATATTGATTGATTAAAATATATTCTTTAAATTCAGGTATAGAACGATAATACATGAATTTATCACTTTGGTCATAATTACTAGTTGATTTAGATGAAACTTCAGCAATTAATAAAGGATTCATCACGGTGGTATTATTTTCAGTAGCATAAATAGGTTCTCCTTGAATTATCATGACATCAGGGTATGTATGTTGACGATAACGCAGTATCCACAAACGCACATCACTAATATAAACGTCATAGTTTTTCTTTCTTAATCCGTATTTTAAGGAAGCTGCGAAATTAAGAGCTATTTTATTATGATTTGTTGTTCCTCCAGTCATAGCTATAATTTCTCCATCTCGATATTCGCTTCTATACTCCGCTTGTTCTTCGAGTTCTAGGTATTCTTCTGGTGTGTAATATCGTGTTTGTGTTTGCATAATATCAACGGAGAATTAATAATTGTGATATTAGTAATATTCTATCATGGTTTAA
>Ga0208595_1000221_pt1 | contig 22089 bp, 17 predicted proteins | sample LakMenEpi28Jun11_FD_150742 | JGI IMG/M metagenome (GOLD analysis project Ga0208595, IMG submission 150742) | Freshwater microbial communities from Lake Mendota, WI - 28JUN2011 deep hole epilimnion (SPAdes) | ecosystem: Environmental > Aquatic > Freshwater > Lake > Epilimnion/Euphotic zone ...
CACAATCCATATAAGGATGAAATAGATCATTAAGAGGCCAGTACGCTTCCATTATGCCTGAGGGTGACAGTTTTAGCGGTTCGAAAACCGCAACCGACGACGATAACGACGGACGAATATGGCAGCGGCTGAAGACCATGTTCTTTGGCCGCGACCACGGGCCGACCTTGCGCGAGCAGCTTGAAGAAGCGATTGCGGAGCATGAGGAAGATAGCGACGACAACGGACAATCGGACGCCGATGGCGACCTGACCGCCGTCGAGCGCACTATGCTGCGCAATTTACTCCATTTCAGCGAGCACCGCGTCGACGACGTCATGGTGCCGCGCAGCGACATTATCGCAATTGAAGAAAGCGCTGGCTTTGCCGATTGCATCGCCGCGTTCGCCGAACATGGCCACAGCCGCCTGCCCGTTTACCGCGATACGTTGGACAGTATCATCGGCATGATCCATATTAAGGATGTGTTCGCGGTTCTGGCCTCAGATCAGGACCGTCCCCAAAGCCTTGAATCCTTCATTCGCCAACCACGATTCGTGCCGCAAAATATGAGCGTGCTTGCCCTACTCGACGAAATGCGCCGCACGCGCACGCATTTGGCCATCGTACTGGATGAATATTCGGGAACCGAGGGCTTGGTAACGATTGAAGATTTAGTAGAAGAAATCGTCGGCGAAATCGAAGACGAACATGACGATGAACCCGAATTGCTGTTCACGCAAACGGCCCCCGATATGTGGGAAGCCGACGCGCGCGCGGAGCTCGACGATCTGGCCGATGCCATTGACCCGAAGCTGGCGGAAGTGGATGAAGACGTCGATACACTTGGCGGCCTCGCCTTCGTCATTGCCGGCCAAGTCCCCGACATCGGCCAAATGCTGTTGCATGAGGCCAGCGGCTGGACTTTGGAAATATTGGAAGCCGACGAAAAACGCGTTACCCGAATCCGGCTCTACGCCCCTGCGTCCGACCGACCCGACGCAAGCGCATAAGCACCGGGGAGACCGACCGCATCCGTTTAAATCGTCACCCTGAACGTGTTTCAGGGTCTATCATGCAGCAAATACAGAGCGACAATGGATAAACAGACCCTGAACCAAGTTCAGGGTGACGGAGTGTGACTTTTCAAAATCACACTCTCCCAAACGGTTCGTATCGAGCGTCGTCGAGGCACCGATCTGTCTATGCTACCCCCTCATCATCCCCGCCAATTTCACCGCCCTGGTCCGCCAGCTTTCGGCGAGAGTCTCCAGCGTCGCGAGCGCCCGCAACTGTGATTTGGCCCCTTCTGCGCGATGCCCGCCGCCAATCAAAAGATGAAAGGTTCGGGCAACGGTCCAATCATGCTCTGCCGCGTGCAGTTGTTGTATGCTGTCGCCGGGTGCCACTGCGCCTTCTTCAATCACGCGGAAATAGCCACCGCAACGGCCACTGTTTATGACTGCGCTCGATAGGCCATGTACACCGAAATGATGATCGAGCTTCCAGCAGGGTTGTCGGCCTTGCGCGACTTCGACCAATGCCTTGCCGATACGGAAGCGGTCCCCGATCCGCACTTTGTCCTCGGTCAGGCCCGATGCGCTGATGTTTTCGCCAAATGCGCCCGCTTGGTCGAGCAGAGGGTGGACAAATTTCTCCGCCGCAAAATGGGCAATCCATTTGGGATAATGTTCTGCTGGATAAAAATGCACCGCCTTGTCCGCGCCGCCGTGCACAATGGGATCGGCGACTTGATCTCCCTCAAAGCCATTCTTGCCCAAGAATACCGGTCGGTCCACCGGCGTGCGCGCCATGGCGCTCATCGTGCCGTCGGCGTGAAACGCTTTGGGTTTCCCAATAAGCAAAACATCGATCTGACTTAATATCATATTGAGTGCATATCGCACCAAATGCACCATTCCCATTGGCATTTTGCGCTGCCGCCGATAAAAGCCCGTATATGCAGACCAGCGACCTTCGCATTGCGCTTTTTAGCGGCAATTATAATTATGTCCGTGATGGCGCAAATCAGGCCCTTAACCGGCTTGTAGGCTATCTGCTGCGTCAGGGCGCATCGGTGCGGGTTTATTCCCCAACGGTTGATGAACCTGCTTTTGTCGCGACAGGCGACGTCGTCAGCGTCCCATCATTCGCCATACCCTTTCGTCCGGAATATCGCCTTCCGGTATCGCTATCGGCAAAAGTAAGGCGCGATCTGGATGCCTTCGCTCCGAATGTCGTTCATATCGCAAGCCCGGACCGCGTTGCGCGTCAGGCGGTTAAATGGGCGCGCCGACGCAACCTGCCGGTGCTGTCGTCGGTGCACACGCGCTTCGAAACCTATTTCCGCTATTACAACATGTCCTTCGCCGAACCATTGGTGGAGGCTTGGCTTCGCCGATTGTACCGCAAATGCGACGCATTGGTCGCGCCATCGGAGAGCTTTGCGCAAGTTTTGCGCGAGCAACGGATGAATTATGACATCGACATCTGGTCACGCGGCGTTGACCGGGACATTTTCAACTCTGGCCGCCGGGACCTTGCATGGCGGCGCTCGCAAGGCATAGCCGACGAACCCGTCGTCATCGGCTTTTTGGGCCGCTTGGTCATGGAAAAGGGCCTTGACGTCTTTTCCGATGCGATTGACCAGCTTCGCCGTCGCAATGTTCCACATCAGGTCATGGTGATTGGCGAAGGCCCGGCACGTGGCTGGTTTGAAAGCCGCCTTCCCCATGCCCGTTTTGTGGGTTTCCAAGGGGGGCAGGATCTGGGCCGCGCGGTTGCGTGCATGGATATCCTGTTCAACCCAAGCGTCACCGAAACCTTTGGCAATGTCACGTTGGAGGCCATGGCCTGTGGCATCCCGGTTGTTGCGGCCAAGGCCACTGGTAGCCAAAGCCTGGTGGATGACAATGTGTCTGGCCGCCTGATCACGCCGGGCGCAATCCAGAAATTTGCCGACAGTTTGCAACTCTATTGCACCGACGCAGATTTGCGCGCGCGGCATGGCAATGCTGGCGAACAACGATCTTTCGATTTCAGTTGGGATGCGATTAACCAGACCGTCGCCGACACCTATATCCGCCTCATCCGCCAACGTGCTGCACGTGCGGCCTCCGCACGTTAAACCCTTGCCAAATGGGCGGGCGCGATCCGGAACCTTTCCGAAGCGCTTATGCTTATGTCATGACGCACGGCGGAACGGGTGTTCGACATGAGTGACCTTTTTGGCGACACCGGGCATGTTCCCGCATCTACGCCCGAAAACGCCCCGCTTGCGGACAAGCTTCGGCCTGCCAAATTGGATGAGGTCATCGGTCAGGAACATCTGACGGGTCCAGATGGCGCGATTGGCCGCATGGTTGCTGCGGGCAAATTATCCTCGATGATCCTGTGGGGACCACCCGGCACGGGCAAGACCAGCATAGCCCGATTGTTGGCCGACGCGGTGGACATGCATTACAAGCCGATTTCGGCGGTGTTCTCGGGCGTAGCCGATCTCAAAAAAGCCTTTGCCGAGGCAGAGGCAATGGCAAGAACGGGCAAGCAGACATTGCTGTTCGTGGACGAAATACATCGCTTCAACCGCGCGCAACAGGACGGCTTCCTGCCCTTTGTGGAAAGCGGCGTGGTCACGCTCGTCGGTGCAACGACCGAAAATCCGTCGTTCGAACTCAACGCCGCCTTGCTGTCGCGCACGCAAGTCATGGTGCTGCAACGTTTGGATGAGGCTGCTTTGGCCACGCTGCTGACCCGTGCAGAAGCCATATTGGAACGTCCCCTGCCCGTCACCGACGATGCGCGGTCGGCGTTGATCTCCAGCGCCGACGGTGATGGCCGCTTTTTGCTCAATCAGGCCGAAACTTTGTTTGCCATTCACATTGAAAACCCGCTCGCCCCACAAGCCATGGCGGCCTTGTTGCAGCGGCGGATGCCTGTCTATGACAAGGATCGGGAGGGACATTATAACCTCATATCCGCTTTGCATAAAAGCTTGCGCGGGTCCGACCCGCAGGCGGCTTTATACTGGATGGCGCGTATGTTGGTGGCAGGCGAAGAGCCGTTATATGTGCTGCGCCGCTTGGTCCGTTTCGCCAGTGAGGATATCGGGCTCGCGGACCCGCAGGCTTTGGTCCAATGCCTGGCCGCCAAGCAGGCTTATGAATTTTTGGGCAGTCCAGAGGGCGAAGTCGCGATTGTGCAAGCATGCCTCTATCTCGCCACCGCGCCTAAATCGAATGCCGCGTATAAGGCGCAGAAATCCGCATGGAAAATGGCGCGGGATACCGGCTCACTGATGCCGCCAGCGCATATCCTGAATGCACCGACGAAGCTTATGAAGGACATCGGCTATGGCGCAGGTTATGCCTATGATCATGACAGCGCAGACGGGTTTTCGGGCGCGAATTATTGGCCGGATGCGGTGACACCCACCGCTTTATACCAACCCGTCGAACGCGGCTTTGAACGCAAGATAATCGAGCGGCTGCAATATTGGGACCGGCTGCGCGCGCGCAATGGCGAAACCGACAGCCAATAATGCGCCCCTTCACCCGTTTCGCGTGCGCCGACTGGTCCGGCGCAAAAGGTAGCCGACACCCCGGCATCGCGCTCGCGGTCTGTGACGCAGGCGATGAAGCCCCGCGCCTCATAACGCCGCCTGACAAGGCCTGGTCGCGCCAAGGCGTCGCCGACTGGCTTTTGGCGCAAGATGATGATTTACTCATCGGTTTCGACTTCAGCTTCGCCCCGCCTTTTGTCGAACGCGGCAGTTATTTGCCGGGCGATGATGTGCCCGCGTCCGCCAAGGCATTCTGGGCGTATGTCGACCATGTCTGCGACGACCCGGATCTGGGCGCGGCATCCTTCCTCGAAACCCTGCACCGCAGCCATTTCTATTTCGGCGCGGCAGATGGTACAAAATCGGACTATCTGTTTTGGCGGCAATGCGAGTTGCAGAACAAAAGCAGCAGCGGCAAGGCTTCAACCGTTTATGACGCCATTGGCGCATCGCAAGTCGCCAAGGCGAGTTTCGCGGGTATGCGGCTTCTGCACCAACTGCGCGATGCTGTGGCGATTTGGCCCTTCGATCCGCTTCCGGCGCGCGGCAAAGTGGCTTTAGAGATTTACACCACCATCGCCGCCCGCGCTGCTGGCGTTGCCAAGGGCCGCAGCAAGGTGCGCGATGCCATTGGACTCGATTTGGCGTTGCAAGCGCTTGGATCGAAACCCCATTCACCCTTAAACCGCTACACAGACCATGCGACCGACGCCCTGATAACCGCCGCATGGCTGCGCAATGTTGCCGAAAATCCGCAACTTTGGGCACCCAATGCACTAAATTTTGAAATTGCTGCAACTGAGGGCTGGACCTTTGGAGTCATTTGACGCTATGGGACGCGCCGAGTGCCGGCTTAGCTCAGTTGGTAGAGCACCTGATTTGTAATCAGGGGGTCACGAGTTCGAACCTTGTAGCCGGCACCATTTTTCCCCTCAAAACCCGATAGGTGCGATGTGTTTTCGCGCGGCTGCTTTTTTGTTCGAACATGAAAACGGAGCAAAGCGGCACATCGCGGCACGCTGGCGGCAGTGGGTGCGTCATTGCTCCGCACCCTCGCCCTTATTTAGCCAGCGCCGAGCCTTTCAAAACGCCGCTAACCCAGTTGATATTCTTGTCATCACCGGCATAGCCTGCTTGCATCGGCGATACGGCAATGCAGCTAAGGTGGAGGAAGGATTCATCTTGCAATTGATCAGCGGAAGGCTTGGCCGAATTTTGACCGAGTAACAAGCCAGGCAGCGCCGGGATATCCATCTTATACGTCCGCGCCATTTCCTTCATTTCGGGCGATGCGCTTGCCGCCATATTTTCGGCAAATTTGAGGGTGTAGGCATTATAGGTGCCGACTTTTGAGACGCAGAATCTTGCTCCCTTTGCCTCATTGGGAAAATTGACGTTCAGCGCCAATCCGGCCGGAACCATCCGTCCGCCGTTTGATGCGACATCCAAAGCGCGCACCATCTCCGCACTTTTTTCGGCGATGATGGGAGATTGCGCATTCTCCAAATCGGGGCCAGCGCTATTCTGTCCTGCACTTAAAGCAATTGCCGGAACCCCACGCAACGTTGCAAATTGCGCTGCGCTGATTGTACCGCTGCTGATGGCAATCGCGCCGACATTTTGCCCTTCATTAGGGCCGGAGAGTACGAGGTCGGGTGCCTTGCCCCAACGTTTCATCGCGACGATATCCAACCCGTATAATACCGCCATAACCGGCGTGGAATTCACATAATAAAAATCACGGCCCAACCCGTCACGCGTCATCGGGCCAGCGGCGGATGCGCCTACATTGGCGGCATTGTTGCGGCAAGCGGCCTCCAAAGGGGTGAGCGGGCGCAACCCTAAAGCTGCGCCCATTCCGCTTTGGTTCTGACAGGGAACCGATACAATCACATCATGGCCATCGGCCTTCAACGCCTTATACAGCGCGACCACATTGCTGGTCAGGCCGTCATCATTGGTGATGACAATATTACGCGCTTCAGCCGCAATTGGGGCGGCGAAAGCCAAAAATGCTACAGTGGCAAATAAGTAACGCATATCGGGTCCCTTATGGTTCAATAATTAAAGCGCAGAGCAAACGGCATGACGCTTCATCTTATATTTTGATCTTGGCTTCCACGCCGAAGGTTCTTGGTTCGTTAAAGAAACCCTGTATGCCGGTGCGCGGCGCCCCGGCTTTGTAGAACAGATGCTCTTGGTTGAACAGGTTCCGCGCCCAGACCGCGATGGAGAGCTTTGCATCTGACGCGCCTATATCGATGTCGGCAAAGGCAATGCGGCCGTTAAAGATAAGCGCCTTTTCACCCTTTGGCTGCACATAGCGAACGGCGCGGGTGACCGGGTCAAATTCGGGGTCACTATAGTTGCCGTAAAAGCCATCATTGAAGTTACCGTCAAGATGCGCGCGGATAGTGAAATCTTTTAACGGCAGTTCATAATCGATCGAAGCGCTTGCAGTATTTTCAGGTGTATAAACCTGATAAATGGGGATCGGTACCGTAATAAAGACGTTACCGGGTTGTGGGAATGGATTAAGCGTCGCGGGAATTTTGACGCTGTTATAAGCATAGCTGGCCGAGAGCGTTAATCCAGTAACCGGGGCCAAATTAAATTCCGCTTCAAAGCCTTTCAATTTACCTGTGCCCGGGGCGTTAACGGTGTCAGAGGTAGTGCGTGTTGTGGCAACGCGGACGCCGTTGACGATATCTTCATACAGGCCGAAAAAGTCGAGCTGGATGGATTTATAGTCGCCTTGATAGGCAGCGACATTAAGCCGCGCGCGCCCATCCAGAAATTCCGCCTTGGCACCAATTTCAAACATCGAAACGGTCTCAGGTCCAAATGGCGCGTAATTTAACGAACGAGAGTTGGCACCGCCAGATTTGTAGCCCGTGCTCCATTTACCGTAAATCATGACGTCTTCAGACGCATCAATAGACAGGTTAACCAATGGATCAAACCGGGACCAAGCCGCGTTCAAGGGCACAGGCCTTGTAACATTGACACCATTTACAGGGATGGTCGGGGTCGTGCCATTAATCGTGAAAAGCTCGCCCACCTTTTTGTCGCGTGTCCAGCGCCCCCCGAGGGTAAGGTGGAAAACATCGTTGGCAACCGGCGGCGTGTAGGTCGCTTGCCCATAAACACCCATGCTTGTCGTTTCAACGCGGCTGGCGCGCTGAACAACTTGAGCCGCATAATCAATTGAACGGACCACGATGGCCGTTCCTGCTGCGTCGGTGAATTGCAAAGTGTTGAACGCTTTTGCGCTATCCTCGGCATTCTCCCGATAATAAAGCGCGCCAGTCGCAAATTTCAAACGTTCGAAATCCCCAATGAATTGAAATTCTTGGCTGATTTGATCTTGGGCAAATGGTGCCAAGCTGTAACGACCGAATTGAAAGCCGACGAAACTGGCCGTCGGGTTTGCGGACGTCCGTGGTTGCTGGAGCGAAACGATATTGATGGCGTTGTCATATTGGGTCTGCGTCATATCGCGATAAGACGAGATGGACTTCAAGGTCAGGTTTTCGGTCGCATCCCAGTTCAAACCGAGGCGAATACCCTTTGTGTTTCCGACACTGGCATCTTGCGGCATACCAACCGGAGTGCTCGACGCGCGCCGTGGCTGCACGATTGGCAAGGCAGAAAGACGGTTGGGTAAAATCGCTGCTGAGGTAGCGGTCGCTGGAGCACCTACGGGAGCCTCTACCAATTGCAGATAGTTTGTGCTTGTGGCATCGCGCGCGATATCGAAGGCGTAATTAGCGGTAAAATTAGTTGATGGCTTCCATTGCACTTCGGCACGGAAACCGCGCTTGTCAAAGCTGGCATAGTCCAATGCGCCTGGAAACGGGTTCTTCACGAAACCATCACGCTTTGTCAAAATCCCATCCAATTTTAGACTGATGTTATTTGTCTCGGGCAAGTCGAGATGGGCTTCGGCTTTATAGCTTCCGTAATTGCCAAAGCCCAAAGTGGCATCCAGTCCAAATTCACCGCTCGGTCTTTTGGTGACAATGTTTACCGCGCCACCCTCGGTATTGCGCCCAAAAAGAGTGCCTTGCGGTCCTTTAAGCACTTCGATGTTCTCAACATCATAGAGCGCAGTTCCCAAACCTTGGGCGCGCCCCATATACACTCCGTCCACATAAACGCCGACGCCTTGATCGCGCGCTGGCTGGTTGCTGTCCGACAAAACACCCACGCCACGCACGTTAATGATAAGCGCGCCCGGACGCGAAAAGAACGGGGCGACGCGCAGCGAAGGAATGGCGCCATCGCCCAAATCAAGCAGCGATTGTATGTGGCGATTTTCAATACCCTCACTACCCAGAACCGAGATAGAGATAGGCACATCCTGCAGATTTTCCGTTCGTTTTTGGGCGGTCACGACAATTTCGGACAAGCCAGCATTATCTTCATCAACAGCTTCTTCTGCCATTGCCGGGTTAGTTAAACACGCCGCCAAAATCGCTGCGACCGAAGCTGTGGTAAACTTGTTGATGCTGCGATGCGCAGCTTTTGAATTACTGATCATTTTTGATTCCCCAAAGAAACTGAGCGCTCGCCTAATTTGCGGGGAAGACCAAAATATGATGAAAATATTACTATTTCTCCGCCTATTGTCATTCGATAGTCACAAAAATGCAAAGCTGCGCGTCCCGAAAATGATCCGAGATCATCTGCGCGGCGTTCTACACATCAAAAAAAAGACATTTGGACGACATGAGCCGAGATCGCGTCAGGAACTGTTCAATCGGTCTGGATCGGGTGCGCTTAGGGTCAGGACAGCCAATATCAGTCTATTGCGCCCTGCGGCAGCGGTCGGAACAATATAGCACATTATCCCAATCCTTTGCCCATTTCTTGCGCCAAGCGAATGGCTTGGCGCATGCCGCGCATATTTTCGATGGAAGGTCGGATTTTTTGACCATTTTGGGCATTTGCTATCCAGATCGCTGTGGTGCCGCGAAGGGCTCCGTTACATTTTTATCGCATATGTGACTATTTTTCTGCAAATGACACTAAGCAATTGCTGCGCAGCATTTTCTGGTTAATATCGCAATACGCTTAACGGCGGCTCAGTGGGATGCTGGGGCAGTTTTAAATCTCATCTCCAATAAAAGCCCGGATGAACCGGAATGAAATGAACAACAGGAGAGTGAATATGAAATTGGGAAATCATCTGCTGAAGGCTGCCATGTTGTCAACAATCAGCATCGCTTCGTTGAGTTTGGGTTCAGCCGCCTTTGCACAAGACAATACACCCCAAGCCAGCGACGAAGTTGATGAAGATGTCATCATCGTCACCGCGACTAAGCGCGAACAAACGCTGGAAGAAGTACCGGTCGCCGTTTCGGTAACATCGGCCGCTGCCATTGAACGGGCGCAGGTTCGCGATCTTAAAGATCTGCAGACACTCGTTCCCTCGCTCCGCGTGAGCCAGTTGCAGAGCTCGGCATCCACTGATTTCATCATTCGCGGCTTTGGCAACGGATCGAACAACCCCGGCATTGAAGGCTCGGTTGGCGTATTCATCGACGGCGTTTATCGGTCGCGTTCGGCTGCTGCCATCGGCGACCTTCCAAACCTGCAGCGTGTTGAAGTGTTGCGCGGTCCACAATCGACCCTGTTCGGCAAAAACGCCTCGGCTGGCGTTATCTCGATTGTTACTGCTGCGCCAAGCTATGAATTTGGCGGTTCGGCTGAAGTCAGCTACGGCAATTACAACGCAATCGTGGCCAAGGCCGACGTCACTGGCCCGATTTCTGACAATATCGCTTTCAGTCTCGCTGGCGGCATCAACAAGCGTGACGGTTATGGCACCAACCTGACCGATGGGTCGAAAACAAGTGAGCGTAACCGCTGGTATGGCCGCGCGCAATTGCTGATCGAACCTTCGGACAGCTTCAAGCTGCGCTTCATTGGCGACTATGACAAGATTGACGAAAATTGCTGCTTCGTTGGTAACATCTTCGACGGTCCGACCGGTGCCGCCATTCGTGCCATCGGTGGCAAGGTGAACTCTGGCGGTATCTTCAGCTTCAGCGAGTATCAGAATTTCGCATCGGAAAACAAAATCACCAATGGTGGTGTTTCGATGCAAGCTGATTATGAAATGGGTTCGTTGAGCTTAACCTCCATCACCGCATATCGTGAGTCACGCGCCAAAACGAACGCCGACAGTGATTTCACCAGCGCAGATTTGATCGGCCAGAACCGTGGCGATGTGGATATCACCACAAAAACCCAGGAATTGCGTTTGGCTTCGGATTTTGATGGCCCATTCAACTTCTTGCTTGGCGGTTATTATTTTGATGAAAGCATCAACAACAAGCAGACATTGACGCTTGGTAAGGATTTCCGGAATTACGCTAACGCGCTATCCGGCGGAAGTTATACAGGCCTTGAACCAACCATTCGCGCATTGGCAGGCGTCCCTTCGTCCGCAGCCCAATTTGGTGGCCAAGGACAAGGTCGTTTTGAAGATTGGGATTACAAGAACAAAGCCTACTCCCTCTTTGGAACGGCCGATTTAGAACTCACGGACGGCCTCGTTCTGACGGGCGGCTTCAACTACACCAAGGACAAGAAGAACCTTGCGAGCGACATTCGGGTTACGGACGTGTTCTCCGCGATTGACCTTGTACAAGTCGGCGCCAATGCCGGATTGCCTGCAGCACTTCCGGCAGGCTTTGTACCTGCAGGTGGCACCGCACTCTCGTCCGGACTGTTCCCGCGGATCAATGGTTGCGCAACCGTGACCAATGCGCCACCTGCTTCAACGCCTAACCCCACGCGTTCGGGCACCTGTAACCCATTCCTTGGTTTGCAAGCGCTGCAATTCTTGCCGCCATTCCTGAACATCCCGAATGTGGTTGAAGATGGCCGTACGAGCGATGGTCAGCTGACCTATTCGGCACGTTTGGCATGGGAAGCGACGGACAACATCAACCTATATGCCAGCTATGGCACAGGGTTTAAGGCAACGTCGTGGAACATGTCGATTGACTCACGCCCATTTGCTTCAGATTTTGTTGCGGGTTCGCCAGCGCAGGGTGCACCGTTAACGGCCTCGGCTATTCGCACCGCGGGTCTTGCATCAGTCAACCTTACCAGCGGAACGCGTTATGCACTTCCTGAAGAGGCAACGGTTATGGAACTGGGCTTGAAAGCAAAATGGGACCGCGTTGCATTCAACCTGACAATCTTTGATCAGTCGATCAAAAATTTCCAGGGCAACAGCTTCATTGGCACAGGCTTTGTTCTGACCAATGCGGGTAAGCAGTCAACACGCGGGATCGAATTTGATGGTTCGGTCAATCCAACCGATGCATTGCAATTGCGCGCTGGATTCACCTATCTCGCGCCGAAATATGATAGCTATGTGGCATCTGCATTCGGAGATATCAGCGGTCAAGCGCCTGCAGGTATTCCTGAACTGTCGACAACAATTGGTGCAACGTACACGGCAGAACTCGGCAACGGTTCAGAACTCATACTGAACGCCGATTACCATAATGAATCGAACACGCTCATCAACGACAACCCTGCTTACCGCGATTACAAGCGTGAAGTGAATGACCTCAGTGCGTCAACAACACTGAGCCTCGATAATGGCCTGCAACTGTCGCTGTGGGGCCGTAACCTGACGAACGCGAAATATCTCTCCACCATCTTCCCAAGTGTTGTGCAGTCTGGTTCGATTTCGGGCTATCCAAACCAACCACGCACATATGGTGCATCGGTGAAGTACAAGTTCTAATATCCTGAATTCTTCAGGGCAAAAGAAGCCGGGGCAGCCATCGCTGCTCCGGCTTTTTTTATTGCGAGAACGCGGCGCAGCATACTCAGACGCATAGCGGCATACCAAGAGACGCTTGGCCTTATGTTGCTAACATCTTTAACACCAGAAAAATGGTGCCCGAGGGCGGATTTGAACCACCGACACGCGGATTTTCAATCCGCTGCTCTACCCCTGAGCTACTCGGGCTACGCGGCGAAAACCGCGTGGGAGCGCAGCCTATAGAGAGGCGATGCGCCTCTTGGCAAGCGCAAAATCAGTCGCCGCCGTCGGAACCGATGCTATCTTCATAATCGGCCAGCGGCCCTGGCACGCGATAGCCTTCATCCAGCCATTTCAGCAGGTCACGATCCTTGCATCCCTGACTGCAAAAAGGCTTGGATTCCGCCACTATTGGCTTTCCACAGAGCGGACATTGGTTAGCTTTGCGCGACATGGACATGGCCATAGCCTGTGGCCTTTTCATCTGCAACCACGACCATATCCGCACCCGCAAGACGGACAGCCGCCGCGCGCCATGCCGCCCCACGTTCGGACTGCAGCAATGCCGCAACCTCCGGCCTTGCCGTCACGGTGCGTGCGCCGAAACCTGAAGACTGCGCCACCGCGCGCAACAACCAATAGGCCTGTGTCTCGTCTGATAATGCCGCGATGCGCGTGCCGAACAGATGATCGAGCACAGACGGCCTTGGCCGTGCACGCACGACCTGCATCATGCCATAGCCATTGATGGCAGTGCGCTCAAACGGACGGGCGTCTGCTAAGGATGCGGCATCAAAAGCTTCGGCAACCCGTGTGCGCTGTGCCTTGGACTCCATCGACACAAAATCGATCATGACCATCGCGCCGACTTGGTAAAGGCGCAGTAGGCGCGCAGTTTCGGTCGCGGCGATCCTATTGATAGCGAACGCATCGCCAACACCATCAATGTCGAACACCAATCCCGCTTTGGTGCGTTGAAAGCTTATGGTCACATCGCCAACACGAGACTGGCCGGCGATGGCGACGTCAAAGCCCTCGGCGATGGACGCGTTGATGGCAGATTGACCAAGAGACGCCATACGTGCGTCCCACAGGGCATCTTTGCCAATCAGGGGATCCCCATGCGCGCTATCCCGCAATAGTATCTCTGGCGGCTTGATACGGCCCGGCTCGGATATGGCTTCGCGTGTAACGGCAAAAGGTACGCGCGCGCCTTCCGGCTCTTTGGTTTTGCTGCGCAGCAAAAGTTCACTATTGTCGTCGGCAACGACATACGCGCCCGACGGCGTTTTGCGGTCAATGCGGCCAGCGCCACATTCGCCCAAGCCCCATAAAGCGTCGCGCTGGATATGAATTTCAACGATGTTTCCGTTTTCGACAACCGCCGCGCGGCGCTCGCCCGGCGCATCATCGCGCCATATATCAGTCAAGCGGATAACCCGATGCACGCAACAGCGTGCGTGTTTCATATAAAGGTAAACCAATCACGCCAGAATGGCTGCCCGCCATCCAGTCGATCAACGCCTCTGCCCTGCCCTGAATGGCATAGCCGCCGGCCTTCCCTAGCCCTTCGCCGCTCTGGATATAGCTTTCGATTTCGTCTGTCGACAAACGTTTGAAGCGCACGATGCTGTCGCAAATCCGGCTGCGCATCCGGCCATTTCCGTCAATGACCGCAACGGCACTAAGGACATGATGGCGGCGACCGCTGAGTAAGTTCAGGAACCCGCGTTGCATGTCGGCATCGGCAGCTTGCGGTAATATTCTGCGGCCAACGGCGACCGTGGTGTCGCCTGCCACCACAATTTCGCCAGCGTCACGTGGAACGGCAACCGCCTTCTCCTCGGCCATGCGCAGCGCATAGACACGCGGAACCTCTCCCTTACGGGGTGACTCATCAATGTCCGGTGCGGCGATACGCGCAGGCACAACGCCCAACCGCGCGAGAAGGTCACGTCGGCGTGGGCTTGATGAGGCCAATATGAGTATGGGGTTCAGACCCAAGGTCTGCCGCCCTTATTTAAAGCGGTACGTGATCCGGCCTTTGGTCAGATCATAAGGGGTCAGTTCGCACAGCACTTCGTCACCCACGAGAACGCGGATACGGTTCTTGCGCATCTTTCCGGCGGTATGGCCCAAAACTTCATGGCCATTTTCGAGCTCGACACGGAACATGGCATTGGGCAGCAATTCACGGACTGTCCCACGCATTTCGAGTAATTCTTCTTTTGCCATTCGGCCCCTTAAATCTTCAAAAATTCAACGTTGCTGCGCCTGTAAACCTAATGTTCGAAAAAGGGAAGCGCTACAGTGTAATCGCTTCATTGCGACAAAATATCGTAAACTTTACGTTCATATCTTGCGCAATACGTTATAGCTCGAACGTAACGATGATATACATTGAGCTTCTCCCCATGAAAACAACAGGTTTGAGCGCAATTTTGCTGGTGTCGGCCTCTGTTCCCGCAATGGCCATGGATGATGTCCAGAACCCGGGCAGCACCGTTGTCATTGCCAATGACGACGTCGAAAAAGCCGTTGAAGACGCGCCTTCGGGCGAAATCGTCGTTACGGCTGAACGTATTAAGGGGTCTGTGGACACCGATGTCCCGCCCGTTGAGGAGTTGAACGAGGCTGACATTGCGTCTTTGGGCGCATCATCGCTGACGGACCTTGTCGCGGCGGTCGCACCGCAAGCGAATTCGGGGCGTGGACGCGGGGGTGGCATGCCGATCATATTGCTGAATGGCCAGCGCGTATCGGGTTTCCGTGAACTTCGCGATTTACCGCCAGAAGCCATTCGTCAAGTTCAAATTTTCCCAGAAGAAGTCGCGCTAAAATATGGTTTCCGTCCAGACCAACGGGTGATCAATTTCATCTTGAAGGACAATTTTGCCTCCTTCGCCACAGAATTTGAACATGCCCAGCCGCAGGATGGCGGCTTTGCGCGCAATGAATTTGAAACGACGCTGACCCGCATTGGTAAAAACACGCGGTTTAATTTGGATATTGAGCTTGAACGGTCCACTGCGCTGACCGAATCCGAACGCGACCTGATTTCTTCGGGCGGTTTGCTATTGGCGCGCGGCGGCAATATCAGCGGCCTGGGCCTCAATGGAGCGATTTCGCCTGCGTTAAGCACGCTTGTCGGAAGCAATGTAACACGGGCTGCTGTGCCCTTGGGCATATCCAACCCAAATTTGGCGCAATTTGCCAGCACGGCAAATCGCCTGAATGACGGGGATATTGGCGAACTAAGGACATTGCTGCCCCGCACCGAACGGCTTGAGGTGAACGGGACGTGGAGCCGGTCGCTTGGTCCGCAAACAATATTGTCGCTGAACGCCAATTACGCGCTGACAGGCAGCGAATCTTTGCTGGGTTTGGCCGGAACAAGCTTCACCCTGCCCGGCAGCAGCCCGTTTTCACCATTCGGTCAAGACGTGACGCTCAGCCGCTATTTCGACACCCCGCGCCCGCTTGAACGGGCAAGCGAAACGCATGTGTTCCAGACTGGTAGCACGTTCAACCACGCGCTGGGCGGATGGCGGTGGACAGTAACGGGCAATTATGCACGCACTGCAAATGACACACGCACGACGCGCAACGCAGATTTCTCTGACTTACGCGCTGGCGTTTTGGCCGGAACGACGAACCCCTTTGCAGCCGATTTTGGTGCGAATTTGTTGTTCCTCGCCCCTGATCTTGCCAGCAGCCTGAACCAGAATATGGACGTGCGCAGCACCCTTGCTGGAACGTTGCTCAAATTGCCCGCGGGCGATATGCAAATGACGTTCGCGTCGGGCTTTACCCGGCAAATGCTGGACAGTGAAACATGGCGTTCGGGCGTCACGACCGACACCTCCTTGCGCCGGAACATCATGAACCATTCGGTCAATGCGGAATTGCCCCTGACCAGCGGCGATTTCGGCATTGGCTCCGCGATTGGCGAATGGTCAGTCAATGGCAATATCGGCTATAACGACCTGTCCGATTTCGGAAAGCTATTGGAATATGGCGCTGGCTTGCGCTGGGCCCCTGCGCGCAACCTGACCTTTCAGGCATCGATCACAGGCGACGAAAACGCACCGGGCATTGGCCAATTGGGCAACCCGACTTTGGTCACGCCCAATGTTGCGACTTATGACTTTACGCGCGGCGAAAGCCTGTTCATCAACGTCCTTACCGGTGGCAACCCTGCCCTGATCGGCGAAAAGCGCCGCGATGTCATATTGAACGCGAATTGGAATCCAGATTTCATCAAGGATTTCGCGCTTCAGTTCAGCTATTTCAAAAACAACAGCCGCAATACCACGGCCGCATTCCCATTGCTGACGCCAGAGATTGAAGCCGCCTTTGCCAGCCGCGTCGTGCGTGATGTCGATGGCCGCTTAGTCAGTATCGACCAACGACCGGTGAATTTCGACCGTGAAACGTCACAGCGGATCCGCTGGGGCTTTAACCTGTCGGGCAATATCGGCGCGCAGGCACCCGCACGCGGGCCAGCAGGCGGCCCTCCTCCTGCTGCGACAGGCGTTCCCGGCGCGCCTCGGGCGGCAGGCGGCAGCGGCGGTCGCGGCTTTGGTGGCGGTGGCCGTTTTGGCGCTCCCGGTGGTAGCCAGCCCAGCCGCTGGAACATCGCTTTATACCACAGCTACCGCATAGAAGACGAAATCCTCATCCGTCCCGGCGTGCCTGTGCTCGATTTGCTCAACGGTTCAGCGACAAGCAGCAATGGCGGCGCATCGCGGCATGAGGTCGAGCTTTCAGGTGGCCTGTTCCACAAGGGCTTTGGGTTCCGGCTGCAAGGGACCTATAAGAGCGGCACTACCGCCGACGGTTCGGGCCTTCCCGGCAGCAATGACCTGCGGTTTAGCGACATTGCAGCAATCAATGCATTTCTGTTCGTCAATTTTGACCAGCAAGCGCGCGTGATAAAGGCCGTGCCTTTGTTGAAAGGTAGCCGCATCTCATTCCGGGTCGAAAATATCTTGAACGATATTGTCGATGTCCGCGACCAGAATGGAAACGTGCCTTTGGGCTATCAGCCGGGCTATATCGACCCGCGCGGTCGGGTATTTGAATTGAGCTTTAGAAAGCGGTTCTGAACAATTCGATCAGCGCATAAAAAACCCCGCCGGAATTGCTTCCAGCGGGGCCTTAAAGCTTAATTTTCTGTAGGCGTTACATGCCGCCATGCGCCAATGCCGCCAACAACAGCAAGGCCACGATGTTCGTGATCTTGATCATTGGGTTTACGGCTGGGCCAGCGGTGTCTTTATAGGGATCACCCACAGTGTCGCCGGTTACGGCTGCCTTATGGGCCTCCGAACCTTTACCGCCATGGTGGCCGTCTTCGATATATTTCTTGGCATTGTCCCATGCGCCGCCGCCCGAAGTCATCGAGATCGCAACGAACAGACCGCCAACAATCACACCCAACAGAAGCGCGCCGAGAGCGGCAAAGCCCTGTGCGGGACCTGCAACCCAGCTGATCACGAAATACACGACGATTGGTGCCAGTACCGGCAGCAACGAAGGAACGATCATTTCGCGGATCGCCGCCTTGGTCACCAAATCAACGGTGCGGGCATAATCGGGCTTCGAGCTGCCGTCCATGATGCCGGGATTGTTCGCAAACTGGTCACGAACGTCCTTCACCACTTCACCGGCTGCCTTGCCGACTGCAGTCATGCCCATTGCTCCGAAGAGATATGGCAACAACGCACCCAGCAGCAGACCGACAATGACATAGGGGTTCATGAGCGTGAAATCGACGCCGCCTTCTGCAAGGCCGAGTTTATCGGAGTAGAACGCCAAGTCAGCGGTATAAGCACCAAACAAAACGAGCGCCGCCAGAGCCGCCGAACCGATGGCATAGCCCTTGGTCACGGCCTTGGTGGTGTTACCCACAGCATCGAGCGCGTCGGTCTTTTCACGAACCGATTTGTCCATTTCAGACATTTCAGCGATACCGCCTGCGTTATCGGTGACCGGCCCATAAGCGTCGAGCGCGACAACCATACCGGCCAAAGCCAGCATCGAGGTCGCAGCGAACGCAATACCGATAATGCCCGCCAACTGGAACGAGACAATGATACCAACACAGATAACCAAAGTTGGCAGTGCTGTGGATTCAAGGCTGATCGCTAGGCCCTGAATGACGTTGGTGCCATGACCAGTTTCCGATGCCTTGGCAATCGAACGGACCGGGCGGTAGTTGGTGCTAGTGTAATATTCGGTGATCCAGACCAGAAGCCCGGTGACGGCCAAGCCAACCATCATCGAATAGAACAATGTCCAACCCGTGAAACCGCCGGTGCTATAGGTCACTTCGGCATTCATATCGCCGCCGAGCGTCTGGTATGTGACATAGCCAATCGCCGGAATCGAAGTGACTGCGGTGACCAGAAAGCCCTTATACATCGCACCCATGATGTTTTTACCGCCGCCCAAGCGGACGAAAAAGGTGCCCAAAATCGACGTCAGAATGCAGATACCGCCAACAACCAATGGCAACGACATCAGGTTCAACAGCTCAGCCGCTGGCATCGCAGCTGGCATCAACAAGGCGAGCAAAACCATAGTTGCGCCAATGGTCACAACATAGGTTTCGAACAAGTCGGCCGCCATACCCGCACAATCGCCAACGTTATCGCCGACATTATCGGCAATCGTCGCAGGGTTGCGGGGGTCATCCTCAGGAATATTTGCTTCGACCTTACCGACGAGGTCAGCACCGACATCCGCAGCCTTGGTAAAAATACCGCCGCCGAGACGCGCGAAGATCGAAATCAGCGATGCGCCGAACGCTAAGGCCAGCAAACCGTCGATAACGGGGCGGCTGTTCGGAAGGTTCATTGCGACTTCGGTGAGGTAATAGAAGAAACCGGCAATCGCAAGTAAAGCAAGGCCAGCCACGAGCATACCCGTGATCGCACCGGCATTGAACGCCATTGTCAGGCCTTTTTGAAGGCTCTCGCTAGCGGCCTGAGCCGTACGGACGTTGGCGCGAACCGAGATATTCATCCCGATAAAGCCTGTCGCGCCAGACAACACAGCGCCAAGGACGAAGCCGACCGCAGACAACGGCCCAAGGAAAACACCGACCAGAACCGCAACGATGAAGCCCACAATTGCAATAGTACGATATTGGCGTGCCAGATAGGCGCCAGCGCCTTCCTGGATAGCGGCTGCGATTTCTTGCATCCGCGGCGTACCGGCCGATGCAGCAAGCACCGAGCGGCTTGTTATAATTCCATAGAGCACGGCGACAACCCCGCACAATATAGCCATAATTGACAAAGACATAAGCTGTCCTTTCCCCGTTTTTCTGTGTTAGAAACTCTCCCTTAGTGTACCCGAAAAGGCACACAAGCGGCTGCGGTATAGGGTGGCTTTGCAGTATGACGCAACCCATAAAAACGGCCTTGTGGGCCGGTTTGGCTTATTGATGTTGATAACCGAGCATCGGCGGCAATTTTACCGGAATCGCGCCGTCTTTTAAGGTGAGACCGCCGCCGGATAATACACAGCCAATGGCGGTTGCTTGCACGGGCAGCGGCAGTTCTGGCCGCGCGGTAAACAGCAATTGATAATCATCGCCCCAGCTTGCCGCCTGCAACCGGCTTTCAAGGCTGTCTGTGCGATAGCTGATATAGAGCGGCGACAGGGGCACGCACGCAAGGTCAATTTCTATGCCAATCTGGCTGGCAGTCGCCAATCGTTCGGCATCGAGCAGCAAACCATCCGACACATCCATCATCGCGGTGACAATCGGCGCAAGCTTTTGGCCGTCGGCCACCCGCGCGACTGGCCGGTTAAACGCATCGGCCAGCGGCCCAACCTCATCAAAACCAGCGTCAATGAGCTCAAATCCAGCCAAGGCATCGCCGAGCGTCCCCGTCACATATACTATGTCGCCAATTTGCGCGCCGGATCGCGATGGCACGGGGCGATGGGTTGCCCTGCCCAAAGCGGTCAGCCCAAGCGCCCGCTTATCGCCGCGATTGGCAACGGTATCTCCGCCAAGCAAAACGACGTTATAATGCGCCAGCGCCTTTTCCAACCCAGCGGCAAATGCCCTGTCCCATGCATCGTCACCCAGCATGAAGCCAAGCAGGACACCCATGGGCGCTGCGCCCTTTGCAGCCAAATCAGACAGGTTCGATGCCAATAACTTCCACGCGACGTCGGCTGCATTGGCGTTTGACCGGAAATGCACGCCCTCTGCCATCATGTCATGCGTGATAATCAACGCCGCATCGCCGATGTCGATCACCGCAACGTCATCCATTAACCCACGCGCCGCAGGGTCAGTGGCAAAACCACGCAAGAGGTTGATGAAGCTGGATTCGGTGGTCATAGGGAAACGTTACCGCATTGCGAGGACATGCAGAACTATATTCAGGACAGCGCCGTTCAGCGGGCGCGTACGTCCTTTGCAACGGCGTCCAACAAGCCATTGACGAACTTCGCGTCCTTCTTGTCAAAAAACGCATGGGCGACGTCGAGATATTCGTCGATGACCGTCGCGGTGGGCACATCTGGCCGGGCGATCAATTCATAGGTGCCGCAACGTAATATCTGGAGCATCGTCTTGTCCAGACGGTCCATCTTCCATTTTTCACCAAGTTTGCCATCGACACGTTCGTCGATTTCTGCGCGCCGCGCATCAACGCCCGAGACAACATCATCGAAGAAATCGGGGTCGGCATCGGCATATTGGGCGTCTTCGATTTCCTGACCCAGCCGGTGCGAATGAAATTCATTCAGCAGACGGGCGATGCCGATGTCTTCCATATCCATTTGATATAACGCCTGCACCGACGCAAGCCGCGCCGCCGATCGGGATTTGGATTTGGCACTGGCGTTATGGGCACTCATAATCTTTTCCTGACACTCGCCGCATGGGCGGGTAAACCTTCGGCATCGGCAAGCGTTGCCGCCGCCGGACCGATGCTGTTGATAGCCTGTTGATCGAGCGCGATGAAGCTGGTCCGCTTCATGAAATCGAGCACCGACAGGCCAGACGCAAAGCGCGCGCGCCGTCCGGTGGGCAATACATGATTTGGTCCGGCGACATAATCGCCAATCGCCTCGGGCGTCATACGGCCCAAAAATACCGATCCCGCGTGGCGGACGAGGTCAAACAGTCGCTCGGCGCGGTCATCATCGACCGCCAGCTCCAAATGCTCCGCCGCCAGCCGGTTGACCAAAGGCATTGCGCCTTCCAGATCATCGACCACGATAATCGCGCCAAAGTCCGTCCAACTGGCCCGCGCAACCGCGCCCGTGGACAGCGTCGCAATTTGCGCGTCAACTGTGGCTGATACTTGGTCAGCAAATGCGGCATTGTCCGTGAACAATATCGACTGGCTGGTCGGGTCATGTTCGGCCTGACTTAACAAATCGGCGGCAATCCATTCGGGGTCATTTTGGGCATCGGCCACCACGACGATCTCGGACGGCCCGGCAACCATGTCGATGCCAACCACACCATAAAGCTGCCGTTTAGCCTCGGCCACCCATGCATTGCCGGGGCCCGTGATGACATCTACGGCCCGAATGTGCGCGGTTCCATAGGCAAGCGCCGCAATCGCCTGCGCGCCACCGACGCGCCAGATTTCATCCACACCAGCCACATGCGCGGCGGCCATTACGGTCTGGTTGGTCTCGCCGCCGGGTGTTGGCGTGACCATGACAATGCGCTCCACCCCAGCCACCTTAGCGGGAATCGCGTTCATCAACACCGATG
>Ga0208595_1000222_pt1 | contig 22085 bp, 48 predicted proteins | sample LakMenEpi28Jun11_FD_150742 | JGI IMG/M metagenome (GOLD analysis project Ga0208595, IMG submission 150742) | Freshwater microbial communities from Lake Mendota, WI - 28JUN2011 deep hole epilimnion (SPAdes) | ecosystem: Environmental > Aquatic > Freshwater > Lake > Epilimnion/Euphotic zone ...
AGCTTACATTCGTGCGGCTGGAGCGCGATGGCGTTCTGATTTTCGAGGGTTGGGAAGATTGATCCTCGCGTAACTCGTTGAAAACAAGCGAGTTACGGGGCGCGGCCCCGCCCCCGCCCGTAACTCATTCAAAACCAATGACTTACAGCGGCCCATGTAGTCTATTAGCTATTAACTGATTTGCTATTTACTATTTTGCTATTTGCTAGTGTTGATTTGTCAAGAAGAAAATTGCAGTTTATTCTGAAAATAAAATTTGACACCTCGCGTCTTTGTGTTAAGTTTCCCCCATGCAAATCATTAACCACATCCTGTCACTATTCACACGCGACCGCAAATCAATTTACGGATCGCGCATCTTTCAACAACAATCTTGGCTTGATAAGCAAGTGCAAGAATCACAATGGAAGCGCAGATTTCTTGTTGACTAACCCCAAAAATAAACTAAACTATCCCCATGCAAACAAAAACATTTGTCATAGAAGACGAGCCGATTGTTTTTATCGTTGATGGAACACGAGGCATTGTAATAAACCCAATGGAAGAACGAGTTGAGATTGATACCCAAATCCCCGATGGAATTGAAAACCCATTTGATTATCTCTTGGAAGACTATGAAGATGGAGTTCTTTAATTTTCTTGTTGACTAACCCCAAAAATAATACACACTACTGCCATGCAAACAACCACACTTGAACAACTACACGAAGCACTCAGTGACGCTTATGCTGTCGATCTAAACGATACGCTTTACTTTATCGGGCATGATGATGAAGGCCCATTCGTTGCCGACAATCATGGCGATGACTATGTTTCACTTGCCAAAGTCGATGGTGACATTGAGGTTTTGGAATATGGTTTTTTCTTTTATGTTAATACAAGACCTGTCACATTGAAGCCACTTGTTTTGCTTTCAAAAACCTATTGACTAACCCCAACTCCTAACCTACACTACTACTATGCCTAACTGGTGCGAAAACAAATTGTCGATCATGGATTGCAGTCCAGAATTGGAAAGCTATCTAAAAGAAAATGGTCTTTCTTTTGAGAAAATCAAACCCACACCACCAGAATTGCTTGAGGGCAATGAGGCTTTTGAGCAGGCCGAGCTTGATGATGTGTTCGGCGGGGGAGCCTTTGGATGGTATGATTGGAGACTTCAAAACTGGGGAACCAAATGGGACTTGAGCGAAGAAGAGCAACGCGAAGTTGCCGACCAACTCATTTCCGAAAGCGCAGACTTTCAAGCAACCTTTATGACTGCTAATAGTCCACCCATCGAAGCGATTGCCGCCTTGTCTGAAATGTTTCCACATGACCAATTCACGCTTGACTACTTTGAGTCTGGTTGCTGGTTTGCTGGGACTGCTATCATCTCCCAAGGTGAAATTGACGACAACCAAGTCGATGATGCTGATGTCATAGAGTTTGCAAAAGAAAACTTTAACTTTGTCGAATACGACGAGGACGAAGAAATTCCTGCTGATGTCTAAAAAATAGTTGACATAGGGGGCGAAAGCCCCCAAACTTTCCCCGCATGAAAATCACTCACCAAGAAGCCGAACAATACATCCGCTTGACATTGCGCCAGCATAACATGACCCACATTCCAGTCCTTTGGACAAACACAAAAACAAGATTGGGTTGCTATCGCATAGAAAAAAAGAGAATCGAGCTTTCAAATCAAATCCTACAAAACTTCCATTTGTTTTCTGAAGTTTTCTTGCATGAACTTGCACACGCTCTTGACATAACCGAAAGAACAAAATTCTTTGGCACACACAAGAAAAATGGCCGCAATGACTTTCATGGCGAGAATTGGAAAAAATGGTGCTTGACACTCCGTATCCCCGCTCGTAGATTCATCCCAACAAACTAACCAACAAAATAACATGACCACAATCGAAGAACTACTAAACACAATTGAACAGCTCAAAGACATTGCCCAACAAGCATTAGAGCTTGCGGAAGCATATTCTGGCGGCGAAAGTGAAGTCGAGGAAGAACTCCGCGAGAATCTTAAAATCATTCTTGACAACCATCACGCCAACGACTAACCTACAGCCATGCAACCAATTAAACAAATCGGTGAGTTCGCACACGATACTTGTAAACTCAAGCGTTACTATGAATTGACAAGGGAGCTTCCTGCTGAACCAATCATTGACCGCATTCTTCCTATGTTTCTTATGGACGATGAACTCTCTGACTTCATTGATCTACTGGAAGACCTCAAAGAAGAAATCGCGAAAGAACTTGTTGACAAGCAATCCCAAAACAACTAACCTACAGCCATGGACGATCTAATAGAAAAAGCAATCAAACAAATCGAAGAAGACTTGTCTTGGGGCGATAGAACTGCAATAGCCGCACTCTTATCTTTTGTTCCAGAAGAAAATCTTTTAGACTTTCTGGCGCAATAAAATATGTTGACAAGCAATCCCAAAACAACTAACCTCACGCCATGCAAGACTACATCCACATCGACACACGCAATCCCCTCCACGCCGAAGCATACCTAATTGCCGCAGGACATTTCCTCTCCAAATGGCCGCAAGATTGGAATGCTGAAAGACTCTCTCTCGCTTTACTTGCTGATGAATACAGCACATCAGAACAGCAGGAAGATCAAAAGCAAATCGAAGTTTGGGAAGCAATCTCCAAGTTTGAATTGAACCCGATGGACGATACCAGCCCTTTTGCTTTTGTAGAAGAACTGATCGACAACCTCGCGGAAGACTTTGTGGGTTTTCACACCAAACATTCTAAACAATGAAACATCTTGTTTTTATCATTCATAATGGACACATTGCATATCGCATGGATAATCGGAATGGCTCTCATCCTCTTTTTAATGAGCAGCCGCAAAAAGTAATTGACTACCTCATCAAACTCATTCAACCTAACACACATGAAATCATTGCATCTTGAAGGAGGCGGCGTTGGCTACCTCGAAAGCCAACCACAAAAGACACTCACCCTTAAACTCCACACCGACTCTGGGCATGGATGGCTTGAAGTGCCAAAGCGGGAAGTCGAAGCCCTTGGCGTAAAGTTAAGTCGCTACAGCTACCAAGACAAATCAAACTTCTACCTTGAAGAAGATTGCGACTTGACAGCTTTTCTCCGAGCCTATCAAAACAAATTCGGTAGCTCTCCGACGATTGACTTTGTGCCACAGGTAGTTGGCGATCATCCAATCAGAAGTTTCGCAAGGGTGGGTTGACATAACGGGAAGGGGTCGCAAAGTGCGATCCCTTCCTAACTCGTTGGAAATAAGGCAGTTACGGGGCGCGGCCCCCCCGCCGCCCGTAACTCGTTGAAAACAAACGAGTTACGCATCTACGAGACTCATAGTAGTTCGCGCCTGTCAAGAAAAAAAATGCGATTCGCTCAAAAAATAAAAGCACAAAAACAATGAAAAATGTGTGGACAAGTTCGGGGTTTTTGCTATCTTGTCCCTGTCGCCGCTGATGGCGCATCCAACTCCAACCAATAGAAAAAACAATATGTCACTGATCATCGCAAAAAACAAAGTGAACGCCGAGCAACTCATGGGCGTTGAGACTCCCGAAGCCGCTGACCGCTTCCAACCCATCCCGCATTTCTCGCTTGTCGAAATGACTCGTGAGGCAATCGGACGCGCAGGGCTTGAAGTGTCGCTGGAAGAACATTCGCTCGCTCGTGGTGGTCAACGCTACTTTGGCGGGTTTGCTCTCAAGGGCGCAGACATCACTGGTTCTGATCGCCAAATCGTGCTTGGTCTACGCAACGCACACGACAAGTCCTTTGCCGCAAGCATTTGCGTGGGGAATCGCATGATGGTTTGCGAGAATCTTTGCTTCTCGTCCGACATCAAGTTGGCTCGCCGCCACACCACGAACATCCTTGCTGACTTGCCTCGCGTTCTCTCCGATGCAGTCGCTCGCGTTGTCTCGCATTGGGCAGACATGGGCAAGCGCATCGAGCTTTACAAGGAAACCGAAATCTCGCGTGATCGTGCCGCTGACTTGCTCATCGACCTCGTGGATGTGAAAGCGTTCCCCGCTCGTGACATTTACGCCGCCGTGCAGGAGTTCCGCAACCCTCGCCATGACGAATTCAAGGGTGGCACACTCTGGACGCTTTACAACTCCATCACTGAAAACCTCAAGGGTGGCGATCTTTCCAAGTTGCCTTTCCGCACGATGACTGCCCAATCGGTTTTTGACCGCATCGCTGGGCATCGCCCGACCATCGAGGCTGAAATCGACCCCGCCGATGCGGGGGAGGAAATGGAAACGCTCGTCGTCGTTGGAGCGTAAGCGTAAAGCAAACGAACCCTCGCCCGAAAGGGCGGGGGTTTTTTTCTGAAAAAAAATGAATTTTTTTCTTGACAGTTACGGGCGGCGGGGGGGTCGCGCCCCGTAACTCGTTGAAAATCAATGACTTACAAACGATAGACAAAATATCTACACGCACCTTGTCAAGCAAAAAAAATAAAAAAAAATATGCAAAAAATCTCTTGCCATAGCTGCCTCCGATGCTATGCTTTGGCCATGTCACTACTCAACACAGGAAACGCCAAGACACGCAAGGGAGAGAAGAAGGGTTTTATCACCTACGGTTTGCACCTTGCACCCGCTAACCTTTCGGGGTTTAATGTATGTAAAGACGCAAGCAAAGGTTGCACCGCCGCTTGTCTCAACACCTCTGGGCGTGGGGCAATGTCTTCCGTCCAACGCGCACGAATCGCAAAGACTCGTTTGTTTTTTACCGACAAGCAGTCTTTCCTCGCTGACCTTTGGAAAGAAATTGCAAAGTCAATGAAGTCTGCTGAAAAAAAAGGCATGACACCTTGCTTCCGCTTGAACCTCACAAGTGACTTGCCATGGGAGAAAATCAAATACAACGGCCAAAATGTTTTCGCCGCTTTCCCAAGTGTGCAGTTTTACGACTACACCAAAAGCGCAGAACGCATGACTAGCTTTGTCAATGGTGAGATGCCGAAAAACTATCACCTTACCTTTTCACGCTCCGAAACCAACGGCGCAATCTCTCTCGCTTTCCTTCGTTCGGGTGGCAATGTCGCAATGGTTTTCCGCAAGTCTTTGCCGCAAAGTTTCAAGGGTTTTGATGTGGTAGATGGAGACGACACCGATCTTCGCTTTCTCGATGGCAAGGGAAAAATTGTCGGGCTTAAAGAAAAAGGTCTTGCAAAGAAAGACGAAACAGGTTTTGTTCTTGAGCCAGCATGAACGAATCAATAACGCTTCTTTGCATAGTTGTGGCAATAATTGCTTTTTGCCTTTCGCATCAACGATGAACATCTTTCGAACGATACTAGAAACGGATCTTGGCCAATTCCTCGTGGACGCAATCCACGAGGAAAACAAGGTGCAAGTGATGCGTGTGCATGAAATAGATACGCAAGGCATGGTTGGCGTTCGCATTCCAATGCACCAAGAAATGTTGGGGGAACTTAAACAAAAAATCGAAAAAGTCTTGACAGAGTGACATCAAGCCTCGTTTCGTAACTCTTTGAAAATCAAGGAGTTACGGGGCGCGGCCCCCCTCCAGCCCGTAACTCTCTCAAAACCAATGAGTTACATCACAAAAAAAAGAATAAAAAATAGTTGACACTCTTAATCTTTCTGTTAGCTTTCTTACATGGACGCACGACAACACATCATTCGTGAAGCTATAGAAGAACAGAAACAAATCTTCGGCATGGAGAATCCTCATAAGCAATGGATCTTGACAAGCTGGGACTCATGGGAAAAGAATCCTTACTACTCTGGGCCAGATCAAAGGCATCCAGAAGATGATAGCGAATATCGTTAAAAAATAGTTGACATATCTGCTCCCCCTGCTAGACTTCTCCCAAGTAAAAGTACAAAGAATATCGACAGACGGCTCGCCGCTCGCCCGATAAGAGCGGCAACTCTATCCCCATGAAAACTACCAACAAAAAAGTTCGCGTTTACTACAACTTCCACAAGAAACTCTTCTCTGTCCAGGAAAAGGTTGACGGCAGGTGGAAGGTTGTTAATCACACAAACACAATCTATCTACACAATGTTTCATTCAAGGTGAGTGAAGCAGGAAGGCAAAGGGTGCTGCGCGAAAAGAAAAAGAATGTTCATGCTTTCATTGAAGGCGAACGACTTCCTTTCATCCCTAGCTCTTTCACATACGAGAGCGTTGTTTCTTACAACCCATACAAGAATCCAACCTTCACGGTTTCAAATTACTACAACAAACCCATTGACAAAGCCAAGTATGTTGGTATTGTTGACGGCAGAGTCCGCGCACTTTACACCCAATACAAAGGAGAACCAGTATGAGTAGTTCAGCAAAAAGCAAAGGAAGTGTTCCAACCGTTCAGTGGTGGAAACACTTACGCAAATACTGGAAGCGCGTTCAGAATAAACGAGTGCGCAGCGATGGTAAAAAAGAAATAAAAAAAGAAATATGAGAGCATACCAACTAGACTTCCTTAATCAATCCCGCATCATTGTCCACTCAAAGGGCTTACCCCCAAGTTGGAAAGGAACAAACATTGACAGGGAGACAGAAGAACGCGCTCTTGAAAAAGGGAGAGAGGGTTTCGTTGTCCATCTCGATGCGGAAACGCTTGAGGTTGTTGACCGCTACGAAATCAAATAAGGTCGCAAATTGCGACCTTATAACATGTTGAGTTTCAATGAGTTACGGGGTGCGCCCCGCCCCCGCCCCGTAACTCCCTCATTCTCAATCACTTACAACCCCGTCGAATTCCACGGGTTTATTAAACACTTATTTGAATGATTTTTCGTTATTTACAGATGGCTATTTGAATTATACTATAAAAAACTACATAGAGTAAAACCCAAAACCATGTACTAACTTTTGTTTCATTCATATTTATTTGGATTACCAAGATATTTCCAACCCTCTTTGTTCTATTTCGTTTGCTACAGATTGAATTCTAAGCATATGAGAATAGTTATATGATCGAGTTTCATATATAATATTATTAAGGAGTTGATATTCCTTTATTAGTTGGTCGTCAGACATTATTTGTACTGGCATATTATTTGGGATTATTTAAATTCTATTTCTATAGGGAAAGAAGTATCTGTCATGGTTAGTCCATCGTTGACAAGGTAGAGGTTGGCGTGAAATCCTTCCTCGTCTTCAAAGAAGTTTAAATCAACAAATTCATTTATTACGTGCCATTCGTCTTCTTCGAATGTGCGTTCCATTGTATAAGTACCCTCTTGGGTATCGAGGATAAGATCTTCTTTTGTTACAATGAGTTTCATTGGTTCTTGTATTTACGGAGAAGTTGTTCGTCTGTCATGCGGGTGGTCAAGAATGTCTGGTGGAAAGTGACAGGGATCTTGCCGTACTCACCATCGTCGTGGATAAGAGTGTCGCCATTGAAGGTGTCAAAATCACTGCCCCAAAAACTTCCATCAATAACTACTGGCGCGAATTTCTCACCATCAATATTTGAGGTGATATTATGCTCAATGACTACTTGTCTTTTTGGTTGAAGGAATGTAAACATATTATTTATTTATTATTAGAGTGGTAGGCCGTGATGGAATCGAACCATCGACTAAAAATTAGAAGTTTCTTGTTATATCCACTTAACTAACAGCCCAAAATTATTAGAAGTTTTGAAAGTTGTAGTCTGGACAGATCTCTTTAATTTGTTGACGAAGGAGGCGTTGAAACTCTAGGAACTTATCTGTCAACTCCCAAAGATTATCTTTGCCAAGTTTTTCATAAGCAATATTAACTTCATTGATTAGTTCATGACCACAGGAATCAAGAACAGATTCCATGTCTTCAAAGTTTGGTGCAAGTATTTTCATATATTCTTTTATATTATTCTTCTTCTTGTTCATCTTGATGTGCGCCAAGCATGTACTCTTGGTTGCGGTTACTGATTTTTTGCATGAAGTTCTCATAGGTAACTTGAGAATCCATAATAAGTCTTGCGCGTTTGATTGCGCGGCGGGTGAATTGCATTACATTACCCTTGGTGCGAGTACCTGTACCCTTGTTTCGGGCAAAGTGTTCATCCCAAACACAGAAATATTCTTTAACGATTAGAAACTTCTTGAATGCCTCAAGGCTAGGCATGTAAAGCAAATGGTTAAACAAAGAGTCACTATGATTTGATCCATAGATATTTTCAGCAAGTGTGGCATCTTGAAGTGCGAGTTGCTTGTCGCCGCAGATGCCGATTGCGATGCCAAGACCGTTGTTTGATACGATGTATTGTAGGGGATTCATGCGCGAGAAAGTTAGCAGTTTTGTGGAGATTGTCAACAGGAAAAGTTGGGGAGGGGAAAAAATTCCCCTCCCCTTCCCCCTCATACACTCGCCAGTATTTTTGTCCCCTCTGGCGTGATCTTTCTTGTACCCTCGATTTTGATCAAGGCTTTACGAAGCAAATAAGTTTCTGCGTCTCGTTGAATAGCAGTCCTTGACAAACCAGTTGCCGCACTCAACATTCCCAATGTGCAGTCGCCGCGACTCTTGAGAGTATGCAGGATCTCAATCTCGGTATTGGTAAGACCATAAGCCTTGATACCAACTAGATCGCACAATTCTTTCCACTGTTTTGTGCCGAAGTTCTTGGTGTTCCTGCTCTCGCAGTACATCTCAATTTCTTTTGCGCGTTTAACTGCACTGCGAGCATTGCCACGAAGAGTCCTGGAAATGTCATCTACGATGTTGTCTTGGAAGTTCACCCAATCCAAACGACCCTTGAGGATACCACCCAACTCATTTGCTTTATATGGTTTGAAGTCAATGATGGTAAGACGATCCTTAAACGGAGGGAATAGTTTATCCAACTCAGTAGTCGCAAAGATATAAGTTTGCTTTTCGAAGTTGAATTCAAATGTATTCTCGCGCCATTCAAAGCGTTTGGATTTTGCGCTCTCCACATTGAATACCGTAAGGAATGCCATAACAAGATCCTTGGGCAATGCGTGAGCCTCATCAAACAAAATCGTCAATTCGTTATCCATGATAACAGGCATGAAGATCTGCTCAAAGAATTGGGCATTGTTCTTAATCGTAGAGCAGTTAATCTCAAGCAATGGTTTTTTCAGTTGCTTGGCATACTGCTTTGCGAATTCTGTCTTACCCAAACCCTTTGCTCCATTGAACATAAGGAATGGACTGACTCCAGTTGCCTTGTGGGACTCGGCATAGAACTGAAGTTGTTTTTTAATGTGGTCTTGACCAATGAGGGAGTCAAACATTTTGTTTAGTTTAGTTGGGGGTTAGTCTTCAAACGAGGTGATTGCGAATTCAATCTTCTCTTCTGGTGCTACAGGTTCTTCTGCGGCGGCGAGTCTGATTTTAGAGACATTCTCCACGATGTCAATATTTTTTTCGCGCAACCATACTTTAGATACAGGCACGACACCATCGACTCCAACGATAGAAATCAAATCACTAAGCTTCAGCTTAACGAATGAGTTGCTACCCTTGGGACGACCTCTCTGTTTAGTTTTGTCTTGCATGTGGGCAGTATATAATAATCAGGACTCAGGTCAAGACTTTTTTATCAAAAAAAAATCGGGGTTAAAAAAAGAAATAAAACCATGAGATTAAACGAAAATATTCGAAAGAGATTTAAAATGATTTAAAATTCGCTAAATGTTGCCAAACGCCGACAGTGATTAATTGTTGCCGTTCGACCACACATTATTTGCAACTTATTTGTTTATTTTTTGCGCCTAGAAACAAAAAAATCAATTACAGCAATCGATATGCAAGCCAAAGTCAACCAGTCACTTTCTTGCATTACCTATCTTACTAGAGAATAAATTAGAAATCAATACCCAAATGCATAGCATTTCAATAAAGTTTAATTGGGGCAAATTAAATTTCAAGCTAATATGATTCCATATTAAAAGATTAATAAATGTGATGACACTAGTATAGATGACATAACCGAAAAAATAAGAAAGAATATCTGTTATTCCCTTTTTGTCAATGCTTTTCATTAGACAATTCTAATACGTTTATTTGGCCGAGTCAAGACAATCTTTGACTATTTTCTTAACAACTGGGGTAAATAAATTTTCTACTAATCTAACTAATCCCTCTTCGTATTTATCGTTTTCTTTTAATACGGAGAAATAAAAACCACTTACATATAAAACCACATGAAATACTTCGTGGAGCAACGTATCAACTAAAAGTTCTTCGTCTTCTATATTTGAGTTTAAGTAGATAATCTTTCGATCTGCATCTGTTAGTCCCCAGTCAGACATTTTTTTATATTTAATTTCATATGGCAAACCACATATAGTTATATTATTTGGCTTATACACATATGATCTTACACCCTCAATCGATGTTTTTCTACTGATGCGGCTATATATTATTTGGCATAAAGTTTTTAAAATTTTGATAAAAAGTTTTATGTTTACCCCCTATCAAAATGCTATAAGGATATAAAAATTATATATTATTTACATAAAATTTTAAAAAGTTTTTATTATTTGGTGGAAATTGGCTAAAATTTGCTAAAATCGGCTAAAAAATGGGTTCAAATTGCAGTTGACTTCGGGTGTATTTGAGTGTACTATGGGGTATTTTTTATTTAGTGTGGGCGTGAGAACCACACTAATCCTTTATTTTACCTTATTTTACCTTATTTTACCTTATTTTACCTTATTTCCCTTATTATTATCCCCTATATATTATATACTCTAATTACTATTAATCCCTTTGTTTATCAATGATTTCTATTATTTCCCACTAGATTATCTTTATAATTTATCCCTGTTTTAATTGGTATCTTACTACCCATCCATTATTAGGTAATAACAATAAACTCCAATTAATTTAAAATAATAAAAAACAATATAAAATAACTTAAACCATAATAACTAATAATTTATTATAAATTATAAAGAATAAACAGATAAAATCACCAACTAGACATATAAAACAATCTCTCTTTCTCCCAATCAAAGTCTTCAATTAGACGATTCATCTCATCAAGAGTATTCTCTACTTGCTCCCAATAGTATTCATCAACAAGGCTACTCCCAAAAAAGAAACCACTACAAGGCATAAAATCACTTGGATCTTTTTGATCAAGAACATCTTCTAAAGTAAAGATAAGATCTTTGATTTGATCCACAGTTACTTCATAAACACCACAATCATCAATACCAATCTGAACGTTAGTTACAAACCAACTATGCAAAGCATTGAATTTGCGCCAATATGAGACTTCTTTAAAAATAGAATAACGACCATCCTCATATTTAGACTCATAAAGCGGCAAAAACTCTTTAACATCCTCGTCATCTGGACTGAGGTTATATCTATCAAGAGCATTCAACTCTTTAACCGAATGATTAGTTTTCTTTGTTCTGAACAAGTACATGTCAAGGCCCATAATATTATTGGTTGGATTTTAATTTATTAAAAATGTCGAAAGCGTGTGCTTCATTTAGTGCTGTGAATCCATGCACACCCCATTCCCGATCTGAAGGTCCAAATTCGGCGGGAGGAACGAAGTTGTCTCCCATCTGGAGTCCATTGTGACTGCGGATGCGGATAACTTCCCAATTGTCATGCTCATGGATTCGATGTTTTCCATATGCGACTGCAATGTTCCCTTCTCTGTGTTTGATTGTGAAGTCATATTTGTGTTTACTATATTCGGTGAGCAACTTCATGAGTTAATCTTAGCTATATTAGGTTCTAAGTCAATATTTTTCTTCCATTTGAATAGCAACGATGAATTTTACCATCATCACCCGCCTTAAATAGAATCCATTCTCCTTTATTATGTTGTTTTTTAATGTAGTCTTTGACCCATTTAGGAAAACTTGCAAAACTATCAGCGGTCTTTATAGTATGTTCAAATGGTGAACTAATAATACAAACAAATTTATTAGGTTTCATTTTCATATCATCTAATAATTGCCGCTCTTAAATTATCTAAAGACATTTCAAGCTCACGAACCTTGCAGTATAGTTCTTGTTTTTCTTTTTCAAGTTCTTTAATTCTATCTGCAGCTTCTTTTAAAGCATTAATTAAATCTTCATTTGAACTTTTCATCCAAAAATCTTTCTATCTCGTCAAAAAATTCACCATCCCACTCACGATCTTGATTCTTCAATTCAAATTCGTCGGTTAGATCATTTGCCAACTCATAAAGACCACCATGACCTTTTTCTTGAAGAGTTGTACGAATAAGTTGATGATTAAAATTGCTATACTCATCGTATGAAATAAGCTCAGTAGTAATTGCAGCTACAACTTCATAATGAGTTTCTTGCCACGATTCAAATCCATTGGGAAATGTTTTCATATTAAAAAAGATTAAAAATTAATTTTGCAACCTCACAAATTATAAAAAAACCAGAAACAATCAATAAAACACAAATAAAACTAATAAATCCAAGAATAACTTTTGCTGAAGTTTTTTCTCGACCAGTCCAAATTTCTATAAGTTTTAAAAGTTCGTCTTTTTCTTTCATAGACTTACATTATACAATTGATCACATGAAAGTCAAGCCTTTTTATTTTCATAAATATTTTTTGCCCAACAATGATTTGGCCAATCAAAAACTCTTTCATCAGATTGAATAACATTTTCAGATAACCAAACTTTTTGTTGTAAATAGCAACCGCAAATCTCACAACCCTTGATATCTTTGTTTATTTTTTTTGGTGTTTGCATCAACATGCTACTTATTTTTGAACAAGAGAGACAATTGCCTACTGATATATTATGAGGACAGGATTCACAAATACTTGCTCTTCGATTAGCTTCCTCTTCACTTACAAAAGGCACTGAACTTCCCCATCTTGATTTTAATGCCGAAAGATATGCTCCAATCTTTGATGGGTTTATAATTTTATTTTTTTTATAAAACTCTTCCTTTTCCTCTTCTTGTTTTATAAAATGCTCTTTTAAATCTTCGTTTTCATTAATAATTTCTTGAAGATCTCTAGGGACAAATTTAATTCTATCTGGATTTTTTTGTCCAAGATTTGTTACCTCTACCCAATTTTTATTCATATATTAAATATAATAAAAATTAATCATTTTTCCAAGAATAAAGTATCTGCCATTCATCACTAGCAGTAAAGTGAACTTGATCATCCCAATCCCATTCATGATCAAATTCTCCTGTTTCTTCATCAAATTCGGCATCTTTTCTGCATTCTTTCTTCAAGAAAGGGGCGCATTCTTCATCAAAATCACAGAATTTATTAATATATTCATTTAATTGGTCATAATAATGCAAATATTCAGTATCTTCATCTGGAAAACCAACAAAACTTTCTATTGTTTCTTCTACAGACTCCCCATATTCGTCCAGTTTATAAACGGCATAGTAATCTGACCAACAACCACCACCTTCATAACCATGTGCTACAAGAATAGCGGTGTTATCATCCAAAACTTTCTTTGCCATTGCAAGGCGCAAAGTAAAATCACCTTCTTCAATATTGCGGGTTGTTTCTCTTACTGCGTAGAATTGTCTATTCATAATTAAAATGTTTCTTTTTTTAGGAATTCAATCATTTCTTTAAGTTTAGCAAGACCATCTGGTGTTTCCATCATTTTTCTCCTTTCACGGAGGCGAGGGCGTTCCATAAAATCCTGTCAACAGAATCATCAGACGTTAGTTCAAGCTCATCTCTATGTTTTCGTATTGCCTCAGCCAGTCTGTCGCGTTGCATCATCATAGCATTTGCCTCTAAACGATACCTTTCAGCAGTCTCTCTTGCTTCATCGCGTTCACATAATGCTTCTACTCTTTCTACCTTGGCTCGTATCCATGCGTCTTGAGTAATTTTCAAATTTTCTTTTGTTTCTTCGCGCTCGCGTTCTAGCTTATGAGCAGTTTTTACTGGCACAAAATAGTCGCCTTCATCGGGGGTAAACCCCAAAAAGATTTGAGCTGCATCTGTTTCTGGTGTATTACTCATCTTGTTTACATTTTTTAGTTAGTCTTTTTGCCGCGATAGCGTATACCTCAAAAAAAGTTTCACGATCTTCTAGAGATAGATCTAGCACTCGTTCACCTACAGTCTCTAAGAATGTGTCTTCTTCTTTAGTGCTATAGGTGAGATCAGCAATCACTATGTTATTTTCTTTGCCTTCAAAGCAGTTTTTGTGAATGCTACACATATTTTTTCTGATATAGTCACCATCATCCTCCCACCCAAGAACATCAATATATTCCTGCAATTTACCGTATTTACCATTAGGAAAAAACTTAACAATAACAACTCTTTTGTCTACATCTTCTGGAGACTTACCAATATAAGTCGGAGGTTGTGCGCCAATGTTATCAATTCTGATTTTCATTTTTTATGAATTAAATTTCGTCTTGAAGTCTACCACTTTGCTTCATCCAAATCATAAGATCAATTTGTGCCACGCTCATTTGTGGGAAATTATGTTTAGCCAAAAACAAAAATTGTTTTTCTAGTTGTTGATAAACTTTTTGATTTTGAGGTGTGCTTTCTGGAGCATCTTCAACACCGTTATCACGCATCCAAGCAAGAATATGAGTATCAAGTACGGCACACTCACAATCCTGTCTAGTGTGCAACAAAAAGAAACGAGCAGTTTTCGGTCCAACACCACGAACTTGTAAAAGATCCTCCAAAGAGCAATTACGCAAATCAAGATTGAGAGAATCCAAAATAGCTTTGGAGAGTCTGTTATACTGACCAATGCGAGAAGCAACGAGAGCATTATGAATGCCGATTTCACCAAGGTTTTGTAGGTATTCAAATGGAAGGACATCTTTATTTAATAGACGAGCAAGGCACTTGCTGGCATGATCACTATTTTTTCCTGCAACAAACATTCCGAAAAGCCAAAATGCTTGGAGTTCTGCGTCACTGCGATTGAAGTTGGTGATGTTTTTGGGGTCAATTAGCGTTGTCATGATCAAAGCATGTCACTAATTCTGAATCAAGTCAAGGCGAAACCATTCTGGTGCAGATCTTTTTTTCCATGTACAGAAATCTGCTTTATCGTAGATATAATATAAACGATATTTTTCTACTGGAGAAAGAGAATCAAAGTTTGGATGTTTGCGGCACTTTTGTTCTGGTGAGATTGCAATAGCAAATTCTGTAAGAGAACCAGAAGAAACATTTGATTCTGCCATGTGAGCGTCACACCACTCCAAAAAATCTTTGCAGAAATGTCCAGAATCGTAACGATAAATTTTTTCGTTTAGCATTGCAAGAGCATGATCAATAAGCCATTGCATATTTTCTGATGATTTCATTGCCCATAGCGTACACGGATGCTTAGAGTATGCATGTAGACGAGGCGTACCTTTAGCTGTGCGAGGACAATCTGATTCAGCAAGACGAGACAAACTAAAACAGTTGGCAAGCATTTGTGCTGACTCCAATATCATCTTAACGATATGTCTGTCACACATTTGTTGAGCGGCAATTACAGGATCTTTATCTACGCAAAATATGTTCATAAAGGAAGTCTACCCAATATAAACAGCAACGCAATCAAAATCTTCACCCTCTTCAACAATTTCATGATTGCCGTAATACCATTCAGTATTGACCCCTAGCTTTATAAACTTTTCTTTACAAAAACCACACGCATCAACACCTCCTTCATATCCACTGACTACAACCATTTGTTCGGGATCGTATCTTTGCAGTTTTTCAATCAAATATTTCACTTTCATTTGAATAAAATATTACAAAAAAGAAGCTGTGTCAAGATTTTAATTAAAAAATATTGACTTACATTAAATTTAGATTAAAATGCACGTGAAATAAAAAATTAATAAAAAACATAATTTTTTTTAAAAAAATTTTTTAAAAATTTTTGAAATAAATTAATTGACATTTCGACCAATATGGTTATTATTGATTTATGAAAATTGCGATCACAATTAACGATAATGTATTTGAAGCGGATGGTTTCATTGCTACCGAAGTACTTGAAGAGGTATTGCGTCAAGCAGATATTCTAGAGACTGATGAAAATGTATTTTTTCTAAACAGGAATCAACAATCTGTTTTGGACAAAGCATTTTAATTTAAAAAAAACTCAAAAAATAAAATAATTGTATGAAAAATCTACAAACACTAATAAAAGCTATTGATTGTGCAAAAAAAGAAGAGATTGATGGTTTATGGGCTATTTTAAAATATCGAGAGATAGGAATACTAAGAAAACTAAAGTCAATGTCTTCTCTTCTTGGAATTAAATACGAAAAAGTTTTTGAAGAAGCGCCTAAAGACTCAAGTGATAGAGTTCTTGATTACGACACGCGCAAAACAATACATGATATTTTGATTAAAGTTTCACAAAATAAAATAAAATGACAAAAAAAATAATTAGATATGAAGTAATTGATAAAAGAGATCGGTGGATGGGTAGTTATTCACCATTGCTTGATAAAACGTGTAATATTACCGCTATAGAAATGGCAAAAATAAATGCCAGTCAATCAAATGGTAGAGTATTTATTGTTTATGAAGATGAATCTAGAGAGGAAATTTGAATTACAAATTAATTAAATACTTTAAATGGGGGAGAAATTCCCCATTTTTTTTAATTTAAAGTGGAATTTAATTAAAAGTGTAATTAAAATTAATTAAATGAAGACAATAGTTAAGAAGACAATTATTCTGGAAACGAAAAAATATGATTTCGAAAATGAATTTGCATACATTGAACAATGGAGTAATGCTCATTTAAAAGATTGTTATTTTGCGGAAAAAGAATTTTTATTTCCCGATGGTTCTCTAAAAAATAATGGCAAAAAATATTTTTACTCGCCATATTCTGGTCTTGAAATAGAAAAAGAAATTAAAGCAATAAATCCTTTGAATTTCAAATGGTTTGATAAACTTTATTATTTCGATGAAAATGGAGATGTATTAAGAATAGATGATGTTAAAGCTGAAGATGTTTGTTATTTTTTTGATGAAAAAGATTTGACACCAGAATAAATATAATACATCATAGTATCATGAACATTGATGATATAGATAAGTTCGAAAGTAGGTTTGAAAGTAGGTTTGATATATTGCAAGATCAATACGCTGCATTGAGACAAGATGTTGAAAAAACAATTGCCGTACTCAAACAAATGATTGAACAACAAGAAGCAGAATAAATCATGACTACTTATTATCTAAGAGAAAAAAATACTGCTGGTAAAGAAATTACAATTGATTTTAGCGATTCTTTTGATTCGATTAATCAAAGATTTCAAAATTATTGCTCTAATTTCCCACAAAATAAATATAAAATTCTTAAAAAAGAAACTATGACTTCAGTCGTTAAAGAATCTGAGGATTATAGGCAGTCTTTATTTTCTTTTGTTTAAAATCTGCAGGATAGGTCGAGCTAGACTTGACCTGTTGCGAAAAATTCAAACAGGGTCAAAAAAATCTTGACCCCAACCATATTTGCTGTAAACTAATTTCACTATGAAAACTATTGCTATTGCTTCCCCAATTATTGCATCAGAAAACATGGAGAGTTCCGTAATGGGAATAGATTCCGTTGGAATGGATCTTTGCACGTACTTCATGCGTGATAAAATTTATTCCAACAAAATTCGTGCAGTTGTGCGCGAGTATCTTTGTAATGCCGTTGATGAACATGTTAAATTTGATGTTAATCAACCTGTTCAAGTAGGTTTGCGTTCTGAAAACAACGAAGTTGTTTTTTATGTTCGTGATCATGCTAAGGGTCTTGATGAAGATGGTGTCCGCAACATTTTTGGAATGTATTTTCGTAGTACAAAATCTAAATCAAACGATTCGATTGGTGGTTTTGGAGTTGGCTCAAAGGCGGGTCACTGCTACAATGATACATTTTTTGTCACCTCATATTTTAATGGTAAAAAAAGTGTGTACACTTGTATGCTTGGCGCTGGTGATTCTGGTGTTCCAGTTGGTCACATTTATAAAGTAGATGAGTGCGAAACCAAAGAAAGTGGTTTGGAAGTTTCTGTGCCAGTAAAGTATAGAGACTATACCTCTTTCGAAGAAGAGATTGATTTTTTTGTTTGTAATTCACCTCACGATATCGAATGTAAAATTTTTGAGCGTGAAACTTATAAACCAAATGAATTAGTTAATTCCATCGAATTCGATGGAATTAAAATCCGACTCTTAAAAACTAAAAACGAAAGTTATTCTTCTGGCAGTATTATTTTGCAAATGGGTGGAGTAACATATGGTCAGATCAGTATTTTTGAATTTGACTTCAAAGTTAAAGCAGGTCATGAGCTTTGTGTTGATATTCCAATTGGTTCAATGACTATTCCAATCAGTCGTGAATCTTTCGAGGAAACGCCTCAAAACAAAAATGTTATTAACCGCATTAAAGAAATCGTTCAAGAACTCGCTGATAAGGATCTTGCCCAATTTAAAGTCAAGGGTACTCTTGAACTTTTGAATGATCTTCTTGGTGGAATGCGGAATGGAGAATATGAGGGAAATGTTTTCTCATGCCGCACACAAAGTCTTTTTAAAGATGTTTGGAGCGTTGTTGGTAATTCTCACAAGCTATTTGATTCGGATGTGACTAAAAAGAATGGCAAGCCAATTCTTGTTTCAATTCCAGATAATCATAACTCGGAGTACTGGCGTACAAAAGTTAGAAACTTTGCAAAAGATAACAATGAAAATTATTTTATTGTTTGTGAAAGCAGATTCTCTTCTAAAGATATTAATCCACAAAAAATTAATGATGCTTTAACTGTTATTTCTGCTAAGAAAATCAAATACCCCAAAGTAAAAAAGAATAATCAACTTTTTGCGGTATACGAACTTCATGGTAGAAAAATTGGTGAAATGACTTCTTTTGAGCTTCATAATCATGCTCGCGCACATAGAGGTCTTCCACTCGCAAGCGACGAAAATGAAGCAAGGGAACAGAATGAAGAGTATTTCTCTGACCTTGAAAAATGCGATATCGAATCTTTCACTATCAGTTTGAAGAGTGGATCTCACCGATGCTACAGGTGCAATTCAACATCTCTTATTAAAGAAATGAAAGAGTTGGGTTGGTTGGATTTCACCTCAGCAGAATGCAAAGAACTTCGGAGTAAACTTCAGAAACTTAAAGAAGAAAAATATCAGAAAAATTGCGTAATTAATGGTGCTAAAAAGTCATGGCTAGTCTTTTCTGAAAAAACAGAAAGAAGAATTAAAGAATATAAAAACGCCAAACGCTTGCAGGATCTGTGGGACAAAATTGATAAAGAAGATTCGACTCGCTCAAAGATTATTAAATCTTTTAATAGTGGATCTTATTATTCTTGCCCCAAGTATTCTCGCGTCGAATTTAGAACCATCATGAAGTTGAAATAATCATTGACAAAAATATCAATCTAACTTATTATAAATAGTATATGAAGTACATCATTAATGCCGCTGGAATCGTGTTCTTTCATCAGAACAAACCAATTAAAATTGACAAATCATCGCCCCAATATTTGCGTGTTGTGAAGGCTTTTGACTTGCCAGAAAGTGAACAAGAGCAAGCAATTGTTGAAATCTTGGATCAAACCGCAGGTAACTTTGAACGAGATGGATTTAAAATCACTCCAGATGAAGTCATCTATAACAATGAAGTAATGCCGCGAGCATTGGCAGATAAGATTCGTGCAATCGCACAAGAAGGTTTGCCAGTTTCTATTTTTGCAAAATTCTGGGATAATCTTCAACTTAATCCTTCTGCAAATTCTGTTCGTGAGCTTTATGATTTCCTTGCCTATAAGGAGCTTCCAATTACTGAAGATGGATGCTTTCTCGCTTATAAAGGATTGACTAAAGATGGTTGGTCAATCTCTGGAAACAAAGAAACAAAAGTTCTTAAAGGTAAGGTTGATAATGCTGGTAGAATCTTTAATGGTCTAAACGAAGAAATTGAAGTTCGTCGTTGGGATGTTGACGACAATCGTCAAAATGGTTGCTCTTATGGACTCCATGTTGGGTCACTTGATTATGCACAAGGTTTTGCCCAAGGACAAGTTGTTGTCGTAAAGGTTAATCCAAAAGATGTTGTTAGTGTTCCAGAGGATTGTGGTTGCCAAAAGTGCAGGGTCTGTGCTTATAAAGTAGTTGATGTTTTCTCAAAAGAAATTGAATGCCCTGTTTGTGATGAATGCGGTGATGAAATTCTTAATGATGATCAAATTGAATATACTGAATTTGAAACGCGAATCGACAACTATATTCGTAAGAAGTATGAACAGGAATATGATCTCGTATCTGTTCGCGCAATCCAAAACTCTTTTTCTCCAGAGTATCCATCAAAGGTTCGTGTGCTTGATGCACTAAATACCCTTGGTTATACTTGGATTAAAGATGAAGATGGGAATGAGCAAGTTCTCGTCTAACAATGGCAGTGGCAAAGTGGGGGGGGTTGGGGAACCCCTCCCACACACTTTTTAAATTATGGCTACTAGATCACCAATCACAGGAGACGAAATTAAATCAAAAGCCCTTTCTAAACAAGGAAGGGAAAACTACGACTCTATTTTTAGAAAAAAACAAATGAAACCAAATTATAAATTAGCAAGCGCAAGTTGGTGTGGACCATGTTCAGCATTGAAATCTCGCATCGCAAAAGAAGGTCTTTCTGTTGAGATTGAAGATATGGATGATAATCCAGACTTTTTTAAGGATTTTAATATCAAATCTGTACCGCAATTAGTTGTTTTTAAAGAAGATTCTTTTGAGCTTGTTTCTGGATCTGAAGAGATTATTAAATTTATCAAAGAAAACCAATGAGCGAATACGAAGGTTTACTTAAAATGGATGGTTATGATGACTGTCTTGTCGGTGTAGTTGAAAGATTTGGTGAAGATTCATATTTTATTTACGATAGAGAATTAGTTCTTGAAAAACTTCAAAAAGGTGGTATGTCTTATGAAGAGGCGCTTGAGTATTATGAATTCAATCAATTAGGTGCTTATGTTGGAGAAAGAACTCCAGCATTTTTAATTAGAGATTATGAACTATAACCTTTTTTAATATGATTAAAAGAATATTTCAAGATTTAGATGAGTGTATCTTGCATACATATGCAAACAGCATGCCGCCTACCGAGTATGTTGAGTTTATACTCAGTGAAGACATGCATACCTATCGTACGATGATTCGTCCGTGCGCAAAGCGCCTCTTTGAATACTACAACAGTGTCGTAGGCAAAGAAAATGTTTATATTCTTACAAGCGCAACTCGTGACTATGCTGAAAGCTTGAATCGACTCGGTGAATTTGGTTTAGATAACGATCACATTTACACACGCGAAGACATTCAGCAGTATAGCATTTCACATGGCTATGGTGGTGAAGGCACTCTTCCAATGCCTATCGCTGATAAAGACAATGTTCTCATTGACAATCTTCCACCTCGCTATAATTACAACAAGATGGACATGATGGGCATCGTCACTAAAAACTACTATCAAACAAGAGAGTATTATGGCTTGAATGATGATGACGAATATTTCTTTGAAGATGTTGTAGAGTTTATCAAAGCAAGACTGTGAGCAGAGAGCTTAAATTCCGTTGTTGGCATAAAGAAAAGAAAAAATTCGTTTCTTTAAAAACTATCAATTTCGTAGATAATACTATAACATATACATTTGACGATATAACTCTTCAGCAATACACTGGACTCAAAGATAAAAATGGAGTAGAAATTTATGAAGGTGATATTGTAAAATATGATAACAGTGAAATTGCTCAAAAACCAATAAGCGGACTAGCCGAAGTGATTTATATGACTGATATGACGCTTGTAGACGCTCCATGTTTTGGATTATGGTTTATTGGAAATAAGAGCGGATTTTATAAAAGCATGTTAGGAGATATTGAAGTCATTGGAAATATCTTTGAAAATAGTGAATTATTAAAATGAAATATAAAATCACAATCAGCGAAGGATGCACAGCATTCTATACAGAAATCAATGGTAAATTTGTCGGTGGAGAAGATCCACGATACGACTTTACGGAAAAAGAAATCGACGAACTTATCGACTATCTTTGCGAGCGATTTAAAGAAGAGCGTAAGATGTGTACAGTACA
>Ga0208595_1000225_pt1 | contig 21938 bp, 18 predicted proteins | sample LakMenEpi28Jun11_FD_150742 | JGI IMG/M metagenome (GOLD analysis project Ga0208595, IMG submission 150742) | Freshwater microbial communities from Lake Mendota, WI - 28JUN2011 deep hole epilimnion (SPAdes) | ecosystem: Environmental > Aquatic > Freshwater > Lake > Epilimnion/Euphotic zone ...
TTTCCACAATTTTCTATTTGCGATCCAACAGTAATTCATTCGTTACCTAAAAGACAACTTCAAAATGGTGTAGTTGATGCTTTTACACATGTATTAGAGCAATATTTAACGTATCCGCAAGAGGCAATGTTGCAAGACCGAATTTCAGAAGGTATATTACAAACATTAGTAGAAATAGGTCCGAAAGTTGTTGAAAATCCTACCGATTATAAATTAGCATCTAATTTTATGTGGTGCGCTACAATGGCATTAAATGGATTGATACAAAAAGGCGTTGCATCAGATTGGGCAACACATATGATTGGTCATGAATTAACGGCTTTGTACGGAATTGACCATGCAAGAACATTAGCGATTATAGGTCCGAATTTATATCGAGTAATGTTTGATTCTAAGAAAGAAAAATTGGCGCAATTTGGTGAAAGAGTGTTCAATATAAAAGGAAATTCAACGGAAGAAATTGCTGAAAAAGCTATTGATAAATTGGTATCGTTCTTACAAGAAATGGGAATGGAAACGAAACTTTCTCAATCAACTACAAATTATTCCGATACCGCTAATTTTATTGTTAATCGTTTTGAAGAAAGAGGTTGGAAAGCTTTAGGCGAAAAACAAATTATTACTTTAGAAAAAGTGAAAGAAATTGTTGAAATGAGTTATTAAAGGAAGTAAAAAGTAAAAAGTAAAAAGTAACATAGTAACAAAGTAGCAAAGTAATAAAGTAATAAAGTGAAAAGTTAGAGAATCTATGTTTTCTATGTATTGCAAAGCTACTCAACTTATCATAACACTTTCTATGTACCTATGTGTTTAATTTTGGTGAAAAGTAAAAAAAAGCGTCCAAGAAATTTATCTTGAGACGCTTTTTACAAACAAAAAACTACTAACTAAACTACTTTTATTATTTTTTAATCGATATAATAGTATTTTCAATAGTCGTGCCAGAAAATACATCTTCACAAATAATTAACATTATTTAAGGTTTTTTAATATTGATTTCGTCATACATATTATTATTGAAATTGATATGACTATTGCATATTGCTATTCAAAAGTGTATTTTTGGAGTTCATAATTTTAGAACATGGAAAGCAATAAAAAATTTGCAGTTATTGGAGGCGGAAGTTGGGCAACAGCTATTGCCAAAATGTTATGTGAAAATCAAGAGAAAATAGCTTGGTACATGCGAAGCACGTATGCTTTAGAACATTTGAAACAGCAAAAACACAATCCAAATTATCTAAGTTCGGTTGCTTTTGATACGAATAAATTGCAATTGACAAACGATATTAACGAAGCCATTCAATTTGCTGATGTGGTAATTTTTGCAATACCATCTGCGTTTTTAAGTGCGGAATTAGAAAAAATGACAGTATCTTTAGAAGGAAAAATAATTTTTTCAGCTATTAAAGGTATCGTTCCAGAAACAAGTTTAATTGTAGGCGAACACTTTCATAATATGTTTTCAATTCCTTACGAAAACATTGGAGTAATTACAGGTCCTTGTCATGCAGAAGAAGTAGCTTTAGAGCGATTGTCGTATTTAACAATTGCTTGTGCAGATGAAGAAAAAGCCAAATATGTTGCAAAAAATTTAGCGTCGTATTATATAAAGACTAAAACGTCTGATGATATTATAGGTACTGAGTACGCAGCTGTTTTGAAAAATATTTATTCTATTGCTGCGGGTATTGCTCATGGTTTGGGGTATGGAGATAATTTTCAAGCCGTTTTAATGAGTAATGCGATTCGTGAAATGAAAAAATTCATTAGAAAAGTTCATAAAATGAAACGTAATATAAACGATTCGGCTTATTTAGGCGATTTGTTAGTAACGGGATATTCCGTTTTTTCGAGAAACCGAATGTTTGGAAATATGATAGGGAAGGGCTATACCGTAAAATCTGCTCAAATGGAAATGAGTATGGTGGCAGAAGGCTATTACGCCGTAAAAAGTGCTTACAATCTAAATTTGGAATATAAAGCCAAAACGCCAATTATTGATGCGGTTTATCAAATTTTATATGAAGGTAAAAACGCTAAAAATATATTTAGTAAATTAACCGAAAAGTTGGATTAGTTAAAAGGGTTTAAGGTATAAGGCAAAAGGAATAAGTTTCGTTTTTCGTATATTAACCCAATACCCTTCACCCAAAACCCTATACCAAAAAAATGTACTTCATCAACGTCATTCTTCCTTTAAATCTTGATAAAACGTTTACGTATTCCGTAAATGTGGAAGAATACAAGTTTTTGCAACCAGGAATGCGAGTTACCGTTCCGTTTGGGAAAACAAAAGTGTATACGGCTTTAGTTATAGAAAAGCATACCAATCCTCCTGTTTTGTACGAAGCTAAAGAAATCAGCCAAATTATTGATGAGGTTCCTATTGTAAATGAAATTCAACTAAAACATTGGCAATGGATTGCGTCGTATTATATGTGTGCAATTGGTGAAGTTTTTAAAGCGGCTTTACCTTCTGGATTGATTTTAGAAAGCGAAACGATCATTTCTTCTTCGCATACAGAATCAGATAAAACATTGGCCACAGATGAAGAATTTTTAGTTTTAGAAGCTTTAGAAAATAAATCATCCATTACGATTTCAGAAATTTCTCAGATTCTTAATAAGAAAAATGTAATATCAATTATTCAAAGCTTGTTAGCTAAAGGATTATTGTCAATGCAAGATGAAGTTCAAGATACATACAAACCGAAATTGGTAAAATACATTAAACTTCAAGAAGAATTTCTGCAACAAGAAAAATTGCAAGAATTACTTGAAATATTAAGTAAAGCAAAAAAGCAAAAAGAAATTGTTTTATCGTATTTTCAATTGCAAGCTACAGAGAAAAAGCCAATTGCTGCAAAATTGTTAATTGAAACTTCTGGGGTTAGCGCGGCGGTTATTAAATCATTAATAGATAAACAGATTTTTGAAGAATATTATATCAATACAGACCGTGTTTCCTTCGAAAAAGAGGAAAATTACGAAATACAATTAAGTGCATCGCAACAAATTGCTTTAGATAATATTCAGGATAAATTTACTCAATTTGATGTCAATTTATTTCACGGCGTTACCGCTTCTGGTAAAACGGAAGTATACATAAAACTAATTGAAGCATTTTTACTACAAGACAAACAAGTATTGTTTTTATTGCCAGAAATCGCTTTAACTACGCAATTGGTGCAACGATTATCAGCTTATTTTGGAAATCAAATTGCGGTTTTTCATTCGAAATATAATTCCAATGAACGTGTTGAGGTGTACAATCACGTATTGCAAAATTCTGAAAAAGCAAAAGTCGTTTTAGGTGTTCGAAGTGCTTTGTTTTTGCCGTTTTCTAATTTAGGTTTAATTGTGGTTGATGAAGAACATGAAGCTACTTACAAACAACAAGACCCAGCGCCTCGATATCATGCCCGAGATGCGGCTATTGTTTTAGCAAAATTTCATAATTCAAAAGTGCTGTTAGGAAGTGCTACACCAAGTTTAGAATCGTATCATAATGCCAAAACCAATAAATATGGTTTAATTGAGTTGTTTGAACGATTCAATAATGTGGTCTTACCAGAAATTCATTTGATTGATTTAAAAGATAAATATTTCCGAAAACGAATGGATGGTCATTTTTCCGATGAATTATTGGAAAGAATGCACGAAACATTAGCAAATAAGGAACAAATAATGCTATTTCAAAATCGCAGAGGGTATTCGCCGTATATTGAATGCACCACTTGCGGTCACGTACCTCAATGCCCAAGTTGCGATGTGAGTTTAACCTATTACAAGTATAAAAATCATTTAAAATGTCATTATTGCGGACATAATATGGCGAAACCCACACATTGCCACCAATGTAATTCGTTAGATATTACGGCAAAGGGTTTTGGTACGGAGCAAGTAGAATTAGAATTGATAAAGCTATTTCCTGAGAAACGAATTGCGCGAATGGATCAAGACACCACTCGTGGAAAATTTGCTTTTGAAAAAATGATTGATGCGTTCAAAAACCAGGAAATAGATATTTTAGTTGGCACACAAATGTTAGCCAAAGGTTTAGATTTTGAAAACGTAACTTTAGTTGGAATTTTAAATGCGGATAATTTATTAAATCAGCCATATTATCGTGCTTATGAACGTGCGTATCAAATGATGGTGCAAGTAGCTGGGCGTTCGGGTAGAAAAGCCAAAAAGGGTAGTGTAGTGATTCAAACGTACAATCCAATGCATAATACAATTCAACAAGTAGTGAATAATAACTATACAGCGATGTTTAATGAGCAATTATACGAAAGACGTAATTTTCAATATCCACCGTATTTCCGTTTGTTACAAATAAAATTGAAACATCGTGATTACGAAAAACTTCGTGAAGGTGCTACATGGTTGTATAATGTGTTAAAGCAAAATGTAGCGGTACCTATATTAGGACCAGAAGAACCTGCAATTAATAGGATTCGAAATGAATATATTCGAACAATTCTTATTAAAATTCCAAATAACGCTAATCTTATTGGAACTAAAAAAATAATTAAAAAAGCATTAGTAAGTTTTGAAGCCACTTCACAATATCGAGCAATAAAAACAACAATTAATGTAGATTATTAATAATTTTCTAAAACACTAATAATTTCTTCTTTTTTATTTCTACTTAACGGAATTTTTTCTCCGTCTATTTCAACTTGTTTGCTATTAAATCGATCGACTTTATCTAAATTAATAATATACGATTTATGAATTCTAAGAAAGTTTTCTTTTGGTAATTCAATTTCAAAAGATTTCATTGTAGATAATACTAAGTGGGTGTCTTCGTATGTTACAACTTTGATGTAATCGCCAAAAGCTTCCACCCATTTTATATGTGAGGTATATACTTTTATTTTTTTAAGATTACTTTTAATAATTAGATGTGCCCCGTTTTCGTCATGCGTTTGGTCATGTTTTAAATGGTGCATTTCCATTGCTTTTTTTGTAGCAACTAAAAAGCGTGCTTTTTTTATGGGTTTTTGTATAAAATCTAATGCGGAATAATCAAAAGCTTTAACAGCGTAATCCGCTTTTGAAGTAATAAATACAATTAATGGTTTAACTTTTAAACCATCAATTAAATCAAAACCAGTAATATGAGGCATTTCAATATCTAAGAAAATTAAATCAACAGTATTATTTGTAATATAATTCTTAGCTTCTAATGCGTTTGAAAAATCCCCACCTAAGTTTAAGTTAGGATGTTCGGAGATTAACTTAGCAATAGTAATACGTTGAATAGAACTGTCATCAACAACAATAGTGTTTAATTTCATATGTTGGTATTTATTACATTTAAAATGGTGTAATTATTTAAAACTAATTTTTGTAAAACTAAAAATTTATTTGATTAACACCATAAAAATATACAAAAAAACAAAAGAAAACTAATATTGTAAAAAAATAAATACTTTTTTGATGAATTTGTAAATTAAATATAATTGTATATCTTTGCACCCAATTTAAAAAATACGTACAAATGAAAAATTACGAAACTGTTTTCATTTTGAATCCCGTTTTATCTGATGTTCAGGTAAAGGAAACAGTAAGCAAATTTGAAGATTTTCTTACTTCTAAGGGTGCCAAAATGGTATCAAAAGAGGATTGGGGCTTAAAAAAATTAGCCTATGAAATCCAACACAAAAAAAGTGGTTTTTACCATTTATTTGAGTACCAAGCTCCAGCTGAATTAATCATTTCTTTGGAAACTGAATTAAGAAGAGATGAGAGAATCATGAGATTCTTAACTGTTTCTTTAGACAAACATGCTATTTCTTGGGCAGAAAGAAGAAGAGAAAAATTAAAAACTAAAGCAAACTAATCATGTCAATAGCTAACAACGGTAAAAAAGAGGGAGATATCAGATATCTTACTCCTTTAAATATTGATACTAACAAACAAAAAAAATATTGTCGTTTTAAAAAATCAGGTATCAAGTATATCGATTATAAAGACGGTGACTTTTTATTGAAGTTTGTAAACGAGCAAGGTAAAATTTTACCAAGACGTTTAACTGGTACTTCATTGAAATTCCAAAGAAAAGTGTCTGTGGCTGTGAAAAGAGCACGTCATTTAGCTTTAATGCCTTACGTGGCGGATTTATTAAAATAATATTAATCATTTGTTGTTTCGATAAAATCGGAACTAACTTATAAAAATAAAGGACAACAAAATGGAACTAATTTTAAAACAAGACGTTCAAAATTTAGGTTTTAAAGATGATGTAGTAACTGTAAAAAATGGTTACGGACGTAATTTCTTAATTCCTCAAGGAGCAGCTATTTTAGCAACTTCTTCTGCTAAAAAAGTTTTAGCTGAAAATTTAAAACAAAAAGCACACAAAGAAGCTAAAGTTGTTGCAGATGCAAAAGCAACTGCAGAAGCACTTAAAGCTTTAGAGATAAAAATTACTGCAAAAGCAGGTGGTGAAAAATTATTCGGATCAATTACTAATGCAGATATAGCTCACGCTTTAGAAGCAAACGGACAATCAATTGATAGAAAATTTATTACTTCTGGTATTGTTAAAAGAACAGGTAAATACAATGCTACTATCCGTTTACACAGAGAAGTTATCATTGAATTAGCTTATGAAATTGTTGCTGAAAAAGCATAATTTTATTTAAAATATTTCTTTAAAAAAAGCGTTGCAATTGCAACGCTTTTTTTATTTTTACGCAACTTTAAGTTTTTATACTAAATATTCGTAAATGAAATATACCCGATTAACAAAAGAACAATTAGAAGAACTACATCCTGAGTTTATTACTTTTTTAGCCACGCAGACTATTGATAAAAAAGAATGGGATGAGCTAAAAGCTAAATCTCCAGAAATTGCTTTGCAAGAAATTGATGTGTTTTCTGATTTAATTTGGGATAAAGCCATTACAAATGTTCGTTTTGTAGATCATTTTTCAAAAAATCACATATTTCTTTTTAAATGTCACGATACTTTTTTAGAATCTATAATAGTAAATACTTCAGAAGTTTCCGTTGATTTCTTTACTACAGAAGGATTAGAATGGTTAGGGAATAATCTTTTTTCTGATGCAGTTACTATTCAAACAGGAAAAAAAGAAGTTGCCGAAAATCGTAATGAAGAAGTGTTTAAAATAATTGAAAACGGAGGAATAATTAGTAAAGGTGACTTGTATAGTAAACTAATTACATTAATTAATGTATCATAATATGACTGTTTTAGAAACGATTCAATCTTTAAGAGCAGAATTAAATTCGCATAATTACAATTATTACGTGTTAGATAATCCTACGATTTCTGATTTTGATTTTGATGCAAAATTAAAACAATTACAAGATTTAGAAGCAGCCAATCCTTCTTATTTCGATGAAAATTCTCCAACGCAACGTGTCGGGGGAGCTGTTACAAAGAATTTTAATACGGTTGAACACGAATATAGAATGTATTCTTTAGACAATTCCTATTCTAAAGAGGATTTGTTAGATTGGCAAACAAGATGTCAAAAAATTTTAGGTGATGTTGATTTAGAATTTACTTGCGAATTAAAATATGATGGTGCTTCTATAAGCATCACCTATGAAAAAGGAAAATTGGTTCGTGCAGTAACCCGTGGCGATGGTTTTAAAGGCGATGATGTGACTCAAAATATTAAAACAATAAAATCTGTTCCGTTAGAATTAAACGCTGGTTTTCCTGAGAAATTTGATATTCGAGGTGAAATCATTTTACCATTTGCAGGTTTTGAAAAAATGAATCAAGACTTAATTGAAATTGGTGAAACACCTTATTCAAATCCAAGAAATACAGCTTCGGGAAGTTTGAAATTACAAGATAGTGCCGAGGTGGCAAAGCGTCCATTGGAATGTTTGTTATACGGAATGATTGGCAATAATTTAAATATTTCAACCCAATACGAAAGTTTAGATTTGTCGAGAAAATTAGGATTTAAAGTGCCAACTCAGAGTAAATTAGCTAAAAACATTGATGAAGTTTTTGAATTTATTGAATATTGGGATAAAAACAGACACAATTTACCTTACGAAACAGATGGAGTAGTAGTTAAAATAAACAACATTCATTTTCAAGAAGAATTAGGTTATACAGCAAAATCGCCACGTTGGGCTATGGCGTATAAATTTAAAGCAGAACAAGTGAGTACTGTTTTGCAATCTATTTCTTATCAAGTTGGTCGAACGGGAGCAATTACTCCTGTGGCAAATTTAGAACCTGTTCAATTAGCAGGAACAATCGTAAAACGTGCTTCTTTGCATAATGCAGATCAAATTTCTAAGTTGGATATTCGTGTAAACGATGAAGTTTTTGTTGAAAAAGGAGGTGAAATTATTCCAAAAATAATTGGAGTAGCGAAAAGAGGAAATCAAGAAAATCCAACCATTTATATTTCAAATTGCCCAGAATGTGATACGAAATTGACAAGAAGTGAAGGAGAAGCGAATCATTATTGTCCAAATTTTTATGGATGTCCTCCTCAAATTATTGGAAGAATTCAGCATTTTATTACCAGAAAAGCAATGGATATTGATGGTTTAGGTGGTGAAACTGTCGCTTTATTATATCATGCAGGTTTGGTAAAAAATTATGCCGATTTATATGATTTGAAAAAAGAACAAATTGTAGTTTTGGAAAGAATGGCGGATAAATCTGCCGATAATCTAATTTTAGGAATTGAAAATTCAAAAGCAATTACATTCGATCGAGTTTTATATGCATTAGGTATTCGATATGTGGGCGAAACGGTCGCTAAAAAATTAGCTAAACATTATAAAAACATTGATAATTTAGCTAAAGCTGATTTACTTGATTTAGTTACAGTAGATGAAATTGGGGAACGAATTGCACAAAGTGTGATGGATTTTTTCCAGAACTCAGAAAATAAAGATATTATTAATAAACTAAAAACAGTAGGCATTCAGTTTGAATTAAATGAGATTTCAACAGCAGTTTCCAATATTTTAGAAGGAAAAATATTTGTTGTTTCTGGTGTTTTTGAAGTTTTCTCTCGAGACGATTTGAAAAAAGCTATTGAAGATTATGGCGGAAAAGTAGGAAGTTCTATTTCTGCGAAAACCAATTATGTTATCGCCGGAGCCAATATGGGACCTGCTAAATTAGAAAAAGCCAACCAGTTAAAAATTGAAATTATTGACGAATACCAATTTCAAAAAATGATAAATGGTTAAGAATTAAATTACTACAATGTTTTTTTCTTTACTAATGTATTTGGTTTCGTCGCTAAAATAAAAATCAATTCGGCCTAAGTTTATTCCGTAAGCACCAACTTGGTTGATCACTACTTGTTTACCAACTTTATTAGTTTTTATGACAGGTTTGTCTAAAAAGGTGTGTGTGTGCCCGCCAATAATTAAATCAATGTCTTGTGTGGCAGCGGCTAATTTAAGATCCGAAGGTTTGTCTTTTTCATTTTTGTAGTCAAATCCAAGATGCGACAAACAAATTATTAAATCGCATTTTTCAGTTTCTTTAAGTGTTTTGGTAATGTCTGTAGCAACTTCTATTGGGTTATAGTATTTGGTTTCTTTATATAGTTTTTTGTCTACTAAACCATCTAATTCAATACCTAAACCGAAAACACCAATTTTTATTCCGTCTTTTATAAAGGTTTTATAAGGTTTTACAATTCCGTTTAACTCGGTATTTTTAAAATCATAATTTGCAGAAACAAAGTCAAAATTAGCATTTGGTAATTGAGCGAAAAAGCCATCAATTCCATTGTCAAAATCGTGATTTCCTAATGTTGCCAAATCGTATTTCATCATACTCATTAGCTTAAATTCCAATTCGCCGCCATAATAATTAAAATAAGGCGTGCCTTGAAAAATGTCACCAGCATCTAATAATAATACATTTTCTTCTTCTTTTCTAATCTGTTCAATAATATTTGCACGTCTTGCCACACCTCCCATAGAAGGGTTTCTTGGATGATTTTCCGGGAATGGATCAATATGACTGTGCACATCATTGGTGTGCAAGATGGTTATTTTTTTCTCTCTTACAGTAGAAAAACTCGACAATGAAAGTCCGCTAAATGAAAGTAGTGCTGAAGTTGCAGCTGTGTTTTTGATGAAATTTCTTCTTTTCATAGGAGTTATTCTTTAATGATTCTTTGAACGGTTGAAGCTTCAATAGTTTTGTATTTGTAGAAGTAATCAATCAATACATTTCTTATTTTATAATTTAAATCAAAACTACCTTCATTTTTAAGAAAGAATGTCATGTTGTCTCCACCGTTAGCTAAATAATCGGAAGTGGCTACGTAATAAATTGTGTTATTTTCGATGGCTTTATCATTAAAAAGAACCTTTGTAATAGTATTTTCTTTATCCAGAAATATTTTTAAACCGTTGAGTGGATGTGGTTTTTTTTCTTTGATAATATGTTTTGCCATTGCAAAAATTTCTTCACCTTTAAGTGCTACAACAATTAAGCTGTTTTCAAAAGGCATCACTTCAAAGGCATTTCTTTTGCTGATATTTCCCTTTGGAATAATCGATCTAATACCGCCACTATTTAAAATTACAATGTCAATTTGTTTGTTTTGTTGTTTTTTAAAAACTGGAGAAGCAAATTCCATACACGCATCAGCCATAAGATTTCCAATATTACTTTGCCATTCGCCTTTAGTTTTGTCTAAAGTTTCATTGGTAAAAGAAATTACACTATCTAAATCGGTATTTATATGCGCTCTGTAAGGTGAAATATAAGATTCTATAGTTTCATTTGAAGTGTATTTTGATGCGACTTCAATTTTTTTTCCTTCAATTTGATAATTGGTATATTTTTTTGTTTTACAAGAAACAGCTCCTAATAATGTTAAAGTTGTAACAAAAATTATGTAAAGAGGTTTCATATTTTTACTTTTGAATGTCATTTATTTGAATAGATTATTTTAATTTTGTAAAAGATGTAAAGTTACAATGATTTATAAAATTATTCTGAATTTATTTCTGAATTATTAAAATATTTTAAAAAACTTAAAAAATATAATATGCAATCATTAATAGGTACTGGTGTAGCTTTGGTAACGCCTTTTAAAAAAGATTTTTCTGTTGATACAGAAGCGTTAACGAAAATTACAAACCACGTAATTGAAGGTGGAGTAGAATATTTAGTAATATTAGGTACTACAGCTGAAAGCGCAACATTAAATGCAGAAGAAAAAGAAGTCGTTATACAAACTATTGTTGCTGCAAATAAAGGCAGAGTGCCAATGGTTTTAGGAGTAGGAGGTAACAATACTGCAAAAGTGGTTGAGGAATTAAAGACAAGAAATTTGTCGCAGTTTGCAGCCATTTTGTCGGTTTCTCCATATTATAACAAACCTACACAAGAAGGTATTTATCAACATTTTAAAGCTGTTTCTGAAGCATCACCAATCCCAATTATTGTTTATAATGTACCGGGAAGAACATCAAGTAATATGTTGCCTGCTACAGTGATACGATTAGCAAACGATTTTAAAAATATTATTGGAATTAAAGAAGCCGCTGGCGATATTGTGCAAGCAATGAAATTAATTCAAACCAAACCGGAAGGCTTTTTAGTAATTTCTGGTGATGATATGATTACTTTGCCAATGGTTTTAGCTGGTGGTGCTGGAGTAATTTCTGTAATTGGAGAAGGTTTTCCAAAAGAATTTTCAGAAATGGTTCGATTGGGATTAAACAAAAAAGTAGATGAAGCTTATAAATTACATTACAAATTAGCCGATTCTATAGATATGATTTTCGAACAAGGAAATCCTGCAGGTATTAAAGAAGTCTTTAAACACTTAGGTCTGTCTGAAAACACAGTGCGTTTACCATTGGTAAATGTAGATGAAAATTTGTCTGTAAGATTAGCTAATTTCATTAAAAATTTAGGATAAAAATCTTTTTTGTAAAACGTAAAAATATATCTACCTTTGCAGTTCCTTTTTCAAACTGCGTAAAAGGCATAATGCAACATCAAATATGAACAAATTTATATATATACTTTTAGTAATACTTTCAATTTCATCTTGTAGTCCTTATCAAAAGGCTATGAAATCAGATGATGTAGAATTCAAAACAAAAGTATTTACTGAACAAATTGAAAAGAAAAAGTATTCTAAAGCAATACGATTGTTTGAGCAATTTGCTTCTGCATTAAGAGCAAAACCTCAGGGTGAAGCTGCTTTTTATAGTTATGCTCAGGCATTGTATAATACCAAACAATATATTTCTGCTGCTTACGAGTTTGAAAGATTTTCAAGTAGTTATCCAAAAAGTCCATTGGCTGAAGAAGCCGCTTTTTATGGGGCAGAATGTTACAGTAAAGTATCTCCGATTTATAGTTTAGATCAAGTGGATACGGATAAAGCATTAAGTAAAATTCAGGTTTTTGTAAATAAATACCCAAATTCAACATACTTGCCAAAGGCAAATGAAATTGTAAAAGTAATGTCTGAAAAATTAGAATTGAAAGCATTTGAAATCGCAAAACAATACAATACAATTGGCGAATTTACAAGAGATTACAACGCTGCAATTATAGCTCTGGACAATTTCGTGTTTAATTTTCCAGGTTCAAAATATAAAGAAGATGCTTTATTTTATAAATATGATGCTATGTATAAATTAGCAACTAATAGTATTCCTTCTAAAAAACAAGAAAGATTAAATTCAGCTAAAACGTATTACCAAAATTTAGTAAAATTTAAAGCGGATACCAAGTATATACAACAATCAAATAAAATGCTTGAAACCGTAGAAAAAGAATTGAAACAATATACAAATTAATCATTATTATGGATTTAAAGAAAACAAATGCTCCAGTAAACACAGTAACTTACAACAAAAGTGTAATTGAAGAACCAACTGGAAATGTATATGAAGCAATTACTATAATAGCAAGAAGAGCCAATCAAATTAATTCTGAAATTAAAAAAGAATTATTAGATAAGCTTGACGAATTTGCTACTTATAATGATAGTTTAGAAGAAGTTTTCGAAAATAAAGAACAAATTGAAGTTTCTAAATATTACGAAAAATTACCTAAACCACACGCTTTAGCTGTTCAAGAATGGTTAGAAGATAAAATTTATCATAGAGATACTAAATAATTAAAACTTTAATTAATGTCTGTTTTAAAGGGTAAAAATGTTTTGCTGGGTATTTCTGGCGGAATTGCAGCTTATAAAACAGCGTCATTGGTTAGATTACTTATAAAAGCAGGTGCACATGTACAAGTTGTCATGACACCTGCTTCTGTTGATTTTGTTACACCCTTAACTTTATCGACACTTTCAAAAAATCCCGTATTTTCTACTTTTTATAATAAAGAAGATGAAAATGCAACTTGGAACAATCACGTAGAATTAGCAATTTGGGCCGATTTTATGCTTATTGCTCCAGCTACAGCAAATACACTTTCTAAAATGGCTTCAGGAGCCTGTGATAACTTGCTTTTAGCAACTTATTTATCTGCAAAATGCCCGGTATATTTTGCTCCAGCAATGGATTTAGATATGTATATTCATCCCACAACAAAAACGAATTTTGAAACTTTAAAAGGTTTTGGAAACACAATTATTCCTGCAGAAAGTGGTGAATTAGCCAGTGGATTAAGTGGTGAAGGAAGAATGGCTGAGCCAGAAAATATACTTCAATTTATTGAAAAAGATATCGAAAGCAAATTACCACTGAAAGGCAAAAAAGTATTAGTAACCGCAGGTCCTACTTATGAAGCTATAGATCCAGTTCGATTTATAGGCAATCATTCTACAGGAAAAATGGGATACGATATTGCGCTTGCAGCGGCTAATTTAGGTGCAGAAGTGGTATTGGTTTCAGGTCCAACTCATATGCAATTGCAACATAGTTTAGTGTCAATAATCAGAGTTACATCAGCAGATGAAATGTTTACTGCTTGTCATCACTATTTTGAAAATACAGATGTCGTAATCGCAGCTGCGGCAGTTGCCGATTATAAACCAAAAAATATTGCTTCTCAGAAAATAAAAAAGGATGAAGCTACGTTTACTATAGAATTAGAAAAGAATCAAGATATTTTATTATCTTTAGGTCAAATTAAAAAGAATCAATTTTTAATTGGATTTGCTTTAGAAACAGAAAATGAAATTGAAAATGCTAAAAGTAAAATCCAAAAAAAGAATTTAGATGTTATTGTCTTGAATTCTTTAAACGATGAAGGTGCTGGATTTGGAAAACCAACAAATAAAGTTACATTTATTGATAAAGATTTTAATATATTTGATATTCCATTAAAATCAAAAGAATTAGTTGCCGAAGATATTGTTAACCTAATTGTAAAAAAATATGCGAATTAAATTTTTAGTATTCCTTTTTTTAAGTGTTTTTTGTGCTAATTCGCAAGAATTAAAAGCTATTGTATCTATAAATACTGATCAAGTTACCAGTGTAAATCCTCAGATTTTTAAGAATTTAGAAAAACAGGTTTTCGATTTTTTGAATAATACTAAATTTTCTGAAAAAGTAGTGAAACAAAATGAAAAAATAAATTGTTCGTTTTTCTTCATCGTAACTAAATTTGAAAGCAATAATTTCGAAGCGTCTTTGCAAGTAAACTCTTCACGTCCCGTTTATAATAGTACATTTACTACTCCAATTCTAAATATTAACGATAAAGATGTAAGTTTTAAATACATTGAATTTGAAAATTTAATTTATGATCAAAATGCATTTACATCAAATTTAGTTTCGATTTTATCCTTTTATGCCAATGTAATTATCGCTTCTGACGCAGATACTTTTTCAGATAAGGGCGGAACAGATTCTTATGAAACAGCTTTAAATATTACCAATGTAGCCCAATCGAGTGGGTTTTCAGGTTGGGTGCAAACGGGTAAAAAAACAACACGATTTAATTTGATTTCAGATTTAATGTCAAATACATTTGATGCATACAGAGAAACGTTGTATGAATATCACATCAATGGATTAGATAAAATGGCTGACGATTTAAAACAAGGAAAATTAGGTATCGTAAATGCTATAGATACTTTACTTAAAGTACACAAAGTAAGACCAAATTCGCTTTTAGCACGAACTTTTTTTGATACTAAAACAGACGAAATTGTAGATATTTTTAATGGCGGACCAGGTATTGATACAGTTAAAGTTAAAGATAATTTAGCTACTATTTCTCCGTTAAATTCTTCCAAATGGAATAAAATAAGGTAATATGCTTTTATCTTTATCAGTTCAAAATTATGCCTTAATTGAGCAACTTAATATTAATTTTTCCAATCAGTTTGCTACCATAACAGGGGAAACAGGTGCGGGAAAATCGATATTATTAGGTGCTTTGGGTTTAATTATGGGAAATCGCGCCGATTTATCTTCCCTAAAAGATAAAGAAAAAAAATGTGTAGTGGAAGCCAGTTTCGAAATCTCAAAATACAATTTAAAATCACTTTTTGAAGCGAATGATTTAGATTTCGAAGACACAACGATTATTAGACGTGAAATTTTACCTTCTGGAAAATCTCGTGCGTTTATAAATGACACACCTGTTAATTTATCAGAATTACAACTTTTAGCAGAAAATTTAATTGATATTCATTCGCAGCATCAAACACGTGAATTGGAACAACAAAATTATCAGATTTCAATTTTAGATGCAATGGGTTCGAATGCCCAAAATCTAAATGAATACACCATTTTATTATCCGATTTCAAACTAAAATCTAAAGAATTAGAACAAGCAATTTCGGATAAAAATGCACTATTTACAGCGCAAGAATACAATTTACACTTGTTAAATGAATTGGAACAAGTAAATTTAAAACTGGAGGAACAATCAGAATTAGAAGGCGAATTACTGAGTTTAAATAATTCTGAATTAATTACAGAAACGCTAAGTAAATTAGTTTTAGGCGCAAATGAAGAGCAATTTGGATTTATTACTTCGATTAAAGATTGTAAAAATGCATTGCAAAAAATTGCCGGCTTTTCTTCTTCGTATACAGAAGTATTCGAAAGATTACAATCTGCATTAATTGAATTGGAAGATATTGCAGATACTACATTTCATTTAGCCGAAAAAAACACGTATAATCCAGAGCGATTAGAATTTATTTCAAACCGATTGCAAGCTATTTACGATTTACAAAAAAAACATCAAGTTACTTCAATTGAAGACTTGTTAGAAATACGAAATCAACTATCAGAAAAGGTACTTTTAGTAGACAATTTAGATGAGAAAATACTTCAACTAAAGGATTATTTAAGTCAAAAAACAATTGATTTGTCTTCCATTTCTAATACAATATCTAAAAATAGGAGTGAAGCCATTCCTGTATTTGTATCTAAAATTTCTGCTATATTGTATGAATTAGGTATGCCCGATTCGCAATTTAAAATGGAATTGAATACTTCAAATTCTTTTCTTTTTAACGGAACAGATGAATTAGAACTTTTGTTTTCGGCTAATAAAGGAACCAGTTTGGGGTCGTTTAAAAAAGTAGCGTCAGGTGGAGAAATGTCAAGAATTATGTTGGCTATTAAAGCTATTTTAGCTGATTTTTCAAAATTACCTACCATTTTATTTGATGAAATAGATACTGGCGTTTCCGGTGAAATCGCATTAAAAATGGGAGAAATTATGAAAAAAATGAGTGCCAACCGTCAAGTTTTTGCGATTACACATTTGCCTCAAATTGCTTCAAAAGGTGATTCGCAATATAAAGTTTCAAAAGTAACTATTGCAGAGAATACGATTTCAAAAATTGTAAAATTAAATTCAGAAGAACGAATTATTGAAATTGCAGAAATGTTATCTGGCAAGCAAATTACAGATTCGGCACTAACACATGCTAAAACATTATTAAATTAAAATGTATACTTTTGTATCAAGTTTATAAATACAACAATAATAAAAATATAAAATTATGATTATCGAACCAAGAATGCGTGGATTTATATGTTTAACAGCTCATCCAGTTGGTTGTGCACAGAATGTAAAAAATCAAATTGACTATGTAAAATCAAAAGGAAAAATTGAGGGTGCAAAAAAAGTTTTAGTAATTGGTGCTTCAACAGGTTTTGGTTTAGCGTCAAGAATTACAAGTGCATTCGGTTGCGATGCAGCAACTGTTGGTGTTTTCTTTGAAAAAGAGCCAAGCGAAGGAAAAACGGCTACTCCAGGATATTATAATTCTGCTGCTTTTGAAATGGAAGCAGAAAAAGCAGGTTTATATGCAAAAAGTATTAATGGTGATGCTTTTTCAAATGAAATAAAACAACAAACGATTGATATAATTAAAAAAGATTTAGGTCAGGTAGATTTAGTAATATATAGTTTGGCTTCACCTGTTCGTATGCATCCTGTTACAGAAGTTTTACATCGTTCAACGTTAAAACCAATTGGTGGAAAATTCTCAAATAAAACCGTTGATTTTCATACCGGAAATGTTTCAGAAGTTTCTATCGAACCAGCAAATCAAGACGATATTGACAATACAGTTGTGGTAATGGGTGGTGAAGATTGGTCAATGTGGATGAATGCTTTGAAAGATGCTGGTGTTTTAGCAAATGATGCAATGACATTAGCATATTCTTATATTGGTCCAGAAGTTACTGAAGCGGTGTATAGAAAAGGAACAATTGGTCGTGCAAAAGATCATTTAGAAGCTACGGCTTTTGAAATTACTAAACAATTAGAAAGTGTAAACTGTAAAGCATACGTTTCAGTAAATAAAGCATTGGTGACACAGGCAAGTTCTGCTATTCCAGTAATTCCATTATATATATCATTATTATATAAAACTATGAAAGCCGAAGGTATTCACGAAGGTTGTATTGAGCAAATGCAACGTTTATATGCAGATAGATTATTTAGTGGCAATGCCATTCCAACAGATGAAAAAGGAAGAATTAGAATTGATGATTGGGAAATGCGCGATGACGTTCAAGAACAAGTGGCTAAATTATGGAAAGTAGCTACAACTGAAAATTTATCTGAAATTGGAGATTTAGCAGGATATAAGAAAGATTTTGATAGTTTATTTGGTTTTGGTTTTGAAGGTGTAAATTATCAGGCAGATACTTCGGAACTGGTTTTTATACCTAGTATCAAATAACAAATTATCAACTTAATGTTAAAAAATCCCGAGACTTCGGGATTTTTTGTTTTTCATCGGTTTTTTAATTCATTTTATCGATTAATTAACAATTGTTAATTAATATGTTTTTTTTTTTTTGTTTATTTACCATACTAACATAAAATTTATAATAATGAAAAAAATTACTTTCTGGCTCTTCACACTCTTCACGTGTGTGCAAATCCAGGCCCAAGTAAATTTGTACAGCTTTGCTCAAAGCAATCAAACTTACTCGGAAATCACTGGAGGTACAATTTTAGGTACTTCATCTGCTACTTCAGCTTTTGATTCGCAGATTTGGAATATAGCAAACACTACTATTCCTTTTAACTTCAATTTTAACGGAACGGATTACACTGGCTGTAATGTTAGTAGTAATGGATTTATTACTTTTGGTACTACAGCACCGCTAGGAACAACAACTACTCCGCTTTCATCAACAACTTCAACAGCTTACGCAGGAGCTATTTCTGCATGGGGTGCAAACACCTCTGGTGTTTTTGTGGCTAGTTTGATTACAGGAGAAGTGAGGTATGAAGTAGTAGGTACAGCTCCTAACAGAGAATTTGTAATTCAATATAAAAATTGGAGACCAAACAGTTCAACTAGTATTTTTGAAATTCCATTTATGAATTTCCAAATTAGATTAGCGGAAACTACCAACCAAATTAAAATGGTGTATGGATCTAATGGATACGCAATAGGTTCTACGGCTATTTCTGGAACTGCTCAGATTGGTTTAAGAGGGGCAGCAGTAACTGATTTTAAAACAAGAACAAATACTTCAACTCAATTATTTACGGCATCAACTAACGGTACTGCAAACAGTTCAACTCAGGCATACAACACATCAGTTGCTACTCCTGGGATGCCTGCTAATGGTTTAGTGTATACGTTTACACCTCCAGTAGCTTGTACAGGTGCTCCGGTGGCGGGTACAGTTACACCGGCGGTTCAAAATTTATGTGCAAGTACTACACCTACAGCATTAACGTTAACTGGAAACAGTGAAGGTTTTACAGGGTTAACTTTTCAATGGGAAACGTCAGCAGATAATACAACTTGGGCAAATGCTACAGGTACTTCTGCGACAACAATGGTTTATGCGGCGCCTTCATTTGCAGGAACAGCAACCGTGTTCTACAGATGTAAAATTACCTGTACAGGAAGTACCTTATTTTCTTATTCAAATGTAGTAACAGTTAATCCAGCGGCTGCTCCAGTAGGACAAGCTACAGGGTTAAACTTTACAAACATTACTCACTTAGGATTTACTGCTAACTGGACCAACTCGGATGGAAACAGACGTGTGGTGTATGTTAGCGATGCACCAATTGTAGATCCAGTTGATGGATCAGCTGTTGCATTTACAGTTGCTACTGCTTATGCAGGAACAGGACAGCAAGTAGTATTTGATGGTACTGGGACAACTGTACCAGTAACAGGTTTACTACCAAATACGCAATATTATGTAAAAGTTATTCAATACTTAAGATGTGGTACCACGCCTTTTAGTTATTACTTTAATGCCACTTCAGTATCTAATGCTAGTATAGTAACAACAACACCTCCTGTGGCTATTCCATGGTCTGAGGGATTTGCTACTACTACTTTGCCAGCTAACTGGGCTCAAACAGGTTTTACTATAGGTAATACAACAGCAGGAATTAGTCCTGCATTAGCAACTAATTATATATTTAGAAATTCTTGGTCTAGTTCAACAACTGGAAATTTAGTAACACCTATTTTTGCGCCAGTACCTGCTAATCATAGATTTGTATTTAATTATAAAGCTAATGATTATGCATCTCCAAACCCAGCATCAATTGCAAGTAGCGGAAATATGATTATTGCTGTTTCTACTAATAACGGTACTACATATACAGATGTAGTTACAGAGCCAAATAACGGTATAGCAGGATGGCAAACTTACGCTTTAAATTTAGCAGCTTATACAGGTCAGTCTATCAGAATACGAGTAACTTTTAACTGGATTGTTGGAGATTATTATATGGCTTTCGATAATTTTAAAATCGAGGCTATACCAACTTGTGAAGCACCATTATGGAGCAGTATGATAGCTGCTAATGTTACAGCTACTTCGGCTACAATTTCATGGGCAGCTTCAACCACAACACCTGCTAATGGTTATGATTATTTTGTAAGTACTTCAAGTACTGATCCATTAACTACAGCAACCCCAACAGGTTCAGTTGCTGCTGGTATAGTTACAGCAGGTTTATCAGCACTTACTGGAAATACTTCTTACAATGTTTGGGTACGTTCTAATTGTGCTACTTCAGATGTAAGTACTTGGTCTGGACCAATTACATTTAAAACATTATGTGCTAATGTAACCGCATTTACACAAAATTTTGATGGTCAAGCTTCTCCAGCTATGCCAGCTTGTTGGGAAAAAGTAGGAGCATTAGGTACATGTACAACATCAACAACTGGGCCTATACCTTCTACACCAAATGTACTTTATTTATATGGTACAACTACAGCTGCACCAACTATGCGTATGCAACCCGTTTCTAATTTAGGAGCAGGAACGCATCGTATGAAATTTAAAATACGTTCAAGTTCAACTACTGTTTTACCAGCTGTAGAAGTTGGTTATTTAACCAATCCATATGACGCAACTACATTTGTTGCATTGACTTCATTTACAACAACAAATGATGTTTTTGCTGATTTCGTATTTGCCCCACCAGCTGGAGCCTATTCTGATTATCCTGCTATTAGACATACAGGATCTGTTTCTGGTACATTATATTTAGATGATTTTGCTTGGGAACCAGTTCCATGATGTACAGACCCATCTGCAATTGTATTTGCTCAAGTAGGCGCTTCAACTGCAATAATTTCATGGGATGCACCAGCTACGGCTCCGGCAGTAGGATATGAATATTTTGTTTCTACAACAAATACAGCTCCTACAGTAGCAGGAACTGCAACTACAAATACATTTGCTTCATTAACTGGTTTAACTCCAAATGCGGCACAATTCGTTTTTGTACGTTCAATTTGTTCTACAACAGAAGCTAGTCCATGGGCTGGTCCAGTTACTTTTACTACTTTATGTGCTAACGTAACGTCGTTTACTCAAAATTTTGATGGAGTTACAGCTTCGTCGTTACCTTCAGGTATGCCAGCATGTTGGGTTAAAGTGGGAGCTGCAGGTTCATGCTATACTACAATTACTACTCCTACACCAACGGCACCAAACGTGCTTTTTTTCTATGGTTCAACTACGGCTGTACCAACAATGCGTATGCAACCCGTTTCAAATTTAGGAGCAGGGACACATCGTTTGAAATTTAAAATGCGTCAAAGTTCTACTACTGCGTTTTCAACAGTAGAATTTGGTTATTTAACGGATGCAAATGATGCCACTACATTCGTATCATTGAGTTCATTTACTCCAGCTTCTGCCACTTTTGCTGATTTTGTATATGCGCCACCAGCAGGAACCTATTCTGATTTTCCTGCTATGAAACAGAGTACATCAGTCGCTGGTACTTTATATTTTGATGATTTTGTTTGGGAAGCGATTCCTACTTGTCCAGATCCTTCAGCTTTAGTAAGTGCTAACGTAACATCTTCTTCGGTTGATATTTCATGGGATGCACCGGCTACAGTACCAGCATTAGGGTATCAGTACGTAATTTCTACAACAAATACACCTCCAACGGCAGCAGGTACTGCAGTAACTACAACTTTCGTGCAGGTTACTACAGGATTGCTACCATCAACTCAGTACTATGTTTTTGTAAGAGC
>Ga0208595_1000228_pt1 | contig 21914 bp, 15 predicted proteins | sample LakMenEpi28Jun11_FD_150742 | JGI IMG/M metagenome (GOLD analysis project Ga0208595, IMG submission 150742) | Freshwater microbial communities from Lake Mendota, WI - 28JUN2011 deep hole epilimnion (SPAdes) | ecosystem: Environmental > Aquatic > Freshwater > Lake > Epilimnion/Euphotic zone ...
TTTTAGGAACATTTACACCAGCTATAGGAGCAATTACAAGTACTTTTACTTATACCTTATCAGGAACGTTACCATGTATTGATGATTCAAGTTTGGCAATAGTAACTATAAACCCAATACCAACAAATATTGGTATTACAGGAACTACTACTACTTGTGCAGGAATTCCAGTTAATGTAACTCTTACCGCTACACCAGGTACACAACTTACATGGAACGGTACACCAAGCACAATTACCATTGGCGCTTCAGGAAGTAATGTGATTTCTGTATCGCCAGCAGTAAACACTACCTATGAAATAGTTAGTGCGGACTTGAATGGTTGTGCGATTCCAGTTACTGGACAAACAGCAACAGTAACAGTTTCTCCTACACCACAGTTTGTTAATCCAATTGCAGGTTTTGAAATTTGTAATGGCGGAACTTTAAATATTGCCTCACAATTATTAAGCACAGTTGCAGGTGCTGATTTTATCTGGAGCGCAACAACAAGTAATGTAAACATGCCAGCCATTAGTGGAACCAAGGCCAATATTGACCAAGTGGTTACTTTGATTAACGGTTTCCAAAACGGTACCATTAATATAGAAGTAAAACCACAAATAGGAAGTTGTTTTGGTACGTCACAACAAATATTAATTACAGTAAAACCAATTCCTGTAATTACTTCTACGGTTTCAAATAAAACGGTGATTTGTAATAACGAATTTGTTACTCTTACATCAAATTCAAATCCAGCGGCAACGGCTTATAACTGGCAAATAAACACAGCAACAGGTGTTCAAATTGTGGGAGGCGCGACAAGTGGCACTTCAACAACTGGAATTGTCAATTTACAATTGGCATTAACCAATCCGTTAGTAGTGGGAACCATTAGTTTTGACTTTACACCCGTAAACGGAATTTGTACAGGCGCTACAATTACAAATGCAGTAACCATAACAGTAAATCCGATACCAGGTACACCAATTAGCTTACCACCAAATGAAATCTGTAGTGAAAAATCTACGAATTTAACCATTTCATCATTCCCATCGATAACTGGAACTACACTGGTTTGGACGGTTATAGATTCTCAAAACGTAACTGGATTTACTAATGGAACAGGAACAGCTCCATTTACCATCAATGATGTTTTGATAAACACTTCAGATGTTCAAGGATTTGTAAAATATAGTGTAACCTCACGATTAGGAAACTGTGATGGAGGTACTACAGAATTTATCGTTCGTGTAAATCCATTACCAAAACCAGAATTAATTGACGGACATATTTGTGTGAATCAAACTACAGGAGTAACGTATCAAGGGTATGTGTTAGATGCTCAGTTATCGGACCCTAATTTCACGTATGATTGGTATTTATTAAACACAACAACGAATGTTTACGATGCTTTACCAAGTACAAACGGACCTACATATGAAGCAACACAACCAGGAACGTATCAAGTAGTGGTAACCAACACGGTAACCAATTGTGAGCAAAGCGACACAGCAAGTGTAGTATCTGTTTATCCAGCTACAGGACTAACAGCAGAAGTTACGGATGCTTTCACAGAAGATGCAACCATAACAGTCACTGTAAATCCATTAGGAACAGGAAATCTAATTTATTCATTAGACGGTGGCGCTTGGCAAGAATCCAACATTTTTACAGGTGTTCAAGGTGGTACACACCAAGTAATGGTAGAAGATACAGAAGGTTGTACGAACCTAACAATTGATGTATTAGTAATTGATTATCCGAAATATTTTACACCAAATGGAGACGGAATTCATGATACATGGAACATCGTAGGATTAGATCAACCGGATGCTAAGATTTATATTTATGATAGATATGGTAAGTTGTTAAAACAAATTACACCAATAGCTACTAGTCAAGGATGGGACGGAACATATATTGGTTCAGTACTACCATCAACGGATTATTGGTTTACAATTGACTATAAAGAAAATGATCAACAAAAACAATTTAAAGCCCACTTCGCTTTAAAAAGATAAGAAGTTAAGTATATACAAAAATGGCTCCGAATTCGGAGCCATTTTTGCTTTATATTAAAAGTAATTTTAGTCTAACCAATTTTTAAAATCCCAAAAGTTTTGTGGCGCTACGCCGTGTCCTACAGGATATTCTTTATACATAATGCGCAAACCTAATTTTTCTAAATATGGTGCTGTTTTTCTTGCCCATTCCACAGGAATTACTTGGTCTTGTGTGCCGTGAGAAGCAAAAAACTTAATGTGATTGATTTGATTTACATCATAATTATCCGGTAAAATTTGTTCGTTTAAATAACCGCTTAAAGCCACAACTTTATTAATTTTTTCAGGAAATGTAAACGCCATTCCATAACTTAAAATCGCACCTTGACTAAATCCTATTAATGAAATATTCGATTTGTCTAAAGGTAATTTTTCAGAAATTTCATCAATAAAATTTGCGATTAGTTGTAAAGATTCTTTGGCTTGTTCGTTATTTGAAAACTTATTTTCATCGGCATCAAAAGTAATTTCATACCACGCATAGCCATATGGTTGTAAATTGAATGGCGCACGAATTGAAATTACATAAACATCTTCAGGTAATTGAGGTGCAAAAGAAAACAGATCTTCTTCATTACTTCCATAACCATGAATTAAAAGTAATGCACCATTTTTTTCTTTTACTTCTTTAGGTGCTTTTACCAAATATTCTAAACTCATAAATTATAAATTTTTAAACCATTTCTGAAATTGCTCTCCAACAAGTGGCACCAATTTCATTTCATTATTCATTACACCCGCAAAACTAATAATCCATAAGATTAGGAAAAACAACCAATATGCAGTTGATACAAACCAACTATCAAAATAACCAATAAAATAGCCACCCAAGTGAAAACACAAAAAGATGCCTAAAGTTTGACGCGTATAAAAACTAACAAAATGGTTCTTTTTTTCAGTATTCATCATAAGGGCAACAATAGTTCCAATGATGGTAAAATGACCAATCATAGCATTTACTTTATGCTCTTCCATTAGATTTCAATTTTATTATTACTAATAATTCCGTACACTTTTCCTTTCATTTTCTTGCCTAACATAATGGAGTTCTTAGAAAAAGAAAGTATATTTTCTTTATTGAAAATCCATTCTTCATTAGGATTAAACAAAGTAAGTTCAGCTTTGTTTCCTTCTGTAATGGTATTGTTTTCTATGTTGAAGTAAGATTTCGTAGCAGTAAATTTGGCTATAATAACTTCCGTTGGTAAAACCGTTTGTAAGGCACCAAATGCACTTTCTAAACCTATCGAACCATAATCTGCTAAATCGTATTCTAATTGCTTTTGTTCTATGTTTATTGGGCAATGGTCTGATGTGATGACTGAAATCACATTGTTAATCACACCTTCAATAAGGGCTTTTCTGTCTATTTCTGTGCGAAGTGGCGGATAAATTTTAGTATTCGAATTAAAATCTACCAATTCTTCATCTGTTAACACTAAATTATTTACCGAAACCCCACACGTAATTTCTAATCCTTGTGCTTGCGCGTTTGCAATTAATTCAACAGATTTTTTAGTTGTTATGGATGGAATGTGTAATTTTCCTTTTGTATAAGCAAGTAACGCAATGTTTCTTTCGATTTCAATTTCTTCCGCCATTGCTGGAATTCCTTTTAATCCAAGTTTTGTTGAAACTTCCCCTTCATTTACAAATCCTTTTCCTTTAAGGTCTTTATTCATAGGTTGTACGAACAAAATCCCGTTAAAATTAGCTACATATTGAAATGCTATTTTTAATAAATTCGCATTCGTCATTGATTTTTTATAATCTCCAAAAGCTACCACGCCTGCATTTTTCATATCAAAAAGTTCTGCTAAGTCGGTTCCTTCGCTATTTTTGGTCAAACAACCTACAACGTGCAAATTTGAAATACTATTTTGTGCTTTACTTTTTATAAATTGAATTACTGCTTGATTATCAATCGCTGGATTCGTATTGGAATGTAAGAAAACAGAAGTAAAACCGCTTTTTGCAGCTACTTTTAGTCCGTTTTCAATGGTTTCTGTTGTTTCAAAACCTGGTTCTCCAAAAACTACCGAAGTATCTAACCAACCTTGAGAAACATATAAGTTCTCTTTTTCAATGACTTCAAAACCTTCTTTTATGGTTAGATTTTTTCCAATTTTAGAAATAATACCATCTGTAATTTCAATATCAACTTGTTGCTTATGAAATGGGTTTTGACTTTCAAGTAGTGTCGCGTTTTTTAGTAAAAGATTCATTTTACAAATTTTTGGATTAGTAATTCAACTAGTAAAAGTAATAATGTAGCAAAGATAAAATATTTCCAAACTTCATTGCTAGTTCTTGAAGAATGAATATCAGAATAAAACGTAGATACAGCATTTACTTCCGTACACAAATCAAAATAATCTGTATTTATTTGTGATAAATCACTTTCGTTTCTTGGATAATTAAAACTGATATTTTTTAGTGATTCTTTATCTTTTAATACTTCGTAATTGCCTGATTTCTCTGGATAATTTCCGAATGTAAGTTTTATTTTATTGTTCAATATTTGTTGCATCGGAATAAAACTGTTTTCTGTATTGGTAACACTTAAAACATTATCTTTAGCAATAGTTTCGTTAATTATGGTGTAATTATTTTCTCCAATTACAAACGCATTTAACCCTGATTTATTATTGTTTTGTCCCATATTATAAAACGTAGGAACAATTAAAGGCGAATTCTGAAAGTTCGAATTTTCTTTATTTATAGAAGTAGAAAAGAAGAATAAATTTCCCAGTTTATTGGTAAGATTTCCTAAGAAAACACTTTTGTCTTCATATTGTAACACAGGCAAATTACTTCCATTTATCGTAAATGATAAATTTGTTTTTGGATATTGAAAATTGCTTACTTTTTTATCGAAAACGTTGGTATATATAGGATGATTGAAACTTATTTGGGTAATTTGTTTTTCTTTTTGTGTTTTTTCTGAAAATGAAATCGGACTAAAATTACTCAAAAAAGCATTGTAATTCGAAACATCGCTTGTAACATCAGGTATAAAAATTATTGTTCCACCTTTGCTGTAGTAATTTTTTAAGGTTACAGTTAACGCGTTTGGAATAGTTGGTAATTCATTTAAAATTATAGCATCTGCATCATCAATAGCATTATAATTTAAGGTATTTAATTCGGTTGAAGTAAAATTAAATTCTTCAGCAGTATAAATTCTGGATAAAAAATTGTTTTTAATGCTATTTCCAACTGCAATTACATTCGATTTTTGAGGTTTTGAAATGCTAAAATAAAACGAATTGTCATATTCTAAACTTGAATCTTGAATGGAAACATAGCCGTGAAAATCTGTTTTCGGTATGGTAAACAATATTTCTTTTTGCGGCTTTTCTTTCGAAATTAATGCTTTTCCTACTAATTTTTTACCATTATACATTGAAATGGGCACATCATTTTCAAAATCACCGTACGATTTAATGCTTATTTTTAATTCGTAAAATTGATCTAAAACTTGACTAATTTGTACATTTTCTATAGCAATATTATTGGATTCTTTCGCTTCAACCGTTTGATAATATAAGGAAGACGTTTCGCTTAAATTGGTTTTCAATTCATTTTTTAATCCAACTGCATCAGAAATAAATAAAATATCTTTCGGAACGCCCGGTTTTTTTGCTTCAATTCTCGTGATAATTGCGGCAGGATTAAATGGAGTAGAAGAGTAGTTTAGGTTTTGTAATTCTTTTTGAATGTTTCTAATATTCGTGTCGTAAAAGTTTTCATCATTAGTAAGCACAGATAATTGTTGGTCTTCTGGCGTATTTTCTAATATATCTTGAATGGTTCTTTTCAACAATTCGCCACTTTTACCTTTGGCTTGCATCGAAAAGGAATTGTCGATGACTAAAATTAATTCGTTGTTTTTTTTATCGAAATCTTTTGCTTTAAAAAAAGGTTGTGCGAAAGCAAAAATTAAAGCGGTTAAAAGTAATAAACGAGTGACTAATAACAGCCATTTCTTAATTGTAGCACTTTTACGGGTTTGAACTTCGAGTTCTTTTAGCAATTTAACATTTGTAAATTCTTGTTTTTTAAATCGTCTCAATTGAAAAAGATGTACCAAAATTGGTATAATCAATAGAAATAAAAAATATAGAATTTCTGGGTTTTTAAATTGCATGTTTTTATTTTCTTAAACACATAGGTACATAGATTTTTTAAAATATGTAGTAAACTTTAAATGATAATTAACTAATTTTTCTATTATATTATACTAACTAGTAAAAAACTATGTGTCTATGTGTTTTAATTTAGTTTCAAAAATACTAAAAATTACTTTTTCTTTTTCTTTTCGTCTCGTTTTCTTTCAATTCCTCGGTTTCTGGAAGCGGTTTTTCTTGGAGTTCTTTTTCCTGGACCTCCTAAATTGACTTTACTATTTTTCTCTGATTTTTTCTCAAAAGCATCGCCACCTGTTTTCTTTACACGTTTCAAAAGCGTTTTCACTTTCTTTTGATCTTTTTCGAATTCTAAGCGTTGTTGTTCAATTTTTACATCTGAAGGAATCTCGTAAATTTTAATTTCGGTTTGCATTAGCATTTCCACTTCCAATTGAAATTCGTCTTCTTTCGGACCAATAAAACTGATGGCAACACCCGCTTTATCGGCACGACCCGTACGACCAATTCTGTGTATATATTGTTCTGGGATTTCAGGAAATTGCATATTTATTACGTGTGTAATATCTGTAATATCCAATCCACGAGCCATAATATCAGTGGTTACTAAACCTCTAATTTCTCCAGATTGAAAATTTTCCATCATATTTAAACGGTAATTTTGCGTTTTATTGGAGTGCACCGTTCCAAACTGACCTGGGAAATCTTCTTCTAAATGTTCTAATAAAAAATCGGCCATTCTTTTACTGTTTACAAACAATAAAATTCGGCTGTATGATTCGTCTTGTAATAAATGTTTAAGTAAATTAATTTTCGTTAAAAAGTTCGGCACCACATAAGCACGTTGTTCAATTTGCTCTAATGGAGTTCCACTTGGAGCTAACGAGACTTCTTCTGGAAATTCGAAAAATTCATCTAACAAATCATCTACTTCTTCTGTCATAGTTGCCGAAAACAAAATGTTTTGTCTTTTCGAACGCATCATCGATAAAATAGAAGTTAGTTGTACTCGAAATCCTAAATTTAAAATTTCATCAAATTCATCAATGACTAATTTTTGTAAATCGTCAAAACGCAAGACATTATCTAAAGCCAAATCCATAATTCTACCTGGTGTTCCCACCACAATATCAATTCCAGAATAAATGTCTTTCTTTTGCGTATTGATGTTTACCCCACCATAAACGGCAAGTGAACGCACACTCATATATTTGGTTAATTTTTCAATTTCTTCGTGCACTTGCACTACTAATTCTCGAGTAGGCACTAAAATAAGCACTCTCGGAATATCGGTATGTACAAAACGCCATTGCTTTAAAATAGGCAACAAATAGGCAAACGTTTTTCCCGTACCGGTTTGTGCAATTCCCATCACATCTCTACCAGACATAACAATTGGAAAGGCTTTTGATTGGATAGGAGTTGGAGTTGTGAAACCTAAATCGTCTATAGCTTTTTGTAGCGAAATTGGAAGATTAAGTTGTTCGAATGTAACCATTTGTATGAAAATTTAGGCAAAGATAGTGATTGAGAGTTTGTGAAGCAATCTTTTGGAGTGTTAGTTGGTTTTTGATGGGTACACGGATTTGACAGATGAAACGGATTTAAAGGATTTTTTAATTTTAAACACATAGGCACATAGTTTTTTTTGAAATTATTTAGAAGCTTCGCTTTGGATAGGTAACATAGAAATTGCATTTTTAGTTTGCTATTGCTATTGCTATTGAAAATGATAGGAACACGGATTTGACAGATGTAACGGATTTTTATTTTTCATTTTGGAATTTAATTTTTTAAAAGTTTGATATTACTATTGATTTTTGAAATTGTCATTGTCATTGCTATTGATTTCTTTTACCTTTGTCCTTTTACCCAAACAATGAAACACGAAATTATCATTACGAAAGACGGTTCTACGTCAATTTATATTCCGGAATGGGAGGAAACCTATCATTCTAAGTTTGGTGCCATACAAGAAGCGTATCACGTTTTTATAAAAAATGGCTTAGAGGTGTTGGCTGATGCTTCAGAAATTTCGATTTTAGAAATTGGTTTTGGTACAGGATTAAATGCTTTAATTACGATGTTAGAAGCCGAAAAACGCCAGATTAAAGTCAATTATGTTGGAGTAGAAGCATATCCAGTAGTTTTTGAAGAAATTGTGCAATTAAATTACGCTACGCAATTGGAAGTACCCAAACGTCAAGCGGATTTTGAACAACTACATATGTTACCTTGGGAAGAAACTATTGAAGTAACGCCTTATTTTACCTTAACAAAACGCAAGCAGTTTTTTTCTGATATTATGGATGAAAACGCGTTTGATATAGTTTATTTTGATGCATTTGGCTACAACGTGCAACCCGAGTTATGGAATGAAGCTATTTTTGAAAAAATGTACAATGCCCTAAAAAGCAAAGGTATATTAACCACGTATGCGTGCCGAACCACAATTAAAAAAGCTATGCAAACAGTAGGTTTCCAAACAATGAAACTACCAGGTGCACCTGGAAAAAGAGAGATGTTACGTGCGTTGAAAAATGGGTAAAGGGTTTTTTTACCACGCGAAAGGATTCGCGCGGTAGCTGAGTATTTTTTCTATTTTTGAGATTTACGAGATATTAAATTCTCAATTTTAGTATTGAATTCTTGCTCAGTTAGTAAACCTTTTTCTTTAGATTTTAATAAAAGGTTATATTCTTCCGTATCTTTCATCTCTATTCTTATTTTTTCTTTAGTGCCTATTTCTTTTTTTTCGTTATATTCTTCTTGCGAAATTAAATCCATTTCTAAAAGTTTATTTAGGTCTTTAAGATTATCATAATGATTCACATTTGCTTTGTTTTTTATTTCCTCTGTTATATCAATTTTTTGACCCGTAATAGTTTCTTTATAAATAAAATATGAAAAAGGTAAAAAAATTAACAAGGATAAATAATATTCATCTTTTTCTTTTATACTAATTTCAATTCCGCGTGCAATATCAGTTATAATAAAAACTAAAAATGAACTAATAAAAAACAAGGAAATTTTTTCATTTTTACTTTTTAATTTAGTTGTTAAAAAAGAAAATATTAATATAGAAAAAAATATAATTAAAAATCCAAAATTACGTTCTATGTCACGTATTTTTAGCATATAGGGAGACACTAATTTTTCTAATTCTACCCATGGTAAACTTTGGTTTGTATATTGAATAGAAGTCCATTTGTTATAAAGTACCTCTATGTTATTTGCAAAGTTTTGTCTAATAATAAGAAATAGCGAAATTAAAATTAAAAATGCTAATAATGATTTATATTCTCTTTTGATAATTACTGTTCTCATTAATTTTATTTTTGTTTTACAAGAATTGATTTGTTGCGTACGTTGAAAAATGGGTAAAGGGTTTAGTTACCACGCGAAAGGATTCGCGCGGTAGCGGGGGGATTTGAAATATTGAATTACTGTCTTTCATTTTGTTTTATTTTAGATTTTTATAAAATGACGCATAACGTTCCGCAGCTTGCAGAAGTGGCGGATTAAGGAAGCCTAAACTTTCGGTTAAATAACTGACTTTACAAGTACAAAACTAACTTTAAATTAAGCCCAAAACCCGCCATTTTTGCAAACTGCTGTTAACTGATGCCCTTTTTGTTTTTCCCGCTTTTGTCTATTTTAGTTTATAAGTACGGAAGTTATAAAACTAAAATGCGGTTGTCATAAATCTAATTGCGGTTATGATATTTCTTAATACGTTACCACAAATCTTAAAGCGGAAGATAAAAAACTAAATACGGTGTAACCATATTTAAACGCAGTTACTTAATTACTAAACACGGATTGAATAAATCTTAATGCATTTTAGATATATCAAAACGCAGGAAATAAAAAACTTGTTGCTGTAGCAACAAGTTTGTTTGCGGAGCAAACATTTCTTTTTGCGTTTATGCTTTTATTTTGTTCTTTTAAATTCTATTCCGCTGATTTGTGCATATTCTGGGCTGGTTGCTCCAAATAATGACTTAACATACTTTTTTACATCTAATGCTATGTCAACTATGCTGTCTTCTTTGCCGTATATTGTTTTGTCTCTTTGAATTCTTGAATTGCTTACTTGTGTGTATGCAGTTGCTACTTCATTATTTTTAGTCGTTAACGTATTTATCTTTGCGGTTACTGTTGCAGTTTGTAAAATGGTTTCGTTTGGGGAATAACTTGGCTCTGATAATAACACAGAATTTAAACCTGCTAAATGTTGTATTTGTTGGTCGTAAGATTGTTGACTTGATGAGATAGTACTTGGTGCTGGTATGTTTGGGTCAACAGGAGCTGTAATTGTTGATGCTCTTTTGCCTTGCATTTTGCGGTTAAACCCTTTTGCATCTTTTATTTTCGGGTGATGCGTCTGTGGTTTCGAGTGCGTTTGTTAATCTTGTTGAAAGACTTTTTACATCGCTAAACTCTGCAATGCGTTCGTTTACTTTGTTGTTATAGTTGGTGTTGTCTGTTATGACAATTCCAATATCTGTTTGTCCTGTTGCGTGTTTAGTGATTAAATTTGATAATTGAAGTTTTGATTTTGTATGATTGTAAATTGCTCCGTAACCTGTTACGAATGAAATTAATGATTGAAAATTGGTTACATTTTTTGCGTGTCCTGTTTCAGAAGTAGATGCCATATTTTTATTTTTTTTAATTGATTAATAAATTTCAAAATTAGTTTATAATTTTATTTTTTTGCTAATAACTTTTATTTTTTTTAATTTTTGGTTTAATAAATATGCGGTTTAAAATTAATTTTTAAACCGCATCATATTGTTTTGTATGCAATTTTTATGTTGTTGTTATTGAAAAATAATTGGTTTTGTAGACTTTGGAATTCTTACTATATAAAAAGGTTGTGTTATAACATTTATAGCACCACCTGGACCTAAAGGTATTACAGTTACATTAATGCTGTTTTGATTTTCTATAATATTAGTAATACTAATTGTTCTGCCAGCGTTTGGTCTTATCAGATCAAATACTGCCAAAATTTGATAGTCATTAAAATTTATATTTGTAGTTGTAAATGATTGACTAGTATTTGGATTTGTATCAATTTTAGTTAATAAAACATTCCAATCAGCTTGATTAGTAATAATTAAATTACCAGGTAAAATATTTTCAGAACCATCACCGTACAAGTTGCCACTACCAATAAAAAAAGGTGTAATTGTTTGCGGAACAAAACTATCGCTGTCATCTGAATTATTGCAACTTATTGCAAGAAAAAAAATTGTACTTAAAATTAATGTTTTCATAATTATTATTTTATTGTTTAATTAATGTTTTTGCATCAACGATTTGACCGTTACAAATTAAAGCAACAGTATAAAACCCATTTGGATAGTTTGATAAATTGATGTTAGTTTCTGAATTGTTCGGATCTAAAATGTAGTTATTTGACGTACCTGTTGTACCGTAGCTTCCAATAATCATTAAATATGCTGAACCAATTTCATTAAGTTTATAACCAATAGTTACATTATTTGTAGCTGGATTTGGTGAAATTGAGTTTAATGTACTTGGTTTTAAATTGACTTCAACTTCTGAGAAATCTTTAAAACCATCGGTAGTTGCAATTACTTCAAGTTTGTATTTTGTTGCTACTTGTGTAGCAATGGTTAAATCTTTACCTGTAAAAACTAAATTACCATTAGAGTCATACCAATTATAAATTGCTGGCTCACTAATTTGGGAAGCACTAATTGTAATAGTCTCGTTTTTATCAACTTCTTTATCACCTCCTGCATCGGCAACAAAAATATCTCTAATATCTTTCTTGATAATATAGGTTTCTCCACCAATAATTTGTCCTGTAACAGCATCTTTTTGAATTACATGATAAGCAAATCGAGTTTTTTCGGTTAACTCTTGAGTTAAAAAATTGAAATTAATGTTTAATACTCCAATTTCATTAGGATTGAAAGCTATGTTGTCAATAATTACATTATTGCCTTTTACAATTTTTCTTTTTTCGTCTAATGTTGGGTCTAATTGTTGTGCTAGTTTTCCTCCTCGTTCCCAAGCATTAAAAAGCGTTTCGTCCATTTTTAATGTTACTTCAGCTTCGTCATATATTGGTTTTCCTGTTTCTAAATCTTCTTTTACAAGTTCTAAAAAGAAAGTACGAGGTTCATCAAATGGATTACCAACAGCTATTACACCATTTGTTCTATTAGCAACTAAATCTACTATTGTTACATTCTTCCAAGCGATGTTATTATTGTTTTGAACATTTTCATATAAACCGTTTGTTTCATTTGATGGGTCATTTACTGCTTCTATTCTTGCTAACAAGCAAAAATGCCATTGGTCTGAACCAGCAAAAGAATAATCAGCTGGATTTGGTACCATAAAAGGTATTTGCAAAATGACTTCTTGCCCAGCTTGTAAAACAGGAATTGTAACTGTGTCGACTAGGTCTCCTAATTTTATGTTAGGAAGTGGAGAGGGAAGTGGAGAAGGAAAATAATTTTGCCCATTCCAAGAAGCTGGCCATTCTAAGGATGTTCCTGCTTTTGCCCAATAAAAATTTAACTGTTCGTTTCCAGTAGAATTAACACAACTTTTATTAGTTACTCTCACATATGCATAATTTGGTACAGTTGGACTATATTCTGGATTTTGATGAGAATCAATACCGTCAGGTTGATTTCTAATCCATATATCTGTACTAGCCCACATATAAGGTGTGATGTTGTTTGGTTCATCTCCAATATCTTCAATCCCATCTTTGACCATTAAATCTAAAGTGGCTGAACCCATACTTTGAGCCATTTGAACAGCTGCAAAAGCATCAATTAATCCATAACCCATTTGACTATTCCATGTGCCATTCGGTCGTACTGCGGTTGTTGTGTATGAATACCCACCTACTTTTTGAGATGTTTGTTCTATAATACTAGTTACTTGAAAGCCACTTAAACATTGGTTTGATGATAAAATTAATGCAGCTAAACCACATGCATGTGGTGCAGCCATCGAAGTTCCACTCATAGTTGTGACACCATTCACATTTGTTGAAGTAGATAAAATGCCACTACCAGGAGCTACAACATCCAATTTATTTCCATAACTGGAAGAACTTGATCGAGTTCCTCCAGAATTAATACTGCCAACTACTAAAATTTGGTCGTTAGAATTACCTGGATAATCAATTAAATTTGTATTGTTTGCTTGGTTACCAGATGCAAATACCACAACACATCCGTTTCCATTTCTTCCTTGACTTAAAGCCTGATTTATTGCGTCTTCGAGTAGTGCACTACTCATTAAGTTATATAAAGCTCCACCTTGATCACCCCATGAATTATTAATCACATCTGCTCCATTTTGCCAAGCCCAACTTAAGCTTGATGCTAAATTAGCAGAGGTGAGGGTGTTAATTTGGTAAAGATTATTACTTATACTTATCAATTTGGATTTTGGAGAAACACCAACAATTAGAAAATTATTATCTTTAATACCAGCAATTGTGCCAGCAATATGTGTGCCATGTCCATCATTACCTATACTTGGCGAACTATTGCTGTCTCCGTCATAACTTAAATTAGATATATTAGAAAATAAATCATTATGTAATTTATTAACTCCACCATCTATGATAGCTACATTTACACCTAGTCCTTCGGATAAAGTCCATGCCTGACAAGCATTTATATCAATATTTTGATTAGTAGAATTATTTAATCCCCACAAACTACCAAAATTTGTGTCGTTAGTACAACTATTTCTGAAATTAAACATAAAAGCAGGGTCAATATCTGCAAATAAGCCGCTTTCATAAAATTGATTTGATAATTCTAACGATGAAAGTTCTGTATTTGTTGTAGATAAAATATACCATAATGGCATATTTGGAACTTGCTTAACAATTTGAACATTTTTTTGAGTTGTAAACTGTTGTAATATGTTTAAATCATTTGCAGATTTTAGTTTAACGTAAAAATAATTTGATATTCCAATTGAAGATGCTCCATTTCTTTTAAAAAATAATCCTATACTTTTTATATTAGGTTTACTTTTTAATAAATTGATTTTTTGATAAAACTCTAATAATGTTGGTTCTATTTGATATTCGACTTTACCAAATTTATTTGTTACTATTTCTTTATCTTGTTCAAGGGAATAAGAATTTAGTCCAACATTTGTCGTTTCATTTATTGTGAAATTGTTATTTGTTATTAGATTAACGGCAGATTTATCTAACTCAAGGTATATTTTTTGCCCTTTGTAATAGTAATAATAATTATTATTAGTTTGAGCATTAATCGTTGATATGCTGAATAAAAAGATGAGTATTGAAACGTATAATTTATTTATCATGATATAAATTTTATAATTTTAAAATTAGTTAATTATTTTAGAATATGCTGAAAAATAATTTAAAAAAGATGGAGGATGAATAGACTTTCTATTCATTTCTAAAAGTTTTCTATTAAAATTTTCTTTCTTCATTATAGTTTCTAAACGTTAATACTGCGTTTCGTGTAGCTCGAGGGTATCAGTTAACGTTCCGCAGCTACACGAGGTGCAAGGCTTCGTGACTGCTGGGTTTATATTTAATTTATTTTTCTTGCGATTTTGCAATTCCACTAAATCCTTGCATCTTGTGTAACTGCTGTTACCTGCTGTTTTTGCTCTTTCTCACCACAATTTAAGAATATTTTTCTATATTTGCATTTCACAATTTAATTTTTATGACACTTAAAGAAAAAGCCCTAGAACTTGTTAAATCTTTTGAAGATGCTCACTACAATCTTAGTGCAATTAGTAATTTTACAAATATTCCAATTGAATTTAGAATTACAAATAACAACACAAACGAAAGTTCAAAAATTGTTGAAATATCCGATTTAGAAGAATGTAAACAAATAATAGAACTTTTTATAGAAGAACTTGGTGGCGCATCCTTAAGATACAGTATTGAAGACAACAGACTTTTTAAAAAAGAAAAGGGATTTATGTACTTATACTTTTTACTTTAAAAACTTATATTGTACATAAATACTGGACCAGTCTCATAACTCAGGATAGATTTAGAGCGTATACTTTTCTCAGGTTCCTTTTCTGAAATAACCAAGCTTAGTTTTCCTTTTGTCAATCCTATATTTTTTAATTCTACTTCTAAAGTACTTAATATGCTTTGGATAGTTTCACTATCTTTTATTTTCCATAATGTGTTTTCTGTTTTCACGTTATTTTTAGGTTTTATAACGTTACTTTTTCTGCGGATTTTCTGTTAAAATAGCAGGTAACTCGTTTATATGCGATATAAAACTTCGTAAATACACACATATTTGGGTAGATATGCGAAGTTTTTTTTCGCTTTTTTATTTAAATCAAATATATTAAATCATTTTGAAACTTCTTTGTAGAATGTTTCCTACAAAATGAAGTCAAAAGTAAAAGGGAAAAAGTAAAAGGGAAAAAGGAAAAAGTAAAAAGGGTATTGGAATTTGAGCTTTGGAATTTAAAATTTGCTTACAACTTTTCTTGTAACGCTTTAATTTCATCTCTAAACTTGGCGGCTTGCATAAAGTCTAATTCTTTAGCGGCTTTTTCCATAAGTTTTCGTTTGTCTCTAATTTTCTTTTCAATTTCGGGTTTGCTAAGGTATTCGCTTTCAGGTTCGGCGGCTTTATACGCTTGGTTTTCGTAGTATTGTGTAGAAACAGAATTGGCACCAAACGCGTTTCCTAAACTTTTATTTAACGATTGTGGCGTTTTGCCGTGTAAGTTATTGTAAGCCGTTTGTTTTTCACGTCGGTAAATGGTTTCGTCTATGGTGTGTTGCATACTTGCCGTAATTTTGTCGGCATACATAATGGCTTTTCCGTTAATGTTTCTGGCGGCTCTTCCAACGGTTTGCGTTAATGAACGTTTGCTACGTAAAAAACCTTCTTTGTCGGCATCTAAAATCGCCACCAGCGATACTTCGGGTAAATCTAATCCTTCACGTAATAAGTTCACGCCAATTAGTACATCAAAAACGCCTTTTCGTAAGTCTTGCATAATTTCAACACGTTCCAAAGTATCTACATCCGAATGAATATAACGGCATCGTATCGAAACTTTGGTAAGGTATTTAGCTAATTCTTCTGCCATACGTTTGGTTAACGTCGTAACTAAAACCCGCTCGTCGGCTTCACATCGCAATTGAATTTCTTCAATTAAATCATCTATTTGATTCGCACTTGGACGAATTTCAATAATCGGATCTAACAATCCTGTTGGACGAATAATTTGCTCTACATACACACCTTCCGATTTTTGCATTTCATAGTCGGCAGGCGTAGCAGAAACATATACTACTTGATTTTGCAGGGCTTCAAATTCTTCAAATTTTAAAGGACGGTTGTCCATTGCGGCTGGCAAACGAAATCCGTATTCTACCAAGTTTTCTTTTCGGCTTCTGTCGCCACCATACATAGCGTGTACTTGCGATATGGTTACGTGACTTTCATCAATAACCATTAAATAATCGTCTGGAAAATAGTCTAATAAACAGAAAGGGCGCGTACCCGGTTCACGACCATCAAGGTAACGCGAATAGTTTTCAATTCCAGAACAATAGCCCAATTCGCGAATCATTTCTAAATCGAAATTCGTACGTTCTTCTAATCGTTTGGCTTCTAAATGTTTGCCTATTTCTCGGAAATATTCGACTTGTTTTACCATATCTTGTTGGATTTCCCAAATGGCTTTTTGTAAAATATCAGGAGAAGTCACAAACATATTGGCAGGATAAATGCTTAACGAATCATATTTTTCCAATACCTGAGACGTTCGGGCATCAAAGGCTTCAATTTCTTCAATTTCATCACCAAAAAAGTGAATTCGAAACGGTTCATCGCCATAACTTGGAAATACTTCTACGGTATCGCCTTTAATACGAAAGGTTCCGGGAGTAAATTCCATTTCAGTACGAGCGTATAAACTTTGCACCAATTGATGCAATAATTTCGTTCGAGAAATGGCTTGGCCGCTTTTTAAAGTAATCACATTTTTCTGAAATTCAACCGGGTTTCCAATTCCATATAAACATGAAACGGATGAAATTACAATAATATCTCTCCGACCTGAAAGCAGGGCAGAGGTGGTGCTTAAACGAAGTTTTTCGAGTTCTTCGTTAATAGATAAGTCTTTTTCTATATAGGTTCCCGTTACCGGAATAAAGGCTTCGGGTTGGTAATAATCGTAATATGACACAAAATACTGCACTGAATTATTTGGAAAAAATTGCTTAAATTCCGAATACAATTGTGCGGCAAGAGTTTTGTTGTGTGCTAAAACTAAAGTAGGTTTCTGTACTTCCTGAACCACATTAGCTACCGTAAATGTTTTTCCTGAACCCGTAACACCTAATAAAGTTTGAAATTTTTCGCCATTGATGATGCCTTTAGCTAATTTTTCAATTGCTTGAGGTTGGTCGCCAGTGGGAACGTAATCGGATACTACTTGGAATTTCATTTTGGTGAAAAATATTGAAATGCGAAGTTAGAATTTTTTAACACGAATTACACGAATTTGCACAAATAAAAATGTAATTATTCTTGTAAAATTTATACACAACGTTTGTCATGCTGAAAGCATCTCTTTTAGTTGAATTGTAAAACTTTGTGTGAGACCCTTTCAGGGTGACAAATGTTGTGTGAAGTTTTTAGTTTCTGATTCCCATTTACTCCCAGTTTGTTATGCTGAAAGCATCTCTTTTAGTTGAATTGTAAAACTTTGCGTGAGACCCTTTCAGGGTGACAAACGTTGTGTGAAGTTTTTATTTATAAATCGTAAATCAACTCAGTTTTTCCGCCAAATATTTCCCTGTCAACGATTTTTTATTTTTTGCGATTTCTTCTGGAGTTCCAAAAGCGACCAATTGCCCACCATTCTCACCACCTTCAGGGCCTATATCGATGATGTAATCAGCACATTTTATAAGTTCTAAATTGTGTTCAATTACGATTATAGAATGTCCTTTATCAAGTAGAGCATCAAATGATTTTAATAATTTTTTAATGTCGTGAAAATGCAAACCAGTTGTAGGTTCATCAAATACGAACAGCATTTTTTCTTTGGTAGCACCTTTCACTAAAAACGAAGCTAATTTTATACGTTGTGCTTCACCACCAGAAAGAGTAGAAGAAGATTGTCCTAATTGCACATATCCTAAACCAACTTCTTTCAGCGGTTGTAGTTTTTGTGTAATTTTGGTTTGCCCGTGCGTTTCAAAAAACGCAACGGCTTCATCAATGGTCATTTTTAGTAAATCGTCGATGTTTTTGCCTTCGAAATTCACTTCTAACACTTCTTTTTTAAAGCGCTTTCCGTTACAGGTTTCGCATTCTAAATGCACATCGGCCATAAATTGCATTTCAATGGTTACTTCGCCATCGCCTTTACACGTTTCGCATCTTCCACCATCTACGTTAAAGGAGAAATGTTTGGCTTGGTAATTTCTTAACTTGGAAGTGGTTTGTTTGGCATATAATTCTCTAATATCATCGTAGGCTTTGATATACGTCACTGGATTGGAACGCGAACTTCTTCCAATAGGATTTTGGTCTACATATTCAATGTTTTTAAGGTGCGAATAACTGCCTTCTAAACTTGTAAATTGACCTGCTTTATCTCCAATTCCAGTTAGTTTTTTCTGTAAAGCGGGAAATAATATCTTTTTTACTAACGTACTTTTTCCACTACCAGAAACTCCTGTAATTACAGTTAAGCAATCTAAAGGAAAAGTGACATCAATATTTTTTAAGTTGTTTTCTCTGGCGCCAATAATATCAATATGATTTTTGAATTTTCTTCGAACTTTAGGCACTTCGATTTTTTCTTTTCCGTTTAAATATCTCGACGTTAAAGAATCTGATTTCAAAATTTCTTTATACGTGCCTTGCGCGACTAAATTACCACCCAAAGTTCCCGCTTCAGGACCAATATCAATAATCATATCGGCGGCTTTCATAATATCTTCGTCGTGTTCTACTATAATTACAGTATTGCCTAATTTTTTTAAGTTAAGTAATACTTCAATCAATTTTTCAGTGTCTTTTGGGTGTAAACCAATACTTGGCTCATCTAAAATATACATAGAACCCACTAACGAGCTTCCTAAAGAAGTAGCTAAATTAATTCGTTGCGATTCACCCCCAGATAGCGATGCGGATTGACGGTTTAAACTTAAATAATTTAATCCAACGTTATCTAAAAATGCCAAACGGTTTTTAATTTCTAAAAGTAATCGTTTCGCTACTTTTTCATCATATTCCGATAATTCAACGGTATTAAAAAATGGAATTAATTTAATAATTGGCAAGTCTACCAAGTCAGAAATGGTTTTTCCTGCAACTTTAATATTGTTGGTTTCAGAACGTAATCTTTTTCCTTTACAATCGTGGCATTTTGTTTTTCCTCTGTAGCGCGAAAGCATCACACGATTTTGAATTTTATAATTATTCGCTTCTAAATCGGCAAAAAAGGCATTTAATCCTGTGAAATACTTATTTCCATTCCAAACAAGTGCTTTGTGCGCTTCTGATAATTCAAAATAAGGCTTATGGATAGGAAAATCAAAATGATGTGAATTATTTACCAATTGATCTCTGTACCAACCCATACTTTCTCCTCGCCAAGGATAAATGGCATTTTCATATACAGAAAGCGCGGTGTTTGGCACAACAAGTTCTTCGTCAATACCAATCACACTTCCGTAGCCTTCGCAAGTAGGACAAGCACCATACGGATTGTTAAAACTAAATAAATGTATGTTTGGTTCTAAGAAATCCAATCCGTCCAATTGAAAATTAGAGTTAAACACCTTGCGATTTACTTTTTCAGGCTCTTGTAAGTACAATTCTCCTTTTCCTTCATAAAAAGCAATTTGTATAGCATCGGCAATTCGATTTAAAAATTCTTCATCTGATTGCACTACGATTCTGTCAACAACTAATAATATTTCTTTGTTAGCCATTGTAGATTCGTCAATCATTTCTAATGTCGAAACAAAATCGTCTAAACGAACCGTTTGATTGTCAATAAGTACTCTTGCAAACCCTTGTTGTAATAAAACGTTAAGTTTGTCGTGTAATTTTCTGCCTTCTTCTAAATGAATAGGAGCAAGTAGGAGCCATTTCGAATCAATTTCTAAAGACTGGATGTATTTTACTACATCAGAAACGGTATGTTTTTTAACTTCTTCACCTGAAATTGGCGAATACGTTCTCCCAATTCTAGCAAATAATAATTTTAAGTAATCGTATATTTCTGTTGATGTACCAACTGTTGAGCGCGCGTTTGTAGTATTTACTTTTTGTTCAATTGCAATGGCAGGCGCAATTCCTTTAATGTATTCTACTTTCGGCTTGTCTAATTTCCCTAAGAATTGGCGGGCATAGGAAGATAAACTTTCTACATAACGTCTTTGTCCTTCTGCATAGAGTGTATCAAAGGCTAAACTTGATTTTCCAGATCCAGAAAGTCCAGTAATCACAACCATTTGATTTCTTGGAATGGCGACATCAATATTTTTTAAATTGTGCAATTGTGCCCCTTTAATCAAGATAAATTTTTTGGGTTCTAAAGAAGAAAAATCGGATTGCATCATTGTGTTTTTTATGAGAATGGCAAAGATAAGAATTGTTAAGCGAAAATGACAGTTTGATTGATTTTTAGCATTTTTTTAATAAAAGAAGTAATTAAGATAACGTTTTCGTAAATTAAAAACAGTTTAAAAACTATACAAAAACTATACAAAAATCATAAAAGTTTTTTTTAATATTTATATAAACCCTAATGTAAATTTATTTATGCTTGTTTTATAAGGGGTTTGAAGAATAATGTTAAAAACGTATACTGTATAGTTTTTATAATAATAAAATCAATTGTTTAATAAAATCAATATTTAATTTAGTAATTATTAATTTTTAACATCAAAATTTATATATTATGAAAAAAATTACTTTATTTATTTCTTTTTTGATATTTACAACTGTAAATTCACAATCATTAATTGGCACATGGAAAATTAGTCCTTTAGCTGGGTCGATGGGAGTAGGTCCTAATCAAGGCGATACTTCTTGGTGGTCAAATACTTTAGGTGATGTAACAACAAGAGCCTGTTTATTTGATGATGAATATGTTTTTAATGCGAATGGTACATTTACTAATGTTTTAGGATCACAAACATGGCTTGAAGGTTGGCAAGGTATGGTTCCAGATGCTTGTGGAACACCTGTGTTTCCTCATAATGGTGCAAATGCCGCAACATGGACACATAATACTACAAATAATACCGTTACATTAAATGGAGTAGGTGCCTTTTTAGGATTAGCCAAAGCAACAAACACGAGTCAATTGTCTTCACCATCAAATGCACCAGCTTCAGTTACTTACACAATAACTTCACTTACATCAAGTCTTTTAACATTAGATATCTCATATGGTTCTGGATGGTGGCGTTTTATTTTAGCAAAACAAACTGTTGCATCTCCGCTTGAAGGTACTTGGAAAATTAATCCACAAGTTGGAGCTATTGGTGTAGGTCCAAATCAAGGTGATACTTCTTGGTGGTCAAATACTTTAGGCGACATAACAACAAGAGCCTGTTTATTCGATGATGAATATGTTTTTAATGCGAATGGTACATTTACTAATGTTTTAGGATCACAAACATGGCTTGAAGGTTGGCAAG
>Ga0208595_1000229_pt1 | contig 21876 bp, 18 predicted proteins | sample LakMenEpi28Jun11_FD_150742 | JGI IMG/M metagenome (GOLD analysis project Ga0208595, IMG submission 150742) | Freshwater microbial communities from Lake Mendota, WI - 28JUN2011 deep hole epilimnion (SPAdes) | ecosystem: Environmental > Aquatic > Freshwater > Lake > Epilimnion/Euphotic zone ...
CGGTCTTCAGGCTGCTCGCGAGGTTCCTCAGGAACTAGTTGACGCAGAATTCGCAAAGATCGCTGCCAAGTCTGAGCCAATGACCGTTGAGGGAACTTCTGGCAAGGTAATCGCGATCTTCACTGTGCTGCTTGCAACCGCAGCAGCCACCTGGTTCTTTACCCCACTGCAGCAGCTTTGGTTCCCAGCCATGCTGGTTGGTCTAGGTCTTGCTTTGTGGATCACTTTCTCAAAGAAGGTAATGCCTGCAGTTATCGTGGCTTACGCCGCGGTTGAGGGAGTATTCCTTGGTGGAATCTCTTCAATGTTTGAGGCTATGTACCCAGGTATTGTTCAGTCGGCTGTTTTGGCAACTCTTACTACCGCAGGTGCAATGTTCGCCGCCTACCGCTTTGGCTGGATCAAGGTCGATGCAAGATTCACCAGAATCATGACTTTCGCAATTGTTGGATACATGATCTTTGCAGTAATCAACATTGGTTTTGTCCTAATCACCGGCGGAGCCGGTGTCTACGGTTCAGCATTCGGTTGGCTTGCAGGACTAGTTGGTGCTGGCCTTGCTGCCTTCACTCTGAACTTGGATTTTGAAACCATCATGGTTGGTTCTCGTGACAAGTGGCCAGTTGAGATGGAGTGGCGTGCAGCCTTTGGTCTTGCAGTGACTCTTATCTGGCTATACGTCGAGATTCTTCGACTGCTGTCAATTTTCAACCGCGACTAGTTGGTTTCTCTGGCGGTACTGTTGCCAGAGCTGATTTAGGTCCCAGGCGTTTTCGGCCATTATCGAAACACCTTTTACTCCGGTACGCCTTGTCTTGCCCGAGATCAAAATCAACTTGGTATTGAATAGCACTGCACTAGATCTAGCCTGGGCTTCATCAAAAAATGTAGCGTCGCTGCAGCCAGTGCCATCATCGAGAGTGATAAATACCACTCGCTTGCCAGATCGCATCGGAGGGCTTTGGGTTGCAACCCTAACTCCCGCTATCAACACGTCGGTTTTTGATCTCAACCCAACTAGCTCATTTGCCCTAACAACGCCCATCTGATCTAGCATCGGCTGGTACTTAGCCAGTTGATGATTGGTTATATCCATTCCGAGTAGATCTAGCTCTGCTTGAATTTGCCCAGCCACCGAGATTTCGGCAAAACCGGAGGGCATTTGCTCCTTCGCTTCAAAATCCAACATCGGCTGATTTTGATCTAGCTTTGGTTTGGCCTTCAGGGCTGTCAGCTGACGCACTCGCTCTAGAACATCTCCTCTGGTGTGATCGTTCGAGCCACCAGCTAGTTCATCAAGTGCACCTACCAGAGCTAATCGCTTTATGGTTGCCCGAGAGGGTGATGCACGCAGGTAGAAATCAGCTAAATCAACAAAAGGTGCCTGTTTGATAATTCTTGTTATCTCGGAGTTTGATATTCCATGCAGATCGGTTAGGGCCATTCGGATACCGGTGCCATCGATAGTTGCTTCAACCAGGTACTCATCCTTGGACTTATTGACATCAAGCGGCAGTATCTTGACCCCCAGTCTTCGAGCTTCAGATAACAGCAGTCGCTTCGGATACATCCCTGGATCATGCGTGAATAGACCTGCTAAAAACTCGGTGGGGTAGTGGGTTTTGAGCCAGGCGCTTTGGTAGGTGGGAAGAGCAAATGCGGCACCGTGTGCCTTACAGAACCCAAAACTTCCAAAGCCTTCTAACACGCTCCAGATTCGATCAACAACCGCTTTTGAATAGCCGCGCTTAGTGGCGTTTTGCCTAAAGAACTTCTCAACAAAGCTACGGTCTTTTTCTAGGGTTCTTCGAAGCTCATCTGCTTTAGCAAGCGAGCACCCGGTCATAACGTTCAATATCTTCAGCACCTGCTCGTGGAATATCACAACACCCTGAGTTGATTTCAGGATTGGAGCGAGATCTGGATGAATCAGGTCGGGCTTTACAAAACCATGCCGGCCATCTAGGTACGGGGCAATCATGTTGCCCTTCATCGGACCTGGCCTAAACAATGAGATTTGGATTGTTAGGTCATTGAACTCAGTTGGTTGGTGCTTGCCAGTTAGCTCTCGCTGTCCTGGGCTCTCGATTTGAAAGACACCGAGGGTGTTGGTGGTCCTGATTTGTCTGAAGGTTTCCTTATCGTCGCGTGCGATTGAGTCAAGATCAATAACTTCTCCAGACACGCGTTCTATTTCTCTAATTGCGTAGGCCATGCTGGATTGCATCCGGACTCCCAGGATGTCTAGTTTTAGCATTCCCATCAGATCCATATCGTCCTTATCGAATTGACTCATCGGCAGTCCTAAACCGCTTGGCTCAACTGGAGTTAGGGATAGAAGATCCTGGTTTCCTAGAATCACACCGCAGGGGTGCATTGAGATGTGTCTAGGCAATCTATCGAGGCGCTCGGTGACATCGACAAGCAGGTTTAGTCTTCGGTCATGTTCAACCTGTTGGGCTAGTTTTTGAAGTTCGGGCTTTTGCCCCAGCATTCCTCGAAAGTTTCTAGCACTAAAGCGCCAGATACTCTTGGCAATCTCATCGATCTGATCTTCTTCAAAGCCAAGCGCCAATCCGCCATCTCTAACTGCACCTCGGCCGCGGTAGGTGGATTGCATCGAAAGCAGCGTTACGCGATTGCCACCGTAGCGCTTAAATATCGCTCTGTAGATATCATGCCTTCTGGCCGATTCAACATCGATGTCGATATCAGGAAGACTGGAACGCTCGGTACTTAGGAATCTTTCAAAGAGCAGATCGTGCTCAATTGGGTCAACACCGCTAATACCAAGTAGGTAATTGGTCAGTGACCCAGCACCTGAACCTCTAGCAGCTGTTCGAATTCGCATATCTCGAATCATCTGGGCAACATCGGCCACGGTTAGAAAGTAGGTGGCAAAGCCAAGTTTGTTGATTGTTATTAGCTCTTGATGTAGTCGATGTCTAACCGGAAGCAGCTTGTTCTCTGAAAGATTTGGGTAGCGCCAACTGATACCGGCGTGAGCTTTTTGCCAGAGCACCTCAAAGGGATTTCCTTCGATGCCGAGAGCTGATTTCTCTGGGGTTTTCGGTCTTGACCAGTCGCAGTCACTAACCGGGTCAAGCCGAAGGCTATCGGCTAATTCCTCGGTATTTTTCATAAGGGTTGCTGCTAGCTCTTGGCTCTGTGTTATCTCAACCGCCAGTTTCTTCATCAGCGATTCGGGCTTGAGCCATGCCTGAGCATTGGGTTGAGGGGTAAAGATGCCAAGTGGTTCTAGGTGTCTTGCGGCATCTAGAACGTCTCCGGTTAGCGCATCATCTGGCTCCAGATAGCGAACCGCGTTTGTCATAACAGCTTTTACCTTCAAGGTAATTGCCAGCTGCAGCATTCGTTTAGCCTGCAGGGTCGAGTAGTTTGTACCGGGCTCAGTTAGGTGAGAAACAATTTCTACACTCAAGCATTCGCTAACTGGAATTAGCTCTTGCCAAGCCAGGAGCTTCTTTGCAGAAACGGTTGCGTTGGAATCAATAACTGCTCTACCAAAATCAGAGTCAGGTCCCAGCAAGATAGTGCAGTTGGGTTTTCCATCGGTGGCTATAAGTTCCGATAGATCCTTTTCGGTGATGGCTATTTCTTTTTTTGATTTGCTCTGGGCTTTTGAAACTATTTTGCAAAGAGCTGCCCAGCCAGATCCTTTGTTGTGTCCTCTGGCCAGAATTGTCACAATGCCCCGGTTCTGGACTTCCAGTCGAACACCAACTATCGGGCTGATGTTTTTATCTAGACACGACCCGATATGTTTCACCGCTCCGTAAAGACCGTTCAGATCGGTTATAGCCAGCGCATCCTGACCAAAGCTTGCAGCAGCCTGGGTTAGCTGCTCAGGCTTAGCTGTTCCAAAATGAAACGAGTAGGCCGACGAGACGTTCAGGTGAGTAAAGGACATATTTAGCCAAAGATTCGAACCAATTGCCAGCGGTCATTGCTGTGAAGAAGTTCAAACTGGCTGGGGGAGTTGATTCCTTTGGCGGCAGTTATTCGCCACATCTCAACTTCTAAAACCTCTGATCCAATGCCGCGCTGGGCGCGGCTGGCTTCTAGCCACCAGGGCTTTCTAGAAAACCAACGCTCAGGGCGGGAGGTGACCTGGTAGCTGCCATTTCGCCAGCTGAAGCGAACTGGCTCTCCTTGTTGGTTAGTCAGAACCTTGACGTTTTCGTCGACTGCAATCATGAATCTTCCCCATAAACGGCTGATTATTCGAACAAGTGTTCGAATAATCATTAGTGTATGGCTATCGACCGACAAAGGAAAATCGGGCCCAGAGGGCAGTTATTTGTTGGTTTTTTGGATCTCTTCGTCGATCATCTGGTCAGCAACCTTGGAGATCTTGGTCTTGGCGAAGTGGATAACCAGGACAAAAATGGCCACGATTCCAACAAAGACCAGGGCACCGAATTTGAAGTTTGAGGCAACTTCTTGGTAGCTGGCTTTAGCGATGTATCCGATTCCGACGTAGGTGCTGGCCCAGACCAGACAGGCCCCAAAGGTCCATGAGATGAAGGTCTTGTAGCGCATTGTCGTGGCTCCCGCCACCACCGGAACTAGCGAGTGAAGAACGGGTAGGAATCTGGAGATTGCAACCGCTGGTCCGCCGCGCTTTTCGACGAATATGTCAGCCCGCTTCCAGTTCTCCTCACCAAAGCGCTGCCCCAACTTGGAGGATCTAATTTTCTTGCCGAAGAGTCTTCCAACAGAAAAACCAATGGTTTCACCAATCATTGAACCCACTAGAACAGCCCCCACCAACCAGAAGAAATCGGGAAGGTTAACTACTCCGGTTGAAGCAACCAGTACCACGGTGTCGCCCGGAACTATAAGACCTATGAACAATGAAGTTTCGAGCATGATGGCAAGCCCGGCAAAAAAGTTACGCCAGAACGGGTCGATGCCAGACACCCCAGCAAGCAACCAATCCAAAATCTCATTCACATGAAAATCATCCCATGAATTGGGTGAGAAAACCCTGATGGTTGGCTTTAGTCCAGCTGTGTGCCCAGAAGCTTCATGCGCTTCAAAAACGGGTCTAGATTGACCGATTCAGGAAGCTGATCCGAAATGCCAACCCAGGAGCGAACCGGCATGATGCCATTTAGTGAGCTAAGGGCCCAAATAGGCAACTTAGCCAACTGCTCAGGCTTGACGTTTTCCACCCGAACTTCAAAGCCCATTTGAGTTGCTATTGAAACCACCTCGTCACGGGTTATCGAGGGAAGCCAATTGGTTTGATCATCAGAAGAACAAAGCACATCTCCGCGCCACCAAACCAGGGCACTTAGAGCCCCTTCTGCAACAAAGCCCTTGGAGTTAGTGATTACTGCCTCGTCAGCACCGTTCATGTTGGCGTGACGCCTAAGTTGCTGGCACAGCGATAGATCTGGTCCTTTGACCATTGGGTTGATTCGCGGATCAGGCTCCGGGTAGCTCCAAAGTGAAACAGATTCAATTTTTGTAGGTGCCTCCCGAAGCCGAAGATAAAGCCTGAGATTCGAAGGTTGCTCACCGTGGTACTCCATTCTGGGAAACCAGCGTCCTTGCCTTGGAAGCAAACGCCTAATCTCAGCAAAGAACCCATCCAGGTACTGCTTCTGTTCTGGGTCTTCTTGGATGACCCAATTAGCAAAGCGTTCGAAGTGTGCGGTGAGAGATCTCACTCGACCGTCTTCTACGAGCCAGGAGTCGGCAACCTTAAGTTGTACATCTGAAGAGGACTCGAGTACGGGTTTGAGCTCGCCTGCTTCTAGGCGGTAGAAATCTCCTAGAACGCTCATCAAATTCCTCTTGGTAGGCCTTGCTCTAATCTATAGATTACGAGCAATTCCAAGACCGTTTTCCCCAACCCCTGATTAGGTGAACTTCCATTGCGTCTAGAGATAGAAAAGCTTCGAGGCTGGGTAAACCCGGCCGATGCATTCTTGCCTATGCATTCAAAAGACCCCAATACTTTCTGGCTGGATAGGTCAACCAACCAAGACGAACCGGTTTCAGTCATCGGATCCGCCGGATCAATAATCAGCGCCGGTGATGATGCCTTCGCGCTCGCAAGCGAGCACCTAACGGCAATCAATGCTTCGATTGAGTCTTTCCCGGAGATTGAGATTCCATTTAGCTTTAGACCAGGACTGGTTGGCTATTTTGGCTATGAATTAGGAAGTTCCGAGAAATCAGGAACCCACCCCAAAGCCCAGTTCATGATTGTTGATCGAGCCATGGTCTTTGATCACAAGCACAAGACGATGTATTTCATAGGTCTTTTCGAAACACGCGAAGAATTTGACAACTGGCATAGGGCTGCTTTGTTGAGGCTCACCCTGGTTGGAGGGGAGTCGGGATCCTTCATGCAAAAAACCAAGGCACCAACCTTGGTTTCTACCAAACTTCGTCACTCCAAGGAAAACTACCTTGAGCTAATCCAAAAAGCCAAGGAGCACATAAAAACCGGAGACGTGTTTCAGCTGTGCCTCACGAACCAAATTCACATCGAGCACGAAGCCGATGCGCTCAGAACATTTCTCACCCTCTGTGAATCAAACCCAGCACCTTACGGTGGCTATCTAAAGCTTGGGGAAGTAGAAATTGTCAGCTCATCTCCCGAGCAATTCCTAAAAGTCTCAGCTAGTGGAAAAGCATCTTCGAAACCAATTAAGGGAACTAGGCCCAGATCTAAAGACCTGGAAGAGGATGCCAAGATTGCCAACGAGCTGGCAAACAATGAAAAAGAGCGCGCCGAGAACTTGATGATCGTAGATCTGATGAGAAACGATCTTGGTCGAGTCTGCCAAATAGATTCGGTGACCGTTGAAAAACTCTTTGAGATTGAAAGCTACGCAACTGTTCATCAACTAGTCAGCACTGTCACAGGAACACTCAAGCCCGGCGAAAGCGCAACCAGTGCCCTGGCAGCTTGTTTTCCTGGCGGTTCAATGACGGGTGCGCCAAAAATAAAAGCCGTGGAGATTTTGCAATCGCTTGAGAGTGGGCCAAGAAATATCTACTCGGGAGCTTTTGGGTACCTTGGCTTTGATGGTTCGGCGGATTTTGGAATGACCATCAGAACATTGGTTTTTGAGGGAACTTCGGCAACCTTAGGAGTTGGCGGCGGAATCACAATTGATTCTGACCCTGAGAGCGAGTTTGAAGAAACTATGCTCAAATCAAAGGCGCTACTTAGGGCGCTAGGAGGTTAGAGAAAATGGAAGATCTAGCACTGCTTGTCACAGGAATCCTTTTTGGCTTGATCTTTATTGGTGCAGCTTCGGTTGTGCTTGCCGTACTTGCTCGTAAAAACAAGATCTCTCGCTACTGGCCCTTAGGTGCCTCAGCTGCCCTTTGCGTGCTGGCCATTGTGGCATGGCAGGGTTCTGACCGTTTGGGCATGATTCCCCTTGCTTGGGCGATATTGACGGCGGTAATCACGTTATGGCCGGCTTCAAAGAAGTAAGCCCGAAGCCCTAGCCTTGGTAACCTTGCCAAAGGAAAGCCTGCAATCTTTAGGAGTTTTACTTTGTCTACCGAGCCAGTTCAGTTTGACGCCAAGGCGTTAGCGGATAAGTGGCTTCCGGTTTGGGATGAGCTAAAGCCATTTGAATCTGGCAAGCCAGGGGATAAAAGACCTACGAAGTACGTGTTGGATATGTTCCCTTATCCATCTGGCGATCTTCACATGGGTCACGCCGAAGCTTATGCACTGGGCGATGTAATCGCCAGGTACTGGATTCAAAAGGGCTTCAACGTTATGCACCCAATCGGTTGGGACTCCTTCGGACTACCTGCTGAGAACGCTGCAATTAAGCGTGGGCTTGATCCAAGAGGCTGGACCTACGACAACATTGCTCAGCAAAAAGCTTCCATGCGAAGGTATGCCTGCAGCTTTGACTGGGATCGAGTACTTATTACCTCTGACCCTGAGTATTACAAATGGAACCAGTGGTTATTCCTTGAGTTTTACAACAAAGGTTTGGCATATCGCAAAAACTCAAACGTCAACTGGTGTCCTTCTTGCCAGACCGTTCTTGCCAACGAGCAGGTCGTTCAGGGGCTTTGTGAAAGATGCGACACAGCCGTCACAAAGAAGGCCCTGACTCAGTGGTATTTCAAGGTCACCGATTATGCCGACAGATTGCTAGATGACCTGGACACTCTTGAGGGAGCATGGCCAGCAAAGGTTCTATCCATGCAGCGCAATTGGATTGGAAGATCCTACGGTGCAGAGGTCAAGTTTGAGATACAGGGAAGAAAAAACCCAATCGAGGTTTACACCACCCGCCCCGATACTTTGTATGGAGCAACATTTATGGTGGTTGCAGCAGATTCTGATTTAGCTGCCGAGCTAGCCTCCGAGGCTTCGCCTGAAGTTCGCATCAAGTTCCAAGACTTTTTGGAAGAGACCAAAAAGACAAATGACATCGAGCGACTTGCAACCGATAGACCTAAGCGCGGCATCGATCTAGGCAGATTTGCAATCAATCCTGTCAACGGTGAGAAGTTGCCGATTTGGGCTGCTGATTACGTGCTTGCTGATTACGGAACCGGTGCCATCATGGCCGTTCCAGCTCACGACCAGCGCGATTTAGATTTTGCAAGGCAGAACAACTTGCCAGTGCAGGTGGTTGTCGACACCGGTGAAGACGATCCGTCTCAATCAGGCATTGCAACAACCGGCGATGGCGTGATGGTCAACTCTGCTGAACTAAATGGACTCAAAAAAACTGAAGCCATCGCCAAGATCACCGAGGTGCTTTCATCCAAAGGCTTGGGTAAGAAAGCCAAGAACTTTAGGCTTCGTGACTGGCTGATTTCTCGTCAGCGCTACTGGGGCACTCCGATTCCTATCGTGCACTGCGAATCCTGTGGCGAAGTTCCGGTTCCAGCGCAGGAGCTTCCAATCAGGCTTCCTGATGCCAAGGGACTTGATCTTTCCCCGAAGGGCACTTCTCCTCTTGGGGGAGCAAGCGACTGGGTGAATGTTGCTTGTCCAAAGTGCGGCAAGCCAGCCAAGCGTGATACCGACACTATGGACACATTTGTTGACTCATCTTGGTATTTCTTGAGATTCCTTTCTCCAAACTCTGACACCGAAGCTTTCCCTAAGGACGAGGCGAAGAAGTGGGCGCCGGTTGATCAGTATGTCGGTGGAGTCACGCACGCAATCTTGCACCTTCTTTATGCACGCTTTTTCACCAAGGTGCTACATGATCTGGGCTACGTTGACTTTGAAGAACCCTTCACCAGATTATTGAACCAAGGCATGGTTTTGATGAATGGTTCCGCGATGAGTAAATCGCGCGGAAACCTGGTTCGACTTTCAGAGCAGTTGGATGAGCACGGTGTGGATGCGGTTCGACTAACCATGGCCTTTGCTGGTCCGCCGGAAGATGACATTGACTGGGCTGATGTTTCACCTGCCGCTAGCGCCAAATTTCTAGCTCGTGCCTGGAGATGTGCTCAAGATGTGAGCAGTGCTCCGGGTATTGATTTTGCAACTGGAGATGCAGATCTTCGACGAGCAACTCACCTGTTCTTGAAAGAGTTCCCAGAGCAGATCGAGTCCTTCAAATTCAACGTTGGCGTTGCAAAAATAATGGAACTAGTAAATGCGCTACGTAAGACCATCGATGGTCCAGCCGGAGGCAAAGACCCTGCAGTTCGTGAAGCAACCGAATCGGTAGCCAAAGCCTTGAGCTTGTTTGCCCCCTACACAGCTGAGGATATGTGGCAACTACTTGGCCATAAGCCAGCAGTTGCCTTGGCTGGCTTTGCCGAGCCCATCGCTGAGCTTTTGGTCAGGGACACTCTGACTGCCGTGGTTCAGGTGGATGGCAAATTGCGTGACAAGTTTGAGGTTTCCTCCTCCATTACCGAAGCGGAGCTTGAGGCACTGGCTATGGCTTCGGTAACTGTCCAGAACGCACTTGCGGGCAGGCAAATCAAGAACGTAATTGTTCGCGCTCCGAAGCTTGTCAACATCGCAACTAGCTAGTTTCTTTTGCACAGATTAGCCCCGAGGGCTTTCTAGCAGCGCTTTCACTTCTTATCTTTGAGCAATGGACTGGCTCAAGACGCAGCTAATTTCGGCTCTCTCGGGCGATCAAAAAGTATCCAGGCAACTACTTGTTTCACTTGCAGCCCTAGTTGCTGTTGCCTCCTTGGTGCTGGTGGCAATCAATCGGCCTGAGGCTCCAACTGGTGAGTTCGAGATAACTGAGGGTCTAAATGAAGCGGAAGCTGTTGAACAGTTTCTGTATGTGCACATAGTCGGCGAAATCAAAACTCCAGGTATGTACCAACTGCCACTTGGTGCGCGACTAGTCGATGCCGTTTTTGCAGCCGGAGGTCTAACGGCCGATGCTGACAACTCAAGCGTGAATCTCGCTAGAGAACTTTCCGATGGGGAACAAATCGTGGTCTTCAAGGTAGGCGAGATTGCCGAAGCAGGCGGTTCTGCACCTGGAGGGCTAATCAGCATCAATCGCGCAACAGCCGAACAGCTCGAGGAACTTCCAGGCATTGGACCTGCGCTGTCTTCTCGAATAATTGCGTACCGAGATGCCAACGGCGGATTCAAGACCAAAGAAGATCTTCTAAACGTGAGTGGAATCGGGGATTCGATTTTCGCCGGATTCACCGATCTGATTACGTTGTGACGCTCAGCCTGGCAAGCCTTGGGCTCTGGGCGGTTCTTGCCCTGTTCACTGCAATGGACTTTCTGCCAGTTTGGATACCTCTTGTACTTGGCGCATTACTTTTTGTGGTTTCAGTCGCAGTTGGAGATAACAAGCGGGCACTAGCAGCACTGCTAGGAGCTGCATTGGTCTTGGGTGGGTTATCACTTTGGCTACAGACCGACATAACTAAGCCCGCCTGGTTAATACAGCTTGCAGAGGCTAAGACTAAAGCCAAAGTGGAGCTCGTGGTTCTCAATCGCCCTAAAGAGATATTTCAGAACTTTGATAGAAGCCCAGTTCTCGGAGTTGCTGTGTTTTTGAAATCCATTGACGGCAAATCCACTGACGGCCGTGGCTATTTGATTTATGAGGGGATGGAGCTTGCTCGCGGAGTCACAGTAAGCCTGGATGCAAAATTTGAGCCGGCAGGTCGAAACTCCAGAGATGCATTCTTGGTAAAACCAACATCGGAAATTCAGATTGTTGCGCGGCCACCAGATACCCAAGGGATTCTCAATGATCTGCGAACAAACTACGTCAAGAACCTAGCCGGTGTGACCCCTGATGCCAAGACTCTCGTTGCTGGACTCGCCATTGGTGAGATTAGTGCTTTGAGTGAAGAACTTGAAGAACAAATGAGGATTGTTTCCTTGACACACCTAGTTGCTGTCTCAGGTTCAAACTGCGCGATTGTGGTTGGAATGGTTTACCTGATCGCGGTGGGTTTGCGATTTGGTCGAACTGGGCGAACGGTAATCTCACTGGTTGGATTGGGGCTATACGTATTGCTCATTGGCCCTGACCCGAGCGTGCTTCGAGCAGGTGTGATGGCAGCGAGTGTGATTGTCATGGTTGCCCTAGGGCGGCGCACTTGGGCTCTGAACGCTCTGGCGATTGCAACAATCATTCTTTTGATTTCAGATCCGTGGCTCGCCGTTGAGTTTGGATTTGGCCTATCAGTTCTGGCAACAGCGGGTATTTTGCTATTGGCACCTTCAATGGCCGATAGATTCTCTAAACACATGCCCATGCCACTTGCTCTTGGTTTATCAGTGACTTTGGCAGCGCAGCTGTTTTGCCTACCTCTCCTTATGCAGTTGCAACCTGGGCTCCCTACATATTCAGTTGTTGCGAACTTGCTCGCCGGTCCCATGGTTGCGCCAGTGACAGTTTTGGGGATGATTGCGGTTTTACTCACGCCAATTGCTCCGCCACTGGTCGCAATAGTGTCTTGGATTGCATCGCTTGGCACCTGGGTCATTGAAGCAGTTGCAATATTCTTTTCGGGCTTACCGGTGTCTTACTTTCCGTGGGCTACGGGTTGGCCGGCAACGACATTGAGCGTCTTTTTGATATTTGCAGTTGCTGCCTGGCTTAGGGAATCAACTGTTTTGATGCAACAGCTGGGGGTTGGGGCTCTAGTTGTAGTTGTCGTGGGGACGTTTTCGATCCCGGCAGCTTCCGAGATTTTGCCAAAATCTTGGCCTCTCAAAGACTGGACGGTTGTGGCATGCGATGTTGGACAAGGGGATGCTCTGGTTATTCAATCCCTTGGTCGAACGGCAGTGATTGATGTGGGTTCGGACGACGCCATGATCAACGACTGCCTATCTGAGCTTCGAATAAGTCAGGTAGATCTTTTGGTGCTCACTCACTTTGATTTTGATCACGTTGGAGGTATCAAGGGGGCCATCAGCTCAAGATCTGTCACAACAGCAATAGTCTCTGGCTTTCCAGATGATAGACCGGCAACAAAAGATTCCTTCGATCTGCTTGCCAAGCAAAAGGTGCGAGTGATAACCGCTGAGCCGAAAATCTCTGGCCGGCTTGGCGAATTCTCCTGGCGGGTTTTGGCTCCAAGCAAAACCGCCAGTGAAGCCAAGGACTCTAATGACGCATCGGTTGTGATGATTTTTAGTGGGCCTGATTTCGACCTTTTGTTGCTTGGAGACCTAGGGGAATCAGGCCAGCAGCGAATCAGCAGTTCTGCGAATCAGATACTTGGGTCTTCTGCTAAGCCATTGATACTCAAGGTCTCTCATCACGGCTCTAACGATCAATCCGCAGCGCTTCATGAAAGCTTGCGGCCAGAGCTTGCTCTAATTTCCGTTGGTGAGGGAAATGGATATGGGCACCCGGGCAGGGAATTACTTGATCTTCTAGCTCGTTCGGGCTCTCAGGTTCTCAGAACTGATAGCTATGGTTCGATTGCAATTGCAGTAGCAGGCGATGCGCTGAACTGGTCTGGAAGCGGTTAGTAGGCTAGGCACGTGGGAAAAGCAAAACAGGTTAGTTGGCGCGAGGCTAAACCGGCGCCGATTGTTTTTGTTTCTGGCCCAGAGGATTACACCGCCGATCGCGCCATTCGGTCCATTCGAGATTCCCTTCGAAAATCAGAGGCCGGTCTTGAGGTTCACGAGCTTCTAGCAAGTGATTACACTTCAGGGCAACTAACTGCTCTTGCAAGTCCCTCGTTGTTTATGGAGCCGCGTCTTGTTTTGATTGAGGGCTTTGAGAAGTGCTCGGATGCATTGATTGAAGATGGGCTGAGTTATCTAATCGACCCAAGCGCCGGCACCACAATTGTGCTTCGCCACAACGCCTCGAGTGTTCGAGGCAAGAAGCTTATTGATGCAATTAGAGATTCGGACATTGCAGTTGAGATAGCTTGCGCTGAAATCAAGAAGGACTCCGAAAAGGCGGCTTTCATTCAGTCTGAGTTTGCAGCTGCCGGTAGGAAGATAACTCCTGGTGCCCTAAGAGCTCTGGCTGACGCTTTTGCTGATGATCTATCGGAGCTTGCTGCAGCCTGCTCCCAGCTCTTGGTCGATCAATCCGAATCAATCGACGAATCAACAGTAGATAAGTATTACGGAGGTCGAGTTGAGACCAATGCGTTCAAGGTGGCTGATGCAGCCCTTGCCGGGCAAAGCGCCGAAGCCTTAGCGCTGCTGCGCCACGCATTGACTACTGGTGCTGACCCAGTGCCTGTGGTTGCCGCCTTTGCAATGAAGGTGCGGCTTATGGCCAAGGTCTATGGAAACAAATATGCAACCGCAGCAACTGTTGGCGCGCAGCCTTGGCAGATTGATCGCGCACGTAAGGACCTGGCCGGTTGGAGCGAAGAAGGATTAGCAAACGCCGTTTTGGCTTTAGCCACCGCTGACGCGGCAGTCAAGGGAGCCGAAAGAGATCCGGTTTTTGCGCTTGAAAAGCTGGTTCTTCTGCTTTCCAACAGAGGACAAAAAAACACCGAGACCTAAATGGCCTCGGTGTTTTTTCGTAAACAAATCTTTACTTCAGGACTGATGCTTTCTTGGCAAGAGCTGACTTGCGGTTAGCGGCCTGGTTCTTGTGAATGACACCCTTTGACACAGCTTTGTCTAGTTTGCGGTTAGCTGCGGACACTGCAGCAGCAGCTGCGGTCTTGTCGCCACCGGTGGTTGCCTCGCGGGCAACTCGGATTGCAGTCTTGAGCTCGCTCTTGACGGCGCGGTTGCGGTCAGTTGCCTTCTTGTTGGTCAAGATTCTCTTGACCTGGGACTTGATATTTGCCATTTTTGTCTTTCGTTTTGGGGATACCCAACCGCTCTAGCTTACCTGCTGGCAGGGCTTAGAGGCAACCGTTTGTTGGCTCTGGGGGCTTGGGCTTCAGGCATTATGCGAGAATGGGACCGAAAGCCCAACGCCCCCACCATAAGGATCAGCCCTTGTCGCCACGCGCAACATCCAAGCTGGAGCCGTCCAAGACGCCTCCCGGGCAGCTGCGCAACTTCTGCATCATCGCCCACATTGACCACGGCAAATCAACCCTGGCCGACCGCATGCTGCAGCTAACCGGTGTGGTGGATGAGCGTTCGATGAGGGCCCAGTATTTGGACCGCATGGACATTGAGCGCGAACGCGGCATCACCATTAAATCTCAAGCAGTTCGCATGCCCTGGGCCGTCGATGGTGAAGTGTTTGCACTGAACATGATTGACACGCCAGGCCACGTGGATTTCACCTATGAGGTTTCAAGATCGCTGGCAGCCTGTGAAGGTGCGGTTCTGTTGGTTGATGCAGCTCAAGGCATCGAGGCTCAGACCCTGGCGAATCTGTACCTTGCCATGGAAAACGAACTGACGATTATTCCAGTTCTAAACAAAATTGACCTTCCGGCAGCGCAGCCCGAAAAGTATGCAGAAGAACTAGCCAATCTAATTGGGGGAGACCCTGCAGATTGCCTTCGCGTTTCTGGAAAGACCGGCATCGGCGTAGGGGAATTACTAGACAAGATCGTAGCCACGGTCCCAGCCCCAAAGGGAGACCCTAACGCGCCAGCTCGCGCGATGATTTTTGACTCGGTCTATGACAGCTACCGGGGAGTAGTCACTTACGTGCGAATGATTGACGGAAGTCTTTCGCCTCGCGAAAAGATTCAGATGATGTCCACTCGAGCAGTTCATGAACTTCTAGAAATTGGGGTTAGCTCACCGGAACCAGAACCCACCCAAGGCCTCGGCGTCGGGGAAGTGGGCTATCTGATTACCGGAGTAAAAGATGTGCGTCAGTCAAAAGTTGGCGATACCGTCACAACAGTGAATAAACCTGCAACCAAAGCTCTGGTTGGCTATTCAGAACCTTTGCCAATGGTTTTTTCTGGTGTCTATCCAATCGATGGTTCTGACTATCCGGATCTTCGCGAAGCACTCGACAAGCTAAAGCTTTCGGACGCCGCTTTGGTTTACGAACCGGAAACATCGGTAGCTCTAGGGTTTGGTTTCCGCTGTGGGTTCCTAGGCTTGCTCCATTTGGAAATTGTGACAGAGCGTCTCGAAAGGGAGTTCGGACTTGAACTAATCGCTACCGCTCCTTCGGTGGTTTATCAAGTCACGCTGGATGACGGTAAAGAAGTCACTGTAACCAACCCGAGCGAGTTCCCAGGCGGAAAAATCAAGAAAGTGCTCGAGCCTATGGTTCGCTCGACAATTCTGGCTCCGAAGGATTATGTCGGAACGATTATGGATCTTTGTCAGACCAGGCGCGGCGTAATGATTGATATGCAGTACCTGGGTGAGGACCGCGTGCAGCTTCGCTACACGCTTCCCCTTGCCGAAATCGTCTTTGACTTCTTTGATCAGCTAAAAAGCAAAACTCAGGGCTACGCTTCGTTGGATTACGAAGAAGCTGGTCTTGCCGAGGGAGACCTTGTAAAGGTGGATCTTCTGCTGCAGGGCGAGCAGGTGGATGCCTTTAGTGCGATTGTCCACAAAGACAAGGCCTATGCCTACGGCGTAATGATTACGGGTAAGTTGCGAGAGCTCATTCCAAGGCAGCAGTTTGAAGTTCCAATTCAGGCCGCCATTGGTGCTCGCATTATTGCCAGAGAGTCAATTCGTGCCGTTCGAAAAGATGTATTGGCCAAGTGCTACGGAGGAGACATTTCCCGTAAGCGCAAGCTCCTCGAGAAGCAAAAAGAGGGTAAGAAGCGTATGAAGATGGTCGGCCGTGTTGAAGTTCCCCAAGAGGCTTTCATTGCAGCACTTTCCTCAGACGGTGAAAAAAAGGGCGAAAAGAAGGGCAAGTAATTGGCCGGCCCGCTACCAGATGGTGATCAAGCTCCAGTAGATGGACTTTTATCTCTCGAAGAAATCAAGGGCAGTGAAGCACGAACCTTTCATGCTTATGTCCACATTCCATTTTGTAAAGATATTTGTGGCTACTGCGATTTCAATACTTACACCGCAACCCAGCTTGGATCACTGAAGCAAAGTGATTACGCCGCTTCACTGATTTCAGAAATCCATTTTTCAGCCCAGGTACTAGAGCAATCCAAAGTAGCCCCAAGAAAATTCAGCACGGTCTTTTTTGGTGGCGGAACCCCTTCGTTGCTTCCAGCAGCCGACCTGATTGCAATACTTGTTTCACTGGAGCAAACATTTGGCTTTGCAGACAATGCCGAAATCACCACAGAGGCTAATCCCGACACAGTCACCTTCGAAAAGTTTGCAGCCCTTAGAGAAGCTGGCTTCAACCGAGTTTCTATCGGCATGCAGTCGGGAGTCCAAAGTGTTCTCGACACTTTAGAGCGCAGTCACAACCCCGAGAACGTTTCGAAGGCATTTGAAATAGTCAAAGGCCTCGGCTTTGGTACATCGCTAGATCTAATCTTCGGAGCTCCAGGGGAAACCCTTGATCAGTGGCGCGAAAGCCTAGAGGCAGCAATAGCACTTGAGCCAGATCACCTCTCGGCTTACTCATTGATTGTTGAGCCCGGCACAAAGTTGGCAAGGCAAATCAAATCGGGAGAGCTAGCCGAGCCAGATGAAGATCTCCAGGCTGAAAAGTATGAACTAACAGAACAACTGCTTTCAGCAGCGGGATACACGTGGTACGAAATTAGCAACTGGTCTAAATCAGAGAGCTTGCAGTCCGATCACAATCTTGCCTATTGGATGGGTCAGGACTGGTGGGGTTATGGACCCGGTGCTCACTCACACCTTGGCTCGGTTAGGTGGTGGAACCAAAAGCACCCGCTAACTTACTCAAAGAAGCTCGAGGAAAAAGTGTCGCCAGCAGCAGGGCGTGAAGCGCTTTCAACTGAGACTGCAAAGCTCGAAAGAGTGATGCTCGAATCAAGAACTTCCAAGGGCATGAGCATTTCTGACCTCGAAGCACTAGAAGCTGGAACGAAGTCACGTATCCCACAACTGATAGCCGATGGGCTTATCGATGGCCAACTAGCTATCAAGGGGCGTTTGGTATTGACGCTCAAGGGGCGCCTGCTTGCTGATGCCGTGGTTCGAGAACTAACTGACTAAGTAATCTCATCCAGTTGCGGGTAATATTGGCACTCAGATCCATTGAGTGCTAATAGGCAGGTGTGAAACGCGTGATTCCAGATAGACCCCTTGAGGTCCTAAAGGCAATCGTTCGCGACTACATCGCATCCAAGGAGCCGGTGGGTTCAAAATCCCTTGTTGAGCGACACTCCTTTGGCGTATCAGCTGCAACCATCCGAAACGACATGGCAATTCTTGAAGAAGAAGAACTGATTGTTGCACCTCACACCTCAAGCGGAAGAGTTCCCACCGACAAGGGCTATCGCATGTTTGTCGATCAACTAAGTGAGGTCAAGCCTCTCTCTGCCGCCGAGAAAGTTGCCATCGAAGGCTTTTTGTCAAAAAGCTCCGACTTGGATGAAACTCTCGGTCAAACCGTAAGGCTTCTATCCCAACTAACTAACCAGGTTGCCCTGGTTCAGTACCCGAGTTTGGGACGAGCATCGGTTCGCCACATCGAGATCATCTCCATCGACGAAAAGCGCCTGCTTCTAATGCTGATTACGGATTCAGGACGAATCCAGCAACACGTACTAGAAATTCCCGGTGGCTACGAAGCCGGCGATGTTGAAAAACTTCGCAACATGCTAAACGAATCCCTTACCGGTAAGGGCCTTGCCGAGGTTTCCGCAATCGCTAAAACAATTGCTCAGAAGGCAACCGGAAAAATCAAACCCTTGGCTGAGCGAGTCACCCCTGAACTGCTGGCTCTTGTAGATGCCAACAGCCAGGAGAAAATTCTGCTTGCTGGAACATCAAATCTTGCAAGGCGTGAAGATGATTTTCCTGGCAGCATCTCACCGGTTCTGGAAGCAATCGAAGAGCAGGTTGTGCTTTTGAAACTGATTTCAGAGATGCAGGCCGATCAGCACGGTGTCTCACTTCTTATTGGTAGAGAAAACAGTGTTGACGCGCTTTCTTCCACATCGGTTGTGGTCTCAGGTTACGAAAACCAGGGAAGTGAAATTGCCAAGGTCGGAGTCATTGGTCCTACCCGTATGGACTACTCATCAAACATCGGCGCAGTTAGAGCGGTTGCTAGGTATCTAACCAAGTCGCTCGGGGGTCCGCAGTAATTGGCAGATCACTACGAAACCCTTGGGGTGCAACGAAATGCTTCTTCCGATGAAATTAAGAAGGCTTACAGAAAGCTCGCTCGGGAGCTCCACCCGGATGTGAACCCGTCGGAGAAAGCCCAAGAACGCTTTAAGTCTGTGACTCACGCATATGAGGTTTTAGGAGATGAGCAGTCAAGAAGAAGCTATGACTCAGGCGGATCAGAAACTGGTTTTGGTTTTGGCGACATCTTTGAAACTTTCTTTGGTGGTGGCGGCTCAAGAGGTCCTCGCTCTCGCGCTGAAAGAGGTCAAGATGCACTGCTTCGCGTAGAGCTAACTTTCGAAGAAGCAGTTTTTGGAGTTGAGAAATCGATTCCGGTCGATACTGCTGTGCTTTGTGAAACTTGCAACGGCAGCTGCGCAAAGCCAGGAACCAGTGCGAAGGTATGTGACATTTGTCGCGGTGCTGGCCAAGTTCAAACTCAAGTTCGTTCCCTGCTTGGATCTGTAGTTACATCAAGCCCGTGTGGCTCCTGCCGCGGCTACGGGCACATCATTCCAGAGCCTTGCCTTACTTGCCGTGGACAGGGAAGAGTTCGCGCAAGGCGGGATATTGAACTGAAAATTCCTGCCGGAGTTGAGGATGGACTGCGCTTGCAGCTCGCCGGTTCCGGAGAGGTCGGATTTGGCGGAGGCCCGAGCGGGGATTTGTATGTGGATATCTCGCTTGCACCTCACCAGTACTTTTCTAGAAATGGTGACGAGTTGATCTGTGAGCTAGAAGTTCCTCTGCACGATGCAGTGTTGGGCACGATGGTCAAGATTGATTCATTCGATGGTGAAGTTGAGCTTCAGGTGCCAGCCGGAAGTCAAACCGGTGATGTAATTCCAGTCAAGGGCAAAGGTTTTGGTAGATTGCGTCAATCTGGTCGAGGGGATCTGCTTGTCACAATCCAAGTCAAAATTCCTAGCAAGTTAGATTCCAAGCAGAAAGAACTTTTTAGAACTCTCGCCGGTTATCGAAAAGCCGATTCAGCTGGCCTCGTTGCTCGCAAGTCGGGTTCATTCCAGGGCAGACGCCGTGGTTGAGCCAATGTTTTTTGCCGCAATCGGAAAAGACACTGTTGCGGGTTCATCATTTGTCCTAAGTGGTCCAGAAGCTAAGCACGCAGTGAGTGTTCGGCGAATGATTCCAGGCGAAGCAATCGCCGTTAGCGACGGAGCTGGAGTAAGGATTCGCGGCAAAGTTTCTAAAGTTGGCAAGGACACTTTGGATATCAGCGTGGAAAGTGTGGAATCAGTTTCTGCGCCTGTAGTCCAGCTGCATCTAGTGCAGGCTTTAGCCAAAGGCGATCGTGATGAACTGGCAATCCAGGGGTGCACTGAGCTTGGAGCGCACGGAGTTATTCCTTGGCAGTCAGATCGTTCGATTTCTATCTGGAAAGACGAGAAGAAAACTAAGGGTAAAACCCGCTGGCAGACCATTGTGACTGAAGCCGCTAAGCAGTCACTGCGCGCTTTTGTGCCGGTTGTTGAACCGGTTCAAACCTCCCAGGAATTGATTACCCGACTATCTAGTTTTGATCTGGTGCTGGTTTTGGACCCAGAGGCAAAAGAATCAATTGCTCAAGTGAAATTGCCAGCGGCGGGCTCAGTTGCTTTAGTAGTTGGCCCAGAAGGTGGCATGTCCGAAATAGAGCTGGAAGCGTTTGCAACCGCCGGATTTAGCTTGGTTCGAATGGGAGCAGGCATACTTCGAACTTCAACTGCCGGAATGGCGGCGGTTTCATTTCTGCAGGCAAAATTGGGGGAGTGGAATTAGCCGCGCTGGCTAAAACTAGACTTATGAGCATGACTGAAGCAAGCTGTATCTTCTGCAAAATCGTTTCTCGCGAGATAAAAACCGAATTCATTGCAGAAACTAGTAACACCCTGGCATTTAGGGACATTGCCCCGCTTGCCAAAGTGCACCTTCTAGTTATTCCTAAACAACACCACCGCGATGTTGTTGAGCTAGCCGACAATGCACCAGAGATTCTCTCTGAGGTTCTATCAACAGCTACAGATTTGGCAAAGAAGTTCACCGCTGGGTCATTTAAGCTTCAGTTCAACACTGGAGCAGAGGCAGGTCAGACCGTGTTTCACGCTCACGCTCATGTTCTTTCCGAGACAGCAAAGGACGGCTCTTGACCGCTTCTGAATCCCAAGATTCAACAACTGTTTCTGTTGAGATTTCCGGCGTGGACCCAGTATTTGTGTTCGGACCTGAGGATCGTTTACTAAAGGCCATAGAAGAAGGTTTTCCAGAGGTTCGTTTCACCGCTCGCGGAAACCAAGTTGAGATAACAGGCCCTAGTGTCCAAGTTGCCCTAGCCAAAGCGCGCGTTCAGCAGATCATTGCAGCGGTTACTACTGGAAGGGATGTTTCACCAGCCGATCTTCGCCGCAGTGAGCCTGATCTTTTGTCGCAGAGCATTTTGAGCTCACGAGGTAAGTCGATTCGTCCAAAAACCTCTGGTCAGAAAAGTTATGTCGAAGCTATCGATAGAAACACGATTGTGTTTGGTATTGGCCCTGCCGGAACTGGAAAGACTTATCTTGCAATGGCCAAAGCAGTTCAGGCCCTTCAGCGCAAGGAAGTTTCAAGAATCATCCTGACCCGTCCTGCCGTTGAGGCAGGAGAGCGCCTTGGCTTTTTGCCTGGAACTCTTTCTGAGAAAATCGATCCTTACCTGAGACCTTTGTTTGATGCCCTTCACGAAATGCTGGACCCAGACTCGGTTCCGAAGCTGATTGCCACCGGCACCATTGAAGTTGCTCCGCTTGCTTACATGCGCGGCCGGACACTCAATGACTCCTTCATCATCCTTGACGAGGCTCAGAACACCACCGGTGAGCAGATGAAAATGTTTTTGACCCGCCTGGGGTTTAATTCAAAGATGGTTATCACGGGAGATATCACGCAGATTGACCTTCCTGGCGGAGCTTCGGGCCTAACAATTGCGACCAAGGTGCTCGATGGAGTGGACGATGTTCACTTCGCCAAACTCAGCTCTAAGGATGTTATTCGGCATCCTCTGGTTGGAAAGATTGTTGATGCCTACGATGAGGCAGCTGCCCAGAAAGCCCAGAGGGATTCTCAGAAGTGAGTATTGAGATCAGCAATGAAACCGAACACTCAGTGGATGAAGTTAGGGTTTTGAAGCTTGCCGGATTCGCTTTAGATCGGATGAAGATTCATCCTGGAGCAGAACTTGCCATCATGTTTGTTGACGAACCAGCCAT